>Ga0136613_10001063_pt1 | contig 13739 bp, 15 predicted proteins | sample AntDrymUQ2722106_2_FD_106649 | JGI IMG/M metagenome (GOLD analysis project Ga0136613, IMG submission 106649) | Polar desert sand microbial communities from Dry Valleys, Antarctica - metaG UQ272 (21.06) | ecosystem: Environmental > Terrestrial > Soil > Desert | place: Antarctica: Dry Valley... | reverse complement strand
TCTGGCCTCGGTGTCTCGGACTTCGTCACCAGGACCTACCTCTGCGGGCTCGAGCGCAGCTCGCTCGAGCGCCTGGCTCCGCACATCGTCGCCCTGAGCGAAGCCGAGGGCCTCCCTGCGCACGCTCGCTCGGTCGCGCGGCGACTTGCTCCGCGCCGGAGTTAATGGATCCCTTGCGGGTGCGCCCGGACCTCTCCGGCATGGCGCCCTACGTCTCGCCCCAGCTTCCTGCCCGGATCAGGCTCAACACCAACGAATCTCCTCACCCGCCTCCTCGGGCCGTCGTGGAGGAGGCCACCGGCGCCCTCCTCAACGCCGCCCTCAACCGCTATCCCGACAGGGATGGCACCTCTCTCTACGCCGCCCTCTCAGCCCACACCGGCTGGCCGCAGGAGGGGTTGTGGGTCGCCAACGGCTCCAATGAGGTCTTCCTGCACCTGTTCCTGGCCTTCGGGGGGCCGGGGCGGACCTCGATCACGTTCGAGCCGACCTACTCTCTTCACACGCTCATCGCTCGCATCGCCGGTACCCGCACCACGTCGCGACGGCGCCACGACGGCTGGGCGGTCGATCTCGAGGACGCGCTGGAGGCGCTCGGGACCGAGCGGCCCGAGATCGTGGTGCTGTGCTCACCCAACAACCCGACCGGCACGCTCGAGCCCCTGGACACCGTGCGCGATCTCGCGGTGAGGGCGCCGGGCCTGGTGATCGTCGACGAGGCTTACGCAGAGTTCGCCGCGCCTTCGGACAGTGCGATCGGGCTCTTGTCGGAGCATCCCAACGTGGTCGTGGTCAGAACCTTCTCCAAGGCCTGGGGGCTCGCCGGGGTCAGGCTCGGTTACCTGCTGGCCGCGCCCGAGGTGATTGCCGAGATGGCGACGGTGCGCCTGCCCTATCACCTCTCCGTTCCCGCCCAGGCGTTCGGCCTAGCCGCCCTCGCCCATGCTTCCGAAGCGGTCGAGGCGGCCCAGGCGGTGGCCGAGGAGCGCGACCGGCTGATCGTGGAACTCGCCGGCCTCGGGCTAAAGACGTGGCCCTCGCACGCCAACTTCGTGCTGTTCGAGGCGGGAGATGCCGATGTGGTGTGGAACGGTCTGCTGGAACGAGGCGTCCTGGTGCGCTCCTATGAAGGACGGCCGGGGCTGGAAAGCTGCCTGCGGGTGACCGCGGGACTCCCCGAGGAGACCGATGAGTTCCTGAGCGCGCTGGCGGAGGTACTCGATGAGTGAGCGTCGGGCGTTGATAGAGCGCACGACCACCGAGACCAGCGTCAAGGTCGCGCTGTCCCTGGACGGCGGGCACGTTGCTTGTTCCACCGGCGTTGCGTTCTTCGATCACATGCTGGACCAGCTCGGCCGCCACTCCCATCTGGGTCTCGAGATAGTTGCCACAGGCGATCTCGAAGTGGATGCTCACCACACGGTCGAGGACGTTGGGATCGTCTTGGGGCAGGCGCTGCGCGCGGCGCTGGGCGACGCACGCGGCATCCGCCGCTACGGGTGGGCGCTGGTCCCGATGGAGGAGTCGCTGGCGAGCGTGGCTCTCGACCTCTCCGGCCGCCCCTTGCTCGTGTACCGGGCCGAGATTCAAGCGGAGGTGATCGGCAGCTTCGACGTCGCCCTCGCCGAGGAGTTCCTGATGGCGCTGTGTCGCACCGGCGGGCTCACCCTCCATGTTTCATTGCTGGAGTCCAAGAACGCCCACCATGGACTCGAGGCCATCTTCAAGGCTGTGGCGCGTGCGCTCTCCGATGCGGTGAGCATGGAGCCGCGGGCCGCCGGCGAGGTGCCCTCGACGAAGGGGGTCCTGTGAGGATCGCGGTCGTCGATCACGGCATGGGCAACCTGCCAAGCGTCGCCCGTGCGCTAGAGGCCGCGGGCGCCTCGGTGGTGGTGACCTCGAGCGCCACCGAGGCCTCGGGGGCCGACGCCCTCTGCGTGCCGGGCCAGGGCATCTTCAACCGCTGCGTCGATAATCTGAGGGCCTCGGGCCTCGCCGAGCTCATCGGGCACTGGGTCGAGCAGGAGCGCCCTTTCTTGGGCATCTGTCTCGGCATGCAGGTCCTGTTCGAGAGCTCCGAGGAGGGGGGCACCGGACTCGGGCTGTTCGGGGGCCGGGTCGCCCGCCTCCGCCCTGCAGCGGGATCCGGCGACGTGCGGGTGCCGCACATCGGTTGGAACGAGGTGGCGGGCGAGTACTTCTACTTCGACCACTCCTATGTGGTTCACCCTTCGGACGAGGGGCTCGTGACGGGCTGGTGCGACCACGGTGAGCGCGTCGCGGCCCGTATCGAGCGCGGCCCCCTGCTGGCGGTCCAGTTCCATCCGGAGAAGAGCGCTGCCGCGGGGCTGGCCCTGCTGGGCCGCTGGGTCGCCGCGTGACCTTCACGGTCTACCCGGCAGTCGACATCTCCGGTGGCCGCTGCGTGCGGCTGCTTCAGGGACTTTTCGGGAGCGAGACGGTCTATTCCGAGGACCCCGCCGAGGTGGCGGCATCTTTCTGTCGCGCCGGCGCCGCCTGGCTCCACATCGTCGACCTTGACGGCGCCCGCACCGGAGAGCCTCAGAACCGTGACCTGCTACTGGAGGTCGTGCGGGCGGCCGAGTGTCCGGTGCAGGCCAGCGGGGGGGTGCGATCCGCAGCCGACGTCGAGCAGCTGCTGGCCGCTGGGGCTGCCCGGGTGGTGCTGGGCACGGTCGCAATCGAGGACCCCGGCGCGATCGCCGAGCTGTGCCGCGTCCACGGGGAGCGGATGGCGGTGTCCCTCGATGCTCGAGGGGGGCTCCTCCAGAGCCACGGCTGGACTGTGGGAACCGGGACCTCAGTGCTGGAGGTGGTTGCCGAGGTCTCCGGGCTGGGGGCGTGGGGTTTCGTCTACACCAACGTCGAGCGTGACGGCACGATGGCAGGGCCGGACCTCGAGGGCTTGCAGGCGGTGCTCGATGCCACCGCACTTCCGGTGATCGCATCGGGTGGCATCAGCTCGCTCGAGGAGGTGCGCGCAGTGGCCAAGGTGGGGGCCGCGGGAGCGATCGTGGGTCGGGCGCTCTACGAGGGCACCTTCACCATTCGCGAGGCGATCGAGGCCGGCTCGGCGGCCTAGCGCGAGGCCACCGCCCCGATTTGGTATCTGCAGGCCCACTCTGGGCGTTTCGCCACCTCGCGAGGGTGGCTAAAGCAGGCATCGGTAACGCCGATCACACGGTATGGAGTCGCGTTAGACCATGCCTGAAGAAGGCCGCGCGACGCGGGGGCTCCGGCCCCCGCTTCTGCGCCTTTCCGGCGCCGGTCGCGTTTGGGTCCGGCCGCTGAACATCTTGCTCCTGGTCGCGCCCGCAGGGGTCATGGTGCTCGGTTATCGCGCCTATGCCTCCATTCGGGCTCGTTTCCAGCCGCAATCCCTGCACCGCCTTAACGAAAAGATGGAGGAGAGCGCGCACACCCGGCTCTTGCGGGAGGCCCAGGCCAAGTACCGCTCCCTAGTCGAGGACGTGCCGGCGATCGTCTACATCTCCGCGCTGCGCGATGACTCGCCGTGGTCCTACGTCAGCCCCCAGATCGCCCCCGTCCTTGGGTTCTCGCCCGAGGAGTGGCTCGCAGGCCCGACCTGGCGCGATCGCCTCCATCCCGAGGATCGCGAGCGCGTCATGACGGAGCGGGCACAGGCCACCGGCTCCGATCAGAAGGAAGCGTTCGTGAGCGAATACCGCCTGCTGGCTAAGGACGCACGCGTTGTGTGGGTGTCGGACGAGGCAACGATCGTCAGACGTGAGGATCAGCCACTGTTCTACCGGGGGGTGCTGCTCGACGTCACCCGGCGCAAGCAGGCGGAGGCGGACAAGGATGCGCTCGAGCTGCAACTGATCCAGGCGCACAAGATGGGGGCGATCGGCGAGCTCGCCGGGGGAGTGGCGCACGACTTCAACAACCTCTTGTCCGTGATCCGCAATTACGCGCAGTTCGTGGACGATGAGCTAGATCACGGCGACCCCAAGAAGGAGGACCTCGCCGAGATCCTCAAGGCTTCGGAGCGGGCCACCGCGCTCGTTCTCCAACTCCTCACTTTCTCCCGCAAGGAGATCGTTAATCCGGAGCTGATCGATCTGAACCAGCTCGTAGGGGAACTCCAGACCCTGCTCAAGCGCGCGCTGAGGGAGAGCATCACCACAGTCGTGCGGCTCGAGGAGGACCTCGCCGCAGTCGAGATGGATCCGGGCCAGGTGCACCAGCTCTTGTTGAACCTCGCAGTCAACGCTCAGGATGCGATGCCGGACGGAGGCACGCTTGTATTCGAGACGTCGACGGTGCACGTGGAGCCGAATGCGATCGGCCCCTTCGAGGGCCTCGAGCCCGGCCCCCATGCCTGCATCACGGTGTCGGACACGGGCATGGGGATGAGCGCCGAAGTGAAGAGCCGGATCTTCGAGCCGTTCTTCACCACCAAAGGCCGCGCTTCGGGGACCGGCCTGGGGCTCTCGACCGTCTACGGCGCGATAAAGCGGGCCGGAGGCGACATTGCCGTCTATTCGCGCGAGGGCCTCGGCACCACTTTCAAGGTCTATCTGCCGACGCGGCCGCAAGGTGTGACACCGACCCCCACACGCCCCTTCCTGGCGAAGAGCCCACAGGCTTAAGGAAAACCAGCCCTTCGCGTTTAGCGTCGGAGCGGGCAGGAAACTGCACGCTGTCCAGAAAAAGCCCGACCTGGGAGCACTCTAGGGTTGTCCCGTGCTCGCGAAACGGATCATTCCCTGCCTCGACGTCGACCGCGGCCGGGTGGTCAAGGGCGTTCGCTTCGTGAAGCTGCGCGACGCCGGCGACCCGGCGGAGCTTGCGCTTGCCTACGATGGCGAAGGCGCGGACGAACTCGTGTTTCTCGACATCACTGCTTCGACCGAGCAGAGGGAGCTGATCCTGCACGCCGCCGAGCGTGCCGCCGAGTCTGTTTTCATTCCCCTGACGGTAGGTGGCGGGGTGCGCTCGGTCTCAGACGTGCGCCGCCTGCTGCGCGCCGGGGCCGACAAGGTGGCGGTCAACAGTGCCGTCGTCAGGCGACCGGAGCTGGTGCAGGAGGCGGCCGCTGAATTCGGCTCGCAGGCGATCGTGGTCGCCATCGACGCCCGCCGAACTCGGGACGCGCGCCGGGAGGGAGGGCAGGGAGGGGAGGAAAAAATGGGGTGGGAGGTCTATGTCGACGGGGGCCGGGTGGCGACCGGCTTGGACGCGGTCTCGTGGGCACGGCGAGCGGCCGGTCTGGGCGCAGGAGAGATACTGCTCACCTCCATGGACAGGGACGGGACCACCGGGGGGTACGACCTGAAACTCACCAGGACGGTCGCCGAATCGGTCCCCATCCCGGTGATTGCCTCGGGAGGCGCCGGCACGCCCGATCACCTCGCCGATGCGGTCGACCCCCACCTCGGGGCCGCGGACGCTGCGCTCGCCGCCTCCGTGTTCCATTTCGGCACCTTCTCGGTCGCAGACGCCAAGCAGGCCCTGGCCCACAGGGGCATTCCCGTTAGGATTACCGGCCCATGACATCGACTACGACGTGACCGCTTTCCTGCTCTACGGCGACGGCGTTCACAGCCCTGAGATGCGGCACGAGATCGGTGAGGCTATCTCGGACCCGCTCACGTTTATAGACGTCGACGGTCGCCGCATCGCGGTGACGGGGCCTTTCGAAACCGCGATCCTCGAACGCCGGGAGGACCTCGTGGACGAGGTCTGGAGCAGTGCCGACCTAGGCTCGTGGGAGCTCGTTCGAGACGAGTCGGTTCCCAGCCACGCTATAGAACCCGAGCTCGTCCTGCGAGCGGTGCGGCGGGCCGGCGCCGACTCGCTGACGGTTCCACCGACCCTCCCGGTCGCAATCGCCGACCACCTTCGGGCAAATGGGATAGGGCTCGAGATCGACGCGATCGCGTGGAGCGCCCGGCGGCGGCGCAAGACCCCTGGGGAGCTCGAGGGCATCGAGCGCGCCCAGCGCGCCGCCGATGTGGCGATGCTGGCCGCGGCCCACCTGTTTCGCGCCTCGGAGAAGACCTCGGACGGCTACCTTCGCTTCGAGGGCGAGATCCTCACCGCCGAGCTCGTGAGGGAGGCGATGAGCACGCGACTCCTGGCCCAGGGGGCGGAGTCGGAGGAAATCCTTGTGCAGCCCGGAGACCAATGTCTCAAGGGGCACGAGCTCGGCTCCGGCCCGATCCGAGCGTATGAGTCCGTGGTCATCGACTGCTTCCCGCGCGACCGGCGCTCGGGGGCGCACACAGACATGACCCGTACCTTCGTTTCAGGCCGTCCGTCCGAGGATCTCGCCCGCCTGCACGGGGCCTGCCGCAAGGCGCTTCGTATCGCCTACGAGAGTTTGCGCCCGGGCTCAGACGATGCCCATTCCCGCGTGACCGATCACTTCGAGGCCCTCGGCTTCGCCACTCAGCGTAGCCACGACGGAGCCGGCCCCCTCGAGCAGGGTTTCAACCACTCCCTCGGCCACGGCGTCGGTCTCGAGATCCACGAAGCCCCGCTGCTGGGCCGGCGCTCGGAAAAGCTAGTGGCGGGCGACGTCGTAGCGGTCGAGCCCGGCCTCTATTTTCCCGGCATCGGGGGCGTGCGTCTGGAAGACACCGTATTGATCACCGAGGACGGCATCGAGTACTTCACGGACCCCTTTCCCTACGACCTCGAGCCATGATCCCCGGCGGCCACTCGGCCGCGATCCCCGGCGACCAGCCGGCCACGATCGCGTTCGACGAGCGCGGTCTCGCTCCGGCGATCGTCCAGGACGCTTCCACCAAGGAGGTCCTGATGCTTGCCTACGTCGATGCGGAGTCTCTCAGGCGCACTCAAGAGGACGGCACCACCTGGTTCTGGAGCCGGTCGCGGCGCGGATACTGGAACAAGGGGGCCACGTCCGGCAACTTCCAGAGGGTGGTGGAGCTGCGTTATGACTGCGACGCGGACGCGGTGCTGATGCTGGTCGAGCCCGAGGGACCCGCCTGCCACACCGGGCAGCGCTCTTGTTTTCACCGAATCTTGTGAGGGCGCTGTACCCGAGCCGTCAGGAGTTTTGCGAGCTGGCGACCCGCCACCCAATTGTCCCGGTGTGGCGCACGGTTATGGCCGACGCCCAAACCCCGGTGGCGGCCTTCCTGCGGCTCGAGGCAACGCTTTCGAACGCGTTCCTGCTCGAGAGCGTGGAAGGCGGCGAGCGCTGGGGCCGCTACTCATTCATCGGAGGAGACGCCTTTGCCGTCATCAAGGCAGTCGGAGGCAGGGTCGTCGTCGAGGGAACGCCTCCCCTGCGGCCGGACAAGAAAGAGCCGCCTCTCGCCTACATGAGGCGTCTCCTGGAGGCGTGCCGGGCGCCGGTGCTGGAGGGCCTGCCGCCGCTTCACGGTGGGGCCGTAGGCTTCCTTGGATACGACTGCGTCAGGGAGCTGGAGTACCTCCCGAACATGCCGCCGGACGACCTGAATCTTCCCGACGCGGCCCTCATCTTGACGGGCACCCTGGTGGCCCTCGACCACCTCAGCCAGAAGGCCTATGTGATCACCAACGTCGCCACTCCCGAGGATCCTGAGCGCGCCTACGACGATGCAGTGGCGCGCTGCGACGACGTCGTGGGCAGGCTCGCGGCGCCCCTTGGTGCCGGGGCAGTTGATATTGCGCCGCCGAAGTCGCCGATCTTCGAAACCGAGGTCTCGGATGCCGACTACGCCTCCTGGGTCGAGGAGGCGCGCTCGCTCATCTACGCCGGGGACATCTTTCAGGTGGTCCCGTCGCGCCGTTTCCAGGCCCCGATACAGGGCTCCGCCTTCGGCGCTTATCGCGTCCTCCGGACGATCAACCCGAGCCCTTACATGTACTTCCTGCGCTTCGAGGAGACCGCCGAGCACCCCGCTTTCGAGCTGGCGGGCTCCTCTCCCGAGCCGCTCGTGAAAGTCATGGGCACCGAGGTCGTCACTCGGCCGATCGCCGGCACACGACCTCGGGGCCGGAGCCCCGATGAGGATCTGCGACTGGAACAGGACTTGCTCGCGGACCGCAAGGAGAGGGCGGAGCACGTCATGCTGGTCGACCTCGCCCGCAACGACATCGGGCGCATCGCCTGCTTCGGCTCGGTCGAGGTCGACGAGCTCATGATGGTCGAGCGCTTCTCTCACGTCATGCACATCGTCTCGAACGTCCGGGGCACGCTTGCACCCGGCCGCAGCGCGTTCGACGCATTGACGGCCTGTTTTCCTCACGGCACGGTGTCGGGGGCTCCCAAGGTGCGTGCGATGGAAATCATCGATTCGCTCGAGCCCACAAAGAGGGGGCCCTATGCCGGGATCGTGGGCTACTTCGACTTCTCGGGAAACCTCGACACGTGCATCACCATTCGTACATTGGTACAAACCGGGGGCCGCGCCTATGTGCAGGCGGGGGCAGGGATAGTGGCCGACTCCGTGGGGGCCGCCGAGGCGGAGGAGACGCGCAATAAGGCGGAGGCCTTGCTGCGGGCCGCCGCCGCCGCCGGCGACCTGGACGCGACCGCCGCCGCCCGCGACTGACTTATCGCCTTCTAGGTCTAAGAGCCCGCCACCTGCCGGCCGAGGGAGCGCGCTGCCTGCGCCGTCGCAGGTCGTTGGTGATCAGATGAGCGCTTCACCGCCACCAAATCTCGGGCCGCGGGCCACGGTCAGTACGGCTCGAGCCGCTCCGCCTCAGCGGCCTCGAGACTGAGCTCGACGCTCGTCTCGGTAATCCGGCCCACGAAGTCGGCCGGCGCGAAGCGCTCGGTGGAGAGGATCCCGGAGGTCACCGTGATGCCGGAGAAGATGTCCTTCTCCTTGTCGGCGACCACTCGGCCCACCTTGCCGATTTCGGCGCCCGTGGAGTCGTGCACGGGTGTGCCCTCTTTCAGGGCGGGCCATGCAATGGGCCGGTCCTCGTCTGCCATGACGCGGATACTAAGCGGGTGGCTACCCTGAGACGTGCTGCCGGACTTCTGCTGGCTCTCGCAGTGGCTCAGGCCTGCAGCCCCCAGCCGTCTTCGAACCCCAACCCCGTGAGCTCCCCCGGCCCCCCACGTGTGCGGGAAGAAGTCGTCGCCCGGCACGCCCGGCAGTTCAATGAGGACGATCCCGACCGGCGGGCCGGCTCCCAGGGCGAGCAGATCGCGGCCGCCTACCTCGTGGCCCACCTCCAAACCGCGGGCTATGGCACGTTTCTCGATCCGGTCCCGGTCTCGAACCTGGTGCGCTCGACCAACGTGGTCGCGACGCCGCCATCAGGGCGGCGGCCGCTCGTGGCCGTGACCGTCCCTTACGACACCACCCCCCCAGTCGAAGCCGGCCCTACTCGGGGAGGAGCCGAAGCGCTGGGACTGTTCCTGGAGCTGGCGCGGGCGTTGTCGATCGCTCGTCCCCAGCATCGCATCTCGTTTGTCGCTCTGGGAGCCGAGCGCGCGGAGGTGTCCGGTGGCCGGCTCGGTTCTCGGCGCCTGGTCATCTACTTGCGGGAGCGCTCGCTGAGCCCGCTGATGGTCGTGCTCGAGGACATCGATGTCGGCGAGACGTCGGTCCAGGCCACCGGGGACAAGGCCGAGGAGGTGGTCGGGGGGACCGCGCCCGGCAGGGCCGAAGGGCCGGTGGCCGAGGTACTCGAAGCGGCCGGGCTCGATGTGTTGACGGTCTCCGGGGGCGCTCGAGAGACCGGCGACGCGCTCCTCGGTTACCTTGGCGCGCGCGCCCGATAGGGTCGCTGTGATGAGCTACCTGGAACCGATCCTTTCCTCTACGCGCCGCCGTGTCGACGAGCTGCGGAGCTGGGCGCGAGACGACGCGTTGGAGCAGCGCGTGGCCTCGCTACCCAAGGCGCGTAGCTTCACAGGGGCGCTCGGGGGACAGGGGACTTCCATCGTGGCGGAGATAAAGCGAGTGTCCCCGGCCAAAGGCGCCCTGGACGAGGATCTCAACGCCGCCGATCTCGCCTCCGCCTATGGCGCCGGAGGGGCCGCGGCGCTGTCGGTCGTGACCGAGCCCGAATACTTCAAGGGCTCGCTCGAAGACCTGCGGGCGGCGGCTTCGGCGGGCCTTCCGCTCTTGCGAAAGGACTTCATCCTGGACGAGCTGCAGGTGCTCGAGTCACGGGCGTGGGGGGCGGATGCGGTGCTCCTGATCGTGCGGGCTCTGGACGAGGAGCTGAGTGCTCTGGTCGCGGCGGTGGAAGCTCTGGGTATGGAGGCGCTGGTCGAGGTCCACGACGAGCACGAGCTGGAGCGGGCGGTGGCGGCGGGCGCGAGCCTGATAGGCGTCAACCACCGCAACCTGGAGACGTTCGAGGTAGATCCGGAGCGCACTTTGAAGCTCGCCCCGCTGGCCCCCGAGAGCTGTGTTCTGGTGACGTTATCCGGAGTCTCCGACCGGGCCGGCGTCGAGGCCCTCGAGGCGGCCGGCGCGCACGCGGTGCTGATCGGCGAGAGCCTCGTGACTGCCAACGACCCCGCCGCCAAGCTGAGAGAGTTGCGGGGCGAGCAATGACCGTCGTGGATTCTTCCTCGGGGCGCTTCGGCGAGTTCGGCGGCCGCTTCGTGCCGGAGGCTTGGCTGCGGCGCTCGACAGCGCGAGCGGAAACATGACCGTCGTGGACTCCAGAGGGCGCTTCGGCGAGTTCGGCGGCCGCTTCGTGCCGGAGGCCCTGATGGGGGCGCTCGACGAGCTCGAACGGGCGTGGGAGACGGCTCGAGCCGAAGGCTCTTTCGATCGTGAGCTCGCGGCTCTTCATAAGAACGTGGTGGGGCGCCCCACTCCTCTCTATGAGGCGGAGCGCTTCTCGGAGCGAGTCGGGGCGCAGGTGCTGCTGAAGCGCGAGGACCTCGCCCACACCGGGGCACACAAGATCAACAACACGCTCGGCCAGGTATTGCTCGCAACCCGCATGAACAAGAAACGAATCATCGCCGAGACCGGCGCCGGCCAGCACGGAGTCGCCACCGCCACCGCAGCCGCCTATTTCGGGCTGCCCTGCGTTGTCTACATGGGGGCGGTGGACGTCGAGCGCCAGAGCCTCAACGTCGTGCGGATGAGGATGCTGGGGGCCGAGGTGGTATCGGTCGAGGCAGGCTCCAAGACCCTCAAGGACGCCATCAACGAGGCGCTCAGGGACTGGGTTGCAAACGTCGAGGACACCCACTACGTCATCGGATCTGTGGTTGGGCCCCACCCCTTTCCCGAGATCGTCGCCACGCTCCAGTCGGTGATCGGGACCGAGGCTCGCGCCCAGGTGCTCGACCTCCTGGGGAGACTCCCGGACGAGGTGGTGGCCTGCGTGGGCGGCGGCTCCAACGCCATCGGGATGTTTCGAGGTTTCTATCGCGACGAGGCGGTGGCTCTGATAGGTGTCGAGGCCGCCGGCGAGGGGCTCGAAGGCCGCCACGGGGCCTCGATCGCCCGGGGGCGTCCTGGCGTTCTTCACGGCGCTCGCAGCCTGGTCCTGCAGGACGACGACGGGCTCATCGCCGAGGCCCACTCGATTTCGGCGGGGCTCGATTATCCGGGAGTCGGGCCTGAGCACTCGTGGCTCCAGGCTTCGGGGAGGGCTAGCTACCACAGCGCCACCGACGACGAGGCTTTGGACGCGTTCAAGCTCCTGGGGTCGACCGAAGGCATCCTCCCGGCGCTCGAGCCTGCTCACGCGCTGGCCTACGTCATGCGCCGAGGCGGCCCGGGCACGGTCTTGGTGGGTCTTTCGGGCAGGGGCGACAAGGATGTTGCCACCGTGTCTTCCATCTCTTCCATGGGGGATGTCACGTGAGCGCGCTGTCGTCGGGACTCGAGGAGCGCCGCGCCGGGGGCCGCAAGCTGCTGGTCCCCTATGTCATGGGCGGCCAGCCCGACCGAGATTCCTTTCCCCGGATCCTCGCTGCGGTGAGCCGGTTCGCCGACGCTCTCGAGGTGGGCCTGCCCTACTCCGACCCGCTCATGGACGGGCCCGTGATAGCAGCCGCGGGCGAACGCTCGATCCGGGCCGGGGTGGGCCCGTCCGAGGCCCTGGAGTTGGTGGCCGAAGCCGGGGGGAAGTCTTTACGAGTGATCATGACCTACTACAACCCCATCCACTCGGCCGGTGAAGAGAGCTTCTGCGCCGCTACTATCAAGGCCGGGGTCTCGGGCCTGATCGTTCCGGACCTGCCCCTGGAGGAGTCCGAGGGGCTACGCCGGGCGGCCGCCGACCAGGGCCTGGCCTGGATCCCGCTCGTCGCGCCGACCTCCTCTCCCGCTCGGGTGGCGGCGATCGCTGCCACGGCCACCGGATTCGTCTACGCCGTATCGACTCTTGGAGTGACCGGCACTCGAGAGCAGCTCTCCGAGCGTGCGGCAGCAGTCGCCTCGGCCTGCAAGGAGGCGACGGACCTCGCCGTCCTGGTCGGCATCGGGGTGTCGAGCCCGGAACACGCTCACGCGGCGGCCCTCTACTCGGACGGGGTCGTGGTGGGCTCGGCGGTGGTGAGGCTGGTGGCGGAGAGCGGGGCGGAGGGGGCCGCAGCCTTCCTCGCAGAGGTGCGGGCGGCCCTCGACGAAGCTGCGGAAACTGCCTAGCCGGATTCTTCTTTATCCCCTCTTCTTTACGGCCGATATCTCCATTAACACGGGCCAACCGGAAGAGAAGAGGATCGCGAAGCAGATCAGAGTGCAGAAGGGACGCCGCCCTCGCTGATCCAGAGGAGCGTCCGTTCGATAGGGGGCCGCTGCGGGAGGGTCTAGTCGCGCTCGGTTCCTTCCCTACTCACCCACGGTGCCGGGAGCGGGACTCGAACCCGCACGCCCTTTCGGACAATCGGTTTTGAGCCGATCTCGTCTGCCAATTCCGACATCCCGGCTGGACGACGATGCTATCGAGTCGGTCCGGCCCCTGCGCCCAGCTTCCAGTAATTACCCTTCCATCGGCGGGCGGCGATCTCTATACTTCGCGGCCCATGGAATTGCGGCTTGCGCTCACGCACAGGACCCTCGCCGGTCTAGGAGAGATGACCGTGCGGGCCCGGGAAGACCTGCGCATCGTCGACGAACAGATCTCCTTTCAGCTCGAGGTCGTGGAAGACAAGAAGACCCGCATGCTGGTGTCCGAGACCCCCCTCGCCGACCGCGCCTTCCGCCTCGCCCGCGACGACCTCGGCCGTATGTACAAGGAGCGGGCGCGTCTGACCGCGGAGATCACCCGGCTCGTGGTGGAGCAGGACCGCGTGCTGGACAGAATGCTGGACTAGTTCGAGGTAATAGCCACCGGTGAACTACTATGGCTCTAGTATCGGAGGCATCTGCCGGGATTCGTCGTCAAAGAGCTTCGCACTCAGCAAGGGGGAATTTGCGTGAAGAGATCGAGGTGGTTCTCGGTAACCACAGCAGCGATAGCGCTGTCGCTCGTGGCCGCGGCCTGCGGGGGCGGAGACGGCGGTGGCGGAGACGGCGGTGGCGGGGGAGGCGGCGGCCAGGAGCAGCTCGAGAAGGTTCCGGTGACGATCTACTACCAGGGAGCGCTGTCAGGCCCTTTTAGCTATCTTCAGAAGCACCCGTTTCAGGGCGCTCAGCTCGCCATCGACGAGCTCAACGCAGACGAGACCTTCCCCGCCGAGATCACCTACGAGCAGAGCGACACGCAGGGAGATCCGGCCAACGCTCCTCCGGTGGTCGAGAAGGCTACGACCGATCCCGAGACCGTGGCCATCATCGGCCCCGGTTTCTCCGGAGAGTCGG
>Ga0136613_10001062_pt1 | contig 13748 bp, 12 predicted proteins | sample AntDrymUQ2722106_2_FD_106649 | JGI IMG/M metagenome (GOLD analysis project Ga0136613, IMG submission 106649) | Polar desert sand microbial communities from Dry Valleys, Antarctica - metaG UQ272 (21.06) | ecosystem: Environmental > Terrestrial > Soil > Desert | place: Antarctica: Dry Valley... | reverse complement strand
TACCTCGAACGGGACATCAACCCGGACGGGGAATAGGTAGGTTTCAGGCTTCAGGTCTCAGGTTTTAGCTTCTGGCCCGTCTGTTCCGACCGGGTCTCTCGGACGAAGTGTCGGTATGAGGTGTTGCCGCGAACGAATTTTCGCCCGGAGCGCTTGCTGACGGCTGAAACCTGAAAGCGCGGTTCGCTGCGCGAACCGCTTTAACGGCCGTCTGCTACAATTCACGATAATACGTTTCGCAAGCAGGTGGTGTTGTGTCGTGAGGCTTACGCAGAAGAGCAAGTACGCGGTAAGGGCGCTGGTCGAGATCGCCGTCAGCGGGCACGAAGGCCCGTTGGGCGTGGCCGAGATCGCGCGTCTCCAGCGCATCCCGGAGAGGTTTTTGGAGCAGATCCTGTGCGAGCTCCGCAGGGAGGGGCTGCTCGAAAGCCGGCGCGGGGCGCACGGCGGCTACCGCTTCGCGATGCCGCCCGAGGAGATCTCCGTGCTGGACGTCGTGGAGATCCTGGACGGCGCGGTCCGCCCGGCCCGGTGCTCGGCCGGCGGCGTCTGCTACATGGCCGACGCCCCCCTGTGCGTGACGAGCAAAGTCTGGGACGAGGCCCGCGAGGCCCTTGAATCGGTCTTCGGCCGCTACAGCATCGCCCAGCTCGCCGAGACCGAGCGCGAGAGCCGCGCCGGACGAGAGGCCGCCCACGCCGCCAAGTAGCCTGAAGGCCCACCTCAAGGGCCGCACGGACCTCTCGGAATCGGTCGTGGAAGTATCGGGCAAGGCCTACCGCCTGACCCACCCCTCCGTCGCGGACGACCTGATCGACGAGCAGGAGTTCGACCAGGATGAACGCCTCCCGTACTGGGCCGAGCTCTGGCCGAGCGCCATAGCCCTCGCCCGGCACCTCTCGCAAGAAGATTTGGCCGGCAGGCGCGTCATCGAGCTCGGCGTCGGCGTCGGCCTCCCGACCCTCGTCGCCCTCGACCGCGGCGCCCGCGTCCTCGCCACCGACTACTACGCGGCGGCCCCGGACTTTACCCGCCACAACGCGCGGGAGAACGGCCTCCCAGAACCCGAAACGGCGCTTCTGGATTGGCACGCGACGCCGGGCGTCGGCGCCTTCGACCTCGTTCTCGCGGCCGACGTCATGTACGAAGAGCGGAGCACCCGCGCCCTGGCCGGGCTCGTGCCGGGGCTGCTGAGGCCTGGAGGCGAGGCGCTCATCGCTGACCCCGGCCGGCGCTACGAGCCGCTCTTCCGGGAGCTCATGCAGGAGAACGGCTTCCGCTTCGAGACGGAGGAGACGACCGTGGAGGTGGAGGGGCGCGAGAGGGGGGTGACGGTGCTGTTGCACCGGGTCCGGCGCCTGTAAGGCTGGCCTTGTGGGCTGGCCGGGCGGGTTACCGCGCGGGAACGGGCCGGCCCCCCTGCTATACTTTTTCACCAATGCTTCTGGACTCGCTAAACCCGACGCAACTCGACGCCGTAGAGCACACGGAAGGGCCGCTCCTCATCCTCGCGGGGGCGGGGAGCGGTAAGACCCGCGTGCTTACGCAAAGGATCGCCTACCTCATAGACCAGGGGCTCGCAGCACCCGAAGAGGTCCTCGCCATAACCTTCACCAACAAGGCCGCCCGCGAGATGAAAGAGCGCGTCGCCCTCCTCGTCGGTCCGGACTCCCGCAAGATGTGGGTCTCCACCTTCCACGCCTTCTGCGCCCGCATACTCAGGGTCCACGCCGAAAAACTCGGCTACAAACGCGAGTTCACCATCTACGACGGCGCGGATCAGGTCAGGCTCGTAAAACGGTGCATCGTCGAGCTCGGCAAGGACCCGAAAAGGTTCAACCCGCGCTCTTTTCAGGCCCAGATCTCCTCCGCCAAGAACGTCCTCAGAAGCCCGGACGACTTCCTCCGAAACACCGAGGGCTACATCGCCGAGAACGTCGCCGAGGTCTACGACCTCTACCAGCGCCGCCTCTACGAGAACAACGCCATGGACTTCGACGACCTGATCATGCAGACTGTCGCCCTCCTGGAACTTTTCCCCGACGTCCGCGACCGTTACCAGACCCGCTTCAAGTACGTCCACGTGGACGAGTACCAGGACACCAACCACGCCCAGTACCGCCTCGTCAACACCCTCGCCGCCAAACATCGTAACTTGTGTGTCGTTGGCGATGACGATCAGTGCCTCGTGGAAGGCACCCCGGTCACGATGGCCGACGGCTCCGAGAAGGGGATAGACGATATCGTTGCCGGCGACGAGGTGCTCTCGTGCTACGGGAGCGGAGATTTCCGTCCGGCGCGGGTGATGGGTGTCTCCCGGTCTATGAGGTCGGAGGGCGTCGAGATCTCGACGAGGGAGGGGCGACGGATCGTCTCTACCCCGGAGCACATCCACTTCGCCGGCTACAAGCTGGGCCTGACGCCGCAGATGCACACGACCTACCTCATGCGTCGTGGGGACAAGGGCTTCAGGGTGGGAACCTCCCGAACCTACACCAACGGTCGCATGAAGCCCGTGATGGGGTTCATGCAGCGGAGTCGCCAGGAGCACGCGGACGCGGCCTGGATAGTCTCCACGCACGACACAGAGGGAGAGGCCCGGGCCGCGGAGACGACGGTGTCTTTGAGGTACGGCTTGCCGACGCTGCCGTTCGTGGCCCGGGCAGGGTCGGACAACGGTCTCGTCGCCAACCAGGCTTTGATCGACCGCGTCTTCTCGGAGATTCCGTGCGATGAGGGGGGACGGCGGCTGCTCGCAGATTCCGGTCTGATGCCGGACGTTCCGCACTATATGCCCCAGAGCTTCACGGGACGCCGCCGCAACGTCGTGGTGACGCTCTGCGGGGACCGTCGGGGCCGGACGCCGATGCACAGGATCTCGATGGTAGGAAGGGACGAGGAGGGACGCCGGGCGCTCGAAGGGCTCGGTCTGAGCGTGAGGGCGGCAAAGGAAGGTTCTCCCAGCTGGCGCTACGAGTCTTGCTTCAAAGATTACGGCGCTGCGATGGAGATCGTGGAGAAGATCCGCTCCGTCCTCGACGTCTCCGTGCAGCGGGTGGCGAGGCTGGGAGTCGACGGAGAGGACGGGGTGGTCAGGGGCAAGTCCCTTCCGTTCACCGCGGCCTCGGCCGTGAGGCCCGGCATGGCGATGTTCACCGCAGACGGCGGCTACGACATCGTGGAGAAGGTCGAAAAGATCGGGCTGGACCGTTCCGTCTACGACATCAATGTCGAGGGGACGCACAACTTCGTCGCGGGCGGCGTCGTCACGCACAACTCCGTGTACTCGTGGCGAGGGGCGGATATCCGGAACATCCTGGACTTCGAGCGGGACTACCCCGAGGCCAAGGTCGTCAAGCTGGAGCAGAACTACCGCTCGACGCAGACCATCCTCGACGCGGCGAACGCGGTGGTCGCGAACAACGCGTCTCGCAAGGCGAAGGCGTTGTGGACCGCCGGGGACGAGGGGGAGCGTATTCGAGTGTTCGCCGCTTCGGACGAGTACGCGGAGGCTCGGTTCGTCGTGTCGGAGGTAGAGAAGCTGACGGGGAGGGGGGAGCCGGCGCGGGAGATCGCGGCTTTCTACAGGACCAACGCGCAGAGCCGGGCACTGGAGGACGTGCTGGTACGGGAGGGGGTTCCGTACCAGATCGTGGGCGGCGTCCGATTCTACGAGCGGGCCGAGATCAAGGACGCCATGGCCTACCTCGCCGTGACCTCCAACCCCGCGGATGCCGTCGGCCTGGAACGCATCATCAACGTCCCGAAGCGGGGCCTGGGCAACACTTCCGTCGCAAAACTCCAGGACCACGCCCGCCTGAACGGCATCACCCTCTACGAGGCGCTCGCGGAGGCCCCGGAGGCCGGGCTCGCGGGCAAGGCGGCGAAGGCTTGTGCGTCCGTGAGGGAGCTTTTCGAGGGGTGGCGGGTGGCTGCGCGGGAGGTGCCTCCGGCGGAGTTGATCGGGGCCGTCCTCGACGAGTCCGGGTACAGGGGGGAGCTCAGGGCGGAGAACACGATAGAGTCCGAGTCTCGCCTGGAGAACCTCGAAGAGCTCATCAACGCCGCCCGCGAGTACGAGCGTGTCGAGCCGGAACCTACGCTGGACGGCTTCTTGCAGGAGCAGGCGCTCTACACCCAACAGGACTCCATCATGTCGGAGGGAGGCAGCGTCACCCTGATGACGCTCCACAACGCGAAGGGGCTGGAGTACGACCATGTCTTCGTGGTCGGGATGGAGGAGGGGACGTTCCCGCACGCCCGCTCGCTCGACGAGCAGAACCTCGAAGAGGAGCGAAGGCTGGCCTACGTCGGCATCACGCGGGCGAGGAAGACGCTCACGCTCACGCACGCCAAGCTCCGGTCGAACTGGGGCGAGCGGGAGTACCGGATGCCCTCGCGCTTCCTCTCGGAGATACCCGACGAGTACAAGTCCGGCATGGTCCCGGCGGGGTCCGCCGCGGGACGCGGTGGCTGGGGGATGGCCTCTTTCGGGCAGCGCGGGGGAGGGTTCCGACAGGCGGCCCCGTCCGGAGTCTCCTACAGCGCAGGGGAGAGGGTCCGGCACGCCAAGTTCGGGGTCGGGCAGGTGGTCGAGGCCGGCGACGGGAAGGTGGTCGTCAGGTTCGGGGCCGAGGAGAGGACCTTCGTACCCGAGATGGCGCCCTTGAGCAAGGAGTAAGAACAGCGACCCGCCGCGCGGCGGCGTAACAGGAGAAACGGAGGGCATCGAACGATCCTCCGGTGGTTCCGCACGTTTCTAGATCCCGAATGCCATGATTCGGGGAGGGACAGCTAGAATAGACGGATGCCCTCCTTCGAGATCGTTGGCGACATCACGAACCGCCGAATTATCGCGCGAGGTAAGGGTATTCGCGGGCTTTCCGAACTCAAGGCCAGGTATGGAGATGCCAACTGGCGTAAATGCAAAGGAGAAGCTACCATTGAGTTTCCCAACGGTACAATCCGAAGGGCCGAGCTTCACTGGTATGAGGCGCACGGTGTCGGCAAGCGAGGGATAAAGCGAAAGCGGTATCTGGACTGATGAAGGCTCTCGAGCTGGACAACAGGACGACGGAGTTGGTCGTGTGCGTCAACAACGACGGGTACGAGATCGACCTCGAGCGCCTCGGAATTTACGAAGTGGTGCCTGACAACAGTCTGGAGCCTGACGACATCCGCGTTGTAGACGAAACGGGTGAGGACTACATTTACCCTGCCAGCCTTTTCGTATCCGCCCAAGACATCGAGCGCGGTCGCTTTGTGGCGTAGCAGAAGCCTACCGTGACGGAACCAACTCCCGAACGTGTGCGCGCGGAGATGGAGAAGTTCGGGTTTACTGAGCAAGAAGCTCGCGCTTTCATTTACCTCGCCGAGGCACGAGATCTGTTCGCGGAGTTGACAGAAGAAGCGGATTCTACGGCTAGTTTGCAGAATATTGTCTGGAGGGATACGCACACGTTCGAGCACTTTCGTGCTTTGTTCAGGTCTCTAGGGATGCGTGTACTGCAAAGAAAGTACCCTGAAGGATGGGGGAACACCTCCAACGACGAAGACGAAGAGTAATAAGAGTATCGGAGATCACCTTGCCGCACGTCTACGTTACAGGCCACAAAAACCCGGACACCGACACGATAGCCTCGGCCATCGGGTACGCGGAGTTCAAGAACCTCGTCGATCCAGAGAACGACTACGCGCCCGCCCGGCTGGGCGACGTCAACCCGCAGACGGCGTGGGCCCTCGAAAAGAGCGGGGCGGAGTCTCCGAAGAGGATCCGGCACATAATGCTCAGGGTCAAGGACGTGATGGCGCGGGACGTGGCGGTCGCCCACAAGAACGACCCGCTTCGCAACGTGGGCCTTACGATGGCCCAGCGGAACATAAGCCAGCTCCCCGTCGTGGACGACGACGGCTCGCTCGTCGGGATCATCACCGAGCGGAACCTGGCGCGCATGTACGTCCGGGAGTCGCGGGGGGCCTCCTCTTTCAAGGACAGCCCGGTGAGCGTCGGGGCGATGGTCGAGGTGCTCGAAGGGGAGCTGCTCGTCGGGGAGAACCGCGAGAGCTCGGGGCAGCTGTGGGTGATCTCGATGGGCGTTGACTCGATGGGCAAGTCTATGAAACAGGGGGACGTCGTCGTCGTGGGCGACCGACCGGAGGCCCAGAGGCGGGCCATAGAGCTCGGGGCCGGGGTGCTCGTCGTCTCGAACGGGGTCAGGCCAGAAGCGGAGGTGCTCCAGATGGCTGAGGAGCGCGGGACGACCGTGGTACTCTCACCGCTCGACTCATACGTGACCAGCCGCCTCATACAGCTCTCCGTCCCGTGCTGGGAGGTAATGAGCGAGAACCCGCTGACCGTCCACCCCGACGACCTCATAACGGACATAACAGAACAGGTGATGGAGGTCCACTACCGCGCCGCCATAGCGGTGGACGGGGATATGGTGCCGAACGGCGTCGTCACCAGGACGAACCTCTTGAACCCGAAGCCCCGGCGGGTGCTTCTGGTCGACCACGCCGAGGTGGGGCAGAGCGTCAAGGGCGTGGAGAGGGCCGAGGTCGTGGAGATCCTGGACCACCATCACGTCGGCGACATCGAGACGGCCTCCCCGATACCGGCCACTTTCGACCCCGTGGGCTCGACGGCGACCCTGATCGTCGAGCGCTTCAAGACCGCGGGCCTGCGCCCGGAGGAGTCCACGGCGAAGATGCTGCTGGCGGCGGTCCTCTCTGACACCGTGATCCTGAACTCCCCGACCACAACCGACCGCGACCGCGAGGTCGTGAAGATGCTCGAAGAGTTCCTCGACCTCGACGCCGAAGCGTTCGGACGGGAGATGTTCGAGGCCTCCTCGGACGTCTCGGACCTCTCCGGTGAGGAGATCGTGAACCGTGACGCCAAGGAGTACGGGACGAGCTCGGGCGACAGGGTGAGCGTCTCCCAGATAGAGACCGTCGGCCCGGGCCTGCTCGAGCGCAAGGACGAACTCGTCGCGGCACTCGAAGACCTCCGCGACAAGAACGATTACGTCTTCTGCGCGCTCATGGTCACGGACATCGCCCAGGGCGGCACCCAGCTCCTGTGCGTCGGAGACTGCTCCTCCGTGCACCTGGCCTTCGAATCCCAGCCCCAGAACGGCGTCATAGACCTCCCCGACGTGATGAGCCGCAAAAAGCAGGTCGCGCCCGCGCTCCTGGCGATTCTTTAGGCTCCAGGTCTTGAGGTTTTAAGGTACAAGGCCTTGGGTCTGGCCTGGCGAGATGCCGGTACTCTGGCATCGATGGGGGCGAGGCCGTGGCCGGGCCGACGCGTCGGCACCGCCCGTCCCGCGCCCGAAAGAATCGTCCCAGAACTCAAAACCTCGAACCTGGAGCCTTAAAACCTAAAGCCTTCCCGTCAAGATACTCTAAGATGGGACGACGTTACGAAGACCATCTGGAGGTACGAATGATATCCGAGGAGCAGGTGCGGCACGTGGCGGGCCTGGCGCGGCTGGGTTTGACAGAGGACGAGATGAGGGAGATGGGGGGGCAGCTCGACGCGATCCTTGACAGCATCGAGAAGATCCGGGAACTCGACCTCTCCGACACCCCGCCGACGGCGAACCCCCTGAACCTCTCGAACGTCCTCCGGTCCGACGAACCCCGTCCCGAGCTCCCCAGCGAGGAGGCCCTCTCCCCGGCCCCGGACGCCGTGGACGGCCTCTTCGCCGTCCCGAGGATCGACTGATGGACGATCTCCTGAACCTCACCGCCCACGGGCTGTCGGAGAGGATAGAGGCCGGCGAAGTCTCCGTCCGCGAGGCTGCCGAAGTGGCCAACGCCCGCGTCGAAGAGGTGGACGGCGACCTCAACTCCTTCGTGACGACGACGCCGGAGCTGGCGCTGGAGCGGGCAGGACGGGTGGACGAGCGGTTGCGGGACGGCGGCGTAAGGCCGTGGGAGGTCGTGCCCATCGCCGTGAAGGACGTGCTCTCGACGCGCGGGGTCAGGACGACGTGCGGGTCGAAGATCCTGGAAGACTTCACGCCCCTCTACGACGCCTCGGCTCTCGCGAACTTCGGTGAGGCCCCGGTGATGGTCGGCAAGTCCAACATGGACGAGTTCGCGATGGGCTCTTCGACGGAGAACTCCGCCTACGGCCCGACGAAGAACCCGTGGGACACGAACAGGGTGCCGGGCGGCTCCTCGGGCGGGTCGGCGGCGGCGGTGGCGGCGGGCGAGGGCTGGTGGGCGCTCGGGACGGACACGGGCGGCTCGGTGCGCCAGCCGGCGGCGCTCTGCGGCATCGTCGGGTTGAAACCCACCTACGGGCGGGTCTCGCGCTACGGCTTGATCTCCTTCGGATCCTCCCTCGACTGCATAGGCCCCATGACCCGCGACGTCCGCGACTCAGCCCTCCTCCTCCAGGCCATAGCCGGCCACGACCCGCGCGACTCCACGAGCGCCAACGTCGAGGTACCGGACTACCTGGCGGGCCTCGAAGAGGGCGTCGAAGGGTTGCGGGTCGGCGTCGTCACGGAGCTCATGGACGAGCGCATAGACGCCGGGGTGCGCGAGGTAACCAGCCGGGTCGCGGCGGGGCTCGAAGCGGCCGGGGCCGAGGTGGGGGAGGTCAACCTGCCGCACGCCTACTACGCGCTTGAGGCCTACTACATCATCGCGCCGGCGGAGGTCTCCTCGAACCTCGCCCGTTTCGACGGGGTCCGGTACGGCCTTCGGGTGCAGGCGGACGGGGTACACGAGATGTATCGGAAGACCAGGGAGGCTGGTTTCGGGGCGGAGGCGAAGCGCCGGATCATGCTCGGCACCTACGCCCTCTCCTCCGGCTACTACGACGCCTACTACGCCCAGGCCCAGAAGGTCCGCACAAAGATAATAGAGGACTTCCGCGAGGCCTACGCGCGCTACGACGTCCTCGTCTCGCCGACCTCGCCGTCTGTGGCGTTCGAGATCGGGGCCAAAGCGGACGACCCGCTCGCGATGTACCTCCAGGACATCTGCGCCGTCCCGGCATCGTTGGCCGGCGTCCCCGCCATAAGCGTCCCCGGCGGCCTCTCCGAAGGCCTCCCCGTCGGCGTGCAGCTCATGGGCGACCACTTCACCGAGCCGATGCTGCTCTGCGCCGCCCGCGCCGCGGAGAAGTCCGCGGGCTTCGATTTCACGCCCAGGCCGTAGCCGGGACTCGGGAGGCGCGCGTGGCTGCGCTATACTCCTTACATGGTCGAGCGCGCCGCCACACAGGGCCCTTTGAGCGTAGAGAATTATCTGGAGATGGAGAAGACGGCGACCGTCCGTCACGAGTACGTGGCCGGAGAGGTCTACGCGATGACCGGGGCAAGCCGGCGGCACAACAGGATCGCTGGCAACGTGTACAGACGGCTGGCCGACGCGGCGGCGGGAGGCCCGTGTCGGGTCTATATGGAGACCGTCAAACTCCGGATCGAAGACGTCTTCTATTACCCGGACGTTATGGTCGCCTGCGGTCCCGAGCCGGACGACCCCTACTACGAAGACGATCCGTGCCTGGTCGTCGAGGTCGTCTCCCCGAGCACGGAAACCACGGATCGACGCGAGAAACTCGCCGCCTACAAACGTATCCCGGGCCTCAAGGCTTACCTCATCGTAGACCAGGAGCGGATGCAGGTCGAACGGCATTTCCGGGACGAGGAGGGCGTGTGGTGCCGGGCGGATCTGGTAGATGAGGGGCGTTTCTCGGTCCCGTGCCCGGAGACCTCGATCTCCCTGGCGGAGATCTACGAGGGGCTGTAGAACCGGGTTTATAGCCCCGTCTGGGGCCCCGGCCCCGGTGCTAGAATGGTCCCGAGCAGGCGACGCGCGGGCGGAGGACTACCACTTTGCAGACACAGGAGAGACGTACATACCAGGCGGTCATAGGGTTGGAGTTCCACGTCCACCTGGCTACCCGGACGAAGATGTTCTGCGGTTGCCGGGTGACCTACGGCGAGCCGCCGAACACCCACACCTGCCCCGTGTGCCTCGGGCACCCTGGGGCCTTGCCCGTCGCCAACGAGAAGGCCATCGAGCTCGGTGTGATGGCGGGGCTGGCGCTCAACTGCGACGTCTCCGAGAGGGCCGTGTTCGCGCGCAAGAACTACTTCTACCCTGACTTGCCGAAGGGGTACCAGATCAGCCAGTTCGACGAGCCGATCTGCCTTGGCGGCTACCTCGACGTTCCTCTAGACGACGGGACCATCCGGGTCGGCATCACGCGCCTGCACCTCGAAGAGGACGCGGCCAAGAACGTCCACGTCGGCACCTCGGGCCGGATGCATGGCTCGGTCGGCTCGCTCGTCGACTTCAACCGCGGCGGCACGCCCCTCATGGAGATCGTCACAGAGCCCGACATCCCCTCGCCCGAGGCCGCCCGCGCCACGGCGAACCACCTCAAGGACATCCTGCGGGCCATCGGCGTCTCCGAGGCGGATATGGAGAAGGGCCAGCTCCGCTGCGACGCCAACGTCTCCATCCGCAACCCCGACGGCTCGTTCGGCACCAAGACCGAGCTAAAGAACATGAACTCCTTCCGGTTCGTCGAAAAGGGGATAGCCCGCGAGCTGGAGCGGCAGCAGGAGATCCTGGCCGGCGGCGGCCGTATCAGGCAGTCCACCCTCCACTACGACCCCGAGACCGACGAGGTCCACGAGCTCCGCAGCAAGGAGTTCGCCCACGACTACCGCTACTTTCCCGAGCCCGACCTCCTGCCCCTGGAGCTCTCCGGGGCCTACGTCCGCGAGATCGGGGAGCGCATGCCCGAGCTGCCGGACGCCATGCGCGCCCGCTTCGTCGGCCGCTACGGCCTCTCCTCCTACGACGCCGCTGTCCTTGCCGCCGACAGGGACCTCGCGGCGTTCTACGAGGAGGTCGCTGCCGAGGCCGACCCGAAGCAGGCGTCTAACTGGATCTCCGGCGACTTCCGGGCGCTCCTCAACGAGGCCGGCACGGACGTCTCCGGCTCGAAGGTCACGCCGGGGCACATGGTCGAGTTGATCGGGCTGGTCGGGGACGGCAAGGTCTCCCGCTCGGCCGCCAGGACCGTGCTGGACGAGGTCTTCAAGATGGGCGACCGTCCTTCCGACGTCGTCGAGCGCGAGGGATTTGGCTCCGTGGAGGCCGACGAGCTCGAAGGGGTGGTGGACGGCGTGATCTCATCCAACCCCGACGAGGCCGAACGCGTCCGAAACGGCGACAAGAAGGTCGTCGGCTTCCTGATGGGCCAGGTGATGAAGGCCACCCGCGGCAACGCCGACGGCGGACGCGCCCGCGAAATTCTCCTCCGGAAACTGAGCTCCTGAGGATCCCTTGACGCCGACGCCGGGCGTCGGAATACCGTTCTTCGAGCCCTCCGCCCACCCGGACGCCGTCTTTGCCGCCGGCGCCGAGCCGGTCCCGCTGCGCCTGCCGACGGCCAGGCCGCCCGGCGGCGTCGCCCTCGCGCGGGAGTGGGTGGCGGACGCGACGGAGGTCTCCTGCGCCGTCTCAGACCTCGACGCCCTCCTCCTTGCTTCGGAGAGCCTGGAGGAACTCTTCGGGATGCTGCTCGCGGCCACGCGCCTGGACCTTCCCACGGTCTGCGCACCGCCGCCCGGTACCCCGCTCGCCGCCGCGGTCACGGCGCTCGGCCTCGCGCCGATGTCGGGGGATGCGGCGGACGTCACGGTGGAGCTCGCGTCGAACGACGGACTCCGCCCGGGCGAGTTGCTGGATAACTTCTCGCTCGCGAACGCGCTGCGCGCCGGGGTTGCGGCCGGGGGTGGCCCGGAGCTATTCGTACATCTCTCCGCCCTGGCCCGCGAGGCGGGCGTCGTTGGGTTCCCGCAGATGATCCGGGTCCTCGCGCCTGAGACCCCGGCATCGGACCCGGCATGGACACAGGAGAACGGCGTGCCCGCCCTACTCACCTCCCTCGGCGACAGCCTCCACGACGTTCCGACCGTCGTTGGGCGCCTGAAAGAAGGATTGCCTTCCGTCTCCGTGGCGCCGAACGAGCACCATCGCCTCGTCTTCGTCCGGGCGCGGGCTTCCGGCGCCGAGGTCGTCTGCCAGGTTCCCACCGGCACTGCGGACGTCGCCGGCGAGTGCCGCGTCTTCAACTCGGAGACCGAGGCCGTTCGGGCGGTGCGGGCGGGAGAGGTGCCGGACGGGTCTGTACTGGTGGTGAACGGCTGCGGTCCCCGCGGGGGGACCGGGCTGCTCAGGCTCGACGCGCTCGGGGCAGCCCTGCGGGAGGCGGGCCTCCAGACGCCCGTCGTTACGGACGGGCTGACGCCCGCCGACGCCACGGGGACATGGGCCTGCGTTTTTACGCCCGAGGCGGCGATGGGCGGTGTTATCGGGTGGCTGCGGGACGGGGACGTGCTCAGGCTGGACCTAGAAGGCGGTCATATACGCGCCGGGATCCAGGCCGGGGAGCTCGAAGCCAGGGAGCCTTTCGAAGTTGTTGAACCGGTCGGCGCCGGGTACGCGGCCCGCTACGGGCGCTCGGCGCTCCCGGCGCTCGAAGGGGCGGGGTTCGGGTAGATAGCCCCGGCCGGTTTGCGCGCGCGGACGTGAAGGAAGTAGGCCACGACCTGAGCATCCTGTAGTCCAGGTCTCTCCCGAATAGCCTCGTCGCTCGGATACGGCTCGCCGAAGCGCTCGAGCACGAACCCCGCCTCGACCAGCCTGTTCAGCCACGAACTCAAGGCCCGTATGAAGATTGGAACGCGGAAGGGAGACAGTCCCTCCCGCGCCGCCGGCGGGGCGGCGGAGAAGAGCCATCGCTGGACTTCTCCTTCGCGCCTGCGGAAATAGCCCCCGACTTCGATGGCGTAGGTGCGCCCGGTCTCGTCGCGGAGGTTCTCGCGGTACGGCGTGTCGAAGCAGGGGTGGGTGATGGAGAACTGGAAAAACCCGCCCGGCCTGAGCATCTGGAGGACTTCAGCCAGCACGCGCTCCGTCTCCGGGATGTCCATCAGGCTCATGAAGGCGGTGGCGAAGTCGAAGCTCGCCTCCTCGAAGGGCAACCCCACGGCGCTCGCGAGCTCGTACCGGATGCCCAGGGGCTCGTGGGCCTCCTCTTCCTTCGCGTGGCGGACGAAGGTCCCGGAGATGTCGATGCCCGTCATGCGCGCGCCGCGTCCCGCCACGAGCCTGGTGTTGTGGCCCTCGCCGCAGCCGATATCGAGGCCGGAGAGGCCTCCGACGTCCGGGAGCATGTCGAGGAAAGCGGGGGTGTTGAGACCGTCCCTGTAGTGGTCGTAGCCGGCCCTGACGAGCTCGGTCCAGACCTCGGCGTTCTCGTCCCAGTGGCAGCCGACCTCTTCGTGATCCACGCGTCGCTAGAAAGCCAGAGGTAGCGATTCGGGGCCGCGGTTGGCGGCGTTTCGGTACCACTTTATCTCGCGGGTCCCGTCCAGCTGCAGGTCGGGCATGCGGCGGAGGAGGGTCTCCAGCGAGATCCTGGCCTCCTCCATCGCGAGGAGGGCGCCGAGGCAACCGTGCGGGCCGTGGCCGAAGCTGAGGGTGGGGCCGCGTTCCTACGTGATGTCGAAGCAGTCGGGGTGGGGGAAGCGGGAGGGGTCGCGGTTGGCCGAGGCGATGCTCAGTTGGACGATCTGGCCGGCCCGGATAGTCTCGCCGCGCAGCTCTATATCTTCCAGGGCAATGCGGGGTATGAGGGTGACGGGCGGCTCGTAGCGGAGCGTCTCCTCGATGGCGCCGTTCAGGAGGGATGGCTCTTCTTTGAG
>Ga0136613_10001059_pt1 | contig 13780 bp, 10 predicted proteins | sample AntDrymUQ2722106_2_FD_106649 | JGI IMG/M metagenome (GOLD analysis project Ga0136613, IMG submission 106649) | Polar desert sand microbial communities from Dry Valleys, Antarctica - metaG UQ272 (21.06) | ecosystem: Environmental > Terrestrial > Soil > Desert | place: Antarctica: Dry Valley... | reverse complement strand
TCTCTCCTGTGCCCACGCCGAGCGCCTCGTGCACCGCGACGTGAAGCCGCAGAACGTGCTGATCGACATGGATGGCCGCGCCAAGGTCACCGACTTCGGCATCGCTCGATCGCTGGAGGCGCACGGCCTGACCGCGACCGGCCGCGTGCTCGGCACCACCGACTACGTCTCCCCCGAGCAGGCCCTCGGCAAGGAGGTGGCCGAGCAGTCCGACATCTACTCGCTGGGCATCGTGCTCTTCGAGATGCTCACCGGCGAGGTGCCCTTCATGGCCGACAGCCAGGTGGCCGTTGCCATGAAGCACGTGGGGGAGCCGGTGCCCGATGTGCAGCGCCGCCGCCCCGAGGTATCCGCCTCGCTGGCCGCAGTGCTCGAGCACTCGACGGCCAAGGAGACCGCCAACCGCTACGCCACCGCCGAGGACGTGGTGGGAGACCTCGAGGAGGTCTTGGCGATCGAGGTCGCACGCTCGGGCGAATCGACCGGGGAGGCCACGAACGTCCTGCGCGCCCTCCCGGGCGACACCGTCGACTTCGTACCCGCCCGCCTGCGCAACCCTCGCCGCTGGCTGCTCACGGTGCTCGCCCTGCTGGTGCTGGCCGGCGGCGCGGTGGCCTACCTCGCCGGCCGCACCGAGAAGGGCGCCGGCACGCCCACAGCCACCCGCTCCGCCGGCCTCACCGCGGTGTCCTTGCCGAGCAACGCGGCCGACGACTACGACCCACAGAGCGACGACAAGGAGGAGTCCCCGGAGGCCACCCAGAACGCGATCGACGGCAACCGGACCACGAACTGGGACACGGAGACCTACGAGACCGACTTCCAGAGCCTCGGAAAGGACGGCGTCGGGCTCTACGTGAACGTGGGCTCGCCGATCTCCGCCCGCCGGCTGGACCTGACCACCCCTACCCCTGGCTTTACGGCCTCGGTGTACGCGGCCGCCGAGGTGCCCGAGGACATCTCGGGCTGGGAGAAGGTGAGCAGCGACGCCACGGTCTCGGAGACGGAGCGGATCGCGGTCAGCGCCGGAGGCCAGAGGTTCCGTTACTACCTGCTCTGGATCACCGACCTCGGCGACCAGGAGAAGGCCGAGATCCAGGAGCTCACGCTCTTCCAGTGAGGCCGGGACTCAGTACCGGTACCGCGCCTCGCGCTCGTGGCGCTCGATGGCAATTGCCAGCAGCCGGTCGAGGAGAGCCGGATACGACATGCCGCTCTCCTCTAACAGCCGTGCGTAGACGCTGGTCTCCGTGAACCCGGGGATCGTGTTCAGCTCGTTCACGAGCACCCTGGCGTCACCGTCGGGGTCCTCCACGAAGAAGTCACAGCGCGCCATCCCGGCGCAGCCGACTCGCAGGAAGACGTCGGCTGCCAGCCTCCGCACCTCTTCGCGCACCGGCTCGGGCAACCGGGCGGGCACGATCAGATTCATGCCGCCCTGCTCATACTTGGCCTCGTAGTCGTACCAGTCGGACTCGAACACGATCTCGCCCGGTACCGACGCCTCGGGGTCGGCGTCGCCCACCACCGAGCATTCCACCTCCATTCCGTGCGACATGGCCTCAACGATCGCCAGCGGGTCGTGCCCGAAGGCGGACGCGAGTGCGCCTGGCAGATCAGCCGCCACGGAGACCTTCGATATGCCGACCGAGGAGCCCAGCCGCGCGGGCTTGACGAAAACGGGCAGGCCGAGGTCGGCGAGCGGCGCCTCGTCGTCACCCTCCCGGTGCGCCACATAGCGAACCTGGGGCAGTCCCGCCGCGGCCATCAGATCCTTGAACAGCACCTTGTCCATGCACAGCGCGGAGGTCAGTACCCCGGCCCCCACGTAGGGGACGCCCAGGACCTCCAGCAGCCCCTGCACCGTGCCGTCCTCGCCGTAGGGTCCATGCAGGACGGGAAAGGCGACATCACAGCCGAGCAGCCCTCCGCCCGGATCGAGAACCACCGGCGATCCCCCGCGAGTCCAGCGCCCGTCGCGGGAGATCTCCACCGAGACCGGCTCGTGTCCCCCCTGTTCGAGCCCGGATCGCACGGCGGCCGCGGAGGCCAGGGAGACATCGTGCTCGCTCGAGCGCCCGCCCGCGAGCAGGGCCACCCTCACGGAACGCCGGGTACCGTGGGGTCGGGCTCCACGGGGTCGGGCCCGACGGGGTCCTTCGGCGCCTCGAAGCGTCCCACCACCAGCGTCACGGCACTGCCCGGGTCGACCTCAGCGCCGTTGCCCGGAGTCTGCCTGAGCACGATCCGATCCTCGTCGGGAGCGTCCGTGGCGCGCTCGCTGACCGACCCCCGAAGCCCCGCGTTACGCAGCGTCCGTAGGGCCTCGGCCCGGGTCAGCCCGGTCACGTCGGGCACGGTCACCTGCTCGGGCTCCTCGGGCGCCACGGCCACGGTGATCGTCACGTCGTCGCCGCGATCGACCTTGTCTCCGGCGCCCGGGGACTGGGCGATCACCTCGTTCTCGGGCTCGTCGGACTGCTCCATCTCCACGCGCACGTCGAGGCCCTTGCGGGTGATGCGCGTCTCGGCGGCCTCGCGGGTGAGGCCCACCACATCGGGCACGGAGACCTGCTCCGGTCCCGAGCTCACGAACAGCCGCACACGGATGTCGCGGTCCACCTCGGTCGTGGCGGCTGGAGAGGTACGGATCGCGAAGCCCTTCTTCACGACGCTCGAGGGCTCGACATCGGTGTCGACCTTCAGCCCGGCCTTGTTCAGGTTCTTGCGCGCCCGCTCCTCCGGCAGGTTGGTCACGTCCGGTACCCGCACCTTGCCCGGCCCACCCGAGACGATCAGCAGGACCGGCTCGTCCTGCGGCGCCGCCTCACCCGGGTCGGGATCCTGGCGCAGCACCCGATCCAGGGGAGCGAGGCTGCGCTCGCGCTGGACCTCCACCTGCTCGAAGCCGGCGCGGTCGAGCCGATCGCGGGCGTCGCTGAGCTGCTGGCCCACCACGGGCGGCACATCGACCTTCTCGGGCCGCGTGAAGGCGAAGATCATCAGCCCGATCAGCGCCAGGACCAGCAGCCCGAGGGTCAACATGGGCCACCGGCGCCGGCGCTCCTCCTCCGCCCTGGCGTCCTCGGAAACCACCGGCGGGCCCTCGGCCGCCACCACCGGGACCGCGGCGAAGGCCGCGGTGTTACCGCCGCCGGCGGCGGCGCCCGCTGCCTGGGCCTCCACATACGGGCGGCAAGCCTCGAGCGCCGCTGCGAAGTCGTCCGCGCTCGCCCATCGGGCCGCGGGATCCTTGGCCACCGCGCCCATCACCACGGCCTCGAGGTTGGGCTCGATGGTGAGGCTCTCCCCCGACATCGAGGGAGGCGGCTCGGAAAGGTGCTTGAGGGCGATCGACACGGCGCTGTCCCCGGTGAAGGGCAAGCGACCGGTGAGCATCTCGTAGAGCATGATCCCGATCGAGTAGATGTCCGAGGCGGCGGTCACCGAGTGACCCTGCGCCTGCTCCGGGGACAGGTACTGGGCGGTGCCCATGATCGACCCGGTCTCCGTCATCTCGGACGCCCCGGCGCGGGCGATCCCGAAATCGGTGACCTTGGGCACCCCTTCGTCGTCCACGATCACGTTGTGGGGCTTGAAGTCGCGGTGGATCACGCCGTGGCGGTGGGCGAACGCCGCCGCCTGCAGAATGCTCACCCCCAGGTCGATCGTGCGCATCTGATCGAGCGGAGCCTCCTGGATCACGATGTCCTTGAGCGTGCGCCCGCGCAGGAGCTCCATGGCGATGTAGTAGGTGCCCTCGTGATCGCCACGGTCGTAGATGCCGACCACGTTGGGATGCTGGAGGCCGGCGGCAGAGCGGGCCTCGCGACGGAAGCGCTCCACGAACTCCGCGTCCTGAGCGAAGCGGCGGTGCAGCACCTTGAGCGCCACCTCGCGCCCCAGGTGGCTGTCCTCGGCCAGGTACACGTCGGCCATCCCGCCCGACCCGATGCGGCCCAGGATGCGGTAGCGCCCGTCGACGGTCGTGTTCTCCGCGACCTCGGTCATCTCAGCAGCGTCTCCATCACCTGAGCGGCCAGCGGGGCCGCCACCTGCCCGCCCTGGGTGCCGAGCGGCTGATCCTCAAGGGTGACGGCGATCGCCACCTGTGGATCCTCCACCGGAGCGAAGCCGATGAACCAGAGCTGGTTGAGCTGCGCGCCGGCCACCTCGGCGGTGCCCGTCTTGCCCGCCACCGGGACGCCCGAGAGAGCCGCAGCGGTGCCGGTGCCCTCCTCCACCACGCGGCTCATCATCGCCGCGAGCTCGCCGGCCGACTCGGCCGACATCACCTGGCTCTGCTCCTCGGGCTCGAAGCTCTCCTCCACCCGGCCGTCGGGCGCCACCACCTTCTCGGTGAGCCGGGGACGCATCAGCCTGCCTCCGTTGCCAACGGCAGCGGCCACCAACGCCATCTGCAGCGGCGTCACCTGGATCTGGCCTTCGGCTCCACCCTGACCGATCGCCACACGCCCCACGTCGAAGCCGTCGTCGCCGTCGAGCAGGCGCAGATCCGCGTTGCGGATGCCGCTCGCGTTCATCTGGTCCTCGGGGTAGTCGAGGGCCGGGTCCGAGTTGAAGCCGAAGCGGTTCATGTACTCCACGAGCGTCTCCCGGCCGATCTGCTCGCCGACCTGCCCCCACACCGTGTTCACCGAGTTGGTGAGGGCATCGGTGAGCGTGATGGAGCCGAAGTCCTGCCCACCGAAGTTGGCCAGCGGCACGCCGCTCACGAGTTGGCCGGAGGCGCCGTCCACGATCGATTCGGGGCTGAACTTGCCGCTGTCGAGCGCGGCCGCCGCCGTCACCACCTTGAAGGTCGACCCGGGCTGGAAGTTGGCCTGGGTCGCGCGGTTGACCACCGGACGCGCCTCCTCATCGGTGTTCAGCTCACTGAAGCGATCTGTCGGCACCTCGTTGGGGTTGAAATCCGGTGAGGAGGCCATCGCCCGCACCCGGCCCGTGGAGGGCTCGATGGCCACGATCGCCCCCTGGCGGCCGCCCAGCGCCTCCACGGCCGTGCGCTGCGCCTCGATGTCCAGCGTGGTGGTCACGTCGCTGCCCTCGGGCTGCTCGGACTGCAGCTCGGAGAAGATCGAGCTGAACTCGTTCTCCTCGCCGGTCAGCTCGTCGTCGCGGAAGCGCTCGATCCCGGTGCTGCCGCGCTCGAGGAACGAGTAGCCGACCGTATGCGAGAACAGGTTGTCCTCGGGATAGGTGCGCTGGAAGATCCGCCGCTGACCCGAGCCCTTCGGCACGCTGCGCGCCAGCACGGTGCCGTCGGCCGCGCGGATCAGCCCACGCGGAATCTGCTGTGCCTCGATGAGCGACCGGCGGTTGAGCGCCTGGTCCTTGAGCTCCTCGGCCTCGAAGACGGTCCAGCGTGACGTGAAGCCCACGAGCGTCGCGAAGAGCAGCATCGACAGGGCGAACAGCTGGACGATCTGGCGGTTCACAGGCGAGCGTCCCTCATACGAGTCCGCCCTGACCCATGCGACCCCGATCCTTGCGGGCGTGATCGGACACGATCAGCAGCAACGCAAGCAGCACCAGGTTGGCCACGATCGAGCTGCCGCCGTAGGACACGAACGGCAGCGTCACGCCGGTGAGCGGGATCACCTTGGTCACACCGCCGATGATCACGAACACCTGCAGTGCGAACACCGCCGTCAGACCGGTGGCAAGCAGCTTCGAGAATCCGTCCCCCGCCACGAGCGCGGTCTTGAATCCACGGCTTGCGAACAGCAGATAGGCCAGGATCAGCCCGGTGGCGCCGAACAGGCCCAGCTCGTCCGCGATCACCGCGTAGATCAGGTCGGTGTCGGCGGCGGGCAGGATGTTCTGCCCGCAAGGAAGCTCCAGCAGCGCCTGCCCGAACCCCTGCGCGAACAGCCCTCCGTCGGCCTGCGCGAACAGGGACTGGACGATCTGATAGCTGCCGCCGACCGCGTCGTAGAGCTCGCGGTCGAACGGGTCCTGCCACACCTCGATCCGCTGCTGCACGTGACTGACGGTGCTCGCGAAGTAGGTGGCGCCGCCGAGGAACATGGTGGCCCCCATCCCCACGAGGGACAGTCGTGCGGTGGCCACGTACAGAAGGGCGAGGAAGCCGCCGAAGAACATCAGCGAGCTGCCCAGGTCGCGGATGAACAGCAGCATGAACATCGCCACGCCCCAGACCAGCAGCAGCGGTCCGAAGTGCTTCAGGGAAGGCCGCTCCCTCATCACGGCGGCCATGGAGACGGTGAAGACGACGAGCAGGACCGTGACGGCCGGTCCGACTCCGAGTGCGAGGGCAATCAGCAGGACGGCGGCGGCGGGCAGGGCGAACATCACCGCCTGCTGGACGTAGGGCAGCGGCTTCAGGCGCGCGCGTACGAGCACGTCCCCGGTATCGCGCAGGTAGCTCGCCAGGAAGACGATGATCGCGATCTTGGCGAACTCTGCCGGCTGGAACTGGACCGGCCCGACCTCCACCGCCAGGTATGCGCCGCGCACCTGACTTCCGATCCCGGGCAGCCGCGGCATCACGAGCAGGGCGATCCCGGCGGCGGCGATCGTGTACCGGTAGCGCTCCAGCACGTGGTGGTCGCGCAGGAAGACGATCGTCGCGCAGAAGAAGACGAGGCCGATCACGAACCACTGCGCCTGCTGGCGCGCCAGCTCGGCGTCGATCCGGTAGATCATCACGAGGCCGAATGCCGCCAGCAGCGCGGCGAGGGGAAAGAGGTAGGGGTCGGCATCGGGAAGCCGCGCGCGGATGAAGAGGTGGGCGAACACGCACAACGCCAGGAACACCAGCCCGTAGGTCGCAGTTGCGTCGCTCACGTCCTCGGTGCGGGTGAGCAGCACCGCGGCGAAGCCCGCGCTCACCAGCAGCGACACGGGGATGAGCCCCATCAGCTCGCGGGTGCGAGCGCTCATCGATCGGCCTTGCCGTCATCGAGGGTGCCCCTCTCGAGCTGTCGCACGAGGTCGGCGGCGTCCTCGCGACTGCGCCACTGGTGGTCGAGCAGCCGCTCGCGGCGCTGCTTGGCCACCGTCTGGACCGGCACGCTGCTCGTGTACTCCATGGAGTAAAGGTCGATGCCCAGCGGCAGCTCATAGGGAACGCCGCGATAGAGGGTGACGAGGCCCGAGTCGTCGGTGCCGAGGAAGTGAACCTGGCGCGCGCCGAGGTACAGGCCGGCGCCGATCACAGCCAGCACGGTGAGCGTCACGAGGACCCTGATCGCGCGTTTGGCGCGCCCACTCCGGCGTATCTGGGCCCCATCCCCGGTTCGCGTCGCGGTTGTGGCCGCCCGCGCGGACATAGCGCCTGTCGACGGTGCGCGCACGGCCGCGCGCTCCTGCTCGGCCACCGCCGCCTGCACGTCGTCGGTCGTCAGCCCTCGGTGGATGGTCTCGGCGCCGGAGAGCGTGTCGTGCTCCGCCGGCGCACGCCCGTCGTCGGCCACACGGAACGCAACCACGGTGATGTTGTCCTTCCCGCCGCTCTGGTTGGCCGCGCGCACGAGCGCCTCGACCGCTTCCGGCAGGGTCTGCGAGCCGCGTAGGATCGCCCCCATCTCGTCGTCGGAGACCATGCCCGTCAGGCCATCCGAGCAGAGCAGGTACACGTCGCCGTCGCGGGCGGCGTGGGTGTGGGCGTCCACCTCGACCTCGGCCTCCGGACCGAGGGCGCGCGTGATGATCGACTTCTGCGGATGGTGCTCCGCGGCCTCGGGGGTGAGCTGCCCGCTGCGCTGTAGCTCGGCCACCAGTGAGTGGTCCTGCGTGATCTGGTGAAGCTCCCCGGCGCGGAGCCGATAGGCGCGGCTGTCGCCCACATGGCCGATGCTCACCTCGCCGTCGGTGAGCATCGCCACGGTGAGGGTGGTGCCCATGCCGCGCCGGGTGGCATCGCGGCGCGAGAGGTCGTGGATACGCCGGTTGGCCTCCCCGATCAGGCGCGTGAGGCGCTCCTCGGGCGTGCCGTCCTCACCGCCGCCCTCCTCGAACACCTCCGCAGCCGTCCTGGATGCAACCTCGCCCGCCTGGGCGCCGCCCATGCCATCAGCCACCGCGAACACCGGCGCAGCCAGCACGTAGCTGTCCTCGTTCGCCTCTCGCTGACGACCGACGTCGGAGAGACCCGCCTGCTCGACCACCCGCAGCGCCATCGCTACTCCTCGTAGCGGTACTCGCTGTCGCCTATGCGAATCACGTCCGCCACCTTCAGTCGCTCCGCCCCCCGCAGCTGACGGCCGTTGAGGTAGGTGCCGTTGGTCGATCCCATGTCCTCCACGTGCATGAAGTCGTCGCGGAAGAAGATCCGCGCGTGCGCGGAAGAGGCGAAAGGATCGTCGATCTGGATCTCCGCGGAGTCGGCGCGACCCATCAGGGCCCCGTCGGCGAGGTCGAACGCCGTGCCGGGCTCGTGGCTGAGCGCCGCGACCACCACCAGTCGCGGCTCCACCGAGCCCATGAAGCCGCCGCCCTGGGGCTCCTCGCGCCGCCGCCGGGCGCCGGGCGCGTCCACGGGCTCGGCGTCCATGGCCGCACCGCCGCCCGCCCCGCGGACCAGGTCACGCAGAGCACTGCGAGAGACCCAGAGCAGGAACAGGTAGAGCACGGCCAGGAAGCCGAACTTGAGCGCCACCGCGAGCGGATCGTCCATTACCGGCGCCGGTCCCTCACTCGAGCTCGAAGTCGAGGTCGGTCACGCCGACGGTGATCCGGTCGCCGTGCTTGAGCTGAGCCTGGTCGATGCGGCGGCGGTTGACCTTCACGCCGTTGGTCGAGCCCAGGTCGACGATCTTCCAGCCGTCACCGCCCCTGCGCAGCTCGGCGTGCTCTCGCGAGATGTTGGCGTCTTCGACCGTGATGTCGCAGTCGCGGCTGCGACCGATCACCATCCGGTCATCGCTCAGCACCGTGCGCCGGCCGGCTCCGGCCAGCACCGCGCGCGAAGGCGCCCCCGGCTCGGGATCGAGCTTGCGCGCCGCGCGGTCGGGTGAGTAGACCATCGTGTGCCCGAAGTCGCCCTGCGAGGGGGCGGCCCGGCGCTCCTCGGATTCATCGTCGTTGTCGAGCAGCTGTGCCTGGATGCCGAACTCACCCAGCCCTAGCCGGTCGTCGGTCATGAACTCGACCGCCGGGCGGCTCGTGAGCGCCAGGCGTTCCGCGCGCGCGTGTTCGAGCAGATAGTCCGACAGCTCCTTGCGCAGCGCCGGCTCGTAGCTCGAGAACCCTTCCCGATCCTGGGGGGAGAGAAAGATCCGGTAATGGTTCGGCACATAGGTGCGCGACACGGAGACCATCTTCGAGTCCTCCATCTCCTTCGCGAGCTTACGCGCGATCTCGACGGGCTCGACCCGGGACTTGAAGGCGCGGCTGAACGCGCCCTCGACCAGGCCGCCGAGCTTGGACTCCAGGTTTCGCAAGACGCTCATGGGTGGCTCAGGGTAGTGCGGCCTTCCCCCTGTGCGCGGTGAGCGAAGGATTCCGCCTCCGTGTCGAATCCCTCATGGGCGGGTCGATCAGGGTCGCGGTCACGGCCACGAGGGCGCCCAGCGCAGCTCCCGCCACCGCTCCCCGGGCATCCTCGAGCTCGGTGGTGACCGCCAGCAGGTCCCCCAGCGCGCCGTGCGCCGCCACGAGACCCACCGCCCAGGCCGCGCCGACCAGCAGATCGAGCGCCGCCCACCGCCCTCGCGTCGCGAAGCCGAGCACCGCGGCGAAGGCGGCCCAGACCGCGGCGATCGCGAGCGCGGGACTGGTCACGAGGGGTAGGAGAGCGTCGCTCGCGGCGTCCACCATGGAGGCCTCCCACGCTCCGCGCTCCAGGGTCCCGTCGGCCACACCGAACAGCAGATCGCGGCCTGTGGCCACCTCCGCAGCCGCCAGCCAGAGGAAGCCGGCCGCGCCGAGCCCCAAGCGCCGGAAGCCGGTCGAGGCCAGCGCGGCGATGCCCACGAACATCGGCGCGAGAGCCACGGTGCCCAGGAGAGGCGCCAGGCCGGGCACCGACCACAGCAGCCCCGCCCGCGGGAGAAGCAGCGGCACGGGGGCGAGAGCGGCAGCCAGCACGAGCGCGGCGCCGGCGCGGTCGGCCTCGGGCGACGCCAGCCAGGCGCAGACGCCCAAGGCGGCGGCCAGCCACCCGATCCTCGGCAGCAGCGCCACAAGCAGCGCAGTGACTCCGGCGGCTGCCGCGGGCGAGGTGGGCGGGGCCGGTCCCAAGCCCTCGAGAGCGGCGAGTACCAGCATGCCGGCGCCCGCCCCGGCCGCCAGTCGCGGCGCGACCAGCGCGGCAAGTCCTCGCGGCTGTGCCTCGCTGAGCTCGTGCGCATCGGGGGCGGCCGCGGGGGCGCGCGCGGCGCCGCGGTGCAGCAGGGTGCGCATGCGCGTGCGGACACGGACGGCGGTGAGCCCGAAGCGCTCGATCGTCTCGGGCTCGACCAGACCGCCCTCGTCCGAGAGGGCGTCCTCGACGTCGCCAAGGACCACGCGCAGCTCGGCGGGTGCGGGCCGGTAGAGCGGATCCGGGTCGAGAGCGGCGTCGAGCACCGCGCCGAGCGCGGGCGGCAGGTCGTTGCGACGCGAATGCAGGGGAGGCAGCGGCCGGCCGACGTTGCGAACCGTGGCGGCGGGGCTCTGACCCCGTACCGGATTGCTGCCGGTCCAGGCCTCGTAGAGCGTAAGCGCGAGGGAGTAGACATCGCAGGCCTCGGTCACGCGGCGGCCCTCCGCCTGCTCCGGGGCCATGTAGGCCAGCGTGCCCATCACGTCCCCGGTGGCGGTCAACCCCTCGCCGGTCGCCAGGTGAGCGATGCCGAAGTCGGTGAGCTTGGCGAAGCCCGCCCCCGCGGCGGGCTCGGCCAGCACCATCACATTGCCGGGCTTCACGTCACGGTGGATCACCCCGCGCGCGTGGGCGTGCTCGAGCGCCTCGCAGAGCGCGTGCCCGATCCGAGCCACGTCGCGGTCCGAGAGCGCCCCCTCCCGAGCCAGCTCCTCGACGGTGGCGCCGTGCACCAGCTCCGAGACCAGGTAGACGTCGTGATCGTCGGAGCCCAGCTCGTAGAGCGCCACGATGCCGGGGTGGTTGAGCCGCGCGGCCGCGAGCGCCTCCCGGGTGACGCGTGAGCGGTCTCCGGGGCTGTCCTCGCGCGGCACCACCTTGACGGCCACGTCGCGCTCGAGCTTCTTGTCGAACGCCCGCCACACCACCCCGAAGCCACCTGCGCCCAGCCGCTCTTGGAGCTCATAGCGCCCGAGCACGAAACGGGCGCCGGGCGACGGCTCACCCAGGTGCACCGTCGGCTCCGCGTCCGCAGTGCGGGCCTCTTCGGCGATGCCCAGACGTCTCCTACGGGCGCCGTCGCTCGGCGGTGCTGTGCTGTCGGGCGTTGTCATCTAGGTTCTGAAATTCGATTCAGCAGGAGGTCTACCTGCCGGGTCCGGCGAAGCTCCCGGACACGACGGCCGGTGGAGCGGTCATACTTCCCACCCTGTACTAGGAGCGAGTTCTGTCCTTCTTCGACGAACCGGATCAGCGAGCAGCCCGCGCCCGACCTGGGCGCCGTAGGCCTCCTATGGGACCCACGACCGACCGCCAGACCCTCATGGTACGTCGCTCCATGGCCGCGGGGGCAGGGTTGCTCGTGTTCATCCTGCTGCTGTTCGGGCTGAAGGGGTGCCTGGACAGCCGCAAGGAGGGGGCGTTCGAGGACTACGTGCGCGAGGTGAGCGCTCTCGTCGGTGAGTCGAATCAGCAGAGCGATGCCCTATTTGCGCTGCTCACTGACTCCGGGGGAGCGAGCGAGGTGGAGATCACCAACCAGCTCAACGCATTCGGCGTGCAGGCCGAGCAGCTGGTCGATCGGGCAAGGGCCACCGAACGCCCGGACGAGGTCAGCACGGCACACGGCTACCTCGTGGAGACGCTGGAGTTTCGCCGTGACGGCGTGCGAGCGATAGCGACCGAGCTGCCCACGGTGCTCACCGCCTCCGGAGACCAGGCGCAGGGCACCGACAGGATCGCCCGCGCCATGCTCTTTCTCTCCACCAGCGACGTGATCTACCAAACGCGCGCCCAGGCGAGGCTCAGGGAGGCGCTCGAAGCCGCGGAGCTGTCGCTTGCCCCTCCGCCTGACAGCATCTTCCTCCAGGATCTCGATCTGCTCCAGCCCGACGTGGTGGCCGACCGGATCGCCGGCGGCGGCGGCGCCGCCGGCGGCGAGGAAGCGGCTCCCGGCCTCCATGGCACCGGGCTCGTAAGCGTGGCGCTCGGGGGTCAGGCCCTCGCGCCTGACGCGCCGGCCTCGGTCACGCTCGGCGGGGACCTCAGCTTCGAGGTCGAGGTGGCCAACCAGGGCGAGAACACAGAGACGGACGTGAACGTGGCCGTGACCATCGGCGAAGGCGGCGACGCCGTCACCATCGACGGGGCCCTTGACGAGATCGCCGCCGGCGAGACCAAAGTGGTCGAGGTCCCCGTCACCGATCAGCCCCCGACAGGTCAGAACGTGCCCGTGACCGTCGAGATCGAGGCCGTACCGGGCGAGGAGAAGACGGACAACAACGTGGGCGAGTACTCGGTCATCTTCACCCAGTAGCGCGCGTGGTCGTAAGTGGGGTGCGGACCCGCGGAGCGGTGCGGTAGCTTCCGGGCGGTGGACGGACTCACCTCGCCCGAAGGGATCCTGGCCGTGGCCGCCGCCGGCGTGGCACTCATCTCGCTGGTGCTCGCCATCGTGGTCGCCCTACGTCTGCGCAGGGTTCGCGCCGCGCAGCGCATGGTGATGGGCGAGGGCCGCGAGCGCGACCTCGTAGCCCACGCTGCCCGGCTCGAACAGGGCTTCCTGGAGCTGCGCGACTGGGTGGAGGAGTCGTCCTCGAAGATAGGGCGCCGGATGGCCACCGCCGAGGAGCGCATCGACGGGGCGGTGGCCTACCAGGCCGTCATCCGTTACGACGCCTACGGTGAGATGTCGGGGCAGCAGTCCAGCTCGATCGCGCTGCTCAATTCCCACCGCTCGGGCGTGGTGCTCTCTTCGATCCTGCACCGCGAGAACGCGCGGGTGTACGTCAAGCAGGTGGTGGATGGCCTCGCGGAGCACGAGCTCTCGCCCGAGGAGGAGGAAGCTGTCAGCTCCGCGCTCGCCGGCCGGCCTCAGAGTCCGGCCGGCGCCTAGGCCGGCGTGGCGCTCCGCGTAGCGTTCTTGGGACCCGCCGGCACCTACACGGAGGAGGCGCTGCTGGCCTCCGCTCCCGCGGGTGTGGAGCCAGAGCCGCGATCCACCGTCTACGAGACGGTGATGGCGGTGCAGAACGCCGAGACCGACCGCGCGGTGGTGCCGATCGAGAACTCGCTCGAGGGCGGGGTCGGGGCCACCCTCGACGCACTGGCGGGCGAAGCCGATTGCGTGCGCATATCGGCCGAGGTGGTGCATCCGATTCATCACCACCTGATCGCCGGCAGGCCACTCGAGCTCGAAGCGATCGAGCGGGTGCTCTCCCATCCCCAGGCCACGGCGCAGTGCGCCCGCTTCTTACGGGAGAGCCTTCCGGGCGCCGAGCGGGTCGTCGCCACGTCGACCGCGGAGGCGGTGCGCAGGGTGGGAGACTCGCCCGAGCCCTGGGCCGCGCTCGGCTCGCTCCTGGCCGCGCAGCTCTACGGCGGCACGGTGCTGACGGAGCGCGTGGAGGACCACCCCGACAACCTCACTCGCTTCGTCTGGCTGGCCCCTGCGGACTGCCGGGACGGTCGTCCCGAAGGCGCCACCAAGAC
>Ga0136613_10001056_pt1 | contig 13793 bp, 14 predicted proteins | sample AntDrymUQ2722106_2_FD_106649 | JGI IMG/M metagenome (GOLD analysis project Ga0136613, IMG submission 106649) | Polar desert sand microbial communities from Dry Valleys, Antarctica - metaG UQ272 (21.06) | ecosystem: Environmental > Terrestrial > Soil > Desert | place: Antarctica: Dry Valley... | reverse complement strand
TGACCTCGATGTCCTCGGGAATCTCGATCCCGTTGACGCGAAACTCGCCTTCACCGTCGAGCTTTACCTCGGCATGGCGCGTGGCATCGGGCGTCTTCTTGTACGCCGCGAGCAGCGCGTCCTCGAGAGCGGAGATGAGGATGCCTTCGTCGATCCCCTTCTCCTTCTCGATCGCATGAATCCCTTCGATGATCTCCTGGCTCATGTCAACCCCTCGTCGATCAGGCTGTGGTGATTAAGTTGGCCCGCACGATGGCGTCGTACGGGATACGTAGTGGGTCGGAGTCGCGGTCAGTTGCGAGCACGACCGCGCCGTCTCCGGCTTCGACCAGCTCGCCCTTGAAGCGGTTCCGCCCTCCGATCTTGTCCTCCGTGCGCACGGCGACGTGCTGCCCGAGGGCGAGCTCGAAGTGCTGCGGCTTGCGGAGAGGCCGCTCGGGGCCTGGTGAGGACACGTCGATCGTGTAGTCGGAGCGATAGGCGTCGAGGAGGCGCGTGACCTCCGCGCAAAGCGCGTGGTCGACGCCGCCCGGATGGTCGACGTAGACGCAAAACCGGCTCGGACTGACGAGCTCGACGGCCAGGACCTCGACTCCGGGCACCGCACGCTCGACCGCGGGGGCGATCTCGTCCTGAAGCGTTCGTTCGCGGGCGTAGGTGCTCAATCGGTCCTCCGGCGTCGCCTTCGAAACAGTGGCCCCTCAAAAAGAATGGGCGCTACGCGCCCATTTCGTGAAGCCGGTGAAATGTGGTGTGCGCAGGATAGCAGCGTGCGACTCGCGTCACGTCGTGGCCACGAGTGCGACGCCGGCGACGACCAGCGCTGCTCCCAGGATCCGAGCAGGCCCCACTGACTCGCGCAGAACCACGGCGCCGAGCGCGACCGCGACCAGGATGCCCGTCTCCCGAACGGCGGCGACAGCTGCCGCCGGAGCAAGGGAGAGCGCGGCGAGCGCGAGCGCATACGCCACGAAGGAGGTGATGCCGGCCGCGATCGCCGGCCACCCGATCTCGGCTCGCACGCTCGCGAGCCGACCAGTGGCCGCATGTGCGATGACGGCCCCGGCCGCGACCGGCAGGAGCACGAGCTCGAGGTACGCGACCGCCGAGGCGTGCTCGATCCCCTCGTTGTCGACGAGCGTGTAGCCCGCGATGGTCGCAGCGATCACCAGCGCGAGAGCGACGCCTTTCCCGTCCGCCGGCCCGCGCAGCCCGCGGACCAGGAGAACGCCTCCACCGACGAGCCCGACACCGAGGGCTTGCCAGGCACCGAGCGTGACTCCGGCGACCGTCGCTCCGAGGAGCACGAGAACGGGCGCAGCTCCTCGAGCGATCGGGTAGACGAGGCTGAGGTCGGAGCGGCTGTAGGCCGCGGTGAGAAGGAAGTAGTAGACGACCTCCAGCAGAGCCGAAGCGACGATCCAGGGAATGGCAGCGGCCTCGACACGCCAGCCGATCGCAGCGAAGGGCGCGAACACGACCACGCCGACGACGAGGGCGACCGTGGTCGCAGCGCGAACGTCGCGCGACCGGGCGAGAAGCACATTCCAGCCGGCATGCAGGACGGCCGCGCCTAGGGCCAGAGCTAGTGCTGCAGGCGCCAAGCTACGAGTCTCCAACACAATGAGGCCTCGTCGACGATGCGTGCTGGGTGGTGCGAGGCAAGGGCGCAGGGAGGGTCAATATGCAGGCATATTGGCCCGACTGAGGACGCCGCATCGCGCCGCCAATTCTTTCGGGGACCCCAGAAAGTGCGCAACACTTTCTGGGGCTGAGCGCGTGTCGGCGACTCAGAGCTTCATTGTGTTGGGGGCTTCTGGGAGTCGAGCACGATCGTGACCGGCCCGTCGTTGACGAGCGCTACCTCCATCCTCGTGCCGAAGCGACCGCGCGCAACAGCGATGCCCTCCTGCTCGAGCGCGACGCAGAAACGCTCGTACAGCGGCTGCGCGAGATCGGGCTCGGCTGCGCCCATGAAGCTCGGCCGATTCCCCTTCCGCGTGTCGGCGATCAGCGTGAACTGGCTGACGACGAGCGCTTCGCCGGCGACTTCCAGTAGCGACAGGTCGAAGCGCCCTTTCTCGTTCTCGAAGATGCGCAGACGAGCGATCTTCGCGGCGAGGCGGTCTGCGTCGGCCTCGCTGTCGCGCTCGGCGACACCGAGCAGAATCACGAAGCCGGCGCCACAGGAACCCACCATCTCGTCCTCGACGGTGACGGAGGCCCTTCGTACTCGCTGCACGACTGCGCGCATCCCTCCGATTCTCCTTCCTTCTCACGTTCGGAGCGAGATGCGCCGATCACGGGGGAAATGGAAGCTCCGGCACCGGCTCCATGGCCTGCCCTCGGCGTGCTGCTGATCCGTGACGGTCTCGTCAGCCGTGCGGAGCTCGAAGCCGCGCTCGCCGAGCAAGGTGACGGCCGTGACCGAAGGGTCTCCGGTCAGCGGCTCGGCGAAGCGCTCGTGGAACGCGGCGTGGTGACTACGACGCAGGTCGCGAGGCTCGTCGCGGAGCAGCACGAGCTGCCGTTCGTCGAGTTGTCCGAGCACGACATCGACCCGGCTGCGGCAGCATTGCTTCCAGTTGAGCTCGTCCGGCGTCATTCGGCTCTCCCCATCCCGTATCTCGCGGATGGATCGGTGCTCGTCGTGGTTGCCGACCCGACGAGCTCGATCCACGAGGAGCAGTTGCGCGCCGACCTCGGCGTCTCCGTCCAGTACGCGGTGGCCGCGGCGCGGCAGATCGAGATCGCGATCGCGTCGGCGTTCGAGGCCGAGCCACCCGCCGACACCGAGCGGCCTTCGGTCGCGCTTGTGCCCGCACTGGCGGAGAGCGACGAACAGGTGGAAAGCGAGGCGGGAGAAGACCAGAACGCGGCGGCCGGGGTTCTCGCGAGCATCATGCAAGCCCTGTCGCTCGGGGCGACCGCGATCCACTTCGAGCCTCGGGCGTCCGGAATGGTGATCAGCGGGCGGATCGACGGGAACCTGAGAGAGCTCGCGACCCTGCCGAATAGCGATCCGGTCACGAACGAGCTGGGACGCCTCGTGGGCGTCGACCTCACTCATGTGTAAGCCGGACACACCAGCGCAGCGCACCGCCGATCTCGTTCCGGGAAGACTCGGTCCACCTGCAGGCTGTCGTCCTTCCGACGACTCGTGGTCTACGAGTCACTCTCCGAATCGTCGACAAAGCGTCACCGGGGGCAGTCTCTCTCCGAGCTCGTTCCCGACACATCCCAGCGTGAGGCGATCCAGAACGCCCTTGCCGGGCGCCGTGGGCTGCTCGTCTTCTGCGGAGCGCCCGGAAGTGGGCTTACGACGACGCTCTACGCGGCTCTCCGAGAGGTCGACACGGCAGAGCTGAACGTTCTGACAATAGAGGATCCGGTGGAGCGGCAACTCGAGGGAATCGACCAGATCGAGGTTGATCCGGCGGCTGGCGTCACCGCTGCGAGCGGTCTTCGAGCGATCCTTGCCTCCGATCCCGATGTCGTCGCCTTGGCGCGCTCGTCGACGACGAGACGACGCCAGAAGCGGTTTCGGCGCTCTCGACACCCTGGTTCTGACGACACTCGTCGCGCCGACAGCGTCGGCGGGAGTTCGCCGCCTGACGGAGCTAGGCGGCGACTCGGCTCTTGTGAGCGGGACGTTGACCGGCGTGGTCGCCCAGCAGATCGTTCGCAAGACCTGCCTCACGTGCCGGGAGACCTACTACGCATCGGTGGACGAGCTCTTCGAGCTCGACTTGCCGGAGGAGGAGTCCGGGACGCGTCTGCTCGGACGAGGTCGGGGCTGCGCGAGTGCGGCGACAGCGGGTATCAGGGAGACACGAGGCTCGTCGAAGTTCTTCCCCTGACCGACGAGGTACGAGCTCTCATTGCCGCCGGTTCATCCGCCGCCGAGGTCGAGCGCGCGGCCGGAGCGGCCGGCATGCGTGCGTTTCGCGAGCAGGGGATCGGCCTCTGTCTCGAGGGCGTGATCACGACAACCGAGCTACGGGCCGTCGTCAACCGACCGCGCCGACGATGGCAATCATGAGGCTTCGTCGAGCTCCGGCTTGGCCGGCTCCTTATCCAGGGCCGGCCGCGGGCGCATCGACCGCGCCAGCTTGATGTGCGGAGTGGCCTCCTTGCGCTTTCCCTGGTTGACAAGAGCGCGCGCCAGCGCGTAGTGGGCGAACTCGTCAGCCGGCGAGAGCTCGACGAGCGCCCTGAACTCCGCCTCGGCCTCTTCCCAGCGCCTGAGGCGGAAGTAGGCAATCCCGAGCGCTTCGCGGATCGAGCGCGATTCGGGCTCGCGTCGCTTGGCCTTCTCCAGCGCGACCGTGGCCTGTGCGTTCATCCCGCTCCTCAGGTGCTTGCGACCCTGCTGGAAGAGGGCGTAGGTGTCACTCACGACTGCCATCCGCCGCGAAGCGAGCGCAGAGAGACGAATCCCCGGAAACGCGACCAGAACGAGAGCTGGCCACGCACCCGACGGAGCAGCGTGCGCAGCTCGCGCTGAGCTGCTCCCGCACCGGCCTTATGTTCGACCGACGGCCCGAAGCGTGCGTGAGCTGCAGCCTCGACGAATGAGCGGCTGTCGAGGCCCAGCTCGCCCCACACCGCCAACCGCAGGTCGTCGAGCGTCGCAGAGACGGGGATCGCGATGCCCTGGTCGCGAAGGAACGCTTCGAGCTCTCGCCGGCTGGCGGTCGCCGCCCGCCGGGAGTCACGGGTCAGGTTGCGAGTGCGCCAGAAGATCGCCTTGCCGAACCCGACCACAACAGTCCAGAGGGCGCCCAGACCGAGAGCGAACATGAAGATCGACGGTCCGCCCTCGGCGGCGGCCTCGCCGACCCGAGCCCGGTCAGCGAGGTCGGGACGCTCTCGGTCGACGAATGGGGTTTCTCCGCTCAGGTCCCCGCGGCGAAGCGCCTCCACTGCGTCCTTCGAGTCCGAGGCGAACGAGTAGGTGCCTCCGAACGTCCCGCGACCGGGAGTCGGGTCGAACGGGATCCAGCCCTGACCGGCGAACCAGACCTCGACCCAGGCATGCGCCTCGTGGTCGGTGACGACCCACTTGCCGTCCTCGTACGTTCCGCTCGTGAACCCCACCGCGACCCGCGCGGGGACGCCGAGCAGACGCAGCATCACCGCCATCGCACCCGCGTAGTGCTGGCAGTAGCCGGCCTTCGTGCGGGTCGCGAACGAGACGAGCGGTGGGCCGTCTGCGTTCGGAGGCTGCTCGTCGTAGACGTAGCCTCCACGTTGCCGGAACCACGACTCCAGAGCGAGCACCGCAGCGTACGGGCTCTCCGCAGAGCGGGTGACTCGGCGGGCGATCTCGTACAGGGCGGCATAGGCCTCGAAGCTGTCGTTTGCGGGGGCAGTAAGCAGATCGCGCACCACCCGGTCTCGCCCGGGGCTTCTCCAGAAGGGCAGGTCTCTGCTGTCCAGCTCGAGGTACCGTCGCGCGGCACTGGGATACCGCGGTTTCGACCCAGCCAGCACGGCGGGGGCCGGGTCCGGGGCATAGCTCCACACGCGATAGCGCTGTCCCTCGCCGAGCGGGCTGCGCACTCGGAGGACACCACCGGACATGCGAAACACGTTTCCGAGGCGGCGGGCGTCGAGCGCGACCGGCGTGCCCGCCACTGCGAGCCGGTCGTCGACGAGCGCCTTCACCTCGATCCGCTGCTCGAGCCAGCTGTCCCGGTTCGCTGCCCGTGCAGGTGTGAGCCGCTCGAGGGGCATCGCATTCGAGTCTCCTTGCACTCGACCGAGCCAGAGGAGATCCTCGAACCAATGGTCGCTCGCGAAGAGGTCGAGCGTGGACGTACGCCAGTAGCGCGCCTCCTCGGGCCCGTCCACCGTGAGCACCACCGTCTTGGTCGGCGGGAAACGAATGCCGTCGTAGTTGGAGTCCCACGCGAACCTCACTCCCGTCGCCTCTGCCGAGACCTTCCGGAAGTCCCAGCTCTCCCAGTTCAACGCCGCTTCCCGCGCGACCGTGGTTGCCGAGGACGCCCACATCGCCCCCGCGACGACTGCGGCGCCCGCCCCCAGCCCTGCGACGAGCGCGGGGCCCGAGCGGACGCGGAGGATCAACGGCGTCGAGAGTGCGGCGGCAAGCGCGAGCGCGCCGAGCGCGACCGCTTGCCCGCCGACCAGCGTCGCCGCCCAGCCCGCACCTGCGACGGTCACCGCCGCGGCGCCGAGCGGGTGCGACGCCGAGGCGAGAAGCGAGATGGCGAGAACGAAGCCGAAGATCGCCAGGAGCACGAGCCCGTGCATCTCGGGATTCGCTTCGGGCGCCAGCGGCAGGAGGACGCGATAGAAGTCACCGATCCCCTCGCCGGCTGCGCTCGCCACCGGGTCGAGGACGTGCTGGTCGCGATACGGCAGGAGCTCCCACGGCTCCGCGCCAAACGCGATCCAGAAAGCGCCGAGTACGCCCAGGGCCACTGCCACCGCGCGGGTCCACCCGGGGGGCACGAGAACCGGAGCAAGCGCCAGGCCCACCATCGCAAGTGCCTCCGCCATCTGCGGCGGAGATTCGAGTCGCAGCCAGGAAACGGACACGGCGAGCGCTGGCAACGCGCACGCGACGAGCGTACGACCGCTATGCACCCGCGACTGCCTCCACCCGAGGCGCGTCGAGAGCCGCGGCGAGATCGTCACCACGACGAACGACGGCCACGGGTACGCCGAGCCGGGAGAGGCGGAGCGGGCCTGAAGGCGTGCGCGTCGGCCGGCCGGCGTAGCTCGGTGCGTCGATCCAGACGACGGAGAGGAGGCGCCGCGTAGCAAGCGCAAGCAGAGCGTCGACGGCGGCAGGCTCCAGATTCGAGGTGACGACGACGAGCTCGCCGGCCTGCGCCGTCCGCGTCTGCTCGTACACGAGCCAGCGGGCGAGCTTCGTCCGGGCGTCGGGCTCGGCTGCGGCAAGGACGCCGAGCATCGTCCGGAAACCCCCCACGAAAGAAGACACCTCGACGACCGAACGACCGCCACCCGTGGTGACGAGGACAGCCTTTCGGCCCCTTGCGGCGTACACCTTGAGGACGGATCCGGCTGCGCGCACCGCTTGGTCGAAGCTGGAATCCCCCCGCTCGCCACACGCTCCTGCGGGATCGCAGTCCAGGAGCACGACCACCGCGTCCCGCGGCGTGTCCTCGAGCTCCTTCACCATCAGTTGGCCGCGGCGCGCGGTGCTCGGCCAGTGCACGCGGCGAAGTGACTCGCCCTGCGTGTACTCGCGCACCGAGTGGAAGTCGAAGCCGGCCGGCCGCCGCAGGAGCAGTCGGCGGCCGGCTCCTCCCATCCGCCCCGCGTCGCTGAACAGCGTTTGGAGCTCGACGAGCCGAGGATGCACGACGACCGCCGCACTCGCCGGATCCACGGCCAGCGAGACGGACTCGAGCCCGAGGTGGTCGCCGAGCTCGATCCTCGTATCCGAGATCGCAAAGCGGCCCCGAGGAAGCCGTCCGAGGTCGAGCTCGGCCCTCGCGCGCCGCCCGTGCCCATTCAGCCTGCATGCGTAAGCGCCGAGCGGGCCGAGACAGCCGCGAGCGACCAGTGATCCCACCGGCATGCGCGAGGCCCGCCGCACGTCGATCGTGAGCCGAACACGATCGCCTTCGGTGGCGGGCGCTGGGTCGGCGACGTGGACGACGGTGACCGGCCCTCGCACCAACCCGGCCCAGATGCGCGCGAGGCCAGCGGCGAGCAGAAGACCGACTCCGGCCACCGCCAACGGGCGCGAGCCGAACATGAGAGCGGCGAGGGTGACGCAGGCTCCGAGCAGGAGCGCGCCGCCGAACTTCATGCGGGTACCCGGGTCTCGACCAGCGCCTCCCGGACCGCTTCGGCCCCGAGAGCTCCCGCGGCCCGTGCCTCGGGCGCGACGATCACCCGGTGGGAGAGCACGGCGACCGCAACCGCCTGCACGTCTTCCGGTAGGACATAGTCCCGCCCCGCTGCAACCGCCCGCGCCTTCGCCATGCGCAGGAGCGCGATGCCGGCGCGCGGGCTCGCCCCCAGTGCGAGCTTCGAGCTGTCACGCGTATGTGCGAGCAGTCCGACGACGTAGCGGTTGATGCTCTCCTCGACGTACACGACACGCGCCGCCTCGATCGCCAGGAGGACGTCGTCGCGACGGACGACCGCGCGGAGATGGTCGAGCGGAGGGTCGGTCGTCTGCTCGGCGAGCATCCGTGCCTCCTCCGCCAGTGGCGGGTACCCGAGCGAGAGCATCGCCGAGAAGCGATCGAGCTGCGCCTCGGGCAGCGGATACGTTCCCTCGTACTCGATCGGGTTCTGGGTTGCGACGACGAGGAACGGGAGCTCGAGCGGATACGTCTCCCCGTCGATCGTCACCTGGTTCTCCTGCATTGCCTCGAGAAGCGCGGACTGGGTCTTCGGCGACGCGCGGTTGATCTCGTCCACGAGGAGGACGTTCGTGAACACGGGACCGGGCCTGAACTCGAACTCGTTCGTCCTCTGGTTGAAGACGTTCACGCCGGTGACGTCGGTGGGAAGAAGATCGGGGGTGAACTGCATGCGCGAGAAATCCAGGTGCAGCGAGCGCGCGAGGGACTTCGCGAGCACGGTCTTTCCGACCCCCGGGAAGTCCTCGATCAACAGGTGACCCTCGGCCAGGAGACCCAGGACGCAGAGCTCGAGCGTTTCACGCGGTGCGCGGACCGCGAGCTCCAGGTTCGCAACCACGCGCCGGACCACATCCGCCGCCGCAGCGGACGACACCGCCTCTGGCGCCGGAGCCGGGTCGCTCATTGCTTCGAGAGTAGCCGCTCCACCTCGTCCAGGACTGCGGCGGCGACCTCCCGCTTCGGCGCCTTCTGCACGTGCAGCTCTCCGTCCTCCGAAAGGACGATGACCTCGTTCTCGAGCGCGTCGAAGCCGATGTCGGCCCGGCTGACATCGTTGAAGACGAAGAGATCGGCGCCTTTGGCGAGACGCTTCTCGCGCGCTCGCGCCAACCCGCTCTCGGCCCCGTCCGCGGCGAAGCCGACGAGAACCTGACCCGCTCGTCGCGCAGTGCCGAGAGCGGCAAGCACGTCCGGGGTCGGCTCGAGCTCCACCGTCCAAGGCTTGGCGTCCTTCGGCCGCTTCCCGGCGAGCGCCGAGGGCGGCCGGTAGTCGGCAACGGCTGCAGCCATGACGATGACGTCCGCGTCTGCTCGAGCCAGCGCCTCTCGCTCGAGGTCCGCGACGGTCGGTGTCTGGATCACGGTTACTCCCGAGGGAGCGTCCACGGCGAGGTTTGCGGCGAGGAGCGTGACGTCGGCTCCACGCGAGCGCGCTTCTTCGGCGAGCGCCACGCCCATGCGCCCTGAAGAGCGGTTCCCGAGGAAGCGAACCGTGTCGAGCGGCTCGCGGGTGCCACCGGCCGAGATGACGACGGCGCGATCCTCGAGTGAACCTGCGCCAGCGGCGGACATGCCGAGGAGCTCGGCGATCCTGGCGCCGATCGCGTCCGGCTCGACCATCCGGCCCGCCCCGACCTCGCCCTCCGCGAGCTCGCCTTCCGCCGGTCCGATGACCTCCACGCCGCGGTCGCGCAGCAGGAGGGCATTCGCCTGGGTAGCAGGGTGCTCCCACATGCGCACGTTCATCGCCGGCGCCACGAGAACTGGTCCTGCATGAGCGAGGGCGGCCTCGGTGAGGAGATCGTCCGCGAGCCCGTGCGCGAGTCGAGCGAGCGTGTTGGCCGTCAGCGGCGCGACGACCAGGAGATCCGCGCGCTCGAGGTGCGGATACGGGTCGTTGCTTCGTGACTTCCGCGCGAGCGCGTAGAACGTCTCGGCCCGGACGAATCGCTCGGCGGCTTCGGTGACGAGCGGATAGACGTCATGTCCTGCTCGAACGAGCAAGCGCGTGAGCGTGCAGGCCTTGTAGGCCGCAATCCCCCCGGTGACGCCGAGCAGGATGCGAGCCATGCTCCTAGGGGCCTGTCCTGAGGGTGGTTACGGCGAATGACACGCGAGACGTGCCGCGAGACAAGCACGCAGGGAGCGTCAATATGGAGACATATTGGAGCGAGTTCTTGGGGTCCGCAGGAAGTGTGGAGCACTTTCTGGGGTAAAGCTGAGGACGCCGCATCGCGGTGCGTCGCACGTGGCAGCCGCCCTGAGCCACTTTCGGGACAGGACCCTTACGCGGGAGTCTGGTACGTGATCTTGCCGCCCGCGATCTCTTCCATGGCCATCGTCAGGTAGTTCTTCGAGCGGGACTCGATCAGCGGCGGCGGTGCCTCGTCGAAGCCGATGCCCTCGCCGAGCTGGTGGTGGTAGTTGTTGATCTGCCGTGCCCGCTTCGCCGCCACGATGACGAGCGTGTACCGGGAATCATGCGTTTTCACCAGCAGGGAATCGAGTCGAGGATGGATCATGGGCGGCTCATGGTACCTGCGAATGCCAACTCGCACTCGACGATGGCTGCGACGGCCGCCGTTGCACGCTCCACGTCATCGTTTCGCACCATGTAGCGAAACAGATGCGCCTGCTCGAGCTGGTTCCGGGCCAACGCGATCCGGCCGCCGATCTCCCCCGTGCTCTCGGTCGCACGCTCGCGAAGGCGCCGTTCGAGCTCGGGGACGTCCGCGACGATGAAGATCGTCACGCTCCTCGCGACCTGATCCTGCACCCTGAGCGCGCCCTCCAGCTCGAGCTCGAGGACGCAGACCCTTCCTTCGTCCGTGATGCGGTCCATCTCGGAGCGAAGCGTCCCGTAACGGCGTCCCGACACATATGTCACCCACTCGAGGAACTCGCCCTCCTCGATCGCGCGCGTGAACTCGGAGTCGGAGAGGAACCGATACTCCCGCCCGTCGTCTTCCCCCGGCCGCCTCGGTCGTGTCGTTGCCGAGACCGCGATCTCGATTCCGCCCACGCGATCGAGCAGTCCTTTGATCAGCGTTCCCTTGCCTGCGCCGGACGGCCCGGTGACGACGAAGACGGGCCGGGCTGACGGCACGCGGCAACCCTACTCAACGCGAGTCGTCAACGCTGCCTGCTTCACACCCCGGAACATTCGGTCTCTAGGCACCCATGAAGGGGTCTGCCCGCGCGACCGGAAACCGCGCTAGCGGATCCGGTCTTGCGCAAAGTCACGACCGGTGGTTGAAAAGGTCGACGAGCTCGGTCCGCTGGCGTTCGGAGAGCCCCCCGACGGTCTTCGACTGGCTGATACGACAGTGGTTCAGGAGTCGAGCGGCCTTCACGCGACCGAACTTCGGAACTGCCATGAGCATGTCGAAGACCTTGGCGGTGGAGACGAACTCGGGTGGCTCGAGGAGTATGGAATCGATTTGCACCTGCCCTGCCTTCAGGTCTCGCTTGAGCTGCGCGCGGCGCACCCGGACGTCATTCGCCCGCTGGAGCGCCTCCATCCGTTGATCGAGAGAGCGGGCAGGCGCCTGCGCGTGCGTCTTGGACGTCACCATGAGCCGGACGAGTCTACCAATCGCGCAGCGCTGGTCAAGCTCCAACGTTTTGGTCGATTTGCAGGCATTTTTCTGTTGCCTACTCCGCAGACGCAATCGACCTTCAGGCCGAGACGTGTGCGATCCGACCCATCTCCGCCGCAGAGCCGAACCCGCGCGACCCACCCTCTCCCTCGAGCTCGTCGCGCACTCGGTCGGCCGCGAACGGATCGCTGAAGAGGACTGTCCCGAGAGCGATCGCACTCGCGCCAACGGCGACGAGGTCGAGCGCGCCTTGCCCCGAATTGACCCCTCCCATGCCCACGATCGGGAGCTCCACGGCGTTCGCGCAGGCGTAGACACTGGCGAGAGCGATCGGTCGGAGCGCCGGCCCGGACGCGCCTCCCGGACCGAGCGCAAGGCGCGGCCGGAGACTCACGGGGTCGAGGAAGAGCCCGCGAAGCGTGTTTACAAGGGAGAGCCCGTCCACGCCCGCGTCCGCGACCGCCCGCGCCACTTCCGCGATGTCGGCGCTCGCCGGGGAGAGCTTTGCGTACAGCGGCTTCTCGGTCGCCGCGCGGGAAGCCTGAACCAGTTCGGCGATCGTCTCGGGGGCTTCGTCGACGTTGGGACAGGAGAGGTTCAACTCGATGACTTGAACTGCCTCGAGCTCGTCGACGCGCTCGCAGCAGACCCGGTAGTCCGAGGCCGAGAATCCGCCTACGGAGACCCAGAGCGGTACCTCGAGGTCACATAGGCGGTGAAAGACATCGCCGCAGAACTGGTCGATTCCCGGGTTCTGGAGACCGATCGAGTTCAGCATCCAACCGTCCGCCTCGGCGATCCGCGGCGGCGGATTGCCCTCACGGGGAAGCGGGGTCACCGTCTTTGTGACGAAGGCGTCGAGTGATCTCGCGACGTCAGGTGCGACGAGCGCGTCGAGACAACCGCTCGCGTTCAGAATGGGGACGCTCATCGCCTTGGGGACAACTCTTCGCCCTCTTTACACACCTTCGAATGTCCGTTGTAGACATGGCCACGGTCAGACCCTCGTTTCTTCCGCAACGAGCTCACAGCACCGGGCCGTCGACACAGAGCCGGACGTAGTGCCCCCCGACCTCCAGGACGCAGCCGTAACAGGCCCCATACCCGCAGGCCATCGGCGCTTCCCAGGCGAGTTGCGCAGCGGGCACGAGTTCGCGTATCGCCTCTAGCATCGGCTCGGGGCCGCACGCCATCACGTCTCCCGGATCCTCGGGAAGCAACTCGGTCACGAAGCGAGGCTCCACGACCACCTCGGCTCCCGTAAGGAGCCGTGCCGCCTCGGCATGGCGCTCGCTGCGAAAACCGAGCAGGGCAGGCGGCTCTCCGAGCGCCTCGGAGAGGTACGGCATCGGAGCGATCCCGATTCCACCGGCGACCAGCAGCGGCCGCGCGACCTCGAGGTCGAAGCCGTTCCCGAGCGGCCCGAGCACGTGGATGCCGTCGCCGGCCCGAAGCTCGGCCAAAGCGCGGGTTCCCGCCCCCACGGGCTCGAGCAGGAAGCCAAGTTCGCCGGCGGGGGCGAGGCACAGGCTCATCGGGCGTGGAAGCAGCCGCCCGGGGGCCTCGAGCATGAAGAACTGTCCGGGTGTTCCAGGCTCCAGCCCGCCACGCTCCAACCGGAGCAGCACGTACGGCCCGATCCACTCCGTCCCGCGGACGCTCACCTCTTCCCGGTGAGCCCTTCGTCCGGCAAGTACCAGACTACGAGCCAGGTCAGACCCCGATTCCGATTCGCTCTTGCAACGACAGCGCCGACTCCGCCCGAGCGTTCGCAATCGCGTGCACGGCCGCTGCAGCGCCAGAGATCGTCGTCACGCAGGGAATGCGCGCCACGAGTGCCGCCTCGCGGATCAGGTAGCCGTCAGCCCGTGCGCCGCTTCCCTGCGGTGTATTGATAACGAGCTCACAGCGACCGCGTCTGACGAGGTCGACGACCGTCGACTCGTCCGCAAGCGCGTCCGCGACTTTCGCGACCTCCTCGACCTCGAGCCCGGCCGCCCTCAGCGTCCTTGCCGTGCCCTCGGTCGCGACGAGCTCGAAGCCGAGACCGGCAAGTGCTGCGGCAACCGCGACCGCGGCGGGCTTGTCCTCGTCCCGCACCGAGAGAAAGGCCGTCCCGGAGGTGGGAAGAGGCCGCCCTGCCGCTCGTTCTGCTTTCGCGAGCGCTGTGGGAAGGTCGGCGGCACTCGCCATCACCTCTCCCGTCGAGCGCATCTCGGGCCCGAGAACGGGATCGGCGCCCGGGAAGCGGGCGAAGGGCAGTACGGCGGCCTTCACGCTCACTTGCGAGGGCCTGGGCGTGGCGAGCGCCAGGTCG
>Ga0136613_10001054_pt1 | contig 13802 bp, 14 predicted proteins | sample AntDrymUQ2722106_2_FD_106649 | JGI IMG/M metagenome (GOLD analysis project Ga0136613, IMG submission 106649) | Polar desert sand microbial communities from Dry Valleys, Antarctica - metaG UQ272 (21.06) | ecosystem: Environmental > Terrestrial > Soil > Desert | place: Antarctica: Dry Valley... | reverse complement strand
TCCGACCACCTCGCCCCGGCCACCACCCCCCGGCGCTTCCACCGCGGGCTGTGCGAGGCGCTCGAGGTGCTCGAGGGCCTCTGCGACCGCGAGCGGGTGCAGCTGCGTTCTGTCAGCGACGCGAGGGGATAGGCAAGATGTTCCAGACGATCGTGGTCGGCACCGACGGGTCGGAGACCGCCCAGAAGGCGGTCGAGGAGGCCTCGGAGCTCGCTGCCGCGACGGGAGCATCGGTGCACATCGTGCGCGCGGTCGCGGGCCCAGGAGGCGACCCCGAAGCCGAGCTCGAACGCGCCGCCGAGGCGGCCAAGAAGGCGGGCATCGAGGCGGAGACCCAGATCGTCCGTGACGACGCCAGCGAGGCTCTGATCGCCGCGGCCGAAGAGCACGGCGCCGATCTCATCCTGATCGGCAATAAGGGCATGACGGGCGCACGGCGCTTTCTGCTCGGCTCGGTGCCGAACGACGTCGCCCACCACGCTCCCTGCAGCGTCCTGATCGCTCGTACGAACTGAGCTGAGCTCTTACGACAAACGACCTCCCGCGGGATAGCGGGAGGTCGTTGCGCTGCGGTCTTGCCCGCCGAACGGGCGCGGCGGCTCGGCTCTAGGCGCCGAAGCCCCGCTGTGCTTGACGTCGACGGACGGCCACCCCTCCGGCGGCCACCGCGGTGATCGCGCCGAGGGCGAGCAGGAGCCAGAGGAGACCGGCGCCTCCGCCGTCCTCGCTCACGCTCTTGGCGGCGCGAGTGCCGGCGTCCGTCGAGGCCGTCGGCTTAGGCGAGGCGACTCGCTCGGTGCCACCGGAAAGCACCTCGCCGAGGGAACGCCCGTCGAGCTTCTTCGAGGCCTTCTTGTCGGCAACGCTGCCGGCACTGGTGCCCGAGTCGTCGCCGGAGGAGCTACCACCCGAGTCTGAGTCCGCTCCGCCACCCGAGTCCACCCCAGTAACCGAGGCATCCGGGCCCAGCCGAGCACCGCCGTCAGATCCGCCGGCGTTTCCTCCGGGGCTCGACCCGCCGCCGGGGCTATTTCCCCCGCCCGCTGGCCCCGGGTCGGGCTCACAGCCGTCGATGCCGCCCGAATACTCAGCGTCTCCGGGCGCGCACTGTGCGAACGCCGCCGGAGCCGCGATCAAGATGCCCATCAAGGATGCAAGCAGAGCCGTGAGCACCATGGCCTTGCGGGTGCTGAGCGATAGAGCGTGCACTACTTTCCTCCTGAAGATCGGTTTAGAAGTCTCGTGGTTGAGCATTCCCTGAAACACGCGCCTACCGCGGTTGTTGCGCTCGCTGTGGTGGGGGTCGCGCTGGCCTACGGCGGCTACGAGCTGACCGCCCGCGGGGTCATCGCCATCGCCGTCTGGTGGGCGATCATCCTCGGGCTGGGGCTTGCCCTCCTGCCCCTTCGCCGCCCGACGCGCGAGGCCTACCTTAGCGGCTGCCTGTTCGCCGGATTGGCGCTGTTGGCCCTGCTCTCGGTGCTCTGGTCGGCCAGCGCCGAGCGGAGCTTCATCGAGTTCGACCGCATGGCCCTGTACCTCGGGTTCTTCATCCTCGCCGTGCTAGCGGGCACGCACGAGAACCTGGCTCGCTGGGCCAACGGCCTGGCCATCGGCATCGCGGTCGTCGGCTTGCTGGCGCTGACCACGCGCCTCTTCCCCGGTTTCGTGCCCGGAGGCGACGAGGTCAGCACGCTACGCAACGCTCGATCGCGGCTGTCGTTCCCGCTCGGCTACTGGAACGCGCTCGGGATCCTGGTCGCGATCGCCTTTCCGCTCCTGCTGCGCAGCGCGACGGTCAGCCGGTCCACGCTCACCCTTTGCCTCGCGGTCGGCGTCGTCCCGGCCCTGACCGCCACGATCTTCCTCACCGGGTCGCGCGGCGCCATCGGGGCCGCGCTCGTGGCGGTGGCGGCGTTCGTCGTGCTCGCCCGGCCGCGTGCCAAGGCGGTCTGGGCGTGCCTATGCGCGGCCGCCGGAGCAGCGCTGGCCGTGGGCGTCCTCTCCACGCTCGACGTGCTCGTCGACCGCCATCTCCAGGAACCCGCGGTCGCCGCTGCCCAAGGCCGCGGCTTCGCACTCGCACTCGTCGGCATCGGCGTGGCCGTCGCCCTCCTCTACGCCGGGGGACTGGCCGGCGCACGGGGGCGGACGGCAACGCTGCCGGCCGTGCGCGTCGGTCGACGGGGCCGGCTCGCCCTCGGGGCCCTCGTCGCCGCGGCCCTCGTCGCGCTGGTCGTCGCGAGCAACCCTGTTCAGACCGTCAGGGGGTTCCAGGATGCGGGGTTCGGCCAAGCGCGACAGGGAACGAGCGATCGCCTGCTCAGCGCCGACGGCAGCGGGCGCTACCAGTTCTGGGGCGCCGCTGTCGATCAGTTTCGGGCCAACCCGGTGATCGGCGACGGGGCCGGGGCGTTCGAGCTCTGGTGGGCGGCGAACCCGCGCTTTCCGTACTTCATCGCCAACGCCCACTCGCTCTGGCTCGAGACCCTCGGCGAGCTCGGCGTGGCCGGCCTGGTCCTCCTCGTCGGCGCCTTCGGGTACGGGCTGGTGAGCGCCGCCAGGCGTCTGCGCGGCCGGCAGGGCCCGGAGCGAGTCACGCTCGCCGCGCTCTGTGCCGCGCTGCTGGCGTGGGCGTTCGGCGCCACGATTGACTGGGTGTGGGAGATGCCGGTGGTGACGATCGTCGCGGTCATCTGCCTCGGCCTCATGACCGGTCCCGCCACTCTGTCGTCCGGCGAGGTGCCGCAGGAGGGGCCGCGGCGGGCCCGGCGGGGAAGCCGCTCGTTTGGCATGGGAGTCGCGGTGATCGCCGCCGCCTGGCTCGTCATCTGCTCTCAGGCCTCCCCGCTGCTCTCGCAGATGCGGATCGACGACAGCCGTGCCGCGCTCGCCCGGGGCGAGAACGTAGCGGCGCTCAGGGCGGCAACCGCAGCCAGGACGCTTCAGCCGTGGGCCGCTAGCCCATATCGCCAGCTCGCCGTCGTCGAAGAGCAACGAGGGCGGCTCGCGCCGGCTCGCGCCTACATCGGCGAGGCGCTCGACCGCGAGCCGGGGAACTTCGAGCTGTGGGAGATAGCGGCGAGGATCGAGATCGACGCGGGCGACTTCCCGGCCGCGGGTAAGAGCCTCGAGCGCTCGCGCAGGCTCAACCCAGCGCCCACCGCCGCTACCGTGACCCCGTGATCAGCGGTTCATGCCTCCGCTCTTGAGCAGGCTGCCGGCGATCGGTCGCACACCCGGCGCGTCGGGCCACGATCGTTCCGCCGAAGAGGCGTCGCCGGTCGAGATGCGCTCGACCGCCCCCCCGAAGGCCGTGAGGGCTCCGGCCCTCGATGCGGGTCCGTCTCGCGACGGCCTGTTGAAGCGCTTGCTGGCCTTTGCCGATGCCCTGGCCGCGCTGCTCGCCGGGGCTTCCCTCGCTCTCGCGGTCGAACAGCCCCTCGCCACGGCGTTCTGGGCGTCGACCAGCGTCCCGCTCTGGCTCGTCCTCGCCAAGCTCCACGGCCTCTACGACCGCGACGAGAGCGTCCTTCACCATCTGACGGTCGACGAGTTCCCCTCGATCGCCGCCTGGGCGGTTACGGGGACGGCCGGGGTGGTCGTCGTGCTCCGCCTGTCTCCGGCTCCCATCCCGCGCCTCTCGGAGATCTTGGTGGCCGGGGCGATCGCCGCCGTCGCCGGCCTGCTGCTGCGTGCGGGGGCTCGTGTCCTCTGGCGCGCCACGACCCTCCCCGAGGGCGTGCTGGTCATCGGCGCGGGAAGCCTCGCGCGGGCTACCCGGCGCAAGATCAAGCTCTTCCCGCACATGCACGTCCACGTGGTCGGCTCGGCCGACGAGGTGTCTGCGGAGGACTTCCGCGAGGCGCCGGACGAGGCCCTCTTCGTCTCCAATCACGGCGCTTTGCCCGTCGAGCGCGTGATCCTCGCCTCCGAGACGATCGACGAGCGCTTGATCGCCGAGCTCGTCGCCGCCTGCCGCCGCCGCCGCCTCAAGCTCAGCGTCGTGCCGCCCGTGCGCGGGATGTTCGGCACCGCGGTGCGCCTGAGCCACGTGGCCGATCTGCCGGTGGTCGAATACAACACGTGGGAGGTCGCTCGCTCGACCCTGCTGCTCAAGCGAGTCCTCGATCTCGCCGTCGGGGTACCGCTCTTGGTGCTCGCCCTACCGGTGATCGCCTTTGTTGCCCTCGCCGTTCGGCTCGACAGCGCCGGACCCAGTCTCTTTCGTCAGCGCCGCGCCGGCGCCGGCGCCCAACCCTTCCGAATGGTCAAGTTCAGGACCATGGAGTCCGACGCCGAGCGGCGGCTCGAGGAGCTCGGCGTCGACTTCGAAGCCCTTTCGGACCCCATGTTCAAGCTGCCCGACGATCCGCGGGTCACCGGGCTCGGAAAACTTCTACGACGGACCTCGCTCGACGAGCTGCCCCAGCTGCTCAACGTGGTGAAGGGGGACATGAGCATGGTCGGGCCGCGACCCGAGGAGCTCGGCATAGTTCGCCTCTACGCCCCGGAGGAGCGGTTCCGCCTATCGGTGAAGCCGGGCCTGACCGGACCGATGCAGGTCTACGGCCGCGGAGATCTCCAGTGGGACGAGCGCTTGGCCGTCGAGCGCGAGTACGTCGAGAACCTGTCGCTCGCGCGCGACGTCCATATCCTGGCCATGACCGCCGCGGCTGTGTTGGGTTGCCGAGGGGCGTACTGAGCGACCCTGGCTCGGCGCGCGCAGGTAACCGAGAACAAGCGTCCAAAAGGCATCCAGGCTGGGCCGGAACGGCCGATAGAGTGCACAGCGCAACTTCGCCCTCGCTGCGCGGTTCTTGCCCCCAGCAGCTTCTCACCAAGACCACGCACCTCAGAGAGGACAATCCTTGACTTCCAACCCCTCGACAGCCTGGCGCCCGCTCTCGCCGGCGACGTCTCGCCGTGCCGCATCCGGCCTCCTCGCGCCCCTCGCGCTGGCCGCCGCCTGCCTCGCGCTCCTCGCGCCGAGCGCCCATGCGGCCCCGCCGACCGACTTCGTCGGCACCCAGGCCTTCGGCGGGCCGACAGACGCTCAGCTGGCGCGCCTCGGGAAAGCCAAGGTTCGAGTCTTTCGGGCTCAGATGGGGTGGGCGACGGTCGAGAGCCAGAAGCCGACCGGATGCACCTCATCGGCCTGCTCCAAGCACACCTACGACTGGAGGCGCTACGACCGAATGTTCGAGAGCGCCGCGAGCAACGGGGTGAGGATCCTTCCCGTCCTGCTCGGATCGCCGCGTTGGGCGGTGAGCGACGAGCGCTGGGTCCCGGTTCGCGGTAAGCCCGGCTACCGTGACTGGAAGCGCCAGGCCTTCTACGACTTCGCAAAGGCGGCAGCGCGGCGGTACGGCCCCAACGGTGCGTTCTGGGCGGAGCAGGCCAGCCTGGGCAAGCGCACTCCCGGCTCGGTGCGCGCGCGTTATTGGCAGGTTTGGAATGAGCCGAACCTTAAGAACTACTGGTGGAACAAGCCGAGCCCCAGTGAGTACGCACACCTGCTGCGAAACACAGCTCCCGCTCTCAAGAGAGGCGGCGGCTCCTCCGTGTTGGTCGTCGCGGCGGGTCTTCCATGGTCGCAGTACGCGCCGATGAAGCCGCCGGAGTTCATCCAGAAGATGTTCGCGAGCCGCGCGACAGCAGACATCGTCGCCATTCATCCCTATGGCAAGACTCCCAACTCAGTGATGTCCGGAGTCCGCGACGCTCGTCGCGCGGCGAAGTCCCGCCCGCTCTGGCTCACCGAGTTCGGTTGGTCGTCCAGTGGACCGAGCAGCACGTTCCGGGTCAGCGAATCTACCCAAGCGCGTTACCTCCGAGAAACGTACCGCAAGCTCCTCGCTGAGCGCAGCTCATTGGGAATACACGGAGCGGTCTGGTTCAACCTGGCCGACAAGAGGCCTCCGTCGAGCTCGCAAAACGCGTGGTACTACCACACGGGCCTCTTCAGGACGAGCGGTGCGCATAAGAGGTCTTGGAAGGCCATGAATTGCGTTACCGGAGCCGGCACCTGCAGCTACTGAGAGCCGGCCAGTAGCAACACAGTTCGGGAACGAGCACCGGACCGGCACAAGGCGGTCCGGTGCTCACTCGCTTCGCAGGCCGGGCTTCAGCTGAGGGAAAATCGATCGAACGGCGCCCCGGCCCAGCGTGAGTGCAACTGCGAGCATTGCTCCTAGCCACTGGCGCAACACGGGGACACCGCCGGGCGCGAAGGCGCTGGGGGGCGGTGCGCTTCCTTATCTCCGGGCTAGGTCACTCCTCGAGCACTGGCGCGAGGACCCCGAGGTCTACCGGAGGTGAGGGTCGGCTCGATGGTGCTTTACATGGGCGCCGACGGACGTCCGTGCTGGCTATACGGTGGCCAGTTCTATCGAGGGGGCGGATCCGAGGTCGCCGAGCTCGTGCACGCAACCCGCGTACGAGCGGAGGCCGCCGAGAGCCGAGGAAACGGCAGCGTGCGCATGGAGCCGCCACTCCGCGTTCTCGCCAGCGGTAGGCCGCGCTCTCGACTACAGCCGGCAGACTCGGACCGCTCCCCCTGACGCCCGCATCTGCCACGGCTCCGGAGCGCCGTCACCGGCGACATCAAGGACTGCGGTCTCTCCCGGGCCGATCGCACCTGCCGGAGCCGCAAACGAGGGACCGAACCGTCGCAGGGCGACGACGGCACGCCTTCGACCGACGTTCTCGAGAACCGTTCGCCGTCCCGGGTGGAGGTCGACGCGCACCGGTCGCCCGGCTCTCGCTTCTCCGGCCACCGCGCACCGGTCGCGCGAGGGTTTGGACGCCGCCGGATCGAGCTGAAGGCCAACGGCGCGAGTGAGGACGACGTCAGCGCGATCCCGGACCGCTCCCGGCCGGCGGCGGACCTCCGCCAGCGTCGGTGCGATCGGCCCCCAGTTGGCGGTTCCCCGGAGATAGTCCCTCGCCGAGACCCCAACCTCCCGCGGACTCGCTCCTCGCGCCTGACTCCCGGGTTGGAAGCCGGGCTCGACCTCGGGCCGAGCGAGCTCGACCATCGCCAGCGTGGGACCGGCGTTGATCGCGTACGCCGTGAGAAACCTCCTCGCTTCGAGCAGGTGGAACACGTTGATCGCGAGCGAGAGGACCGTGACCGCGACGAGCGCCATGAGGGCGCGGCGCGAGAAGCGGACGCCGCGCGCCGCCTCAGCCGCGACGAGGAGCACGATCACCGCACCCGGGAAGAGGTACCTGGCGGCGGTGGGCGGACGGCCCGGACCCACCGACACGCCGATCGACACAACGAAGGCCGCAAGCGTCGCGAGGAAGACCCACATGGTGGGGTGAAGATCTCCGCGCCTGAGTCGCAGCAGCACGAGAACGACACCGGTCAGCCCGAGAATCGGGGTTAGGACCCAGCTGCGCTGCGGCAGCCGGTTGAAGCCGGCGACGGTCGCGAAGTCGAGCTCGTTCAAGCCGGTGACCGCCGCCAGCGCCGCACCGAGCGCGACTCCGGCGTAGGGCGGGAGCAGCAGCAGGTTGGACGCCTGAGCGAGACTGCCGCCTGCCCCGGGTGGCCTCGCGGCGAGCGCCCACCAGAGCACGTACAGGGCCAGCGGCGCCGCGAAGACCCACGCGCGCCTCAGGCGGTCCTCACCGACGAGGATCGAGACCGCCACCCCCACCAGGAAGATCAACCCGAAGCTGTGGCTCGCGACCGCCACGGCGGCGAGCGCGCACGCGGCAACGTCGCCTCGGCGGTCGGACCGCTCGAGGGCCAGCAGGCTTCCCAGACCGGCCCCGACTGCGAGCAGGAACGGAAGTCCGACAGGAGAGACCACGGTGTCCCAGGAGCTGCCCAGGAAGAGGAGCACGAGCGTGGGCAGGAGCGCGACCGCTCCGATCCGCCGGCGCGCGAGCACGAAGAAGAGCCCTGCGCACACCACTACGCCGATCACGCCGGCTACGCGCCAGGCCAGGTAATCCGGCCCGAAGGCATGCAGCAGCGTCGCGTGCACGATCCGAGGCACCGCGATCAGGTGGGTGTTGGAGGGACGAAGGAGGACGCCCGGGTCGTAGCCCGGCGAAGCCTCTGCGAACCAGCTCAGCTCGTCGCTGAAGAAGAGGAAGTCCTGACCCGCCCACAGCAGCAGCGCTGCCGAGGCGACCGTCGCGAGCCCGAAACCGGCCAGAGAGAGGCGCTCGGCGCGAGGCAAGGACGCAAGTCTAACTCGGGCAACTGGGCGATCTGTCGGCGCGTGCGGGGGTCGCTCGCGCGGGCTTCGGGCTGGTAGCGTCCTGCCCGCCCGAAGCCGCGCCGCCCTCCGAGTGACCGAGACCGAGACCGAGACCGAGACGACGAAGCTTCGACTCAACGTCCCGTGGTTCGAGTCCCCCTTCTTCGAGCGCGAGCTCGAGCGGTCGAACCTCGACGATCACGCCAAGGAGCAGGTCGCCTTCTTCGCCGAGCACGGCTACCTCATCCTCCGTCCCGAGATCCCCGAGTTCGAACGGCTCGCCGACGAGATCACCACCGCGCTCGCCGCCGAGCACGCGACGGTCAACCGCGTTCAGGACGCCTGGCGCTACGTGCCCGCCGTGCGCGACCTCGCGACCCGTCCCGAGGTCCTGACGGTTCTCGAGAACCTCTACGGGCGCCGCCCGGTCCCCTTCCAGACCCTCAACTTCGCGCGCGGGACTCAGCAGCGCACCCACAGCGATCTGGTGCACTTCAACTCGCTGCCCCAGCGGTTCATGTGGCCGGTGTCTGGTTCGCCCTCGAAGACGTCGGCCCGCAGAACGGGGCGCTGCACTACTACCCCGGCAGCCACCGGCTCGCGGTCTACGAGCCGCACGACCTGGGTCTCAGGGGCAGCTCCGTGCGCAGCCGCAACACCGATTACCGCAAGTACGAGGACTTCCTCGTCCGTCTGATCGACGACCTCGGCCTGGCCAAGGAGACCGTCCGCATGCGCCGCGGCGAGGCCATGATCTGGAGCGCCAACCTGCTCCACGGCGGCGAACGGATCGAGGATCCAGACTCGACTCGCCGCTCGCAAGTCACACACTGCTACTTCGAGGGCTGTCGCTACTACACGCCGCTCTACTCCGACCCGCCGCTCGGCGACTACGACTGGACCCGCGTCGTCGACATCATCACCGGACAGGAGCAGCCGCACATCTACAACGGCGAGCACGTCCGCCTGCCGGCAAAGGCCCGGGCCCGCTACGCGGTCGAGGGCCGGCTGAAGGAGAGCGAGACCGGGCGGCGGCTGTTCCAGCGGGTCAAGCAGAAGCTCACGAGCCGCTGAGGACGAGCGCTCTCGCTACCGGGCGAGAACGCTGCGCGCCATGGCGATCGCGAGCTTCGCCCCGATGGCCAGGTACACCGCCGCGTCGAGCGCCGCGTTGCGACCCGAGTAGAACTTCCGGTAGAAGCGCCCCATCGAGCGGTGGAAGGCCAGCGTGCTCCGCAGGCTTCGGTGGCGCGCGCGGCGAAGCTCACGGACCGACGTGCCGCCCTTCACGTGGACGACGCTCACCCCTCCGTCGTAGAGGACCGGCCAGCCTGCCTGCTTGAAGCGGTAGCACCAGTCGAGGTCCTCCATGTAGAGCCAGTACTGCTCGTCGAGCAGGCCGACCTGCTCGAGCGCGGCGCGGCGCACGAGCATGAAGGCGCCGTTGACGGCGTCGACCTCGCCGGTGTCGTGCTCGCCGAGGTCGGGGGCGCGGTACTGAGCCAGCGCGCTCGGCGCGCTCGCGCGCCGGCCGATCCCGGTGAAGTGCGCGAGCGCGCTCAGCGGCGTCGGGAACGAGCGCTTGGCGGCGTGATCGAAGCGCCCGTCGCGGAGGACGAGCCGGCAGCCCGCCATGCCGACCTCGGGCCGCTCGCGCATGAGGTCGACCATGTGGTCGAGCGAGCCCTCGAGGACCTCGGTGTCCGGGTTGAGCAGGAGCACGTAGGGAGCGGTCGAGGCGCGAAGGGCGACATTGTTGGCGATGCAGAACCCCGAGTTCCAGTCCAGGGCGACGAGGCGCACCCAGGGGAAATCGGTGCGCACGGTCTCGACGGTGCCGTCGGTGCTGGCGTTGTCGACCACCCAAACGGCCATGGCGCCCTGGCGCAGAGGATGGCGCTCGAGCGAGCGCAGGCAGTCGCGCACGAGTTCACGCCCGCCCCCCGCGGAGACGATGACGATCTCGAGCAGCGGGACTTCGGCTGCGGCTGCGGAAGAGGGCTCGGCGCGGGTCTCGGCCGCGGTCACCGGAGCAGTCTCGCAGGCGGCGATCGCGGTTCGCCCGTAGCGCCAGTGGGAACTCGGTCGCGCCGGCGGCCACCCTCAGACCTACAATCCGCGCCGATGGCCGAGCGCCTCGAAACCCGTCTCGAGGGGTTGGTCCTCGTCCAGCCGAAGGTCTTCGGCGACGAGCGCGGCTTCTTCGCCGAGACCTATCGCCGCGCGGAGTGGGCCGCGCTCGGCATTCCCCACGACTTCGTCCAGGACAACCACTCGCGCTCGCGGCGCGGCGTCGTGCGGGGGATGCACTTCCAGTCCCACAGCGGCCCCCGAGGCGACGGCCAGGCCAAGCTCGTGCGCTGTGTGCGCGGGACGATCCTCGACGTCGCCGTCGATCTCCGGCGCGGCTCGCCGACCTTCGGCCAGTGGGAGGCGTTCGAGCTCTCGGGCGAGAACATGCGCCAGGTCCTGTGCCCGGCCGGCTTCGCGCACGGCTTCTGCGTGACCTCGGAGATCGCCGACGTCGCCTACCGCTGCGACGCCTACTACGAGCCTCGCTACGAGTCCGGGATCGCCTACCACGACCCCGACCTCGCCATCGCCTGGCCCGACGACCTCGAGCTCGTGCCCTCGGCCCGCGATGCCCAGGCGCCACGGCTGCACGAGGTGGCCGACGAGCTTCCCTTCGAGTACGAGCCGCTTGCCGGTCGCGCGGGGTGAGCCGGCCGTTTGTCCGGCTGTCGGCGATCGTCGTCAACTTCCGCCGTCCGGAGCTTCTTCGCGAGTGCCTGCGCTCCCTGGCGACGGCGTTGGAGCGCGTGGAGGGCGCAACGGAGCTTGTCGTCGTGGACAACGGCTCGGCCGACGGCTCGAATGACCTGGTGAGGGCCGAGTTCCCGGGCGCGACTCTAGTCGCGCTGGAGCGCAATCGCGGCTTCGGCGGAGGTGTCAACGCGGGCCTCGAGCGCTCGAGCGGGGAGTTCGTGCTGCTGCTCAACAACGACGCGACCGTCGAGCCGGAAGCGATCGCCGAGTTGTTGGGCGTGGCCGAGACCGCAGCCGACGTGGGCTCGGTCGCGGCCCAGATGCGCTTCGCCGATCGGCCAGAGACGATCAACTCCGCCGGCATCGGCATCGACCGGCTGGGCGTCGCCTACCATCGCCTGCTCGGCGCGCCCACTAGCGCGAGCGAGCGCGAGCCGGTCGAGGTCTTCGGCGCGAGCGGTGGCGCGGCGCTGTGGCGGAGGTCCGCGCTCGAGTCGGTCGGGTGCTTCTACGAGCCGTTCTTCGTCTATCTGGAGGACGTCGACGTGGCCTGGCGGGCGCGCATGCGCGGGTGGCGCGCCTTGTACGCGCCTGGGGCGATCGTCTACCACCACCATTCGGCGACCGCGGTGCACGCCTCGGACTTCAAGTACCGCTGGGTGGGGCGCAACCGCTTGCGCCTCCTCGCCCGCAACGCCGACCGACGCCAGCTCCTGCGCCACGCGCCGGCGATTGTCGCCTACGAGCTCGCGTACGTCGCCTATGCAGCGCGCAGGGACCGTACGCTCGCGCCGCTGCGCGGGCGGCTGCGCGGCCTGCGCGAGTGGCGCTCGGCTCGGCGCTCGGGCGCAGCCGGACGACGGGCGGTCGAGCTCGCTCCGCGCCAGGGTCTCGGCGCGGCGCTGCGGCGCCGGCGGGCCTGGTCCGGGCCGTCCTGAGCAGCGGCGCGCCGGAGCGGCACCCCTAGCGGCAGGCGCGGGGCTCCGGCCAGGGCACCCACGGCGCCGGCCTTGCCGTCCGGGGCAAGACGGCCCACGCTGGCCGCGGCGTGTCGTCGGCGAGGCGCAGCCCCGACCGGTTGTTGACCTTCCCGGTCACCGGGTCGACGCGGTCGCGCAGCGCGAACGCGAACGTCGGCCCGAGCCCGAGCTCGGCACGACGGCGGGTCGTGGCCTGGAGGAAGCCGTCCAGGGCGCGCGCCTGGGCGGTTGGGGTCTCGACCCTCGCGGTCTCGATCGCCGGATCTCCACCTCCCCCGACGCGCCAGCCGATCTCGGTCGTCCACAGGTCCACGTCGCGCAGTCCGCGGGAGTCGGCGACCGAACGGGCCTTGCTCAGGTAGCTGACCGCCCTCTCGGCCGTGGGCGCATAGGGATGAAGGGCGAGGGCGTCGACCGAGCATGGACCGGCGGCGTCGAGCATCGCCCCGAGGTAGCGCGCGCCTCCGTACTTCCAGGCCAGGCCGGCGGAGACGATCCGGGCCCCGCGGTCGACGGACCGCAGCACGCCGCGGGTCTCGCGCAGGAGGCGTCCGTACTCGCGCGGGTCCACCCGGCGCTCGTCCCAGAACTGGCTCAGGTTCGGCTCGTTCCACACCTCCCAAAAGCGGATCGGGCGGTAGGGAAGGTCGGGTCGCTCGTCCCAGAAGCGTCCGTCAGGGCCGTAGCGCTCGGCGAGGAAGCGCACCCGCCGACGCCACTCGGCGTGCTCGGCCGGGCCTTCTGGCGGCTCGGCGACCTGCTTTCGGGACGAGCTGTCCTTGGGGCGACTGCGCAGGAGCACCGGGAGCAGCTCGACGCGCTCTCGGGTGGCGGCGGCGATCAAGCGGTCGTAGATCCGGACCGACGGCGGCTCACGGTCGCCATTGGTGCTGGTGAGCAGGTTGAACCGATAGAAGCCGGCGCCGCCCTCGCGAATGAGCCGGAAGTCCGGTTCGCGCAGCCGGTTCGACTGCCAGGCCTGTATCCCGTACGCCGGAAGCCCTTCTCGCGCGGGCGGCGTCCGCTCCTCGCCTTTGCCACCCCCGGCGCAACCCGGTAGGACGGCGAGCGCCAAGAGCACCGGCACTCCAGCGAGAAGACGAATCGTCTTCGGCATCTGCGTCCTAACCCCGGGCGACCGGCGATGTTTCACATCTCAACTCCGATCGAGAACCCGGAACCCAGGCGAGAGTCGGGCGCGATTATCGACGCCGGCGTAGCCGCGCCCGCATCCCCGTCGAGTACGTGAAGACCGGCGCCTCGATGAACCGCCCGAGCTCGGAGAATGATCGCGTCGAGCTCGCTCTCGATCTTCGAGCGCGAGAAGCCCAGGTAGGCGGCGTTGAGGTAGATGTTCTCGCGGCCGGTGAGGTTCTGGTCGAAGCCGGTTCCCAGAGTCAGCAGGGTGGCCTGGCTTCCGAAGGTGGTCAATGCGCCGGCGGGTCGACGCCGACAACCGCCTGCCTCCCAACGCCATCGAAGACCTGGTCACTCAGCTTCGGGCCGCCCCGCGCAACGTCGGGTTCGTCTACCCGAACCTAGAGTTCTTCGGAAACCGCCACGACTACGTCGAGGTTCCGTCCTACAACCTCTTCACCCTCCTGCACGGAAACTACTGCGATACATGCTCGCTGCTCGACCGCACCATCTTCGAGGCTGGGCTCTTCTATCCCGAGGGCGTGTTCAGGGAGGACTGGCACTTCGTTCTGACCCTCGCTGACAGGAAAATAACCCTCAGCCCGCCACCAGCTCCGCCTCCAGCGTGACGCTGTGCCCGAGCGCCTCGAGCTGGGCGACGAGGCGCTTGGTGACCCGCTCGGGGTCTCGCTTTCGGAAG
>Ga0136613_10001053_pt1 | contig 13805 bp, 11 predicted proteins | sample AntDrymUQ2722106_2_FD_106649 | JGI IMG/M metagenome (GOLD analysis project Ga0136613, IMG submission 106649) | Polar desert sand microbial communities from Dry Valleys, Antarctica - metaG UQ272 (21.06) | ecosystem: Environmental > Terrestrial > Soil > Desert | place: Antarctica: Dry Valley... | reverse complement strand
TCGTCCCGCATCGACTCCTTCGACGCGTAGCCGGTCGGGTAGATCGGGGGGTGGTCCGTCGTCTCCTTCTTCCCGCGCGTGGGCGAGAGATTGTCTTGAGAGAGCAGCCTCTCGGCGTGCTGCCCGACTCCTTCGACGCCACCCAGGTACCCGAGCACCTCGCGCAGGTCGAGCGAGCGCGGGTAGACGGTGTTGTCCGTCCTCGGATAGGAGATGTAGCCGTCAGTGTAAAGGTCCTCGGCTATGCGGGCCGCCCTGGAGGGGCTGATCCCGATGTTGGCGGCCGCCGTCAGGAAGGCTGTCGTATTGAACGGCGCTGGAGGCTTGCGGGTCGCTGATTTCTGCTGGACATCCACGACCGTAGCGGTGTCGGCGACGTTCTCGTAGGCATTCCTGGCCCTCGCCTCTTCTTTGAAGCGGTCGGTCTGGTGGCGGACGGTGAACGGCTCGCCGTTCCTCAGATCTACTTCAAGCTCCCAGTAAGGCTCGGGGAGGAAAGCCCGCCGCTCGCGCTCGCGGTCGGCTATGAGGACGAGCGTCGGTGACTGGACGCGTCCCACGGAGAGGAAGGCGCTCCCGTAGCGCTTTGTGGCGCGTGAGACCCAGCGGGTCAGGGTAGCGCCCCAGATCAGGTCTATGTCTTGCCGCGCCTCGCCGGCGTCGGCCAGGTCGTTGGATACTTCCATTAGCTCGTCGAAGGCGCGGCCGACCTCGCCCGGCGTGAGGGCGGAGAAGCGGGCACGCTCGACGTGGTCCATGAGCTTCGGGTTCGCCTCGAAGACCAGGGAGAGGGCTTCGACCCCGATCAACTCCCCCTCACGGTCGAAGTCCGTTGCGATGACCACCCTGTCCGCCTTTTTCGAGAGCGACGTTACGGCCTGGGCCACGCCTTTCTCCGAGACGGACTTCAGGATCTCTGCGTCTATGAGCTCCCGCGGCTCGACTTTCTGCCAGTTCGAGTACTCCTCGGGATACTCAGGGTTGAGGACGTGCCCCTTCAGGCCGACCGAGACCGTCTCCTCCCCCTTCCACGTAAACGTGTGGTGCGGCACGGAGCGGTACTTGCCTTCCCTGACAGTTCCTTCAGAGAGGAACTGGGCGATCTTCTTCGCAGTATTTGCTTTCTCGGAGATAATTAGTCGCATCTTGTTACCATTTTACACCGACAAAGAGCATCTTGTTGGCAGATAGCAAGCCCTTGTTCTTCGAAGCGTCCCTGTTCTCGAAGGATCGTGCCTGGTCTCTGCTGTGACGCTGCAGCATACCCTCCCATCCTAGCTATTGCGCGCAGACCTCCGACACATCTATCGTCGCGGAGGACGTCCTTGTGGTGTATAAACCACTGCTGCCATTATTTCAATTGGATTGAGTCTACCGTGCCCGAGAGATCAAGAGCCCGAAGGGAGTCCCGAGGCGCCGAGCAGCGCCCCTCCGGCCACCTTCAAAAAATCTCTGCGGGCCAGGGCACTACTCAGCGGGTTTCCCCCTTGACTCCTCAAGGCCGAACCGGTCGGCGACGCGCGCGGCGAGCAGGGCAAGGCCGAAGACATCGTAGGAGCTGCGCACGCGAGGGTCGCCGAAGAAGAAGATCGCCACCAGCAACGCGCAGGCCAGCTGGAGCAGTATCACAGCCTCCCCCGAGGACCGGCCGGATGCGGGCCGCCGGACGAGGACGAAGACGGAGTCGATCACGATCAGCGGCAGCAGAAGACTGTACGCCAGGTTGCTAAGCCGCACCACACCCCGCTGCCCGTCCTCATTGACCTGCGGCCAGGGAACCGTCGTGGCGCTCATGTTCAGGACGTTCCTGGCCAGGACTCGAACGTGACCGAGGCCGTCCCTCTCGATACACCGCACGCCCATCTCGTAGAAGAACCCCTGATCCCATACCAAGGGTCCCTCGAAGTAGTAGGTGCCGCCCCGCCCCAGTTGCGTCCAGACAGGATTGCCGAATTGGAAGGTGATGTTCCTGACGGGATCGGTGGTCGTCACGTCGTGGACGTCGCAATGTCCGATCCAGAAGTTCAGGCCCGCGTTCTCGCTGAGGCCAGTGGGTTTGCCGGCCGCCGCGCTGTTGTGCAACGCGGTGCCGGCCAGGATGAGCGCGCTGCCGGCGACGATGCCCGTTAGGGCCATGGTTTGGCGGCGGATACGAAACAACAACGGCACAACCAGCACCGCGAGGTTCAGGATGAGTTGCGGGCGGTTGGCGACCGCTACGCCTCCGAGCAGGCCGGCCGCTAGGCCGAGCCAGCCTGCCTGACTGCCCGAGAGCCGGCCGGCCCGGTAGCCGGCCCAGAGGGAAGCGAGCAGAAACGCCAGCGAGGGCGTCTCGGAGGTGAAGTACCCTCCATAGGTGATGTACAGCGGCCAGAACGCGCAGAACAGCGCGGTCAGGGCGGCGGCGGCCGGGGTGAGCAACAAGCGCGCTAGCCGCCACGCGAGGAGCGGGATCGCAGCGGAGAGTGCACACCACAGCATGGCCCCTACCCACAATCCCGCCCGTTCCGTACCGAAGAGCGTCATGGGGGCGGCCAGCAGTATGTGAGTTCCCGGCGGAAAGAAGGCGTCGGAGCGCTGCAGGCCGGCGCCCGCGGCGAGCCGCTGGGCCCGCTCGACGTACGCGCCCATGTCCGAGTAGAGGTAATCGAAGGGAGGGTGGATCACCAACCCCCAGATGATACGGACGATAACGCCGGCCAGAACGGAGGCCAGGGCGATCCGGTCCCACCGGTTCGCCATCACTTCCCGAACGGCGCCCGGCGCCCGAGCCGTCCGGTCCGCGCCGGCCGGCTGCGCCACCTCGCTAGAGATCCGCCGTTCCTCGGGGCATCGGTGCGACGGTCGAAACCGGTGCCGGCCAAAGGTTCGATGCCCATCAGCTATTGATCGGGCCCGTGCGGTGGACACGGCTCGGACTGGGACTCCGTCTGCGGTCGGACACACGTATCGCTAGCATGTGTGGTTCCAGAGGTCTACCTTCTCCGGTTTAGACTGCTGGTAATCCGGCAGTGTCATCTCCAGCAGGTAGATGATCCGGAAGGTTTCAAGGGTGTCCGCGCCCGTATGATGGGCGTTCCACTGGCGGCAGATGTACTGGCCGAAGTACAGGCGCTGGTCGGCGTGATCCTGATTATAGATGTTCTCCAGGTACTTGCGCCAGTGCTCGTTCTTGTAGGTGGCGGGGATGTCTTGCGGTTTCTCGTAAGAGACACGGTGCATGCCGTAATCGTCGCGGGTGATGGGCATGAGATCCACTTTCCGGCCGTCGCGCAGTTCGCCGGGGATCACGTACCAGCCGTCTTCCTTGCTCGGGGAGGGGGCGAACATACCCCAGTACTGGTCGAGGCCGAGGAAGGGACCGAGCGGGACGGTGCGCTCGGGCAACGTGAACGAGGTGACGGTGGTGAGGTTCCAGCAGAGGATGTAGAAGATAAAGAAGAAAGCGAGCAGGTTCGTGGCGAGCGAAGATCGCAACTCGGCCGGTTCTGGTTCTTCGGCGGGGGCTTCGTCGTGATGTGTTCCGACCGTCAGAGACGGGGCTGCGCCCGCGGTGTGGTCAGCCAGCGGGCCGCCATGCAGCGCGGGGTCCGCGAACAGGAGTTGCCTGGCGTTCATCAGGAACGGCAGGACCGCCTTGGAGAAGGCCACGATAGCTTGGGCCAACCGCGCCGTCGCGAGTTGTAGGCGGCGGACGAACTCGACCCGCCGCAACAGCACGGAGTGGAGCGTCGAAGCCCTGTCCCAGAACCAGGTGGGGAAAAAGCAGACCATGCAGAACGCGCTGATCCAGGGGAAGATCCCTATGTCCATCGTCAGCCATATGCCGAAGTGGAGGCTCATAATGGCCAGCGCGGCCCCGGTGCGGACCGGACCGGTGAAGAACGGCCAGAACAGCAGGAGTGGCCCGAGGATCTCGAGCACTAACGTGCCGAAGGTCAGCACCTGGAGCAAGCTGGGGAAGTCAAGCAGCACATGGCCGATAGGCGTGGCGAGCTGGTCAAAGCTGAGCGCGTAGTAGAGCGCGGTGTAATCCGTACGCCACTCGGGTCCCGACTTCAGGGCGGCGGTGAACCAGTAGACGAAGGCGATCTGCATGAGCAGGCCGAAGGTGGCCAGCGACAGAAAGCGTGGCGAAGGACGCGGGAGCGCAGACCGCGCGCGATCCACAGACCAGTAGGCGCCTAGCGGCAACAACATGCCCCAGAAGAGCAACATGCGCAACATGGGGCTCTCGGAGCCGTTGACCAGCGGGTTGCGTAACTGAATCGAGAGCAGCAACACCCACACGATGAAGGTCATCAGGCGCGTGCGGTAGCCGACGAGCATTCCGAACGCCGCGAGCGCTGCGACGGCGAACAAAAGCGCCTGGAACAGGGCCCCGCCGTTCATGAGGTCGAGCGAGAACGCCCAGGGGCTCAACACCTGCTCTACAAGAACGGTGCGGGGCATGATGCCCGCGTCGGTGTAGTGGGCGGAGAGATCGGTGGCCCGATTGGCGAGGTCGGAGATCACAAGGAGCGCCAGCACGATACGGAACGTCGCGAGTGAGCGCAGGTCCGAGCCGAAGATCTCCACAACCTTCGCGTACGCCCAACGCTGCACGGACCAGTCCTTTGGTGTGCTGCTCACGTCGAAGGGTCCTCGTCTCTTACATCGCCGGGATCGAAAAGGGGTAGGTCGTGGATGGCTCCGGGCAGCGCAGTAGTGTGGGAGGCTGTGATCTATACGCGGTCTGCACGAATGATCAGACGCTTCTCGAAGGTAGGGATCGGGGTGCAGGTCTGCAACGTCAGCATGTCCCTCCCTCTCACCTGCCCCATAACCCATGAATCGGTGGGGTCGGCAAGGAAGGTTTCGCTCACCCGGTACTCATAACTACGGCCTGTGCGGTCCTCGAGCACTACCTTCTCGCCCTCCCTCAGCTCGTCGAGATTATAGAAGATAAGTCGACTCCACGTTCCTCTAAAACCCATGCGATGTCCAGCCAGGTAGACGTTCCTCTGAGCAGTAGGTGACCATGGCAAGGAGGTTTGTGGCACGTGGGCAACCCCTGTGGCCAGTGCCCACTGGCTATCTGAGTCGAACACGGGGGCGTTGTATATGCCTATCGAGTGTATGGTGAGGCCCATTATCGCCCCTGCTGGCAGGTTGTAATGGCGTGGCGCGTTGGCGCTCTGTAGCTCTTCTTGGGTGGGCCCGGGCCAGTCGGTATCTTCCGCCGCCGGCAGAAGTTGCTCACGGGGCTGAGCTTGGTGCTGTTGTGGTCGGAGTTCGGGCTCAGAGGGTGTTTGCTGGCTCCCCGGTCGAGGCATCTCGGATCGAGACTTCGAGGCTTCAGGTTCGAATGCAGCAGCCACCGCCTGCGGCTTCTTGGCATCCTCCTTGCGCTGCCTCACCGGCTCACCAGAGCGGGAGGACGAGCCGTACCCAAGCGACGACTCCTGCTCCCCGGAGAAGTAACGCGACGCTTCGCCAACAGACTTGCTCGCAACCTCTGCTGCCACCCGCCCAGGCTCGCTGCCTAGGGTGACGCTCACCACCACCGCGGCGATCACGAGGGCGAGGGCGAGGGCCATCAGGATCACACCCACCTTGAGAAGCGAGTTTCCTTCTCTGAACACCGGCCTCCCTTCCCTCCAGCGGAGAGTGCTACCGTCGGCGCACGAACAACAGCGCTTTCGCCGCCCCGCTGATGAGCAACGTGAGCACAGCGGCCACAGGCACGATGACGGAGGGGCCACCGGTGTTGGGTAGCACGCTACTCTCGGGGATCGTGTCGCGAATCACGCCGTCCCTGGGCGAGGTGGTATCGCCGGTAGTCGCTGCTCCAGTGCTCGCCCCGGTGGTAACTCCGGCGGTATCATCGCTGGTGGTCGTCCCTGTTGTCGTACCCGTGGTGGCTGAAGTGGTGGCGGTGGTTGCCGTAGTGCCCGTGGTGCCCGTGGTGGTGCTCGTGCCCGTGGTATCGGTCGTTCCCGTTGTCGTACCTGTGGTGGCACCCGTCGTTCCCGTGGTGCTCGTGCCTGTGGTGGTGCCCGTGGTGCTCGTACCTGTAGTGGTGGTAGTTCCAGTGGTAGTTCCAGTGGTGCTCGTTCCTGGGGCGGTATCCGTCGTATCCGTTATCGTACCTGTGGTGGCACCCGTCGTTCCCGTGGTGCCGGTGGTTGCCGTAGTGTCCGTTATCGCACCTGCGGTGCCCGTCGTTTCCGTGGTGCTCGTGCCAGTGGCAGTGCCGGTGGTGCTCGTGCCTGGGGTGTCGGTGGGCCCAGAAGGCGCACCGTGGCAGCTGGCGCTGCCGGTGTCGGCTATGCCTGCGTTAGGCGCCGTAACGAACTGCCAATCGTAGCCCTCAGGATGGAGCGTCATCTTCAGCACGCCGTTCTTGCCAGCGACTTGGGCCTCGCTGGTGGGCTTGATTCTGTGGAACGCCTTCAACTCGGCTCCGCCGGTCCCCACAATAAACTCGCGGATCCCTTGAGCCGGGTCCGGCTGCCCACTCGGGTTCAACGGGGCGAAGCGTTCGTAGTCATGGTCATGACCGTTTAGCACCACGTCCGCACCCGCCTGGTAGAGATCATTCCAGAAGGGATCCACAAAGGACTGGTCGCCATGGATGCCGGAGCTGAAGCGTGGATGGTGCCAGTAGGCAAGCGTGCACGCGTTCGAGTTGGCGGCAAGATCGGCCTTCAGCCACTGCTCCTGAGGGGATCCGGGGGCGCAACCTCCCACCACAGACAAACAGTTAGAGTTCAGGGAGACTACGTGCCAGCTTCCCAGGTCGTAGGAGTAGTACCCTTTGTTGGGCTCACCAGCCGCTGTCCCGAAGTAGTCGAGGTATCCTGAGGCGCCAGCCGCCTCGTGGTTGCCTGGGCTGGGTAAGGTGCGCGCCTTGAACTGGCCCCAGGAGGGGTCGTAGCATCTGGCGAAGTCGGCGTCTGTGCCCCTGGGGTAGGCGTTGTCGCCGAAGGTGGCGACCGTGCCTTCAATGCCCGCTAGCAGACCGGCCGTCGCCTCGTCGCCGGTGCTTCTGCAGGAAGCAATGTCCCCCGCCCCGACAAGAACCGGATCGCCGACCTCCTGCCCCGCGGCCGGTCCGACCGCCCAAAAAAGCGTCGCCACCATCAGCGCCAGTGCCAGCGCCAGCGGTGCGGCTAGCCTCCCGAGCATCGCCCTACCCTCCATAGCTCTAACGTGCGTCACGTAAGACCGAGACATGCTGTTGGGCGATCGGCACGGCCATTGACAACAGGACCACTACCGTCACCAATGTCAGGAAGCTTCATCTACCCTCACCTTTTTAGAGAGGCTGGAGTGATCAGCCCCGCCAGGTTTGTACAACGAGGTAAAGTATGGAGGCTTGTAAAGGTTTGCGCAACCTCCAAGAAAGCCCCTTTTACATACAAGGTTGGGTAGATAAGGGTTGGAAGGGAAAGGGCCGAGGAAGAGTAGGTCACTCTACGAAACCGGAAGCTAAGAACCGGAGACGGGGAGAAACTCGGGCTGACGGTGGATCTCTCGAAGCTGTTCGACCAGTTGTGTTGGCTCTGGGACCACCAGGCTCTCTCGCGTCTCTCCTGAGTCGACCTCGTAAGCGATAGCGACTTCCGGTTCGATCACTATGTGGCCATCTCCCCTCAAGGTGTCGACGTTCCGTTGTACGGCGGCCTTGCTCCACATAACGTCGTTGACGTTAGGATAGAAGACCACTGGTTTCGGTGAAGCGAGGATGGTGGTGGTCAGTAAGTTCGAACCGAGGCCGTTGGCTGCCTGGCCGATCACGTTCGCCGTAGCGGGTAAGACTACGAACATCTCACACCACCGGGCGAGCTCTATGTGCCCTGGTTTCTTCTCCACGGTGGGTTCTTGATCCAAAAAGACTGCATCGCAGATCAGGGCTACGGTAGAAGGTGGCAGCATGGAGGCCGCTGCGGCGGTCATGATCACCCTTACATCTGTTGCGAGCTCGGCGCGCAGGGTTGCAAGGTAGGAAGGAAGGTTGAGGACAGCCACAGACCCTGACACTCCTACCAACAAGCGATCCATCTGTTCCCTCCCCGGTCTGTTCAGCTATGTCAGGCTCCGGTGACCAGCTTCTCATAGTCCTCTCGCAGGCGCCGCGCCTGGCTTATGCACGCTCTCTGGAAGGTTACCCAGCTCGGGAAGTCCGGTTCGGCTAGCCTCGCGGATTCGGCGAAAAATGCCTCAGCGTGACTGAGAGTTTCGGAGACCACCCCCTCTGCCAGAGCCCGCTCGTAGAACGTGTCCGGATCCGGCATCCTCTGTGTGGCTGGGTTGTCTGAGAACGGGAGAAAATGGTGGAGGGCACACCCCACGGACCAGCTCAGATTACGGTCCCTGAAATCCTCCTCTACATCTAAGGCGTCGTCGTAGAACTGGACGCCGAGCGCCCAGTTGTGCCAAGAGGACCTCGCCCGTCGAAGAAGGCTATCCGTTGCCCCAGCGAGAAGGAGCACGGCGTCCATCGGAGCGCGGACGGGACCGTGTCTCGTTCTGGCATGCTCGGCGTAGTCTTCCAGGGTTATCGGGGGGACGAACGCCCCGAACCCGGCGCCGTCGAGGATCAACGACAGCCCATGGCTGGCATGTAGCCCCGCGAGCACGGGGAAGAAGGCTGCGGCGGCGGCACCATCGAGGACTATGGCGTAGCGCGAGCTGATAAGCGTGATCAGGGCGTCGTTGAGCCGGTGTGCCGGGGACAAGCCGGGCGCAGAACCAGGATGGTCGACCATCTCGTCGAGCCAGCGGTTCCGCGCGTACTCCAGCTTCCCCGCCACGGCCAGTTCGCGCAGCGGGCCCTCGCCAACCTGTTCCCGCGATGCCTGGGGTAGGAAGTGAAGAGGCATCAAGTGTACGGCGGGTTCATCAACGGTCAAGTACGTATAGTACGACTCGAAGACCTTCTCCCGCTTCAGAGGTAGCGAGAGAGCCGCCCTTTCGGCCTCTTCACCAATACTGCGAGCATTCAGCATTTCGGATGCGGCGAGATGCTCATTCCGCGAACGTTTGGCCTGTGATGTGCTCACGCCGCCCCCAAAAAGTAACTGCAGCCCTCAGTCCGAGGAGATCTCCTCAGCAGTTCCAGTTGGTGCAACCTCGCCGCTGCACGACGATAGCGCCGTTACCCACCGCCACGTAAGGCGTCTGCCCGAGCGCGGCAGCAACGTAGGATGGGGTGCTTGCGGAAGCGGGATAGCCATGTTCCCGTTCGGTACGGGCCCTCGCCCTCGCCAACAATCCAGATATGCCTAACGACCCGCCGGCCATCCGGTCGTCGATGTGGTCTTGATGCTGCAACTCGATCCCTCCCTCAAATACTCGGTCTTCACTGTTCTTACGAGATTCTCTCATCCATCGCTTGTGTGTTTATTCTATCCTGGTCGATCCTCCCTTCTCGGTCGTTGGTCGTCCAACATCCGCAGCACGCGTCTCGCGTCGTCGTACGCCTCGACGGCCGCGCGGTGCCCGGCCCCGTCGCGAAGCTGAAGCGATACCTGGGCCGGATCGATCATCTTCGCATCGGCCGCGCTTGCGGCGACTATGTAGTACCAGAGCGGTGGCGTTTGTACGCCTTCACCCTCACCGTCATTATCGACCAGTTCGAGCGCCGCCTTTAGCGCGTCGTGCAGTGGCGCCGACTTGACCGTCTGGGGTTCGTGGGCGCGTGATCTCCAGCCCGCAGCCCAGCTTATTTTCGACGCCAGGACATCGTCGCACAGGATCTCCTGCTGGAGTTCGTAGAGTTCGCGCGCCGCATCGGGCGTAATTTGCTGTGTCTCGCTCGAAGGATCTCTCATGACGGCCACAAGGCGGATCGTGGCCAGGGCTCTCTGCGTCTCTGACTCGGACAGACCCTTTATTCGGCACGCCTCTACGACGGCGTCGGACGCGTGCGTCAACCGATCTGCCGCAACGGTGCTGACGGCCTGCCATTCGAGGGACTCGAACTGTTCCTGGGCACGGAGCCATCCTGTCTGAAGCCTGTGCAGGAGCGTCGTGGCAACGGCAGGCGTATACCTTAGAGAGAGTCCGGCGGCGAAAGCCAGGATGCAAGTGATGGCCAGGCATGCCTCCACGGTGTTCAGTATCTCCAGGATGGCTCCCCGGTTCCCTCCGGAGAGCCAGACCCTCAAGCCGGCAAAGACCGTCGATTCCACGGCTATCAAGGCTATGCACCCCATGCCCACGGAGAAGGCGAGATTCTTGAAGTAGAAGCGTCGTTTGAGCCCTGGTGCCCGTCCGGCCATCACAAAGACCACTGCCGCCAAGCCCGAGTAGAACCACTCAGGGGCCATGATCAAAGCTTTCAAAACCACAAACTGGGGTGGCGCGGGAGCATAAACACGTAAGGCCGGAGATGGCCAGACGAGTCCTACGGCGGTGGCAAGGCCCACAGAAAGTAGCAAGATGAGCGGTGCCGAGCCGAGTACAGCCCGCAACCAGGGCCTACGCGCCACCGGCTCCGCCGGAAGGTTACCGGGTAGGTCGGGAAGACCGCCGGCCAGGGCGAGGCATACCCACGCTACAATGAGCACGACGGGCAGCTCCATCATAACCGCCACCATAATCTCCGCACGCCCGCCGGAGAGATCGACCAGGGCCACGGCGCCGAACACCAGCGCCACAAAGAGCAGGTTGCACGCTGCAAAGACGCTGAACTTGGTCCTTTTCGATGGAAGGAGAAAACACAGAAAGAAGACGAACGCTACAAAGCTTACACTCCCGAGCACGAGAGCCTGATGTTGGGCCGCACTCATAGCACGTCGTACATATCGTAGGCGTGGGGGCTGTCGTCACCCAGGCAGCCGGCGAAAAGTGCATACGACGCCCTTAGATTGGCCTCGCGCTCTCGGAGCGACTCCTCGGCGAATGGATTTCCTCGTGCGAGCTTCGTTCCTTTCTTGAGGGGAAGGGTCGCGAACTTTGCCTCCTCAGCATGCTGGTCGTCCTCGTCGGGCTGCTCGTCGAACTCGATCAGGAGGTCGCCGGCTGCCAGGTGCCCGAGCTCGTGCAGGATGGTCAATGTCAGGACCAACGGTGGCAGACTGCCAGGTACGAAGATGGCCGCCATGTTCAACTGCTCCGAGTAGCGTAGTTCCCCGAGCCGACCCGAGAAAGCCAAAAGGCGTGTGAGCTCAGGGTACCAGGAGTCAGGGATCACATGTACGGCTATGGAGATATCCAGGTAATCCGCGAGAGCATCCGAATAATCTTCGGGCTCGAACCTCCGTCCCGACAGGCCCAGAATAGCCAGTTCCTCCTGGAACTCTGCGGCCGTGAGCAAAGATCTCGTTCCGTTGACGTGAGATCGCGCGGCGCTGAGGTTTCGAAGAGGACGCCAGAAGCCGGCCAACCTGTTCAGAAATGGGCCTGTGAGGTCACGTTTCGGCGCCTCAACGTTCATCGTCGACCTCGTGTGCGTCCTCGAATTGCCTGATGATACCGAGGATCATCTGTTTCTCACGACCGGGCAGGTGCAGGCTCTTGTGGGCTATGGCGCTTACAGTCTCGTCACGAAAAATGCTCATCGCTTCTTCATCCAGAAGTGGCAACTTTCTCGTGGAATCGAGGAAGTACGTAGGATGCACGCCGAAAGCGTCAGCCAGGGTAACCACCTGTTTCATGGACGGATCGGTCAGTTTCCCTGTCCTGATCTGCTCGACGTGTTCCTCAGTCAGGTCTCCCAGGCTCAGGCGCGCTACTTCGGCGTTGGTGTAAGGTCTACCCGTCGTCTCGTTCTTTATGGCATCGAAGAGCCGGTTGGTCTTTTCGGCGACGCTCAGGTGTCCCGGCGCGAGGTCGATAGACGCTCCGTCCTTGAGGCCAGGCCCCTCCTCGAACCACAGTTCCGGAGGGAAGTCCATAACCTTGGCAATGGCTTTCAACTTCTCGAAGCCGGGGTTTTCGATCCTGCCCTTCCTCAGGTTGGTGATGTATGAGCGCGTCACGATACCACCCGTCGCCTCATCGATCTCCTGACCGCTCCACCTGCGCCCCTCCGGACGACGATACATCTCCAAGAGGGCCTCGAACTTCTGCGCGATGTGCATCTGAGCCTTCCGCCTCCACCCCATTAGTCTTCTAGTTTGATATACGATACCATACTATGTATCGTTTAAACAATACAACTACGGGAGAAAAGCCGTTGAAGGAGAAAATAGCACCCGCCGGGCTCGAAGGATAGGCGCAGGAGTGTTGGGACGGTTACGGGCGCTTCACTTCTGGAAGCCCTTGGAGGCACGCTCTTTCCGACGGCTGTGGGCCGGGGCGGGTCTTTCTATGATTGCGGATCAGGCCTTCCTGGTGGCACTGACGTGGCTGGTGCTCCGCGTTAGTGGCTCTGGTGCGGAACTTGGCCTGGTGCTGGCTGTTGCATCCATACCAGGCACCATTCTGACACCGGTGGGCGGGGTCTTGAGCGATCGGTATTCGCCCGCGCTGATCATGATCTGGGCCAGTGCAGGACGCATCTTGCTCTTGGCCCTATTGACCGCGTTGATCCTGGCCGATGCGACCCTGCTCTGGCACGTGTATGTCATTGCGGCCAGCTTGAGCGCGCTCGATGCACTCTACTACCCCGCGTCGATGTCGATCGTACCGTCCCTGGTCGATCGCGACCGTTTGGGTGCGGCGAACGCCCTGACCCAGGGTGCCGAGCAGGCCAGCAGCATCTTCGGGCCCGCGTTGGCCGGTGGCCTGCTCGCGCTCCTCGGTCTTGGAGCCAGCTTTGGCGCTACCGCCGTCCTGTTCCTGATCGCGACGGCGTTGTTCGGCGCTGTCGCACGGGCTGCAAAGCCGGCAGGGTCACCGGCCGGTGACGTGCCCGAGGAAAACAATGAGCAGAACAGAGCACTGACCTCGTTTATCGAGGGGATACGCTACGTGTGGCACGATGGGGTCATTCGTTCTCTACTACTGATTCTGCTCTGTACCAACCTGGCCATGATGGGACCCCTGTACGTCGGTGGAGCCGTCCTCGCCGAGTCGCGACTCGGGGGCGCCGGCGCCTTCGGCACCCTGGTCGGGGCTGCAGGAGTCGGGTCCTTGATCGGGGTCGCCGGTGCGGGTTCCGTAAGGCGTTTCAGACGCCGCGGTCTGATAGAGCTGGGATTGACGGGCCTGCTCGGTATTATCGTCGGCGCGATCGCCTTCGTACCCAACCTGATGGCCGCAATCGCGCTCGCAACCGCGATCGGCGCAACAGGGAGCTTCCTCGGTGTCATAACGATCTCGTGGCTTCAAGAGCGCACGGAGCCAGGTTTACTCGGCCGGGTGATGAGCTTCGCGATGTTCTCTGCCGTCGCCCTGGACCCGATCTCTTTCGCCCTCGCAGGGGTACTCGTCGAACTCGATCTAACGGCCATGTTCCTGGCCGCAGGAGCACTTCTGCTCCTCACGGCCGTACTCGGAGCACTGAACCGTACGATGCGAGAAGTGGACTAGGTTAGAACTCGTCATTGGCAGGGTCGCGCGGAGCACCGTGAAACCCCTACCAGCCAGCCCTTCCGACGATTTGGCAACGGTGAGTTACAAGTTTGTTAAGATTCTTGCGATTCGTGTGTAGCAGTGTTAAAGTGCGTTCTGTCACGGCTGCCGTTGCCTGGGCTTGTTGATCGTATGGGACATAGATATACCTTGTTTTGGGGAGAAGTAGGGGACGTGCGATGAGGGAAATGTTCGGTACCGGCTTCGGGAGGGTCGGTCTCTATGCGCTCGGCGTCGCTGCGCTACTTGCCATTGGTGCGCTCGCGCTGGCTGGCAGGGGGATGCTATTAGGGGCTGAC
>Ga0136613_10001050_pt1 | contig 13816 bp, 17 predicted proteins | sample AntDrymUQ2722106_2_FD_106649 | JGI IMG/M metagenome (GOLD analysis project Ga0136613, IMG submission 106649) | Polar desert sand microbial communities from Dry Valleys, Antarctica - metaG UQ272 (21.06) | ecosystem: Environmental > Terrestrial > Soil > Desert | place: Antarctica: Dry Valley... | reverse complement strand
CGGGCTCGGCGACTACGAGTGGATCCTCGCGTTTGAGGCCGACGAGCTGCACCGCATCGTCGACCTCATGCGGGCGCTGCGGGCCAGCGACGCACGGCGGCACGTGCGTGAGGAGATCCCGTTCTACACCGGCCCGGGGATCGCGGTGGCCGACCTCGTGGCGACCCTTCCCTAGCACCGGCTCGACGATCGGGTCAGCCGACCAGCATCGACGCCCAGAACCGACCGAGCCACTGCGCGTACCGCTCGTCCGTCCAGCCGCTCTGCTGCACGAGCCGGTACCACAACGTCCCGTCGGTGGAGGACCACAGCACGTCGCGGCACTCGTCCTGCGACACCGCCAACTGCCCGGTGGCGGCGGCGGCACGCGCGTGCGTCGCCATGGTCTCCAGCCGCTGGCGGTCGATCTCCGCGAGCATTGCCGCAGCGGCTTTCTCGCTGCTGGCCGCGCCCCGAACGGCCACGTGCAAGGCTGCCGTGCGCCGCATGATCGCCGTGTTCACGACGGCGAGCGCGGCCAGCCGGGCCGCAAGTTCGGGTTCGTCCAGCAGCGCGCGTAGCTCCGGGCGGTCGAGCAGCAGCACGTCCTGGTCGTCACCGCCCACGGCCAGATCCCACGCCCTGTGCAGCAGCGTGGCCTTGTTCCGGTAGGCGGCGTAGACCGTCTCGACGGCCACGCCGGCAGCCGCGGCGACGTCCGCGATGGTGGTCTGGCCATACCCGCGGTTGACGAACAGCTCGTGCGCGGCCTGCAGGATGCGTCGACGGTTCTCCCGAGCCTGCTCCTGGCGCCGGGACGAGTCGTACTGCCTCTTGACAGCGTCAACCATCAGATACATCCTAGCTGTATTAAAAGTAGTGGAACTGTATCGGAAATGTCTCATGGTATCCGAGGTCGACGCGTTCCTGGCCGACATGCTGCCGCGGCAGGTCGCTGCCGGGAGAAAGCTCCACCACGGCGACCCCGAACCGTTCAGGGCAATGTGGTCCAGGCGCGATCCGGTGAGCCTGTTAGGCGCGGCGGATCCACTGAAGACCGGGTGGGACGAGGTCAAGAACGCCTTCGACTGGGTCGCATCCCACTTCTCTGACTCGACCGACTACCGCTTTGAGCTCATCGCTGCCGGGGCCAGCGGCGACCTTGCCTACACGACCGGCTGGGAACACAACTCGGTGTCCATCAACGGCAAGCCGACCACGTACACGCTCCGGGCCACCCACGTGTACCGCCGCGAGGATGGGGAGTGGAAGATCGTCCACCGGCATGGCGACCATCCTCCGGCGGACCAGAGCTTTAGCGACCTCAGCTCGCGGTCGGCTCCGCCGGCACCAGGCGCAGGCTCACCGAGTTGATGCGGTACCGCAGGTCGGTCGGCGTGCCGTAGCCCTCGCCTTGAAGACGTTCGGTCAGTGACACCGAGGAGATCACGCCGCCCGCCCTGCGGCCCGTCGGGCCTGCTGAGCCAGCACCGCAAGCGTGGCGGCGTACCAGCGAAGCGACTCCGGGTCGTCGTTGAGCTGAGGCAGGGCACCCTTCACGGCCCGCACTAGCCAGGGCAGCGCTTGCCGCGCCCGCTCGGGAATGTGGTCGGGGTCGAGTCCCTCCGCGACGGCGGCACTCAGCACCGCGTCCAGCACAGCCTGGTCGAGATCAGCTGTTCCGGAGCGAGGCTGGGTGACTCCCTGCGCGACGAGCTGGCTGACCCGCTGGTGGGAGATCCCAAGCAGATCGGCGATGTCCCGCATGGACAGGCCGGCGCCGCGCATGCTCTGGATCGCGGCGCGCCGGTAGGCGTCGAAGACGGCCGTCGACTCGCCGGCCTGGGTCTCCCACGCATCGAGACCTAGCACGACCTGGGTGTAGTCGCGGCCTTTCTGGACGTAGGCCCACTGCACGTGGAAGTCGGAGGTATCGACCTCGGTGAGGCCGGCGATGAGGTCGCGGACGGCGTCGTCAAGGTCTGCGTGGCGTTCGACGTCGGTCGCGCCGACGACCCCAGGCGGAAGGCCGTCGACGGTGGCCGCCCACAGCCCGATCTCGCGCGTGACTGTGACCCGGTACGTGGGCAGCGCTGGTGCGCTCATCTCTTCTCCATCCACTTCTCGCCGAACAGATGGGCCAGGCCGTCCTCCATCTGCCTGAGCACCGTCCAAGACAGCTCGCGAGGGTGGTCAGTAAGGCCAAAGCGAGCGACCTCGGTCCCGGAGGAGTCGGCCAGCACGAAGATCCGATGCGAGCCCTTGCCGCGGCCCGGCTGCTCCACGACGGTCAAGTCGTGCTTCCGGGCGTTGCGGCGGACCAGTTGCAGGGTCTGTGCCGGCTTCATTCTTCGGTTGACCACAGCGTAAGTCTAGTCAACTAGCCGGTCAAGCGTCCAGCTAATTAGACGCGCTGAGCTGGGCTGATGCCAGACCAGAGCTACTTCTGCTCCGCGGGCACCAGTCGCAGCGACACCGAGTTGATGCAGTACCGCAGGTCGGTCGGCGTCCCGTAGCCCTCGCCGGAGAAGACGTGCCCGAGGTGGCCGTGGCAGTTGGCGCAGAGCACCTCGGTGCGCTTCATGCCCAGCTCGGTGTCGGTGCGCTCGATCACCGCGTCGCCGGCCAGCGGGGTGAAGAACGACGGCCAGCCGCAGTGCGAGTCGAACTTGGTGTCGCTGCGGAACAGCTCGGCCCCGCACGCTCGGCACTCGTAGACCCCGGTGGTCTTGGTGTCGGTGTACTCACCGGTGAACGGGCGCTCGGTGCCGGCCTGGCGGAGCACCCGGTACTCCTCGGGGCTGAGCTCCTCGCGCCATTCCTGCTCTGACTTGTTGACCTTCGGCGCCGTCTCCATACCTGCACGGTAATACGGGCCGGTGCGGTACTGGGCCGGAAGTTCTTACAGCCAGGTGGTCATCACGAAGTGCAGGGCGTCCCAGATGAGGAAGCCGGTGACCGCCAGCAGCAGCCCGACCAGCACCACGGCGGCCAGCCGCCGGCCGCCGTGCGCCCGGTTCGCCGAGTCGGCGAAGTCCCGCACCCCGGCGAGGTAGCCCTCGACGGTGAACATCGGCCGCTCGCGGTGCATCCGGTCGAGGTGGTCGGCGAAGTCCCGCACCTCGGGATCGTCGCGGTCCAGGCCGATCAGCTCGTCGTCCACCCAGCCGACTGCGGGCGCCGTCGGGCGGTCAGATGATGGATCGCGGGCCCACATGTCCCAACGGTAACCTCCAACCACTATGAGCGGCAGTAGGACACCGGCGTTGGAGCTCACAGTTCCCGGCCCGCACGGCGACCGCCAGGTCCGGGTGAGCAACCCCGACAAGGTCTACTTTCCCGAGCGCGGGATCACCAAGCGCGAGGTCGTCGAGTATTACGTCAGCGTCGGCGAGCCACTGCTGCGCGCGCTGCGCGAACGCCCCACGACGCTCAAGCGCTACGTCGACGGGGTGACCGGCGAGGCGTTCTACCAGAAGCGGGTACCCAAGGGCGCCCCGCCGTGGGTGGAGACCGCCAAGATCACCTTCCCCAGCGGGCGCACGGCCGACGAGGTCTGTCCGACCGAGCCCGCGGTGCTCGCGTGGGCCGCCAACCTGGGCACGTTCGACTTCCACCCGTGGCCGGTGCGTCGGGCCGACCCCGACCGGCCCGACGAGCTGCGGATCGACCTCGACCCGCAGCCGGGCACCGACTTCGCCGACGCGGTCACGGTGGCCGGACTGCTGCACGAGGTGCTGGACGAGGCCGGCCTGGTCGGCTGGCCGAAGACCTCGGGCAACCGCGGCGTACACGTGTCCGCACGCGTGCGCCCCGACTGGGAGTTCGTCGAGGTGCGCCGGGCGGTGATCGCGATCGGACGCCAGGTCGCCGCACGGATGCCGGAGCTCGCGACGCTGGAGTGGTGGAAGGAGAACCGCGGCGAGCGGGTCTTCCTCGACTACAACCAGGCGTCCCGCGACCGAACCATCGCCTCGGCGTGGTCGGTACGCGGGCTGCCTCGGGCGACGGTCTCGATGCCGCTGACCTGGGACGAGCTGCCTGACGTCGACCCGGCCGACTTCGACGTCTACACCGCACCGGGCCGGCTGGCCGAGCACGGCGACCCGCACGCCGAGATGGACTCGCACGTGGGCGGCCTGGAGACGGCGCTCGAGTGGTTCGATCGCGACCTGCGCGACCACGGGTGGGGTGAGCTGCCCTATCCGCCGGACTACCCGAAAATGCCCGGCGAACCCAAGCGCGTCCAGCCCTCCCGCGCCCGCCCGGACTAGCGGGTCCCCGGACTAGCGGGTCAGGGCGGGCAGAGCACGCTGGACTGCGGTACGACGCCGTCAAGCAAGAACCCCTGCACCACGTCGGTGACGCAGCCGGTGCGCGGGTAGGAGCCGTGCCCGGTGCCCTGCCAGCTGACGAACTGGGTGGTCCGCAGCCCGGCCGCCGCCCGCTTGGTCCCCTCCAGCCCGCCACGGGCGTCGACCGCCGAACCCAACACCAGCATCGGCGGCGCGGTCGGCGCGGGCCCGGGTACGGCGACGTCGCTGGGCACGGGCCACGGCGTGCAGCGCACCATGCGCTGGGCGAGCAACGCCCCGAACATCGGCTGCTCGGTGCGCCACTTGCCGGCCAGCTCCAGCACCTGCGCCACCGACGCGCGCTGCTTGACGTCGTTGCACTCGGTGGCCAGCCCGATGTCGAACTGGCCCGAGGGCCCGACCATGGACTCCAGCGTCGCCGCCAGCCCGGCGGGGTCCCCGCGGTCGACGGCGGCCAGCGACGCCGCCAGCGCGGGCCAGCGCGACGGTTCGTCGAGGTCGAGCAGCATCGCGTAGACGAGCGCGCCCGCGGTGAGGCGCTCGCCGTCCGCGGTGAAGATCGGTTGGCCGCGGAGCCGGTCGACCAGGCCCCGAACGGCCGCGCGGGAGTCGGCGCCGAGCGGGCAGCCGGGTCGCGACGTGCAGTCCTTGGCGAACGCGTCGAACGCCGCCTCGGCGGCGACCGCCCTGGCCTGCGCAGCGGCTGTCGGGTCGAGCGTCGGGTCCGGTGGAGCGTCCAGCACCACGCGGCCGACCGAGCCGGGGAACCGGTCGGCCCATACCGACAGCGTGCGCGCGCCGCTACCCAGCCCGTATGCCGCCAGCCGGGGCACCCCCAGCATCTGCCGGACCCGTTCGGTGTCGCTGACCGTGGTCGCGGTCGCGTAGCTGCTCAGCGCGTCGTTGAGATCCAGGTAGCACTCCTGGACGATCTCTCGCGCCGCCTCCAGCTGCGCGTCCAGCTTGCCCTGGTCCGCGCCACCCGGGTCGGCTCCGACGAGGGTGGCCCGCGCGTTGATCGGCGCGCAGCCGAGGTTGTTGGGGCCGGAGCCGCGGGCATCCATCCCGATCAGCTCCACCCGCTGCAGCACCGGCAGCGGCACCTCGGTGGCGAGCCTGGCGGCGAGCAGCCCGCCGGACAGGCCGTCGCTCTCGCCGAGCACCAGCAGCGGCGGCTGCACCGGCGGCGCGTCGGCCAGCCGGACCCGCAGCAGGCCGACCGACGCCCGACGGCGGGGCAGACCACTGGCCTCGACGGAGATCTCCGCGCAGTCGATGCGCAGCGCCCGGTCCGCCGGGGCCGCCCGCCCGAGCTCGGCCAGCGGGTCGTACCGGCACGGGACGAACGTCACCGACCGCGACTGACCGGGCAGCTCCAGCTGAGGCAGCGGAGAGGCGGGTGTGCCTGGCGTGCCGCTGGCCGACGGGTCTACCACGACGGGGCCCTCGCCGCGGACGGCGACCGGTGGCCGCTGGGACGGCCCCACGGTGCACCCTGCGACCAGCGCCACGGTTGCGATGGCCACCAGCGCGCAGGCTCGCCCCCGCGGTCGCGACACGCTGCTCCTTCTTCTCGTTCGACGTCGGGCGCAGTCTGCTGCTCCGCCGGTGAGCACGCGGTGAGGACGAGGCCCCGTGGCTCTCAGGCAGCAGCTTCAGGTGAGCCGGAGGTGGACGGCGGCGGGCAGCGCGGGCACGACGAGCGCGTTGCGAGCCGGCGCGAGCACCGTGGCCTCCAGCCCGTCGCACACCGCGCGCACCTCGGCCTCGGGTGCCAACCAGAGCGTGAGCCGCAACGCGGGCGCAGCGTCGGAGCCGACGAGCCGGGCCGTGGCCTTTGCGACGCCCGGCAGCGTGGTGGCAGCGGCGGTGACGACGCGGACCACGGCCGAGCGCCCCGGCGGCTCTGAGGTGGCCGGTTCGGCAGGCATGGGGAGCGCGGTGGTGTCGAGCGCTGGGTCGTCCTCCCCGCCGACGACCTTCGGACGCGGTTCGGGTCGCAGTGACCGCACAGCCCACACCAGCCCGAGCACGAACAACAGCACGCCGAGCGCGGTGGCCACCACCCGCGCGAAGTTGGGGTGCTCGCCGAGCGCGTTGGTGGTCGCCGGGTCCAGCAGCGGCTGGCCGGCGCGGAAATCACCGAGCAGCCCGAATCCGGTGGCCAGCGCGACGAGGCCGCCGACCAGCGCCAGCAGCCCGAGCAGCAGCACGCTCCAGCGGTCGCCGATCGCGGAGCGGGCCACCGCGGCCCGCGACCGGCGGCTCACGGCGTCTCCTGCGATGCGCGCGACGCTTCGGAGCGGACCTCGGGGCTGGCCTCGGGGGTAGCCGGCCGGGCGGGAGCCGCGTCGACGCGCACCGTCACCTTCGGCGGCCGAGCCGGGCGCAACGCCGCGAGCACACCGTCAACGCGGTCACGCACCACCGGCAGCAGCGCCTCCGCGGCGACCCCGCTAGCTCGTGCGCGCACGGAGACCACCCGCGGCGAGGCGGCGACCGACGCGCGATCCACGCCGTCCGCGGCGGCGACCCGCAGCCGGACCAGCCGGGCCAGCGCGCGCGGAGTCGTGGTGACCGTGACGTCGGGCGTCGGCCCGGTCAGCTCGATGTCCTGCCGGCGGCCGGCCAGCGCGATCACCACCAGCGCCAGCCCGACGACGGCGAGGCCGCCGGCCGCCCACCGCGCACCGCTGCTACGCCAGGTGCGCTCCTCGAGCGCGGCACGCCACTCGGGCCAGTCGAGGATCAGCCCGGCGTCGGTCGAGGCGTTCCACCCGGCCGCCACCTCGATCGTCAGCAGCGCACCGGCGGCGGCCACCACCAGTGCAAGCAGCGGCGACAGCACCCGGAGCAGGACACGCATCATCGCCTCCTCAACGACGCAACCCGGCTCCCGGTGATCCACCGGGAGCCGCTGTCACCCGTTCGCGCGCAGGTACCGCAGCAGCAGCTGGTCGTCCTCGGTGAGCACCTGGCCCAGCCGCATCGGCAGCACCGGGCAGGATGGCCCGAGCGAGATGCGGCCGATGTCCGCGCCCACCAGCACCGGTGCGAGCGTCAGGCACAGCTCGTCGACGGCGTCCGAGGCGATGAGGTCACCGTGCAGCCGCGGCCCACCCTCGCACAGCACCCGGCGCAGGCCACGCTGCTGCAATACCGCGAGCAGGGTGTCGATGGCTACCAGCTGCTCGCCGGCCACGACGACCTCGGCGCCGGCAGCGGCGAGCCGCCGGCGGTGCTCGACCGGCGCGGCCTCCGTGGTGAACACGATCGGCGGGACGCGGGTGTCGGTGAACAGCCGCGAGCCGGGGTCGAGCGCGGCCGAGGCGGTGACCACGGCGACCGGCGGGGGATCGGTGCGGCCACGTGTCGGGCGCCGCGCGCCGCCGTAGCCCTCCGCACGGACCGTGCCCGCACCCACCAGGATGACGTCAGCTAGCTCCCTGAGCAGCAGGAACACCTTGCGATCGACCGGCGAGCCCAACCCGGCGGACACCCCGCCGACCGTCACCGCGCCGTCGGCGCTGGATACGAAGTTGACCCGCAGATAGGGCCGCGCCAGCTCGCCGGGGTAGGCGTAGAGATCGACCAGCGCGTCGTCCTCCACCGGCATCGCGGGCTCCGGCCACAGTCGCAGCACGTCGCCATCCCACCACGAGCCACGGCACACGATCATGGCTGGTTAGGCTGCACGGGTGGGTCAGCAAAGCGCGCGTGAGACGTTCCGGGCGCCGTCGGGGTCGGTCGACCTGGAGGCGATCGACCCGCGCGGACGCCCGCTCGGGCCGAGGACGAAGGCCGCCGCCGCCGACGAGCTCATCGAGATCGGCGCCCGGCTGGACCAGGCGCAGGAGGAGCTGTTCGCCGAGGCGGCCGCCGGCGGCCAGCGCCGGGTACTGCTGTTGCTGCAGGGGATGGACACCTCCGGTAAGGGCGGCACGATCCGCCACGTCGTCGGCCTGGTCAACCCGGCCGGGCTGCACATCGCGTCGTTCAAGAAGCCGACGCCGGCCGAGCTGAGCCACCACTTCCTCTGGCGGATCCGCAAGCAGGTGCCGGCGGCGGGCCGCCTCGGGGTGTTCGACCGCTCGCAGTACGAGGACGTCCTGATCGTGCGGGTCGAGTCGCTGGTACCGGAGAGCGTGTGGCGGCCGCGGTACGCGCAGATCAACGACTTCGAGGCCGAGATCGCCGAGCAGGGCGTCACGATGATCAAGTGTTTCCTGCACATCTCGCCCGCCGAGCAGACCGAGCGGCTGCTGGCGCGCCTGGACGACCCGACGAAGCGCTGGAAGTACAACCCCTCCGACGTCGACGCCCGGAAGAAGTGGTTCGACTACATGGCGGCCTACACCGAGGCGCTGCAGCAGTGCAGCACCGATGTGGCACCGTGGTACGTCATCCCGGGGGACCGCAAGTGGTACCGGAACTGGGTGGTGGCCAAGTTGCTCGACGAGACCTTCCGCGACCTCGCGCCGCGGTATCCCGAGCCGGACTACGATTTGGCCACCGAGCGCGCCAGGGTGCTGGACAGCGAGCCGGCCCGTTGACGACGCGGCGGATCACCGGTGTGCTGATCACCGTGCTGGCGGCGGGGCTGGTGGGCTGCTCCAGCGGCGCCGGTCCGTCGTCGGCCACCCCGAGCCCCACCTCCACCGAGGGCGGCTCGTCGGCGGCGCCAGCGGCCGACCCGGCCACCGCGCTCTGCCAGCGCTTCGCCACCTCGTCCACCACCCTGCGCGGCGTGCTGGACACCGCCCGCCAGGGGCCGGTGCTCGGACCGGCGCTCTACCTTCTGCTGATGAGCCCGCGCAACATCGCCTCCACGCCAGGCGTCACCGACCCGGGCCTGGCCAAGGCCATGCAGGAGCTGGTTGCCGCGCTGGACGAGCTGGCCGACCAGGCGCAGCGGAAGCTGCCGCCCGGCGCCGACCCGGCCCAGACCCCGGTCCAGCTCGACACCGCCAGGGCCAGCGCCGCGCTCACCGCGGCAACGGACGCCTGCCGGGTGGCCGGCCGCTGACCCAGCAGGTGACACGCCGCCGACCAAGCCGTCGACCGCGCGACAGGAGTGGTCACTAAGGGTACTTGTCATCTAGCGTCACAGCCGTGAGCGATCACGCTGCCACCGTCGCCGATCTGCGGGCCCGTTACTCCCGGTTGCCCGCCGACCAGCCGGTTCGGTTGGCGAAGTCGACCTCCAACCTGTTCCGCTTCGGCGGGCCGGCCGGCGGCCCACGGCTAGACGCTCGCGGCTTCGACCGGGTGCTCAGCGTCGACCCCCAGGCGCGCACCGCCGACGTGCAGGGCATGGTCACCTACGAGCAGCTCGCCGACGCCACGCTGGCCCACGGGCTGATGCCGATGGTGGTGCCGCAGCTCAAGACGATCACGCTCGGTGGAGCCGTCGCGGGCCTGGGTATCGAGTCCTCGAGCTTCCGGCACGGTCTGCCGCACGAGTCGGTGCTCGAGATGGAGATCCTCACCGGCGACGGCGCGGTGGTCACCGCGCGGCTCGAGGGCGAGCATGCCGAGCTGTTCCGCGGCTTCCCGAACTCCTACGGCTCGCTTGGCTACGCGCTGCGGCTCAGGATCGAGCTCCAGCCGGTCCGCCCGGTGGTGCGGCTGCGCCACCGGCGTTTCTCCGACGCCAAGCTGTGCGCCGAGGCAATCGAGCAGGTCTGCGCCAACCCAGGTGATGCCCGGACGCCGGACTTCGTCGACGGGACGGTTTTCGGGCCCGACGAGATGTACCTGACGCTCGGCGAGTTCGTCGACGAAGGGCCCGCGACCAGCGACTACACCGGCCAGGAGATCTACTACCGCTCGATCCGGCGGAACCCGCTCGACCACCTCAGCATCCGGGACTACCTGTGGCGCTGGGACACCGACTGGTTCTGGTGCTCGCGTGCGTTCGGCGCCCAGCACCCGCTGGTGCGGCGGCTGTGGCCGCGGCGCTACCTGCGCAGCGACGTGTACCGCCGGCTGGTTGCGCTCGACCAGCGGCTGCGGTTCAGCGACCGGGTCGGGTCCGCGCTGGGTCGCCCCGCCGAGGAGTTGGTGATCCAGGACGTGGAGATCCCGGTCGAGCGGCTGGCCGAGTTCCTCGACGTCTTCCACCGCGACGTCGGCATCACGCCCGTGTGGCTCTGCCCGCTCCGGCTGCGTGGGGCCGACAAGTGGCCGCTGTACCCGCTGGAGCCCGACCGGCTCTACGTGAACGTCGGCTTCTGGGCGGCCGTGACGCTCGCACCGGGCCAGGCGCCGGACGCACACAACCGGCTGGTGGAGCAGTTGGTGAACGATCTCAGCGGGCACAAGTCGCTGTACTCGACGGTGCACTACCGCGAGGACGAGTTCTGGCGGCGCTACAACGGGCCGGCGTATCGGCGGCTCAAGCAGCGCTACGACCCACAAGGGCGACTGCCCGACCTTTACGACAAGTGCGTGCGAGGTAGGTGAGACGCGTGCAGGTGGCGGACATCTTCCAGCGGGCGGTGGGAGCCGCCCCGGTGCGGATGCAGGCTTACGACGGCAGCGAGGCCGGATCGCCGGAAGCCGAGATCACCCTCGTGGTGCGCTCGCCGCGCGCGTTGGCCTACCTCGCCTCCGCGCCGGGATCGCTCGGGTTGGCACGGGCGTACGTGACCGGCGAGCTCGAGGTGCAGGGCGAGCTCTACCCGGCGCTGCGAGGCATGGCCGACCTGGCGACCAACAACATCCCACGTAGCGAGCAGATCGCGATCGCCCGCCAGCTGTTGGGCATCCGGCTGCGGACCAAGGCGCCGCCACCGCCCGAGGAGGTCAAGCCCCGCGGCCGACTGCACTCCCGCAAGCGCGACCGCAAGGTCATCTCGCACCACTACGACGTCTCCAACGAGTTCTACGAGTGGCTGCTCGGCCCGTCGATGGCCTACACGTGTGCGGTCTTCCCGAAGCCCGACGCCGACCTCGAGCAGGCGCAGGAGCACAAGCACGAACTGGTGGCCCGCAAGCTCGGGTTGCAGCCGGGGATGCGGCTGCTCGACGTGGGTTGCGGCTGGGGCGGGATGGTGATGCACGCCGCCGAGCGGCACGGCGTGCAGGCATTTGGCGTGACGCTGTCGCGCGAGCAGGCGGAGTGGGCGCAGAAGGCCATCGTGGAGCGCGGGCTCAGCGACGTCGCCGAGGTGCGCCACCTCGACTACCGCGACGTTGCGGAGTCCGGCTTCGACGCCGTGAGCTCCATCGGGCTGACCGAGCACCTCGGACGCGCCCAGCTGCCCGCGTACTTCGCGTTCCTGTTCGGCAAGCTCCGACCTGGCGGTCGGCTTCTCAACCACTGCATCACCCAGCCCGACGGGCACTCGCCGCAGACCCTTGACCAGTTCATCGACCGCTACGTCTTCCCGGACGGCCAGCTGCACAGCGTCGGGCTGCTGGTCTCCCAGATGAACGACGCCGGCTTCGAGGTCCGTCACGAGGAGAACTTCCGCGAGCACTACGCCCGTACGCTGGCGCTCTGGTCGGCCAACCTCGACGCCCAGTGGTGTCACGCCGTTGCCGAGGTCGGCGAGACCAGGGCGCGGGTGTGGCGGCTGTACCTCGCGGCCAGCCAGGTCGGCTTCGAGCTGAACAACATCCAGCTGCATCAGGTGCTCGGGGTCCGACTGGCCGACGGGGGCCAGTCGCACATGCCGTGGCTGCCGGACTGGGACGCCTCCGCGATTCGAGCGTGACGGCTTGATCGCCGTCTCGGTGGACTAGCGCTCGCTGAGCGCACGTTCAGCCACCCAAACGGCGATCATGTACGAGCGGCCCGCGCCCGAGCCTGTGGCGGCCTGGGTCCGATACTGGGCGCGGGGAGGTCGCATGAGCGCTGGGGCGGGCGGTGCCCTGCTGGTGGCCGGAACCACCTCGGACGCCGGCAAGAGCGCGCTGGTGGCCGGGCTGTGCCGGTGGCTGGTCCGCGAGGGCGTGTCGGTCGCGCCGTTCAAAGCGCAGAACATGTCCAACAACTCGGTCGTGACGCCCGACGGCGGCGAGATCGGCCGTGCGCAGGCGATGCAGGCCGCGGCCTGCGGGCTGGAGCCGAGCGTCCGCTTCAACCCGGTGCTGCTCAAGCCGGGCAGCGACCGGCGCTCGCAGCTGGTGGTGCTCGGCCACGCGCAGGGGCCGGTCAGCGCGCGGTCGTACCGGGAGCACGCGCCGGGCCTGCTCGGCACGGTCACCGACACCCTCGCCGAGCTGCGGCGCGAGTTCGACGTCGTGATCTGCGAGGGCGCCGGCTCACCCGCCGAGATCAACCTGCGGGGCACCGACATCGCGAACATGGGGCTGGCCTCGGTGGCGGACCTGCCGGTGATCGTCGTGGGCGACATCGACCGTGGCGGGGTGCTCGCGCACCTGTTCGGCACGCTGGCGGTGCTCGCGCCGGCGGACCAGGCGCGCATCGCCGGCTTCGTGATCAACAAATTCCGGGGTGACCCGTCGCTGCTCGCGCCAGGGCTGGCGCAGCTGCAGGAGCTGACGGGGCGGCCGACCTACGGCGTACTGCCCTGGTCGGACGCGCTGTGGCTGGACGCGGAGGACTCGCTCGCCGCCGGCTCCGACGGTGCACTCGGCCGGCCGCCGCCGCCCCGCGGGGGCCAGTGGCTGCGGGTGGCGGTGGCCAGGCTGCCCCGCATCTCCAACACCACCGACGCCGAGGCGCTGGCGTGCGAGCCGGGGGTCGCCGTCACCTACGTCACCGAGCCGTCGCGACTGGCCGACGCCGACCTCGTGGTGCTGCCCGGCACGAAGTCCACTGTGGACGACCTGGCGTGGCTGCGGTGGACCGGGTTGGCCGACGCCGTGCTGGCGCACGCCGCGGCCGGCCGCCCGGTGCTGGGCATCTGCGGCGGGTACCAGATGCTCGGCCGCCGCATCGTGGACGAGCACGGCGTCGAGGGTGCTGCGGGCACGTCCGTGCCTGGGCTGGGGCTGCTGGACATGGAGACCGTCTTCGAGGCGGGCAAGCGGCTGGCCCAGCGCTCAGGTACCGCACTCGGCGAGCCCGTCACCGGCTACGAGATCCACCACGGGCGTGTGGCGCACAGTGGCAACCGGGCGTTGATCAAGGTCGTAGGTGCGTCGCCGGAGGGCGCCGACGCCGGCCACGTGCTCGGCACGCACTGGCACGGCCTGCTGGAGAACGACGCCTTCCGATGCCGGTTGCTGCAGCGGGTCGCCGAGCTGGCGGGCCGGCGGGGGTTCCACCCGGCCCCGGACACGAACTTCGCCGGCCTGCGTGCCGCCCAGCTCGACCTGCTCGGCGAGCTGGTCTGCGAGCACCTGGACACCGGCGCGTTGTGGGAGCTGATCGAGTGTGGCGCGCCACGTGAGCTGCCGACGGTGACGGCGGGCGTGGTAGGCAGGGTGCCGTGAGCTTCCCGTTCACCGCCGTCGTCGGCCACGACGACCTGCGGCTGGCGCTGCTGCTCAACGCCGTCCACCCTGGGATCGGTGGCGTGCTGGTGCGTGGCGAGAAGGGCACCGCG
>Ga0136613_10001049_pt1 | contig 13824 bp, 8 predicted proteins | sample AntDrymUQ2722106_2_FD_106649 | JGI IMG/M metagenome (GOLD analysis project Ga0136613, IMG submission 106649) | Polar desert sand microbial communities from Dry Valleys, Antarctica - metaG UQ272 (21.06) | ecosystem: Environmental > Terrestrial > Soil > Desert | place: Antarctica: Dry Valley... | reverse complement strand
GCTGTGGCTGTCGTCGATGACCAGGGCCGCGATGCAGCGCGCGTTCGAGGAGCTGCGCCCGGCCGAGGAGTTCGAGCTGCTCGAGGCCGCCGCGCGCTCGCGCTCGGAGTCCGACTGGATCGTCGGCATGAACGCCACGCGCGCGGCGACGATCCGGCTGCGCTCGTCGTTCGACGGCGCCGTCTCGCTGGGACGTGTGCAGACGCCGACGCTCGCGATCCTCACGCGTCGCGAGGAGGAGATCCGCGCCTTCACGCCCGAGCCCTACTGGCTCGTCAACGCGCTGTTTGCCGCCTCGGGCGAGCGCTGCTACGAGGGCCGCTACCACGCGGGCTCCAAGCCCCGCATGGCGACGGCCGCCGAGGCCGACGCGATCGTCGCCGATGTCAGCGGCCAGACCGGCGAGATCACCCAGCTCGAGACGAGAAAGCGCAAGGAGCGCCCGCCGCTGCTGTACGACCTCACGTCGCTGCAGCGCGATGCCAACGGCCGCTTCGGGTTCACGGCCCGGCGCACGCTCGCCGCCGCACAGCGCTGCTACGAGGAGCACAAGGTGCTCACCTATCCGCGCACGAGCTCGCGCTACCTGACGAGCGACATGATCGCCGAGCTCAAGCCGATCGCCGGCCACGTCGGCGCGGCCGGCCGTGACTACCAGGAGGCGGCCGCCTACGTGCAGGGCCTGGACATGCTGCCGCTGGCGCGCGTCGTCGCCGACGACAAGGTCGGCGACCACCACGCGATCATCCCGACCAACTCGACGCACGGCCTCGACAAGCTGTCCGACGACGATCGCCGCATCTACGACCTCGTCGCGCGGCGCTTCCTGGCCGTCTTCCATCCCGAGGCGGTCTTCGAGAACACGAAGGTCTCCACGACCGTCGCGGGCCACATCTTCCGCACGCGCGGCAAGGTTCTGCTCGTGCCGGGCTGGCGCGGCGTCTACGGCCAGCTGGCCGCGTCGTCATCGAAGGTGGAGGGTGACGGTCAGGCCTCCGACGACGACGACACGGGTCGCGACCAGCAGCTTCCCAAGCTCGAGCGCAACGAGCGCGTGCAGACGCGCGAGGTCGTCGCCGAGGAGAAGGAGACCAAGCCCCCGCGACGCTACTCGGACGCCTCGCTGCTGGGCGCGATGGAGACCGCCGGCAAGCTCGTCGACGACGAGGAGATGCGCGAGGCGATGAAGGACTCGGGCATCGGCACGCCGGCGACGCGGGCGTCGATCATCGAGCGCCTGATCGACGTCGGCTACATCGAGCGCGACGGGCGCGCGCTCGTCGCGACCGAGAAGGGCCTGAACGTCATCCGCCTGCTCGGCGAGCACCCGCTCACGTCACCGTCGCTGACGGGCAGCTGGGAGCAGCGGCTGGGCAAGATCGAGCGCGGCGAGGAGCCGCGCGGCCGGTTCATGTCGGACATCGCCGGGTTTGCCGAGTCGACGGTCCAGGAACTGGACGCCAAGCTGAAGGACGTCCGCATCCCGCGGGCAAATCTTGGCCCGTGCCCGGTATGCGGCAACGATATTGTCGAGAACCGCAAGGGCTTCTCGTGCTGGTCGCGCGAGGATCCGGGATGCGGGTTCGTGGTTTGGAAGGCGAAGGCGGGCAAGCAGTTGCCGCTGGCGGTCGCCAAGGAGCTGATCGCCGCCGGCAGGACGGCGAAGCCGGTGACGGGTTTCAAAGGGCGCAGCGGCCGGTCATTCCGAGCTCGGCTGGCGCTCCAGCAGAGCGAGGAGGGCAAGTGGCGGGTGGAGTTCGATGAGCCCTGGGCGCGCGACGGCCAGAAGGGCGACCCCGCGGTACCGGAAGGCGAGGCGGCAGTCGAGCAGCGGGCCGCAGGCAAAGCGGCGAGTGAGGCTGCTGCCTAGGACCCGCTGCGCCCGGGCGGCGACGCGGCGGTGACGCCCACCCGCCTGATCGCGATCGTCGGCGCGGCGGCTGTGCTCGGCCTGATCGCGGTGATCGCGATCGCGGCCTCCTCCGGCGATTCGACGCCGGGAGCGACCGTCGCACGCGTGCAGCTGCCGCCGGTCGCGGCCGCGGATCTGCAGTCCGAGCTCGGGCCGCTGCACGAGCCCGAGCAGGCCTCACGCGTCGACCTCAGCAAGCCGGCGCTGCTGACCGGCTTCCGTCTGAGCGGGCCCAGCGCCGGCCTGGCGTTCGATTTCGCCGACGGCCGCTTGTTGTGGCGGCGAAACGCGACGTTGCGGCGCCCGATCGCGAGCCTCACGAAGATGATGACCGGGCTGCTGGCTGTCGAGCGCCTGGCACCCGACGATCGCGTCGCGATCACGCGCGCCGCCGATCAGGTTGGTGGCTCGCGGATGGCCAAGCTGCGTGCCGGACGGGCCGTCCGGGCCGAGACGCTGCTGAAGGGGCTGATGATCTCCTCCTCCAACAACGCCGCCGTCGCGCTGGCCGTCGCCGGAGCGGGGTCCGAGCGCGCGTGGGTGCGCTTCATGAACCGCCGCGCGAAGCTGCTCGGCCTGCGCTGCACGAAGTACGTCGATCCGCACGGCCTGAACCCCCGCGACCGCTCCTGCCCTGTGGATCTGGCCGTGCTCGCGATGCGCGCGATGGCCGAGCCGCGGATCGCGCGGATCGCACGCAAGCGCTCCGCGCGCGTGTGGCCCGGCGCAGGCCGCAGGCTCACGCTGCGCACGACCAACCACCTGCTGCGCGAGCACTACCCCGGCGCGATCGGGCTCAAGACAGGCTTCACGAACGCCGCCGGCTCCTGTCTCGTCGCGGTCATCGAGCGCGGCTCGCGGCGGATCGGCATCGTGCTGCTCAACGACCGTAACCCGTGGGCGAGCGCGCGCAAGGTCACGCGCGCCGCGGTGCGGGCGGGGGTGTTCCCGCGGACGTAACCGTTGCGTGAACATGGGTCCACTCGGACCGGCGCGCGTGACGTTGGCGCGCCAGCGCGTAGTGTCCGCATGACTCGGATAGAGCTGAAGATCCGCGGCTACTCGGCCTACCTGCACCCGATCTCCGACGACCTGCTGCTCGGCGTCGGTCAGGACGCGACCGAGCGGGGCGTGACGCTCGGCGTGCAGCTGTCGCTGTTCGACGTCTCCGATCCGGCCAAGCCCGTCCGGCGCGCGCACATGACGGTTGCCGACACGGACTCGGAGACCGAGTTCGACCACCACGCGTTCCTGTTCTGGAAGCCCGCGAATCTCGCCGTGATCCCGCTGTGGGGCTACGACCCCCGCGGGTCGCCCGAGTTCGACGGCGCGATCGGCTTCCGCGTCGGTGGCAGGACGCTGCCCGAGGCGGGCCGCATCACACATCCGAGCGCAGCCGGCGCTGACGGCTACCCGCCGTCGATCGCGCGCTCGCTCGTGATCGGCGAGCGGCTCTACACGCTGTCCTACGCGGGGCTGGGGGCCAACCGGCTCGACACGCTCGGGCCGCTCTCGTTCACGGCCTTCCCGGCGCCGTCGTGATCGGCTAGCACGACGGTCGCGATCGCCGCCGCGCCGGTGCGATCGCGTCCGTCACCGCCGATACGTCACGCCGTCGGGCACACGCGCGACCATGTAGCGCGTGCCCCTGACGCTCGTCACCGGTCCCGCCAACGCCGAGAAGGCGCGCGTCGTGCTGGACGGCTACCGCGCGGCCCTGAAGGGTGGCGAGGCGCCGATCCTCGTCGTGCCAACGTTCGCGGACGTCGACCGCTACCGCACGGAGCTCGCCGGCGGGGGCGTCGTGTTCGGGACGCAGGTCGTGCGTTTCGGCCGGCTCATCGACGAGGCGGCCAGGCGCGCCGGCGTGCGCGGGCGCCCGCTGACCGGGCTGGCGCGCGAACGGGTCGCCGCGGCGGCCGTCGCCACGACGAAGCTCGATGCGCTGGCGGCGTCCGCGGGCACGGCCGGCTTCACCGGCGCGCTGCTAGGACTCATCGACGAGCTCGAGCAGCGGCGCGTCACGCCGCAGCGGCTCACGCAGGCGCTGCGCGCCTGGGCCGATGACGACGAGCGGCGACGGGCGTACGCCGACGAGGTATCCGCGCTGTACTCCGCCTACCGGCGCACGCTCGAGCGCCTGAACCGCAGTGACCGCCCGCTCTATGCGGCGGCCGCGCTCGACGCGCTGCGCGAGCAGCCGGCGGCGTGGGGCGGCACGCCGGTCTTCGTCTACGGCTTCGACGACCTCACGCCGATCGAGGCCGACGCCGTCCAGACGCTCGCGCAGATCGGGGCGCGCGTCACGCTCTCGCTCGCCTATGAGCCCGGCCGGCTGGCGTTCAGCGGGCGCGCGACGACGTTCGCGCAGCTGTACGGCCCCGATGTCGAGCACGTCGTGCTGAAGGCGCGCGAGGAGCACTACTCGCCGGCGGCGCGGCGCGCGCTGCATCACATCGAGCGCGGCCTGTTCGAGCTCGACGAGGGCACGCTCTTCGATCCCGATCCGGTCGATCCCGGCGACGCCGTGACGTTGCTGCAGGGCGGCGGCGAGCGGGCCGAGCTCGAGCTCGTCGCCGCGGAGGCGGTCCGGCTCATCCGCGAGGAGCGCGTGCCGGCCGAGGAGATCGCCGTCGTCGCGCGCAACCCGGCCGTAATCGCAGCGCTCGTGGCCGAGGTCTTCGAGAGCTTCGGTCTCCCCGTCGCGCTGCAGCGGCGCGTCGCCTTCGGCCACACCGCGCTCGGCCGCGGCCTGCTCGCGCTCCTGCGCTGCGCCCTGCTGGACGGCAGCGCCAATGATCTGCTGGCCTGGCTTCGCACGCCGGGACTTCTGCGCGTGCCGGCGCTCGCCGACGCACTCGAGGCGCTCGCCCGTCAGGAGGGAGCGCGCAGCGCCGATGCCGCCCGTGCGCTGTGGGAGGCCGAGCACTGGCCGCTGGAGGCGATCGACCGCGTGCGCGGCGCGCACCGCCGCGGCGGCGCCGAGCTGCTGCGGCGCTGCAATGCCGAGCTCGGGATTCTGTTCGCCGCGCCGCGCCGGCGTGCCGCCGAGGTCCTCACGGGTCCCGCCGCCCAGGACGGCGCTGTGCTCGCCGCGGGCCGTGACGCGCTCGACCAGCTCGCCGCGCTCGCCGCCGGCGACGCGGCTCTGGCGCCCGTGCCGAGCGAGCTCGCAGCGCTCCTGCACGACCTCGAGGTCCGCTCCGGCGGCCGCCCGGCGCGCGGCGCGGTGACCTTCACCGATCCGCTGTCGCTGCGCGCGCGGCGCGTGCGCGCGCTGTTCGCGTGCGGCCTGCAGGAGGGCGTCTTCCCGCGCGTCCCGCAGGCCGAGCCGTTTTTCGGCGACGCCGAACGCGAGCAGATCGCCGCCGCCTCGGGCCTCGCGCTCGGCCGCCGCGACGAGCTGGGCGCCGAGCGCTATCTCTTCTACGCGACCGTCTCGCGTCCCGAGGAGCGGCTCTACCTCTCGTGGCACGAGGCCGACGACGAGGGCGATCGCGCCGTGCGCTCGTTCTTCGTCTCCGATGTCTGCGACCTGTTCGGAGAAGAGCTCGAGCAGCGCACGCGCACGCGCACCCTCGGCCAGGTCGGCTGGCCCGACGGCGCGGCGCCGACCCAGCGCGAGCGGTTGCGCGAGCGGGCCGCTGAGGGCAAGCGACAGCGCGAGCCGGCGATCGGCGCGCTGAGCGATCCGCTGCTGCTCGCCGAGCTGCGCGAGCGCGCGAGCTGGTCGGCCTCCGGCATCGAGCTGTGGGCCGGCTGCCCGGTGAAGTGGTTCGTCGAGCGTCTGCTCGAGCCCGAAGGCCTGCAGCCCGACCCCGAGCTGATGCTGCGCGGCGCGTTCGCGCATGTGCTGCTCGAGACGACGCTGCGCAGGCTCGCCGAGCGCACCGGCTCGGGACGGCTGACGATTGCAACGCTGCCGATCGCGCAGGAGCTCGCGGCGGCTGCCCTGCAACGCCTCGAGGAGGAGGCGAGGCTGACGATGTCGCGCGACCCGAGCCGCCAGCGTGCCCTCGCCCATCGCCTGCGCAGCGACCTGCTGCGCTACCTCGAGCATGCGGCACGCGACGGCTCGCAGCTCGAGCCGCGCGAGCTCGAGCTGGACTTCGGCGGGACGACGGACGAGCGCGCACCGCTCGAGCTGGGCGACGGCGTGCGACTGCGCGGACGCATCGACCGCATCGACGTCGGCGGCGACGGACAGGCGATCGTCTACGACTACAAGGGCCGCATCGCGATCGAGTCGGCGAAGTGGCGCGAGAAGCGCAAGTTCCAGGTGGCGCTGTACCTGCTCGTCGCCCGCGACGTGCTCGGCCTCGACGCGGTCGGCGGCTTGTACCAGCCGCTCGGCGGCAAGGATCAGCGCCCGCGCGGGCTGCTGATCGAGGACGCCGAGCCGGGCCTCGCCAGCGTCGCCACCGACCGCCACCCGCGTGCGGCGTTCGACGCGATCGTCGACGGCGTGCTCGAGGATGTCCGCGGCGCCGTCGCCGAGCTGCGCGCGGGGGCACTCGTGCCGCGCCCCGAGAGCTGCGCCTACAACGACGGCGGCTGTCAGTACCCGACGATCTGCCGCTGCGAGGCCGCGTGACATCGCGTCATCGCTCGACCCTGGCCGGCGCGGGTTCGGAAGGTGGGCACTCGCGATGAGCACGCAGACGCTGCTGGGGCCTCAGGGGCGCCCCTTCACTGCCGAGCAGTCGGCGGCGATCCGCGACCGTGTCGGCTCGCTGCTGCTGGAGGCCAATGCGGGCAGCGGCAAGACGTCGGTGCTCGTCGAGCGCTTCGTGCGCTCGGTGCTCGACGACGGCGTGGCGCCGTCGCGGATCCTCGCGATCACGTTCACCGACCGTGCCGCCGGCGAGCTGCGCTCGCGCGTGCGCGAGCGCTTCGTCGAGCTCGGCCGCCGCGACGAGGCGCGCGAGACCGAGGCCGCCTGGGTCTCGACGATTCACGGCTTCTGCGCGCGTCTGCTGCGCGCGCACGCGATCGCCGCCGGCCTCGACCCCGCCTTCACCGTGCTCGACGAGGCAGCCGCGCGAGGGCTGCGCGACCGCGCCTGGGAGGCGGCCCTGGCGCAGCTGCTCGACGGGCCCCACGGTGCGGCGGGGCTGGACCTCGTCGCCGCCTACGACGTCGACCGGCTGCGCCGGGTGATCGCAGCGACGCACGACTCGCTGCGCAGCGGGGGGCAGACGCGGCCGCAGCTGCCGCGGCCGCCCGGGGGCGCCGATCCGCGAGCGCTACGCGCGCCGCTCGCGGACGCGCGCGCCGCGACGGCCGCCGAGCTGGCGCGTGCGCAGGACGGGCTGCGCGTCAACGAGGGCCGCGCCGCGCTCGAACGCTGCGCCGAGCTGCTCGACGCGCTCGCCGACAGTGAGCTCGCGCCGGGCGCGGCGCTCGGCGAGCTGGCCCTCGGCAGCGGCGCGAGCGCGCTGAAGAGCGCTACCTGCGAGCGCTACCGCGCCGCGCTCGAGGCCTATGCCGGCGCCTGCCGCGACGAGCGCGCGGCCGCGGTGGTCGAGCTGCTCGACGAGCTGCTGGGCGACTACGCCGACGCCTACGCCGATGCCAAGCGGGCGCGCGCGGCGCTGGACTTCGACGACCTCGAGCTGTTCGCGCGCGACCTGCTCGAGCGCGAGCCGGCGCTGCGGCGCTCCTACGCCGAGCGCTTCGACCGCGTGATGGTCGACGAGTTCCAGGACTCCAACCCGCGCCAGCTCGCGCTGTTCGAGGCGCTCGAGCGCGACGACCTGTTCGTGGTCGGAGACGAGCAGCAGTCGATCTACGGCTTTCGCAACGCCGACGTCGAGGTCTTCCGCGCCCGCCGCTCCACGCTCGCCGCCGCCGGCCGCGTCGCCACGCTGCAGACGAACTTCCGCAGCCGGGGCGCGATCCTCGACACGATCAACGCGGCCTTCGGGCCACTGCTGGGACCGGGTTTCGTGCCGCTGCTCGAGGGCCGTGATCCGCAGCCCGCCGGCGAGCCGCTCGTCGAGCTGCTGCTCACCGACCAGGCGGGCTGGAACGGAGACGGCGATGACGCGCCGGACCTCGGCGAGCTGCCGCGCTCGCAGGCCTGGCGCCACGCCGAGGCGCGCCTGCTCGCGCAGCGTATCCGCGACCTCGTCGACGCCGGCGACGCCCGGCCCGAGGAGATCGTGATCCTCTTTCGCGCCCTCGGGGCGCTGCCGGTCTTCGAGCGCGCGCTCGAGGACCAGGGCCTGCTGACGCTGTCGGTCGGCGGGCGCGGCTACTGGGGCCGCCAGGTCGTGCGCGACCTGTGCGCGTGGCTGGCGGCGCTGGCCAACCCGCGCGACGAGACGGCGCTCTACGGCGTGCTCGCCTCGCCGCTCGTCGGCCTGTCCTCCGACGCGCTCGCGCAGATCGCGCGCGCGGCGGGCAGCGGCGGCCGCGCCTGGCGCACGATCGCGGCCGGCGGCGAGCTGCTCGAGCGCCTGTGCGACGACGACCGCGAGCGGCTCGAGGCGTTCGCCGAGCACTTTGCGGCCGAGCGCGCGCTCGCGCCGCGTCTCGGCCTCGACGAGCTGCTGCGCCGAGTCGTCGACGCGACCGGCTACGACCTGCACGTGCTGTCGCTCTCCGGCGGCGCGCGGCGGCTGGCCAACGTTCACAAGCTGATGCGCCTGGCCGCCGCCTTCGAGCGCGACCAGGGCCGCGACGTGCGCGGCCTTGCCGACCTCGCCGCCGCGGAGCTCGAGGCCGAGGCACGCGAGACCGACGCGCCGGTCGAGCTCGGCGACGTCAAGGCGGTGCGGCTGATGTCGATCCACGCCGCCAAGGGGCTCGAGTTCGACGTCGTCTGTGTCGCCGACCTCGGCCGCAGGCGTCCCGGCGACGGTGACGAGGACCTGCTCGTCTTCGAGGGCGAGATCGGCCTGCGCGTCGTCGGCCTCGACGGCTCGCGCGAGAAGGCACTCTCCTACGACCGCCTGCGCGAGCACGCTCGTGAGCGTGCCGCCGCCGAGGAGCAGCGCGTGATGTACGTCGCGCTGACGCGAGCGCGCGAGCGGCTGATCCTCAGCGGTGGCGTTGCGCTTGTGGCATGGCCGAAGGCGGGACCGGCGGCGCCGCCGCTGGCGTGGCTCGGCCCGGCACTGCTCGGCGACCTCGCACGCATGCCGACGTTCGAGCAGCCCGAGGCCGACGTGCAATGGGGCACGGCCTCGTTGCGCTGCGCGCTCAACGCGCCGCAGACCGTGGGCCGCGTCCTGCGTGCAGGCTCGCTCGCCCCCGCCGGCACCAGCCTGCCGCTCGCCGCGCTGCCGCCTCGCAGTCCGGCGGCGCCGCAGTCGTCTGCGCCGCCGCCCGCCGCGCAGGCGCTGTCCTACTCCGCGCTCGCCGCCTGGCGCGCGTGCGGCTACCGCTTCTACCTGGAGCGCATCCTGCGCCTGTCCGAGGAGCCGCTGCCCGGAGCGCCCGCCGAGCCGGGCGCGCCGGCCCTCGAGCCGGGCGGGCCGGCCGCCGCCGGGGCCGTGGCGCCGGGCCTGGAGCCACGGCTGCGCGGCTCGCTCGTACACGCTCTGCTCGAGCGGGAGGGCCCGGCGGCCGAGCGCGTCGCCGACGTCGCGGCGCAGTACGGCGTGCAGCTGACCGACGCCGACGCCGCCGACGTCGCTCGTCTCACGGACGCGTTCGCCGGCTCACCGCTCGCCGAGCGGCTTGCCCGAGCTCGTGCGGTCCACCGCGAGCACCCCTTCGCCGTGACGCTCGGCGCCACGCTGCTGACCGGCATCGTCGACGTGCTCGCGCAGGAACGGGGCGCCACCAGGCTCGTGGTCGACTACAAGACGGACTGGATCGAGCCCGGCGACGATCTCGCCGCCTACGTCGAGCAGCGCTACGCGATCCAGCGCCGCGTCTACGCGCTGGCGGCGCTGCGTGCCGGCGCCGCCCGCGTCGACGTTGCCTACGCCTTCCTCGAGCGCCCGCGCGAGCCGATCACCGAACGCTTTGCAGCTGCCGACGCCGATCGCCTCGAGGCCGAGCTGCTGGAGCTGGCGGCCGGGCTGCTCGCCGGCGAGTACCCCGTCACCGACCGCCCGCATCGCGAGCTGTGTGAGACCTGCCCCGGGCGCCGCGCGCTGTGCTCGCACCCGGAGGAGCTGACGCTGCGCGAGCTTCCGGGACGCGCGTTGGACCAACTGCAGCACTGAGGAAGAACAGGAGCGGTGTGGGGCGGCGCTTGGGGCCGCCCCCGCTAGCGACGGATGGGGCCGGCGTGGATAGTCGTCTGTCAGTTCCGCGCGTTGTGGCGTGCACAAGCGACAGATCGTCTCGGCGCCGATCGTCGTCTGTCAGTTCTGCGCGCTATGGCGTGCACAATTGACCGATCGCGACGGCGCCGCCGTCAACTGTCACTTGTGCACGCCCCCGCGCCGCCCAAGCCTCCCATCGAAGCCATCCGGTTCACCTTCCTGTCATTGCTGCAGTTTTGGGAGACCCGCGCGGCTATGACCTTCGCCGAGCGACCGCACCTCAGCGCGCCAACGCGTCGCGGCCGTACTTGTCGTCGGACTGGCCCGGGCCACCGAGCGACGCCCCCGCGCTCTGCTCTGAGCCAAGCGCGTCCGGCGGGACGGCCGGCCACTCGGGGCGCTCCGGCGGATCCTGCACCCGGCCGTCTGCCGCCCGCTCGCGTTCGAGCTGGGCGTTGACCTCGGCGCCGACGAGAAACGCGATGCTCGAGAGGTACAGCCACAGCAGCAGGATCACGGCGCCGGCGAAGGCGCCGTAGGTGGCGCCGTACTTGCCGAAGTTCGACACGTAGAAGAAGAAGCCGGCCGAGGCGAGGATCCAGATCAGCACGCCCGCGACCGCGCCGGGGGTGATCCAGCGCCACGCGCGCGGCCTGACGTCAGGGGCGAAGTTGTAGATCAGCGCGTACATGAGCAGCACGGCGCCGATCGCGACGGGCCAGCGCGCGAAGCGCCAGATGTCCGCCGCCGTATCCCCGAGCCCGATCGTGCCGAACAGGTCGCCGGCGAGTCCACCGCCGAGCAGCACGCAGACCAGCGCGACGACGGCCAGCACGATCACGACGGCCGTCCACATGAGGTCGGTGAGCTTGTGGCGCACGAAGCCGCGTTCCTCGTTCGTGCCGTAGACGGCGTTCAGCGCGCGGCCCGCTCCGCCGAAGGCGCCCGAGGCGCCGTACAGCGCGACCGCGATGCCGATCACGAGCGTGATGCTCGCCGTGCCGCCGGCGGTATCGATCGTCGTCTTCAGGGAGGCCTGGATCGCATTGGCGACCTCGTCGGGGGCGCCGTTCTCGCGTGCGTAGCGGACGGCGTCGGTGACGAGCGACTGGTCGCCGAGCAGGCCCAGCAGCGAGATCGCGACGAGCAACCCGGGGAAAAGCGACATCATCACGAAGTACGTCAGCGCGGCGGCGTGATCGGTCATGTCGTCGGCCTGGAACTTCTGGAAGGCGCGCTTGGCGAGGCCGAACATGTGTGACGCCAGGATTCCCGTGCGGCAACGCCGCTAATCCGCCGCCTTGAGCGTTCCGTCCTTGGGCAGCAGCGGGAGGCTTTCGGCGACGGCGTGGGCGAGATCGACCACGCGCCTGTTCGAGCTGCGCGCCTGCTGGCGCAGCAGCTCGAAGGCGCCGCGATCGTCGACGCCGTGGCGCTCCATGAGAATCCCCTTCGCGCGTTCGATCGTGCCGCGGCGCTCGAGCGCACTCTGAAGCTGCTCGACCTGCTCGCTCAGGCGCACCTTATCGCCGTGACGGCGCAGCGCCAGCTCGATCGCGCCCTGCACCTCGTCGCGGAAGCGCGGCCGCGCAAAGGCGTACACGCCGCGCTCGACGGCGCGCGCGATGAAGTCCGAAGCGTGGTTGGAGACGAGTGCGATGACCGGTCCCCGGGCGTACTCGCCGATCTCCTCGATCAGGTCCAGCGCGTGCTCGTCGTCGTCGTCGACGACGACGACCGACAGATCTGGATCCTCGCGCGCGATTATGTCGCCGGCCCCGGCGACGGAGACCGCGTGCGCGGTGACCCTGTGGCCGAGGTCGGCGAGGATCTCGTCGGTCTGCCGCAGCGTCTGCTCGTCCTCGTCGGCCGCCAGGACAGTCAGTCCGTCTGCGTGCTGAGCGTCCTCCATGGTTGAGTATGATGACCGACGCGTGGCCGAGTTTCCCGCCGCGCGAGCCAAGCGCCCCAACCAATCGGCGCTGTCCCATCGGAAGAGGACACCGTGGACGCTTGGTTGCACTCATATCGGCCGTCGCCCCATTCGCCCCTCGTGCACGCTGGGATCGGGTCGTGGCACTGATGGTCAGGGCGCTCGACGGGGCCGGATCCGCGCCCCGTGGCGAGGATCGAGCCGGCGCTGACCGGGCGCTCTTCCTGCGTCTGCACGCGGGCGAGACGCAGGCGCGCGACGAGCTCGTCGCGCGCTTCCTGCCGCTGGCGCGCCAGCTCGCGCGCCGTTACCAGCGCGCCTCCGAGCCGCTGGATGATCTGCTCCAGGTGGCCTCGATCGGGCTCATCAAAGCGATCGACCGCTTCGACCCCGAGCGCGAGATCGCCTTCTCCTCCTACGCGGTGCCGACGATCCTCGGCGAGATCAAGCGCCACTTCCGCGACCGCACGTGGGCCGTGCGCGTGCCGCGCGACCTGCAGGAGCTGACGCTGCGCGTCGACCGCGCCGTGGGCGAGCTGGCCGAGGACCTGCAGCGCCAGCCGTCGGTGACCGAGATCGGTGCGGCAGTCGGCGCCGACGACGAGGGCGTGCTCGAGGCACTGCAGGCCGGCGGCGCCTACCGCGCGATCTCCTTCGACGCCCCGCGCGGCGGGGAGGACGACGGCGCGGGGACCTCCACGCTGGGGGAGTCGATCGGCATCGAGGAGAGCGGCTTCGACCGGGCCGAGGATCGCGCGACGCTGAGCAGCCTGCTCGGGTCCGTCTCCGAGCGCGAGCGCGAGGTGTTGCGGATGCGCTTCGAGCAGGACATGACGCAGGCCGAGATCGGCGCGGTCATCGGCGTCAGCCAGATGCAGGTCTCGCGCCTGATCCGCAAGGCGCTCACCCAGCTGCGCGCGTCCGCCGACCAGGACGGGGTCGCGCCGCCGCAGCAGTCGACGTAACGCGGCGGCTCTCGCGGCGTTCACGCGGCGGCCTGTTCGGGAAAGAGCAAGGTCACCATGCCCGAGGACCCCTCCGAGCGCGAGCGGCGCCAGCTTCAGACGCGCTTCAACGAGCGAAGCCATTGACCCCTCCGGCGGCGATCCTGGACGTCGACGGCACGCTCGTTGACTCCAACTACCAGCATGCGCTGGCGTGGTTTCGCGCCTTCCGCCTGCATGGGTTGACGGTCCCGGTGTGGCGGGCGCATCGCGCGATCGGGATGGGCGGCGACCAGCTCGTGCCCTACCTCGCCGGCGAGGGCTTCCACTCCGAGCACGGCGACGCGGTCAGCACGGAGGAGCACGCGCTGTTCGCCCAGATGATCGACGAGGTCCAGCCGTTTGCCGGGGCGCGCGGGCTGATCGAGGACCTCAAGGCGCGCGGCGGCAAGGTCGTGCTCGCTTCCTCGGCCAAGCCCGAGGACATGGCGCACTACCTCGGCCTGCTCGATGCCCACGACCTCGCCGACGGCTGGACTGACGCGAGCACGGTGCAGCGCACGAAGCCCGAGCCGGACCTCGTCGAGGCTGCGCTCGAGCTCGTCGGCGGCGGTCCGGCCGTCATGATCGGCGACTCAACGTGGGACTGCGAGGCGGCCAAGGCCGCCAAGGTCAAGACGATCGCCGTTCGAACCGGCGGCTTCGGCGCCGACGAGCTGCTCGAGGCTGGCGCGATCGCGGTCTTCGAATCGATCGCCGAGCTGCGCGAGCGGTTGTCCGAGACACCGTTCGGGTAGATGATGAATGTTTCGT
>Ga0136613_10001047_pt1 | contig 13843 bp, 24 predicted proteins | sample AntDrymUQ2722106_2_FD_106649 | JGI IMG/M metagenome (GOLD analysis project Ga0136613, IMG submission 106649) | Polar desert sand microbial communities from Dry Valleys, Antarctica - metaG UQ272 (21.06) | ecosystem: Environmental > Terrestrial > Soil > Desert | place: Antarctica: Dry Valley... | reverse complement strand
CAGATCCGGGTCCGAGGGCCACGGCCGCGCATCTTGCCAGCTCGGCGCAGCCCGGCGATGACCCGCTTCCTCTCGTCGCCGAAGCTACGCCTCACCATCTTCTTCGGGTTGGTGCTTGCGGTCACTGCGGCGTTCCTCTTCGTGGGCGGCCCGAGCCAGGCGGATGCCGAGCAGGCGATTGATGACGCCGGCGTCCTGGCACCGTTTATGTTCGTCGTGGCGTACGCGATCCTGACCGTCCTGCTGTTCCCCGGCATCATCCCCGCCGTCGCGGCCGGGGCCGTGTTCGGCGTCCTCGCCGGGACGGTGCTGTCGCTGGTGGGGGCCACGATCGGCGCCGTCGGCGCGTTCCTGCTGGGTCGCAAGCTCGGTCGCAAGGACGTGGAGCGGGTCGCCGGCGAGCGCATGCGCCGCATCGACGAGTGGATAGGCCGGCGCGGCTTCATGGCGGTCCTCTACGCGCGGCTGTTGCCGGTGGCGCCCTTCAACGTCCTGAACTACGTGTGCGGCGTGACCAGCGTGAGCACCCGTGACTACGTGCTGGCCACGGCGATCGGGATGATCCCCGGCACCTTTCTCCACGTGGCCCTGGGCAGCACGCTGGGCGACCCGACCTCGCCGGAGTTCCTCGCCGCGGTCGCAGGTCTCATCGTGCTGGGGGTCGGCGCGCCGCTGATCGACCGGGCGCTGCGCCGCCGGGGCGCCGGCGCTCCGGCGGAGGAGGAGGCATCCGCGTCCTGACAGGCTCTCCCGGGGCGTCGTGCGGCGAACGCCGCCGCCTGGCCTGCTGGGCACTGGCGCTGAACCTCGTCTGGGAGGTCGCACAGCTTCCGTTGAACACGTGCCCGCCGACGCCACGGACGGTGTTGCGCGCGGCGCTGGGCGACGCCCTGCTCACGGTGGCCGTCGCCCTGCCGGCGGCGCGGGCGGGCCGTCGCTCGCCGGCCGTGCTCGCCGCAGGCCTGGCCGGCGCCGCGCTGGGCATCGAACGCTGCGCGCTCGCGCGGGGACGTTGGGCCTACCGGCCGGCCATGCCCACGGTGGGAGGCGTCGGGCTGGTGCCGCTGGTGCAGCTCCCGCTGCTGGGCCTCACCGCGGCCGGGCTGGCCCGCCTGCGCGCCAGGCGATGAGCACGGCCAGCGTGCCCGTGAGGGCGAGCTGGGCCAGCGGCGAAAGGCCCATGGTGAACACCGTGGGCATCGACTCGGCGTAGGACCAGCGACCCTGGTCCAGCGCGCGCAGCTCGATGAACGCGGCGGTGGCCAGGAGCGCGACCAGGAACGCCGGCCAGAAGGCACGTCGCCACAGCGCGGCGATCAGCACGGCGAAGAGGGCCGCGACGGCGATGATCAGCCCATCCGTGACGGCCGCCTCCAGGTAGACCCACCAGGGCGGGCGGCCGGCGTAGAGGCCGGCCTGGCCGAGCTCCCACGCGACGTTGATCGCGAAGCCGACGAGGACGAGGGCGATCCAGCGCCGCGGCCCGGGGAGCGCGAGGCGGCGTGGACGGGCGCGCGTGAGGGCCATGCGCATCCACCGTATCGCGCGCCAGCGCCGCGTCGAACCTACGGAGGGCGCGTGCACCACACGACGGTGTCCGTCGGTCCCGGCGGGTCCTCGTCCGGGCGGGGCGGGCGCCTGACCGCGTCGCGGCGCAGCTCCTGCAGGCCGGGGAAGGCGCCGGCGAGACGCTGCGGCGTGTAGCGGCGCCGGGGATCGGACGGGCCTCCGTAGCCCGAGTGGCAGTCGGACAGGTCGCGCCCGACGGCCAGCAGGTGACCGCCGGGCGCTACCGCGTCGGCGGCGCGCCGGAAGATGGTCGGGCGCTGGTCGGGGAGCGGATGGACGAAGGCCATCAACACGAGGTCGAACGCCTGCACCGGTGGCTGGTGCTCGCGCAGGTCGGCGTGGACGCAGCTGATGTCGAGCCCGTCGGCACGTGCCCGGCGCTGCGCCTTGGCCAGGCCGGTGCGCGAGAAGTCGACGGCGGTCACCCGCCAGCCCTGCTGGGCCAGCCACAGCGTGTTGCGCCCCTCCCCTGCCCCGAGGTCGAGCGCGCGACCCGGTGGCAGCCCGGCGGCGAGCTCAACGAGGATCGACGTCGGCTCCGCCGAGAAGACGAGGTCCTGCTCGGAGTAGCGGCGGTCCCAGTCGGCCGCCGCATCAGGGTTCCTCAGGGTTCCACCGGGCCCGGGACCCTCAGCCGTGGGAGTGGACCTGCCCCGTTCGGTGCTCCTCGAGGCAGCGCGCGGCCGCGTCGGGTGAGGCGTTGCACCAGCAGTCCTCGTCGCACTCGCCGTGGCCGGGCTTGGTGAGGTCGGCGAACTCCTCGGCGAACGTGCACTTGCCCGCCTCGACCCCCTGGGCGGTGAGCCGGAAGCCCTCGCCGGCCGGCTCGAGCAGCCCGTCGGCCGCGAAGCGCTCGAGGTAGGCGCTCAGGGTGCCGGCGGGCACGGCCAGAAAGCGCGCCAGCTCGGCCGGCGTCGGGGCCTCCGCCAGGCCTTCCGCGCGCATCCAGTACATGGCCTGGAGCACCTCGTCGCGGACGCGCAGGATCTCAAGCTCGTCCATCGATGACCCAGTTCTGCGCCAGGGCGCCGATGGCGGCCACGGCGTCGGAGTCGGGGGCGAAGTCCAGCGGCGCGGCCCCAGCCCGCTCAGCCCCGGGCATGCGCTCGTCGAAGGGGACCACGCCGGCGACATCGAGCTCGTGCTGGGCGGCGAACTGCGTCACCGCCTCCAGCTCGCGCTCGTCGCGGACCTTGTTGGCCACCAGGCCGACGCGCTCCAGGCCCAGGTCGAGGCCCAGGACAGCCATTCGCCGCCCGGTCTCCAGCGACTTGTAGTAGGGCTCGACCACCACCAGCATCCCGTCCGCGTAACGCGCGGTCCCGCGCGAGAGGTGCTCGGGAGACGCTTCCGTGTCGAGGATGCACACGTCCTGCTCCGGTGCTGCTTCGATGACGCTACGGACCGTAGCGTGGAGGGAGCACAGTCACCCGGTGCCCGCGTGGTGCGGGTGGGCCATGATGAGCAGGCTCACCCCGTCCGGGCCGGTCGTCGAGTGGGTGGCACGGACCTCGTCGAGGGTCTGGGTGAGCGTCGCGCCGCCCGACGCGGTGCGGGTCAGCATGTCGCGCGAGAGGGTGGGCATCTCGCCCATCCGCTCGGGTGCGATGCCCAGGGTCAGGGCGAGGTTTGGGTTCGAATCACCGTCGATGGCCAGGACACGGTGTCCCTGGCGCGCGAGCAGGCGGGCCATCGTTCCCGAGATGGAGGTCTTGCCCGAGCCTCCCTTACCAGCTACAGCGAGCTTCATGTTTCCCACTGTAGCGGTTGGTGTGCTGGACACCTACCCGAGGAAGGAGCGCCTGGCAGCGGCCCACGGTCCGCTGTTCGCAGACACTCTCTATGCGACATCGCGATCGTTCCGTTGCTTGTCTATGCTGGCATGGCTACGTTGCCGCGATGATGCCCTTGCCCCCGCCCAGCCCGCTCGACCGCGCATGAGCGCGTCGCCGACCTCCACCGGTGCCACCGCGACCCGGGACGCGGCGCTGGAACAGCGCTGCGTGGACACCATCCGCTCGCTGGCCATCGACGGCGTCGAGCGCGCCGGCTCCGGGCACCCGGGGATGCCGCTGGGCATGGCGCCCGTCGCCTACGCGCTCTTCGCGCGCACGCTGCACCACAACCCCGAGGACCCCTTGTGGCCCGACCGGGACCGCTTCGTCCTGTCGGCCGGACACGCCTCGATGCTGCTCTACGCGGCGCTCCACCTGACCGGCTACGACCTGCCCATCGACGAGCTGCGCCACTTCCGCCAGTGGGGGTCGCGCACGCCCGGCCACCCGGAACGCGATCGTGTCCACGTCACCCCCGGGGTGGAGACCACGACCGGACCGCTCGGGCAGGGGTTCACCAACGCCGTGGGCATGGCCATGGCCGAGCGCTTCCTGCGCGAGCGCTACACCGACCAGGTCGTCGACCACCGCACGTTCGCGATGTGCTCGGACGGCGACCTGATGGAGGGCATCTCCGCGGAGGCCGCCTCGCTGGCCGGCCACCTCGGCCTCGGCCGTCTCATCGTCATCTACGACGACAACCAGATCACCATCGACGGCCCCACCAGCCTCGCGTTCGCCACCGAGGACGTCGAGGCGCGTTTCCGCGCCTACGGCTGGCACACCAGCAGCGTCGAGGACGCCAACGACCTCGACGCGATCGAGGCGGCGATCGCCTCTGCATGCGCCCAGGACGAGCGGCCGACGCTGGTGCGTGTGCGCTCGGTCATCGGGTGGCCCGCGCCCACCAAGCAGGGCACGGCCGGCGCCCATGGCGCGGCGCTGGGTGCGGAGGAGGTCCGGGCGACCAAGCAGGCGCTGGGCCTTGATCCCGACCAGCACTTCCATGTGCCCGCGGACGTCCGCGAGCACATGATGGACGGGTGCCGCGAGCGCGGCGCCGCGGCCCAGCGCGCCTGGGAGGAGCGATTCTCTGCCTGGCGCGAGCGCGAGCCCGAACTGGCGGCGGAGTGGGACGCGGCGCAGGCCGCCCGCCCGAGCGAGCCGGTGGCACCCTCGCTTCCGATCTTCGACCCGGCCGAGCGCGCGGCGCTGGCCACGCGGTCCGCCGGGGCTGCCGTCATGCAGGCGTTCGCCCCCCTCGTCCCGACCATGGTGGGCGGCGCGGCAGATCTCGTCGAGTCCACCAAGACGGAGTTCAAGGAGGAGGCCAGCTTCACGCGCGAGCACGCCGGGCGCAACGTGCACTGGGGCGTCCGCGAGCACGCGATGGGCGCGGCGGTCAACGGGCTCGCGCAGCACGGGGGGATCGTGCGGCCCTACGGATCGACGTTCCTGATCTTCTCGGACTACATGCGCCCGGCCATCAGGCTGTCCGCCCTCATGAAGCTTCCCGTGGCCTGGGTCTTCACCCACGACTCCGTCGGCCTCGGCGAGGACGGGCCGACCCACCAGCCCGTCGAGCACCTGCTCGCGCTGCGCGCCATCCCCGGGCTCGTGGTCCTGCGCCCCGCCGACGCCGCCGAGACCGCGCAGGCGTGGCGGGTCACGCTCGAGGAGGTCGAGGGGCCGGTCTGCCTCGTCCTCTCGCGCCAGGATCTCCCGGTGCTCGATCGCGAGGCGCTGGCCGGCGCGGAGGGCCTGGCACGTGGCGCGTACGTGCTGGCCGAAGCCGACGCCGACGGACCGACGGACGCGATCCTCGTCGCCACCGGCTCGGAGGTCGCGCTCGCGCTCGAGGCGCGCACGACACTCGCCGCCGAGGGCCTCGGCGTACGCGTCGTGTCAATGCCCTCGTGCGAGCTGTTCGACGCACAGGACGGGACCTACCGCGCCGAGGTGCTGCCGGCCGGCGTGCCGACGATCGCGGTGGAGGCCGCGGTCACCCTGGGCTGGGAGCGCTATGCGCACGCCGCCGTGGGCATCGACCGCTTCGGCGCCTCCGCGCCCGGCGCCGAGGCGCTCACGGGCCTGGGCATGACCTCGGAGGAGGTTTGCGGCGCGGTGCGCAACGTCCTGCGGGCCGACACGGCGGGCGCGTGATGAGCGCGAAGGCGTCGTCCTCCACGGTCGCCGAGTTGCTGAGCACCCCCCAGGTCGCCCCATCGATCCTCGCCGCCGACTTCGCCCGCCTGGGCGAGCAGGTCGGCGAGGTGCTCGCGGCCGGCGCACGGGTGCTGCACGTCGACGTCATGGACGGCCACTTCGTCCCCCCGATCACGATCGGCTCGCTGATCGCGGACGCGATCAGCGAGCAGGTCCACGACGCCGGCGGCATCGTCGATGTGCATCTGATGGTGGAACGTCCCGAACGGCACATCGACGCCTTCGTCGAGGCGGGGGCCGACATCGTGACCATCCACCAGGAAGCCACGCCTCACGTCCACCACGCCCTCGAGCGCATCCGCGAAGCCGGCTGTCGCGCCGGGCTTGCCATCAACCCGTCCACCCCGGTCGACGTCGTGAGCGAGGTGGTCGACGTGCTCGACCTCGTCCTGTGCATGAGCGTGAACCCGGGCTGGGGCGGCCAGTCGTTCATCCCCGCATCGGTGGACAAGCTGGCGCGCCTGCGAGGGCGCCTGCCCGCCGGGACGGCGCTCGAGGTCGACGGCGGGGTCGACGTACGCACGGTCTCCCAGTGCGTCGGTGCCGGTGCGACGCTGCTGGTGGCGGGCTCGTCCGTCTTCGGGGCGGACGACCCCGGCGAGGCGTTCGGGCGCCTTGCCGCTGCGATGGAAGCCTGAGCCGCCGGTTCCGGCGGCCTCGGCGAACGGCAGCACCCGCTAGCAGCCACCCGGACGAGCCACCAACTCTCGGGAGGCTCGGGCGGTTCCGTGCTTCGTTCAGTGCTGCCGTGCGCGGGCGCCGCCCCGGCGGACCGCAGGTAGCACTCCGCTGGAGCGCTCGTCAGCGGCCAGCAGGACTATCGGTTCCACAAGGGGCTCGGCGGCGGGTTAGGGCTGGGCCGGTCCTGCGGTGGCCACTCCTCCTCCGGGTGTTGCCCCTGCCCCTCGGTGTCGGCGCGAGCGGGCGGCGCGGCCGTGGCGGTCCCTCCGCCCGGGCCGTTCGGCCCATGCCTGTCCTCCGGGTGGCGCGCGGGGTCAGACGCCGCCGTGCCGGCCGGCGGCGCCGCATTGGCCTCGAGGCGCGCGACACAGTCCTCCATGAGCTTGCGCCCGGCGCCGAGGTCGGCGTTGATGTCGTCGATGATGGCCTCGGCGGGCTGCGCTGTCGTGGTGACTGCCTGGACGGCCCCGAGGATGATGTTGAGCCGGTTCACCACATGCTTGAGGATCAGGATGATCGCGATCAGGTGGCCGGCGATCGCGATGATCGCGATCAAGACTCCGAGCAGGAAGACGACAAAGGCGGGGTCCATGGCTGCCTCCTAGCTGATCCGGTCGAGCGCCCTGACGTAGCGCTCGAGGTCGGTGTTGGCTTGCCTCACAAGCTCCCGGGTGGTGGTCAGTTCGCCCAGCGCCTCGAGGTGCGGTGCGAGCTGGGCGCCGTACTCGGTGATGTCGTCGGCGTAGGCCTTGATCTCGGTTGCCGGCTGGAGGACACGCCTCAGGATGATGACCACCACAGGGATGATCACGAACAGGAAGAGCACGTTGGCGATCCACACGAGGGTCATGACCTCACCCCCCCGCGGCTCTTGCGCTCGGCCTTGTCGACGACGCTCGGAAGCGTTCCCGCGATGTCCTCCAGGACGATGTTGATCTGGCCCACGTTGTGTCGGACCGCACGGACCTGCCGCTCGACGGCGCGGGCGCCGAAGGCGACCTCCGCGAGGGTGGACGAGATGGAGCGCAGCTGGTAGGCCACGACCAGGAGATAGATCGCGAGGATGACGACGAGCGCCACGATCTCGACGACGGTCAGAATCGTCAGCAGACCTTCGCTCATCGGTCGTCGCCCGGCTCGGAGAGCAGCTTGTCATGACGGACCATCTCTTCGCGCAGGGCCCGCAGGACCGAGGCGGTGCCCGCGAGCTGGTACAGGCCGGTCGTGTTCTGCGCGAGCCGCTTGGTGACGGTCCACAGCGAGGCCACGCCCACGTCGATGTCTCGCACGAGCTTCACGAGGAGCGTGAGCAGGGCGATGACCACGATGATCACCACCAGTCCCATCCCCAGCGCGACGAGCCAGAGCGTCTTGTCGTCCGCGTTCACAGCGAGGAACATCTCAACCTCCCAACAGTTTCCGGGCGGACTCCGCCGCCCTCCAGATGGCCGTCGCCGACGAGTTGATGTGCTGAATCTCCCAGACCGAGAGCGTGGCTGCGCGTGCCTGGTCCATCGCCTCGATCCCGATCCGCGCCTGAGCCCCGATGCGGGACGCGAGCGTGAGGATCGTCGCGACGAGCACGACCACGACGGCAACGACCAAGAAGCCGATCCCGATCCCTACGTACCACCCCACGTACTCCGCGGAGGTGCTCACCTCAGCCTGTTGCGCCAGCAGCATCTTCGACCTCTCCTCGCTCTCCGAATCGAAACCTAGCATGGCTGACGATCGCTAGGGGTAACAGGCACATAGCTGGCGCTGCAAGACGCCATAACCAGATGCTCGGTCCGGTCGGTCGGTATGGTTGGTCGACTAGTGTGATCGGCGAGTAGGTCGTGGACAAGGGGAGGTGATGAGCGGTGGGCGAGCTTGAGGCGTTGAGAGTCCGGGACGAACTGCTCCAGGCGATGTACTGGATGCGTGCCGAGGGGCTTGCCATGTCGCCGACCGTGCGGGAGCTGTCGACGTTCCTCGTCGTGCCCGCCGACACCCTCGCGGCCTATGTCGATCGGTTCGTGGCCGACGGCTACCTCGCGCCCGCCGACGGGGGCTACGGTCTGACGGCCGTCGGCGAGGAGGCCGGCAAGCGCGGCTTCGCCGACGAGTTCGCCGACGTCACGAAGCCCGGGCACGGCGAGTGCGACGAGGACTGCTGGTGCAACTCGTCGCCCGACGCGGCCGCCGACTGCATCGAAGGCCGGGCTCACGCCCATCACTGAGAGCGCGTGACCATGGATCCCGTCCTGCCCACCCTGCCCAAGAACTTTCTGCGGCCGTGCCTGCTGCTGTTGCTCCGCGAGCAGCAGGCCCACGGCTACGAACTGCTCGAACGCCTGCGGCCGTTCGGCTTCGAGGGCTCGGATCCCGGCGGCCTCTACCGCTCGCTACGCAAGCTCGAGGGCGAGGGGCTGGTGCACTCGGCGTGGGAGCCATCCAGCTTCGGGCCCGCCCGCCGCATCTACGAGATCACCCGCGCCGGCATGGAGGAGCTGCACGACCGGGCCAAGGGCCTGGCCGAGGCGCGCGGGACCCTCGACACCTTCCTCGGCCGCTACGAGGAGTTCGTCGCTTTGCGACGGGCCGAAGCGCCGGCGCCGGCGCCGGCCCGGGGCTGAGGCGCCCGAGCGCGCGCCCGGCAGCGAGCGGCGCGCAGTGCTGCGATCCTGCCCCTCATGACCGCCGAGCCCGACAAGCAGCAGAGTCCCACGTGGGTGCGCATCGGCTCGACCTACGGTGGCGTCGTCGCCGGGATGATCGGCGCGCTCGTCTACCACGCCGGCGCGCAGCGCGGCGGGCGGGGCGGACCCGCCGGCGAGCAGGCCCAGGCCGGCCCGGGCTGGTACCTCGTCTGGATCGACCAGCCCCACCGCCACCTCCAGCTCTCAGCGCCCGCGCCACCGGCCGCCGCCCCCGCGGCCGAGCTGGACGAGAGCGCCCTGGTCGCCCTCGCCGAAGCGGGCGACGCGATCGAGGCCAGGCTCGCCAAAGACGGCTCCGCCGGGCCGAACGGGCGGTAGGATCGGCGCATGCTGACCGTCGGGATCACGCTCATGCTCGCGTCCATCGTGGTGGGTGTCATCACGCTGGTATCGGTCGCGCTGCTGTCCTCGCCGGCGCGCTCCGCAGGCAGGCGCGCTCGCTCGACGGTGAGCCGCTCCGCTCGGCAACGTGACCCCTCCTTTCAGGACGTGTTCGGATCTGCGGCGCAACGCGACGTGCGCTCTCATCCCGCGGAGGCGGAGGAGCCACCGCGATGGGTCCTCGCGCTGACGCTCCTCTGCGGTGCCGGGCTCGTGCTCGGGCTGCTGCTCGTGATGATCCCGTCGATACCTTGAGCCCCGGGAAGCGACCATGAAACTGGCGATCGCCGGCAAGGGAGGAGCAGGAAAGACCTCGATCACCGGGACTCTTGCGCGCATGATGGGTCGCCGCGGCCGGCGGGTGCTGGCCGTCGACAACGACCTCAACCCGAACCTCTCGCTCACCCTCGGGATCCCAGCGGCCCGGATCTCCAGCCTGCCGACCTTCCCGGCCGAGATCGTACGCCGCAACGAAGACGGCGTCTATGAGCTCGCGATGTCGCTGGAGGAGATCTGCGAAGGCTCCGCGGTGCCCGCGCCCGACGGGGTGTCGCTGCTCGTGGCGGCCGAGCCGAGAGAGGCCGCGACGGGGTGCCTGGGCGCCATGCACATGGCCGTGCGTGGCGTGATCGGCGCTGCGCCGAGCAACGACGAGGACGTCTGCATCGTGGACCTGGAGGCTTCGACCGAGCACCTGCTCGTGGCCACCGCCGAGCACGCCGACGCGATGTACGCGGTCGTCGAGGCCTACGGCACGTCGCTGGAGACCGGGAGGCGTGTCGCCGTCCTGGCGCGTGACCTGGGGCTGCCACACGTCGGGCTGATCGCCAACAAGGTGCGGGATGAGGGTGACGTCGCGATCGTCACCGCCTTCGCGGAGCGCCACGGAATCGGGTTCGCCGGCGCCATCCCCTACGACGAGTGCTTCCACGCGGCCGAGCGCGCGCTGCGCGCGCCGATAGACCACGATCCCGACGCCCCTGCGGTCCGTGCGATCGACGATCTGGCCGCGCGCCTGATCGCCGGCGCGTGATCGTCGGCGCTCCCGGGCGTTGCGGACTGACAGCCACGGCGTAGCCATTGGTCGTCTGGTGCATTAGCCGCAACGAGCAGCGGCGAGCACCAGGCGGCAACTGCCCAAGTTGCACTCGGGTGCACGCGAGGGGCACGCGTGGATGGGTTCGAACCCCTACCGCACCGTCACGCCCCGCACCGTGACCCCGGCACCGGGCACCGTCACGACGCACAACCGGGTGCTGAGCTGCGCGGCGAGGGTGGGTGAGGGGACGTTCGTGCGGTCGACGATCGGTCGATCGGGCTCGCTGAGAGAGCCGGATCGACCGATCGTCCCGGCGGCCGACCGTGCGCTCCCGACTAGCCGGGCAGGCGGTCGCTGAGGCGCCCGATCCGGTCGGTCGCCGAGCCCAGCGGCTCGACGACCTCGCGGATCTCCCCCATGCTGCCCTCGACCGACTCCATCCCCTTGCGGATGGCCGCGAGCTCTGGGGGCACGGTCTCGATGGCCCCCCTCGTGGCGGCGAGCTCGTGTTGCATCTTCTCGGTGGTGACGGCGTTGGCCGCGAGCGGCGCCAGCAGCGCGGACGTCGTCACGCCCTGACGCTCCAGCAACGGGACGAGGGCCTCGACCGAGCGCGTCATGTGGTCGAGGCGATCCAGGAGGGTCTCCAGGCGGGCATCCACCCCCCGCTCGATCTCGGGCAGGCGGCGCGTGGCGTCGGCCACCTCGCGGATGCTCTCGACCGCGCGCATGACAAGGCGCTGCGGGACGAGATCGCCAAGCACGTCCGGTTGTACGAGAAGCCGACCCTGGCGGATCAGGCCGGTACCGGCGAACCCGCGAGGCGGTCCGCGAGTGCCACGAGGGCCTTGACCCCCGGTGAGTACGGGTCGAGATCGATCGGCGCGACGCCGTCGCGGTCGGCGCTGGCGATGGTCGCGTCCTCGGGGATGACGATCAGCTCGCGGTCGGGGATGACCGCGCGGATGGCGTCGAGATCCGCCTCGTCGCGGACTCGGTTGGCGAGCACGATCACCTCGGTCTTGTCGTCGGCGATGGCGACGGCGCGGCGCGCCACCTCGAGCGCCTTCGCGGTCGGGTTGGCGACCACGAGCACGACGTCGGCGTTGCCGGGCGCCAGGCGCAGGACCGTGCCCAGGCCGGCCTCGAGGTCGCAGATCACCGTGCGGCCGCCGTCCTCCAGCTCGCGCAGGAGCTGGTCGGGGGAGACCCCGCAGCACTGGCACCCCGGATTCTCGGTCTCGATCCGGTTGGCGACCACGAGCCGCACGCCGTCGGGAGCGTCGGCGCCGAAGCGCTCGACCATCCCCTCGACCGTCGGCTCGTGCTCGATCTCACCCGCCTCGACGCCCTGGCGCACGCCGAGCAGCAGTTCGGTCTGCTGCGGACCGACCCCCAGCGAGACGCCGAGCATCGGGTTGGCGTCGGCGTCGAGGGCGAGCACCGAGTGCCCTGCGCGCGCGAGCGCGCGCGCCACCGTGCCCGACACAGTCGTCTTGCCCGCCCCGCCTTTGCCTGCTACCGCGATCTTCATGCTCCGGAGGCTAGCTCCCGGCGAGCGCGGCCACAAGTCGCTCGATCTCCGCGACCGCGGGCGAGGCGGGAGCGTGGTCCAGCGGCGCGATCCCGAGCCGCTCGGCGCGGGCCACGCCCTCGTCGGCCGGCACGGCAGCCAGCACCGACTCGCCCACGAGCTCCTCCACGTGGCGGACGTCGGCGGGGCCGGTGACGCGGTTGGCCACGAACACCGCACGCGCACCCTCGCGCATGCGCGCGACACGCGCCACCCGCCGGGCCGCCAGGGCCGACTGCGCAGTCGGCTGGACCACCGCCACGAAGATGTCCGCGTAGGGCGCCCAGCCGAAGGCGACCTGGCGGGGACCCGCGGGCAGGTCGCCGACCAGGGCCCAGTCCGCGAAGGCCCGCGCCCCGGCGAGGCGGTGGACCACCCGGTAGAACGCGTTCACCGACCCCATGATTGGTTCCATCCCCTCGAGCGGGGTCTTACCGCACTGCAGCAGGCGGATGCCGTCGGGCGCGTCGGTCGCGTAGCGCTTGACCGCTCGTACGGGACCGATGCCCTTCTTGAGCCGCCAGCGCCCGTCCTCGTCCTTCTCGGCGGCCTCGCGCAGCGGCGGCTGCGTCGGGTCGGAGCCCGCTCCCAGGCTCATCGACAGGCCGGGCAGGAGGTCGGAGTCCAGCGCCAGCACGCGGTTGCCGTCGCGGGCCAGGACGCGCGCCATCGTGCCCGAGATCACGGACTTGCCCGCTCCGCCCTTCCCGACCACGGCGACCCTCACGGCGCAGGACGTTATCCGTTCGCGCAGCCGATACGATCAACCCCTCAGGTCGAGAGCGAACCGGAAGGAACGACATGAGCGAGGAAAGACCGTCCCGGGACGATGCCGCCCGCGACTCCGATCCCGAGCCCGCCTGGAAGGTCGACAAGGAGAAGTCGCTCACTCGCCTGCGCAAGGCCGACGATGCGCCGGGGGGCAGGCTCGTCTATACCGACGAGCATGGCGGGCGCCGGCGCCTGCCCGCCGACATGTCGACGCTCACGCGCGAGGAGCGGGGCGCCGCGGTGACCGCGCTGTCCTCTGCGCTGGGGGCACCCGATCCCGACTACGCACGCCTGGCCGCGGTGGAGCGCCTCACCGAGATGCGCGCCGCCGGCACCGTGAGCGAGGAGAACTTCATCCGCGAGCGGCGGCGCCTGATGGGCGACGGCTGACCTGTCGGCGCGGCTTGCGCCTGGATAGGGCTCAGCCCGCGGTCACCCGCAGCGTCTCCCCGATCCGGTCGAACAGCGGTGCGAGCCCGGCGAAACCCTCGGCCGGCACGGTCTGGAACACGACCGTGATCAGCGTCTGACCGCGGAAGAGGAAGTAGTGCGCATGGGCGCCCCGCTGCCCGGTGGCGGCGTCCGGGAACGTGTAGAGGTACAGGTAGCCCGGCACTCCGCCGAGGTCCACCTGCTCGGGTGGGCGCAGCAGCGTCGGCTGCCCCGCGCGCACGAGGTCGTCGCTGACCTCCTTGGCCGTTTCGAGGTTCCCGACCTCGACCCCGAGGTCGGCCGTCCGCACCAGCATCGAGGCGCCGTCACCCTCGGCCAGCAGCACCACCGCGGGGTCGGCCGACGCGACGCGCCGCCAACCGGGCGGGTTCGAGATCGAGATCCCGACCTCCGGGTCGGCGAACGCTTCGAGGTCGTCCGCCGCCTGAGCCGGTGGATCGAGCGGAGCCGGAGTGATCAGCTCGCGCCCGATCAGCGCCGCGGCCGCGCCGACCAGGATGACCAAGGCGGCGCCCCCCGCGATCCACCTGCGCCGGGCGGCGGGCCCGGCGCCGACGCCGGTCTCAGCCGGCACCGCTGAGGCCCGTCGGTCGTCGTCGGGGCCCTAGTGGTG
>Ga0136613_10001046_pt1 | contig 13856 bp, 12 predicted proteins | sample AntDrymUQ2722106_2_FD_106649 | JGI IMG/M metagenome (GOLD analysis project Ga0136613, IMG submission 106649) | Polar desert sand microbial communities from Dry Valleys, Antarctica - metaG UQ272 (21.06) | ecosystem: Environmental > Terrestrial > Soil > Desert | place: Antarctica: Dry Valley... | reverse complement strand
TGCCGGGGGGACCAATCAGCTTCACGCTGACGGTACCGAGCGGCTGGGAAGCGGACGCGCCACGTGGCGTCTGGCCAGCCGGCGGCCCCGGTGGTCCGGATGGAGCCGCCGTCACGTTCCATATGGTTGAGGGCCTCTACGCCGATCCGTGCGAGGCGACTGGTTCGGGCGACCCGGATGTTGCAGTCGGTCCCTCCGTGGACGACCTCGTCACCGCGCTTGGCAGTCAACCGACGTATGAGTCGAGCGCGGCGACCGATGTGACCGTGGACGGGTATCCGGGCAAGCGGCTGGACCTGCAGCTGCCATCCGATATCGACTTTGCCACCTGCGATGACGGCCAGTTCTGGGTCTGGGACACTGGCCCATACGCTCAAGGCCCGGGCAATCGCTGGCAGGTGACGATTCTCGACGTGGATGGGACAAGGGTCGTCGTTTTGGCAGAGGACTTCGCCGACACGACGGCAAGCGTCCAGACCGAGCTCCAGGCAATCGTGGACTCCATCCAGATCGACGGACCGTAGCGGCCGCACGCCCACCCGCCGGCCATCGGAATCATCCGGCGGTCGGCTCTCCATGGCACCATGGGCACATGACCTTCACCGAGACGAACGACGCATTTTTCGTCGACTTCTTTCGCCATTACCCGGTGCATGCCACGAACGCCGGCAACCACGAGCATGATGATGTCTGGCCTGGCCTCACCGATGCCGGCACCCAGGAGCGCCTCGCCTGGCTGGCCCAAGCCCGCGCCGATCTCGAGGGCGCGCACGATCTCAGCCGCGACGAGGAGATCGATCGACGGGTGCTCCTTACCCAGATCGACGACCTGCGCTTCGACGAGGAGGATCTCGACGAGGCCTCGTGGAGCCCGATCGTGTACAGCTACCTGCTCGGCGGAGGCCTCTTCGCGCTCGTCTCACGCGACTTCGCGCCGCTGGAGGATCGGCTGGCGAGCACCGCCGGACGGATGGAGGGCATCCCCGCCGTTCTGGAGGCCGCCCGAGCGAACCTGACATCCGGCCGTGGCCGCGCGGTGAGCGGCTTTCACGTCGAGAAGGCAATCGCCACCATGCCCGGCGTCTCAGACCTGTGCCGGACCGCCGTCGAGGTGGCCGTCGACGTCGACCCCAGCCTCCGCGATCGTGTCAGCGCCGCCGCAACCCCGGCCATCGAGGCGGTTGATGCCTTCATCGCCTGGCTGCGCGACGACCTGCTCCCGACCGCCGAGGGTGACTTCCGGCTGGGGCGTGAGCTGTACGAGCGCAAGTTCACGCATCGGCTCAAGGCGACCATCACGGTGGCTGACCTCGAGGCGCGTGCCGCGCAGACCTACGACGCGGTCCGGGCCGAGATGCTGCGGCTGGCGCGCGGGCTCTGGCCCGCCTGGATTGGCGACAAGCCAATGCCCGACGACGGTGACGCCCTCACCCGTCGCGTGCTGGATGCCATCGCGGTCGACCATCCGAAGCCCGAGGAGCTGCTCGACTTCTGTCGCGCCGAGCACAAGAAGATCGAGGCCTTCATCCGCGAGCGCGACCTCATCGGCCTGGCGGACGATCCGCTTCAGATCATCTGGACGCCGCCGTTCCTTCGTGCCTTCGGCGGCGCCATGCTCATCCCGCCCGGGCCGCTCGACCGAGGCCTCGACAGCTTCTTCGCCATCACCCCGCCGCCGGACGAGTGGACCGACGAGCAGGTCGAGTCCTTCCTGCGCGAGTACAACGCCCGCCAGCTTCGACTGCTCACCATTCACGAGGCGACGCCCGGCCACTATATCCAGCTGGCATGGTCGAACCGATGCGACTCGCTGCCGCGATCCGTCTTCGGGTCGGGTGTCTTTGCCGAGGGCTGGGCCGTCTATGTCACCCAGGTCATGATCGACGCCGGCTACGGTTCCGATGACCCTGCCCTCCGCCTGAACCACTGGAAGTACTTCCTGCGCGCGGTGACGAATACGCTCATGGACATCCGGATCCACACCAGCGACATGACCGAGGACGAGGCCATGGCGATGATGGTGGAGGGTGGCTTCCAGGAGCACTCCGAGGCGTCCGAGAAGTGGTCGCGCGCCCGCCTGTCGAGCACCCAGCTGTGCGAGTACTACCTCGGCAGCGTCGAGATGACCGAGCTCGAGCGGGAGGCTCGCCGCCGTGCCGGCGACGGCTTCGCGTGGCGCCCATTCCTGGAGTCGGTGGTCAGCCACGGCACGCCACCGATGCCGATCATCCGCGACATCCTGTACGGCCAGGGTCGATAGCGGCCCCCTGGCGGTTTGCGCCCCCGCGCAAATTACACCGCCGTCGCCGATGAATCGGTCAGGGAAGGGCCGGGGGCTCCACGCCGACGAGCTCCAGGAGCGATGGTCCGTTCGGTGGTTCCGCGGTCAGCATGCCGCCGAGATCGACGTGACTTCGATTCACGAGGAGCGCCATGGTGACGTCGTGCTCGGGCAGGTGCACCAGCAGCGTGGTGTACGTGTTGAGCAGTCCCGTGTGGCCGTAGCCGAGGGTGCCGGGCAGCTCGACGCGCTGGAGCCCGAGGCCGTAATCATGGCTGTTGAGCGCGATCATCTCCCTGCGTGATTCGTCGCTGAGGATCTCCGCCGCGTAGAGTGCGTCTCCCCACCGCGCCAAATCCTCAGCGGACGCGCTCATCGCCCCGGACGCCCAGAAGATGGTGGCCCAGGCGGGGGAGAGCGGCCCGCCGTCGTCGGTCGTGCCGGTCAGCAGCTGCGTGTCGTCGAGCCCGAGGGGTTCCAGGAACCTGGTTTCGAGCTCATCGGCCAACGTCGTGCCGGTCAGGTGCTGGATGACGAGCCCGAGCAGGAAGTAGTTCGTGTTGGCGTAGGCCCAGCCCTCGCCGGGCTGATACCACGGCGCATGGATCGTCTCGAACACCTCGGCCGTCGTCCAGGCACGTCCGGGCTCCTCCTCGAGCCCCGTGCGGGTGGTGTCGTTGAAGACGTCGGCCAGCCCGCTGGTGTGGTCGAGCAGCTGCCGGATGGTGATCTCCTCGCTGATGCTCGGCGCGTCCGGCAGGTGATCGCGAACCGGGTCGTCGAGCTCCAGGCGGCCCTCCTCGGCGAGCTGAAGGATCGTGGCGGCCACGAACGTCTTGGTGACGCTGCCGATGACGAGCGGGTCATCGGTATTGATGGAGGCCGTCCCACCACGGTCGCGGCCGGCGGCGCCGCTCCATAACAGCTCGCCGTCGCGCATGGCGGCGAAGGTGATGCCGTACGCGCCTCCGGCCTCGCGGGCGGCCCAGATAGCCGCCTCGAACTGCGCCTCGTCGATCGGCGGTGGCCGCTCGGCGGCCCTGACGCTCGGCGGAGGCGGATGCGGATGCACGGCCGCATCGACGTCGATCGGCTGGAGGCGTCGAGGAGGTGCAGGCGTGTCGATCCGGTCGATCGGAACCGGTCCGGCACGTTGTGGCTCGACGGCGCTGAGCGGCGCCAGCGTCAGGTCGGGAGCGAGGAGGACCAGCAGCGACAGGAGGGAGGCGGCGGCGGGCGCTCGAAGACGTCGGAGGGTAGACGTGGGCAGCTCCCTCTTGTGCAGCACCGCCGGGCACGATCGATTCGGTTTGCTCGTGCGCGCATCATGCCCGATATCGGACGCCTTCTCAAGGGCGCGCGACGGTACCGGCAGCTTGCCACAGCCGGTGAAATTTGTTAGCATAGCTAACGAATGACCATTCCCCGGCTCTTCCCGCGTGATTCACGCCGCCCCGATGGGGCGGTGACGCCGTCACGCGCGTCGGGCGGCGCGCTCGGGCGAGGCTTCAGCGCCATGCGGCACCGCAACTACCGGATCTACTGGTTCGGCCAGATCGGCAGTCTCGTTGGCGCCTGGATGCAGTCGGTCGCCCAGCCGTGGCTCGTCCTGGAGCTCGGCGGCTCGCCGCTCCAGCTCGGAACGGTGCTGGCCCTGATGTTCGCGCCCTCGATGGTTCTCGCGCCGATCGGCGGCGTCCTTGCCGACCGCGTCGACAAGCGCCGCGTCCTGATGATCGTGAACGGCGTCGCGATGCTGCAGGCCGGCCTCCTGTTCGGGCTTGCCGCCACCGGGCTCGTCGAGATCTGGCACGTCTACCTGCTGGCGCTGCTCGCCGGTTTCGTGAACGCGGTCGAGATGCCGGTCCGGCAGGCGTTCGCCGCGGAGCTCGTTCCGACCGACGACCTGACGAACGCGATCGCGCTCAACTCGACGAGCTTCAACCTGTCGCGCGTCATCGGCCCGGCCATCGCGGGCGTGACGATCGCCGTGTTCGGCGTCGCCATCAACTTCGGCATCAATGCCGTCAGCTACCTGTCCGTGCTGGTCGGCCTCTGGATGCTCGACGGCAGCGCGCTGCGACAGATCGAGCGCCCTGATCGGTTCCCGTCGATCCGGACCAGCCTGGCCGAGGGCGTTCGCTATGCCGTGGCCACGCCCACCGTCCTGTGGCCACTGGTCCTGCTCGGCGGAACGGCAATGTTCGCCATGAACTTCCAGACGCTTCTGCCGCTCTTCACGCGCAATGCGCTCGGCCTGGATTCCGGTGGCTACGGCGCGCTCTTCGCTGCGATGGGTGCCGGGTCGCTGGTCGGGTCACTGATCCTGGCCTTCACGACCAGCCAGCGGCCCATGCTGGCGCTCATCGTCGGCGGCGGGGCGGTCTTCCTGGCGCTCGAGCTGGCACTCGGCTTCGTCGGCACGCCGCTGGCGGTCTTCCCGCTCGTTTTCGGCATCGGCCTTGCCTCGATGCTGATGGTGAACACGATCAACATCACGATCCAGAACAGCGTGCCCGATGCCCTGCGCGGCCGCGTGATGTCGCTCTATGTCACCGTCTTCGCCGGAACGGCTCCGCTCGGTGGGCTGCTCGCCGGAGCCCTGGCCGAGGGGATCGGCGCACCGCTCGCGTTCAGCGTCGGCGCAGCGCTGGCGATGGGTGTTCTCGGATTCGTGGCCTGGAAGCTGCGCTCGGTTCAGATGCCGCGCGGCGGCATGTCGGCTCTCGAGCCGAAGCGCGACGAGCGGCCACGCGAGATCACGAGCCGGGCGGCATGACGCCTGCACCTCGGGTGGTTAGCATGGGCAACCTCTCGGAGACCTGACGTTTGACCGATTCGTCCCCCGGCGCACGACCCGACCAGCCTCGCCCGCTCCCGCTGCGCGCCGCCGCCGGCGGGCTCAAGCGCGGCTTCTCGGCGCTTTCCGTGCGCAACTACCGGCTCTACTGGTGGGGCCAGGTCGTCAGCCTGATCGGCACCTGGATGCAGCAGGTGAGCCTGCCATGGCTCATCCTGGCGCTCGGTGGATCGCCCATCCAGCTCGGGTACGTCGCCGTCCTGCAATTCGGTCCGGCCCTCTTTCTGGCACCCTTCGGCGGCGTCATCGCCGATCGGATCGACAAGCGGCAGGCGCTCATCGGCTCACAGGTCGCAGCAAGCCTCCAGGCGTTCGTGCTCTTCATCATCATCGCGACCGGTGTCGTCGAGATCTGGATGGTCATGGTGATGGCGTTCATGCTGGGCCTCGTCAACGCGGTCGACATGCCGATGCGCCAGGCACTTGCCGCGGACCTCGTTCCACGCCACCTGCTGCACAACGCGATCGCCCTGAATTCGATGGCCTTCAACTCGGCACGCGTCGTCGGTCCGGCATTGGCCGGCGTGATCATCGCCGTCGGAACCGGCGTCACCGGCTCGACGATCGCGGGGGTGGCGGTCAACCTGGGGATCAACACGCTGACCTACGCGGGCGTGCTCACCGGCCTGCTGCGCATGAACCCGCGTGAGATCAGGCGCATGGAGCGGCCCGAGCAGCATCCGCCGGTCCTCGAGAGCCTGCGCGAGGGATTCTGGTATGCCGTCCGCACGCCACTCGTGCTGTGGTGCCTGGTGCTGCTGGGCGGCGTCGCGGCCTTCGGCTTCAACTTCCAGATCCTGCTGCCGCTCTTCGCCACCGGCATCCTCGACCTGGGGGCGGACGGGTATGGCGCCCTCTTCGCGGCCATGGGGATCGGCTCGCTGGCCGGCTCTCTGACGCTGGCGATCATGCAGCGGCGGCGTGCCATCCCGCTCATGCTCGGCGGTGGCATCGTCTTCTCGTTTCTGCTCGTCGCCATCGCTGCATCACGAAACGTCTTGCTCGCCGCGCCGCTCGTCCTGGCCGCCGGGTACTTCAGCATGCTCATGATCAACACGATCAACGCGACGGTGCAGGCCAACGTCACCGATGCGCTGCGCGGCCGCGTCATGAGCTTCTACGTGACCGTCTTCGCCGGCTCGGCGCCGCTGGGCGGGCTCTTCGCAGGATTCGTGGCCGAGACATGGGGGACGCCCGCGGCGTTCGTGACCGGCGCGGTCCTGTCCATGGTCACGGTCGGCATCGTGGCGGTGGGCCTGCGCTGGGCATCCAGCCGTGGGTCCCTCGGCGTGACGATGCTCGACACGTCCTCGGAACGGCCAAAAGGCCCGCGTCGCGCAGCCGAGGCGCGACCGTCAGCGGCGCGTTGAGTGCTGCGGGAGCAGGACCTGGAGCTCCTCCAGCGCCGCGGCGACGCCGGCGCGCCGCTTCTCCGGAATCGGCTCGAGCAGCTCGTGGGCAGCGTGGAGGAGGTCCTGCCGCATGGCTCGCGCCTGGCGACGCCCGATCGGGGTCGGCGCCAGGAGGACGGCACGCTTGTCGGATGGATCGGTGCGCCGCTCGACCAGGCCGGCGTCGGCCAGGCTACCGGCCAGCCGCGTGACGACCGGCGCCGTGACCATGAGCCGTCGCGCCACGTCGGCCTGGTTCTGCGGTCCCAGCGTGTCGATCATGCGCAGCACGTTGTACTGCTGGTAGGTGAGATCGCCCCACGTCTTGCGGCGGCGGGCGTGCGCCACCAGATGACGCATGACGGGCCCAACGGTGCCGATCAGGCTTGCCTCGAGGCTCGGCGGCTCCGGCGGAGGCGGATCACTGATCGTCGTCCGCTTCGTGCGCGTTGTCGGCGCGTTGGTGGGCATCAGCATGGATCGTAGCAGTCGAACGCGGCCGGCACTTGCCCTCGTCCTGATCGCCACGGCGCATGCGGCCATCCATGCGCAATCAGCGCTCATGCCGCTCGTGTACGCCATCGTGATCGTCGAGTACGGACTCAATGAGCGCGACATCGGCACCTTCATCGCCATCACCACCGCGGTCGGCGGCTCGATGCAGCTGGCCTACGGCTTCCTGACCCGATACATCGCGCGGCCGGTCCTGTTGGCCGGTGGCCAGATCCTGTTCGGGACCAGCCTCATCGTGGGTGGCCTGTCGCAGTCGATCACGCAGCTCCTCGCCGCCATCAGCGCCGCGCGGATCGGCTCCAGCCCGCAGCATCCGGTCGGAAACGCGCTTCTCTCCGACATCTACCCGGCCGAGCGTCGCGGCTTCGCGATCAGCGCGCACATCAGCGGCGGAAACGTCGGGACGGTGCTGGTCCCGTTCGTCGGCGGCGCGCTCCTGCTCGCGGTGGGCTGGCAGGCGACGCTGGCGCTATTCGGGATCCCGGCGCTCGTGATCGGCGTGCTGGTCGCCTTCCTGGTCCGTGAGGACCACGCGGCCTACCGACGGCGTGCCCGGGCGTCGGGTTCGGTGCAGGCCCATCTGCGCGAGGTCGTCGGCCGACGCGACCTGCGGCTCATCCTGGGAGCGTCGCTGGTGGCGGCCGGAGGTCGCGGGCTCGACATCGTGGCGCCCTTCATGGTGCTCTACCTGTCCGGCCCGCTCGGGTTCGACGAGAGCACGGTCAACCTTCTTTACGCCCTGCTCCTGGTCGGCGCGGTGGTCGGGCCGATCCTGGCCGGCATGCTCTCCGACCGATTCGGGCGCCGGCCGACGCTCGTCGCGTACTACCTGCTCTCGGCGGTCGGCATCCTTGCCTTCCTCGCCGCGGGCGCGAACCTGGTCCTGCTGATCCCACTGCTGCTCCCGTTCGGCACCGCCGTGTTCAGCGAGTCGCCGGTACTCCAGGCATACCTGGCGGATCGCGCCACCGGACCGATGCGCGACGTCGCCTTCTCGGTCTACTTCACCTTCGCATTCGGGATCGGCGCGGCGTGGGCCTTCATCATCGGCTTTGTGGCGGAGGCGCTGGGATACCCTGCCGCCTTCGGGATCATGGCCGGCTCGTACGTGGCGGCCGCCGCGCTGCTCGTGGCGGTCCGTGAGCGAGACGGCGGCCCGTGAGCGAGACGGCGGTCCGTGAGCGAGACGGCGGCCCGTGAGCGAGATGCTCGACCGCCGCTGAACGGCGCTAACTGAGCACGAACCCCTGGCGAGTCGATTCGGCCGATCACCGAGGCCGTGGATCGTCGCCTCGGGTCAGACGATCGCCGCTCGGCGGCGGAACTCGCGCCGCAATGGCCGTGACATCCGCGCCTGCCCGCGCGAGCCAGGGCCCGGGCCGAGTTATCGCCGCTCAGCGGCGGCAGCCGCGTGGACAACCCGACCAGCCGGCACTATTCGTCAGATCGCACCACGGGTGCCGATGGCCGGCTCCTGGCATCGGTGCTCAGCCGCATCCGTATCCGGCTGAGCGTGACTCGACCCATCATCCGCCGCCACGACGGCGAACCTCCTGCGCAGGCGCACTGCTGGCGCCAAGTGACGGAACCAGCTCGCGCGCCACGCGCCGCCCACGCGTCGTTGCCGATCGGCCTCAGCGTGAAACTCGGCGATTCTCTCGGCGGCAAAGAGCGCGTAGACGTCAGGATGCATGGGTAACGACTCAGCGGTCGCGCGAATCGACGCCGAGCCGGAGTGCGGCGAGGTCGAACGCGATGATGAGGCCGACCGCGATCAGCGCCGGAAGAAATGCGTCCATGTCGAGTCCTCTGTGAGTGGGTCGTGTGGAACATGTTCGCGGCCAGGTGGTCCTGATGTAAGATCCACTCTCATGGTAACCAGCAGGACCAGTTCAGCCACGGAGCTGCTCGTCGCGCTCCAGCGTGACGACGACGAGCCGATGCACTCGCAGCTGGAGCGCGAGCTTCGAACCGCCGTCCGCAATCGGCGGCTGCCGCCGGACTCGGTCCTTCCGTCGACGCGTTCGCTGGCCGAGCAGCTGGGCGTTTCGCGCGGCGTCGTGGTGGAGGCATACGAGCAGCTGGTGGCCGAGGGCTACCTCGTCGGACGGCATGGCTCGGCAACGCGCGTGTCGGCGCGTGCCGCCGGTCCCGCCACCGAGTGCCCGCCACAGCCGACCGCCCCGCGGATTCGCTTCGACTTCCGCCCCGGGCGCCCCGACGTCAGCCAGTTCCCGCGCGACACCTGGCTGCGCTCGCTGCGGCGCGCGCTGGACGAGGCGCCGGCCGATCGATTCAACTATTCCGACGGGCGCGGGCTCCTCGAGCTGCGCGAGGCGCTGGCCTCCTACCTCAATCGCGTTCGTGGGACCGCGGCCGACGCCGATCGCATCGTGATCAGCAACGGCTACTCGCAGGGCCTCTCCCTGGTATGCCAGGTGCTGCGTGCCGCCGGCGCAACGCGACTGGCGATCGAGGATCCGTCGTACGAGGGAGCGCGTGACACGGTGCGCGCTGCGGGGCTGGAGCTGGTGCCGATCGGCATCGACGACCATGGGCTGCGGGTCGACGAGCTCGAACGCACCGTCGCGGACGCCGTGCTGGTGACACCGGCGCACCAGTACCCGACCGGCGCCGTACTGCCGCCCGCCTGCCGAGCCGACCTCGCGGCGTGGGCGGTGAGGCATGACGCGCTCATCATCGAGGATGACTACGACGCCGAGTATCGGTACGACCGGGATCCGATCGGCGCCATCCAGGGCATCGCCCCGGACCACGTCGTCTACGCCGGATCCGCGAGCAAGACCCTCGCTCCGGGCCTGCGTCTCGGTTGGTTGCTCGTGCCGGCCTCGGTGGTGGAGCGGCTCGCGGCGGCCAAGATCGCGGCCGACAACGGATCTCCGGCGCTCGAGCAGCTCGCCTTCGCGGACTTCGTGCAACGCGGCGAGCTCGGGCGACACCTGCGTCGGATGCGGGTGATCTATCGCCGCCGTCGCGACGCACTGGTCTCGGAGCTCGCCACCCACCTGCCCGAGCTGCGTGTGACCGGAACGGCGGCAGGGCTGCATCTCCTGGCGTGGCTGCCGCCCGACCTCGACGAGGCGACGATCGTCAGGCGTGCCGGCGAGGTGGGTCTTCACGTATACGGGATGGCGCCGCATCGGATGCGCCCGGCCTCACCCGAGGGGCTGATCTTCGGCTACGCCAATCTCACGGAGTCACAGATCGGCGCGGGCGTCCGGCAGCTGGCATCGGTCATCGAGATGGCGCGTCGCTAGGGCGGGCGCTCAACAGACGGGGACGTTCCCGCAGATCTCGTCGACCCGCGCGTCGAGCGCCTCGACCCGCGCGTCGAGCGCCTCGACCCGCGCCAGGACGTCCTCGATCCGATCCAGGATCTGATCAGCGGTCGTCGTCCCACCCGCCGGGGACGACGGGTCGCCGCCGGCGGGCGCCTCGCCGCCCAGCGTCTCGACCGACTCCCGGATGCTGGTCTCGAGCGCATCGAGCTCTGTCGAGAGCTCGCTCGTCGAGACACCCGCTTCCCGCTCGGCGACCTGCGACCGCAAGTCGCCGACCTCCTCGCGCGCCGCCGCCAGGTCGCCACGCAGGCCGATCGTCTGGAGCAGGAGCAGCACGAGGACGATGGCGGTCGCGAGGCTGAGGATGATGAGGACGGGACCTGTCGATGAGCGCATGACGCCCACGTCAGCAAGTGGCGGGCCTCAGCCGAGGACCACGCCGGCGAGCACGGCGACGCCGGCAACGGCGAAGAGCAGCGCTGAGCCGATGCGGACCACCCTCGGAGAGAGCCGATGCCCGACCTGCCGCCCCACCACGACCGCGATCAGGTTCGCCGCCACCTCGCCCGCGGTGGATCCGATCCAGGTCGGCACCGGCCCCTGGCTGGCGGCCAGCGCGAACGTGGCGAGCATCGTCTTGTCACCGAGCTCGCCGAGGATGAACGTGCCCGCGACCGTCAGGACGAGCGCCACTCCCGCCAGCCGCTCGCCGGTTGCCGTCGCGGCCTCTCCCTCGGCGTCGTCCTCGCCGCGAAGCGTCCAGGCCGCGACCGCCAGGAACGCGATGGCGGACACGACTGCCACCGCGCCCGTCGGCAGCGCGGCGCCGACGAGCGCCCCGACCGCGACGCTGGCGCCCTGGATGATGGCGGCGGCGAGAATGAGCCCGAGCACCACTGGCCGCGCCGCGTACCGGGTCGCGAAGGCCAGGATCAGGAGCTGGCTCTTGTCACCGAACTCGGCGACGAAGATGGCGCCGAACGCCAGAGCGGCCGCGCCCAGGAAGGTCAGCATGGGCCAATGGTCTTGACGCGCGGCACTCAGACGAGATCGCACAATGCGAGGATCAATGTCAGGCCGTGGGGATCATAGAGCGTTCGGTACGCATCGAAGACGGTGACGGCGGTCATCCGCCGGGGATCGCGGCCTTGAGACCGGCCAGTGCCTCGCGCGCCTCCTCGACGGAGCCCTCGTCCTCGATGGTGGTGATGTCGCCCGGATCCCGGTCGAGCGCCACCGCCTTCAGCACGCGTCGCATGATCTTGCCGCTGCGAGTCTTCGGCAGCATTCCGACGAATGTGATCTCGGCGATCACTGCAACAGGGCCCAGCTGATCCCGTACGGTTGCCAGCAGCTCATCGCGAAGGGAGTCTGATGCGACCCGGTCGGCCTTCAGCACCACGAACGCGCTGATCACCTCGCCGCGCACCTCGTCGGGACGACCGGTGACGCCCGCCTCGGCGACGGCGGGGTGGTGCAGAAACGCGGTTTCGACCTCGATGGTCCCGATACGGTGGCCGGCGATCTTGATGATCTCGTCGGCACGGCCGGCGAACCATGCGTAGCCATCCTCGTCGAGGTGCGCCGCGTCGCCGGTGTAGTACACCCCGCGAATGCGCTGCCAGTAGTCGGTGGCGTATCGCTCCGGCTCGCCCCACAGGCTCGCGATGAGGCCGGGGAAGGGGCGCTCCAGGACCATGATTCCCTTCTCCCCCGTGGGAACCTGGCGGCCATCGGTATCGACCACAGCGGCGGCGATGCCAGGGAGCGGGGGACCCGACGAGCCCGGCTTGATCGCCAGCAGCCCGAGCCCGTACGGGTTGCCGAATACCGGCCCCCCGGTCTCCGTCTGCCACATGTGATCGATCACCGGCACCCGGTCTTCCAGGATGGTTCGCTGGAGCCACTCCCAGGCGGGCTCGTTGAGCACCTCGCCGGCGCAGAAGACGCGCTCGAGGCGAGTAAGATCGTGGCGGCGCGCGGCCTCCTCGCCGTACCGCATCAGCGCCCGCACCGCCGTGGGGGACGTGAAGAGGCCGCTCACCTCGAGCTCATCGAGCACTCCCCAGAAGCGCTCAGGGCCCGGATGGTCAAGCGCCCCTTCGAAGGCGACGGTCGTGGCACCGACGATCAGCGGCGCATACACGATGTAGCTGTGCCCGACGATCCAGCCGATGTCGGAGGTCGACCACCACACCTCGTCCTGGCGAAGGCCGAAGCACCAGCGTGCCATCGCGACGATGTGCACCTGATAGCCGCCATGGCAATGGACCGCCAGCTTCGGTCGCGCGGTGGTGCCCGAAGTGGCAAGGATGATTGCCGGTTCGTTCGCCTCCATCTCCTCCCAGCTATCGGGGCTGCCCTTTCCGGCGGCCAGGAAGTCGTCCCAGTCCATGAAGGGTTCGCCCGTGACTTCGGCGTCGCCTTCGCGTCTCAGCACGATCACGCGCTCCACGCCCCCGGCTGCGTTCACGGCCGCTTCGACGATCTTCAGCAGCGGGACCTTGCGCCCTTTGCGAACGGTCACGTCCGTGGTCAGCACCAGGCGGGAGCCGCTGGCGGCGATCCGTTCGCCGAGGGCGCCGTGCCCGAACCCGGCGAAGACGACCGAATGGATGGCGCCGATCCGCACAACGGCCAGCATGGCCACGATTGCCTCGACACAGGTCGGCATGTAGATCGTCACCCGATCACCGCGGCCCACCCCCGCGGCACGCAACCCGGCGGCCACGCGTCGCACCTCGGTGAGCAGCTCGGCATAGGTGAGGGTCCGACGCCCACCAGCCTCGTCCACCGCGATCAGTGCCGGACGCTCGCCGCGCCCCGCCAGGACGTGCGCGTCCACGGCGTTGTACGACAGGTTCGTCCGCCCGCCGACGAACCAGCGGAATGAAGGCGGATCAGGCTCGAAGGTCCGTGTGGGCGCTCGGAACCAATGGACCAGGTCAGCCGCTGCCCCCCAGAAGCCCTCCGGGTCGCGATCCGCCGCGGCGCGCATCGCGGCGTACGAGGGGCCGCCCGCGGTCATCTCGCGTTCCTCGTCTTGTCGCAGACCCTCGACGCCTCAGCCGGCCAGCGCGCTCTCCGGGGGGCCCTCGCCGCGCTCCGGCGCGTTCGGGTCGATGTGGCCACCCACTTCGTCCCAGATCCGGTTCTTGAACGTCTCCCTGATGAAGAGCCCGCCGACCACGACAGTCATGAGCGCCACGATGATCGGGTAGAAGAGCCCGGCATAGGTGTACCCCGTCGCCGTCACGAGTGCCGTGGCGATGAGAGGCACGAAGCCGCCGAACCATCCGTTGCCCAGGTGATACGGCAGCGAGAGGGAGGTGTAGCGGATCTTGGCCGGGAAGAACTCGACCAGGAAGGCGGCGATCGGTCCGTACACCGCGGTCACGTACACGACCTGGATGAAGACCAGGGCGATGAGCGGCACGATCTCCGGCGCGGCACCGGCGGGCACGACCTTGCCGGCGGAATCGAACGTCGGGTGCGAGAAGGCAGCCATC
>Ga0136613_10001043_pt1 | contig 13864 bp, 15 predicted proteins | sample AntDrymUQ2722106_2_FD_106649 | JGI IMG/M metagenome (GOLD analysis project Ga0136613, IMG submission 106649) | Polar desert sand microbial communities from Dry Valleys, Antarctica - metaG UQ272 (21.06) | ecosystem: Environmental > Terrestrial > Soil > Desert | place: Antarctica: Dry Valley... | reverse complement strand
TGGCCTCGAGGTCGGCGGTCACGTAGGCCGAGCCCCAGCCCAGGCGCACCGTGTCGATGTGATCGGCCGCCTGGCGCAGCAGACCGTCGACTTCGCTCGCGCTCAATCCCGTGTCGATGACGTGCGTCAGCCCAGTTGCGCGCGGCTTCGGCGGACGGTCGGGCAGCGGTAGGAAGTCGGGCGGCACGGGCGCCGACCCTACCGACCGGCTCAGCCGGTGACGCGGGCGACCTCGGCGAGCGTGGTCTCTCCGGCGCGGACCTTCGACAGCCCGTCGTCGCGCAGCGTGCCCATCCCCTCAGCGATGGCGACGCGCGCAATCTCGCCGGCGGGCGCGCGTGCGACGATCAGCGCGCGGATCTCGTCGCTGACGGTCATGACCTCGAACAGGCCCAGGCGGCCGCGGTAGCCCAGGTGACGGCAGCGCGGGCATCCGACCGCGTCGTAGACCGCGACCGGCTCGCCGGTGAGACCGACGTCGGCGGCCGGGGCGGTGCTCGCCTTGCGGCAGCTCGGGCACAGGCGCCGGGCAAGCCGCTGCGCGATCACACATTCGATCGCGGAGGCGACGAGGTAGGGCTCGACCCCCATGTCGATCAGTCGTGCGGCCGCTGCGGGCGCGCTGTTGGTGTGCAGCGTCGACAGCACGAGATGGCCGGTGAGCGCCGCCTCGATCGCAATCCGGGCGCTCTCGCGGTCGCGCATCTCGCCGACCATGATGATGTCCGGGTCCGCGCGCACGATCGAGCGCAGGCCGCCGGCGAAGGTCAGGCCGGCACGCTCGTTGACCTGGATCTGCTTAACGCCGCTCAGGCGATACTCGACGGGATCCTCGATCGTCATGACCGTCTTCTCGGGTACGGCGACGATGGCGACGGCCGCGTACAGCGACGTCGACTTGCCCGAGCCGGTCGGGCCGGTCGCGAGGATCGCGCCGTGCGAGCGAGCGAGCGCGGCCTGGACCGTCGCGCGGTTCGCGTCGCTCATCCCGATCTGGGCGAAGGACATCGGGCCGTCGCCGGGATCGAGCACGCGCAGCACGGCCGCCTCGCCCGCGACGAGCGGCACGATCGTGACGCGGATGTCGATGCGGCGGCCGCCCAGCGTGAGGCTCGTGCGGCCGTCCTGCGGCAGGCGGCGCTCGGAGATGTCCAGGTCGCTGAGGATCTTGATGCGCGAGATCACGCGCGCCGCCTGCTTGCGCGGCACGCGGATGGCATCGGCCATCATCCCGTCGATGCGATAGCGCACCAGCAGGTCGCCCTCGTCGGGGGTGAAGTGCACGTCGGAGGCGCCCTGCTCGATCGCCTGGGCGATGATCGAGCGCACGAGCTTGACGGTCGGCGAGTCGTCGGCGGACTCGCGCAGGACCGCGTCATCCTCGGGCTCCTCCTCCTCGTCGCCCTCGACGATGTCCTCGTCGATCCGGTTCAGGCGGACCAGGAGCGCGTCGAGGTCCTCGCGCGAGACGACGACCGGCTCGACGCGCAGGTCCGTCAGCATCGCCATGTCGTCGAGCGCAAGCACGTTGGACGGGTTGGCCATTGCGACGAGCAGCGTGTGCTTGTCGCGAAAACCGACCGGCACCGCCTCCATCCGGCGCACCGCCGTCACCGGCACGAGGCTCAGCGCGGTCATGTCGGGCTCGAACTCGCGCAGGCTCACGTACTGCAGGCCGAAGCGCTCGGCGATGGCGATCGTGAGCTCGTCGGACGTCAGCTCACCGCGATCGAGCAGCACCTGGCCGAGCTGGCGGCGCGCCGCGCGTGCCTCGTGGACGGCGTTCTCGACCACGTCGCTATTGCAGAACCCGAGCTCGACGACCACGTCGCCGAGCAGCCGCCCCGGGCGAGGGCGCTGTGCGAGCTCCGGGTTCGCAAGCGAATCCATGAGGGTTCTATCGGCAGCGAGCCGCGATTCTGCGAACCGATGTGGACGGATGGGCACCCAGCGAGCGCAACCGATCAGCATCGAGCGGGGTATGACTCCGTTGAATGAGCGATCGACCTGTGACGATGACGACCGAGCACGTGATCGACTTGCCGGCCACGGCCGCCGCCGCCGGGCTCGCCCGTCGTGAGCTGAGCACCGTGCCCGGAATCGCGGGCGAGGTCGGCTACAAGGTGCTGCTGATGACCAGCGAGCTGATCGCCGTGTAGTCGACGAGGGCGAGCCCAACCCGCTCGCCACGCTCCGTCTGGCCGTCAGCGCGGGGCCCGACCGCGTACGTGTGGAGGTCGCCGGCCGAGCGCCCGACGTCGCGCCCGGAACGCGACTGCACGCCACCGACACGCCGTCGCTCGGCGGCTACGGCCTGCGCATCGTCGAGCGGATGGCCGACGCGTGGGGCGTTGAGGGCGTCGGTGACACGACGACCTGGTTCGAGCTCGAGCGCAGGTAGAGCGCCCGCGGGATCGCGTCCGGCGCCGCGCTACCGTGCAGCTCGATGCAGCTCGCCCCGGATCGTCCCAACGTCGAGCTGCGCGACGTCGACGACGGCGAGCAGATCGTCGTGCTCGGGTTCCCCTACGACGCGCACATCGTCGCGGTCGTACGCGGGATCCCGGACCGCCGCTTCGACTGGGACGCGCGCGAGTGGTGGGCGCCCGCCACCGACTGGGCCGGCGTCCATGTCGCCGACATCCTCGAGCGCTTCCCGGACCTGACCGCCAGCTCCGAGGTCGACGCCTGGCTGGCTCAGATGAACAGGCGCTGGATCGGCCGCGTCGGCACCAGCCGCCACGACGGGCGCGGATGGTGGACGCTGGCCACGCGCGCGGGGCACGTGCCGGAGGCGCTGCAGGTCGGGTCGAGCGTGCGCGATGACGGCGTCGTGCTCGCGCCGCTGACGCACGCCGGCGCGGCGGCGCTGATTGACGAGAGCTGCGCCTCGGCGCGGCTGGATGCCGGCGCGCGGCGCTGCGTCGAGTCGCTCCTGTGCGGCGATCAGCCGCCGCCGGCGAGGCTGACCGCCGCGCGCACCTTCGACGGCGAGCGCCTGCGGCTGGACGTGCTGTGGGATCCCGACACGGGTCGGGCGTTCGGCGCGCTGCCGGGGGCCGACGAGCGCAGCCGTACGCTGCCCGTGGACCCCTGGATCGTCGAGCCGCTCGACGCCTTCCTGGCCCGTCACGACGTCGCGGTCGACGGTCCGGGCGCGTACCTGCTCGACGCGCTGCGCGCCGAGCACGACGCAGCGCGGGAGACGATCCGCCGCTCGCGCTCGGTCAGCGGCGAGCCGATCAGCGAGGTCGCCGTGCTGCTCGGCGGCGAGCTGGCGCCGTTTCAATGGGCGGGCGTGCGCTACGCGCTGCACGCGCGGCGCGCGTTCATCGCCGACGAGCAGGGGCTCGGCAAGACGGTCGAAGCGCTCGCCACATTGGAGGCCGACGGCGCGTTCCCCGCGATCGTCGTCTGCCCGGCGTCGCTGAAGCTCAACTGGGAGCGCGAGACGCGCCGCTGGCTGGCGCACCGCAGCGTGGCGGTGCTCGAGGGCCGCTCGGCCGTCCTGCCGGGCGCCGACATCACGATCCTCAACTACGAGATCGTCGCCGCCCACCGCGGCGCGCTCGCCCGCATCGGGCCGCGAGCGCTCGTGGTCGACGAGTCGCACTATGTCAAGAACCCGCAGGCCAAGCGCACGCGCGCGGTGCGCCGGCTCGCCGAGACCGTCGCCGCCGACGGTCTGCGCCTGGCGCTGAGCGGGACGCCGGTACTCAACCGCGCCGAGGAGCTCGTCAGCCAGCTGCGCGTGCTCGGGCGCCTGGAGCAGTTCGGCTCCGGCGCGCAGTTCGCGCGGCGCTTCCGCGGCGAGCTGTCCGAGGAGCGGCTGCACTGGCACCTGCGCCGCAGCTGCTTCGTCCGGCGGCTGAAGTCCGAGGTGCTGCCCCAGCTGCCGGCCAAGCGCCAGGTCGTCGTGCCGGTTGCGCTGGCCAACGAGCGCGAGTACCGGCTGGCGGAGGAGGACGTGATCGCGTGGCTGCGTTCGCAGCCGCTCGACCTCTCCGAGCTGCACGCGCGCATCGCCGCCACGCTGCGCGCCGAGCGCCTGGCACAGCTGGGGACGCTGCAGCGACTTGCCGCGCGCGGCAAGCTCGCCGCGGCGATGGCGTGGATCGGCGACTTCCTGGAGTCCGGCGAGCCGCTGGTGGTCTTCGCGCGACACATCGAGGTGCAGGAGGCCGTGCTGGCGCGCTTTCCGTCTGCGGTCCACCTGCTGGGCCGCGACAGCCTGACCGCGCGCGACGAGGCCGTGCGCGCGTTTCAGGCCGGCGACGGACCGCAGCTGCTCGTCGGCGCGACACGCGTCGCCGCTCAGGGCATCACGTTGACGCGCGCCTCCAACGTGGCGTTCCTGGAGCTCGAGTGGACACCGGCGATGCACGATCAGGCCGAGGACCGCTGCCACCGGATCGGACAGCACGACGCCGTCACGGCGTGGTACCTGCTGGCAGCCGACACGATCGACGAGACGATGGCCGCGCTGATCCAGCGCAAGCGCGCAACCGTCGCCGCGGTGACCGACGGCCGCCGCGTGGACGGCGACGGGTTGGTGGAGGCGGTCGTGCGCGAGCTGCGCGATGGACGACCGCTGAAGCATCTGCGCCCGGTGGCTTGAGGCGCGTGCGCTCCCTCGACGTCGCGTCCTCCGCGTCGCGGGTTAGAGTCGGCTTGGCGCATGCCCACTCAAGGCCGGTACGTCGGAAAGGTCGATTGCTATGGACGCTTCACAGCTCAGCACGGGCGCCAAGATCGCCGCTGCCAGCGGCTTGGCGCTGCTCCTCGTGATGTTCCTGCCCTGGTACGGGGTCGAGGTGCGCGCCCTCGACGTCGCGGAGTCGGTCAACGCGTGGGAGGTGTTCAGCAGCATCGACATCATGCTGTTCCTCGCCGGGCTGATCGCGATCGGAGTCGTGGGCGCCAAGGCCGCCGGGGCGCTGCCCGCGCTGCCGGTGCCGGCAGGCACGATCGTGGCCGGCGTGGGAGCACTTGCGCTCCTGCTCGTCCTGTACCGCCTGATCGATTCACCGGCGTCGGGTGATCTCCCCGACGCAGTCGATGTCACGCGCAAGGTGGGCATCTTCCTCGGGCTGGTCGCCTCCGCCGGAATCGCATTCGGCGGCTACACGATGATGAACGAGGAGCGCTGAGAAGAACGCGCTGGTCTGGTGGGCCGCGCGATTTCGTCAGACCATGGGCTCGACGACCGGCGCGCGAGCGCCGCGAGGAACGCGCTGGTCTGGTGGGCCGCGCGATTTCGTCAAACCATGAGCTCGACGACCGGCGCGCGAGCGCCACGAGCGCGAAGGTCGGCGTAGGACCGTGCACCGCCGCGCGCAGCGAGAAGGTCAGCGGCCCGGCCACGCCACCCATACGCGGGCCATTGATTGATTGGGACGCTGCACTGCCTGGTCCCAGGTGATGCGGATGACGCGTTCGCCGCCGGCTTCGAGTACCGCCTGGCGCTCCGCGTCGTCCTCACGAGCGAGCTTGGCCTCGTGCCAGGCGGCGCCGTCGGCCTCGACCACCAGCCGCTGGGCGGCCCAGCGGAAGTCAGGGACGATCCGCCTGCCCTGACGGATGAGCGGCTTGTTGACGTCCGGTGGCGGCAAGCCACCACGCAGCAGCAGATCCAGCACGAGGTCCTCAAGCTCGCTGCGCGTCGGGGCGGGCCCGGTCGCGACCAGGTCGGCGAGCCGCTTCGCACCACAATGCCCGTTGGTGCGAGCGAGCAGCTCAGCAATCTGGCGTACGTTCGTGCGGTGCTCGGCCTGGGCCTGACGGACCGGGCGCCTGAGCGCCTCCGGCGAGAGCGTTGAGGCAATGTCAAGACAGGTCCGGGCGGCGGTGGTGACCGGGATGCCGTGATGACGCGTGACGTCACGCGGGTCGAGAACGCGGGCGCGGTGAACACGCAGGCCCGGCTGTGCGCGGCCTTTCGCCCCCGTCACGATCACCTCGAGATCGCGCGGTTGCCGCGGCAGCATGCCCCACAGCGCCGCGGCCGAGAAATGGCTGAGCACCGCCCCCTCGCCGCCGGCCAGGACGGCGGCCATGAAGTCGCCGTGGAGCGTCGGTGCCTCGTGGCCGACGGCGTAGACCGCGCGGTGCACGCGGTAAAGCTGGCCGCGCTGCACCCGCCCTCTGATCGCCTTGTCACTCAGCCCACAAGCCTGCAATTGCTCGAACGAGATCCGCCCGTGCTGTTCGGCCGCGACTCGAGCGACGTGCGCATCGGGGCGTGGCCTGCTCACCGGGGTGGTGCGATCTGGCGCCCCACTGGGACGATCAATCGCCACACCCTCGTCCAGGTGTGGCCCGCTCACCGGGGGTGGTGCGATCTGGCGCCCCGGTAGGACGGTCAATCGCCACACCCCCCTCCTGGTCCCCTCGCCCGCACGAGGGCTCATCCTCACGGGCCGGAATCACGGAACTACACGCGACCGAAACGACTCACCCGCGCGGCTGCGACAACTCTGGGGAGGCGAACGCGCCCCCCGTCACACCATGCTGCGCGAGGGCGGCACGATCCACAGCTCCTCCGCCATCTGCGCGACCTCCGACGGCTCGAGGTCCGTCACCGTCGCGGCGCCGTGGCGTTCCAGGGTCACCGACAGCGCGGTCCAGGCGCGCGCCACCGTTCCGACCTTCGCCATCGGGCCCCAGCCCGTCAGCGCCTTCAGCTCCGCCGCCTGCGTGCGCGCGTCGTCGTAGCTGATATCGCCGTAGCGCTTCTGCGCGCCGCTGATGCTGACGGTTCGGTCGAGGATGTCGCTGACGTCCGGGCGCGGCGCCTCGGCGAAGCGCTCCGCCACGACGTCCCAGTCGATGACGTTGAAGAACGCCTCGATGTAGTCCGGGCGCCGGTTCTCGTACGTGAGGTAGTAGGCGTGCTCCCAGACGTCGAGACCGAGCAGCGGCGTCAGGCCGTCGCTGACGGGATTGTCCTGGTTGGTCGTCGTGACGATGAAGATGCGCTTGCCGTCGAAGACGAGCCACGCCCAGCCGGAGCCGAAGACGCTCAACCCCGCCTCGGTCAGCGTCTCCTTGAAGCGCGCGAAGCTGTCGAACGTGTCCTTGATCGCGCGCGACAGCTTGCCCTCCGGCTGGCCGCCGCCGTCCGGCGACATGCTGCGCCAGAACATGCAGTGGTTGTAGTGGCCGCCGGCGTTGTTGCGGACGGTCTCGCGCAGGTCCCCGGGTAGCTCGGCCAGCCGCGTCAGGATCTCCTTCGGGCGCACGTCCTCCCACTCGCTGCCGGCGAGGGCGGAGTTGGCCTTGTCCACGTAGGCCTGGTGATGCTTGTCGTGGTGCAAGCGCATCGTCTCTTCGCTGATGTGCGGTTCCAGCGCGTCGTACGGGTAGGGCAGGTCGGGGACTTTGTAGGCCATCGGCGTTCTTCTCCTCGCGGCAGGTCTGCGCGTAAGGAAATCATGACGCACACACCCTTGCAGGCCTTCGCCAGCCCGCGCACGCGGGTTAGGTTGGACCCGCCGCCGCGGTGACGTCTGCGCTCCGGCGCGGCACCGCATGCACCGCCTCCGGACCAAGCCTTCCTTCCCGATCATCGCGCTCGCGCTCGTCGCCGCGATCGCAGCGGCATGGGCGATCGCGGCCAGCCCGGCGGGCGGTCAGGACGCGGGCGTCCTGCAGAACCGCATCGACCGCCTCGGCGGACGTGAGCAGCGGCTGTCGGGCGCCGCGGCGCGGCTCGGCCGCCTCGAGCGCGCGACGGGGCGCGCGGTCGCGATCCTCGAGCGCCGCGTCGCCGCGGTGCGCCAGGACCTCAGCGAGGCAGAAGCCGTGCTGGCGCAGACCCTCACCCGACGCCAGGCAGCCCAGCGGCGGACGCTGCGGCTGCGCAAGCGCCTGAAGCAGTCGCGGGCGCAGCTCTCCGAGCTTCTGCGTGCGCGCTACGCCAGCGCGCCCCCGGATGTCGTGACCGTTGTGCTGAGCGCCGACGGCTTCGCCCAGCTGCTGGAGACGGTCGAGTTCCTCAAGCGCATCCAGCTCCAAAACGAGCGCATCCTCGGGACCGTGCGCAGCGCGCGCACCGAAGCGATCGCGCAGCGGCGTGTGCTGGCCACGCTGGCCCGTCAGCGACGCGCGGCGACGGAGGTCGTGCGCCGCCGCCACGCCGCGCTCGCAACGATCGCCGCCGGCCTGCAGGCGCGGCGCGCGGCGCTCGCCCGCGCGCGGGCGGCTCGGCTGGCCGCGCTGAGCTCGAGCGCCAGCAAGCGCCGGCGCGCCCAGCGCGAGCTGTCCAAGCTGCTCGCCGAGCGCAGCCGCGACATCAACCAGGTCGGCCCCGGCGGCCCGTGGGCGATCCCGTGGCCGATCGTGCAGTGCGAGTCGGGCGGGCAGAACCTGCCGCCCAACAGCGCCGGCGCCTCGGGCTACTACCAGTTCCTGCCCGCGACGTGGAAGGGCGTTGGCGGCTCGACGCCGCAGGCCTACCAGGCCTCCAAGGCCGAGCAGGACCGGCTCGCGAGGAAGCTGTGGAACGGCGGCAAGGGGGCCGGCAACTGGGTCTGCGCCGGGCTCGTCGGGATCGACTGACGGCGACATCCGGTCCAGCCGCGGCGCGTGGATTTGCGACCGCGGTCGGAGGCTCGCCCGAGCAGCCACCGCGATGATCGTCGACATGGCGACACAGACCCTGGGCCGATGAAGCCCAAGCGCGCGCAGGCGCGGTCACGCGACAGCGCCCGGCGCGGTCGTGACCGTCCGCCGCCTCGCCCTGGCCGCGAACGCCGGATACCCCGTCCCGGTCCGCGCGCAGGCGGCTCCTCCGCGAGCTCCGGATCAGCGTGACGCCTCTGTGACCGTCGCGCCCTCCCCCCGGGGGCGCGGCGGTCACACCTCTTCAACACCTGGGCATCGGCGGCTCACCTACGGTGCGCCACATGAAACGCAATGTGCTCGCGGTCTGCCTGGCAACCGCCCTTCTCGCCGTCCCCGTCGCCTTCGCCGGCGGCAGCCAAGACCGCCGCGCCGCATCAGCGCAGACGCTCGCCGTCATCGGCGACATCCCCTACGGCCCCGAGCAGATCGCGGCGTTCCCGAGCGAGATCAAAGAGATCAACGCCGATCCGAACGTCAGCGGCAATGATGAAAAGGTCGTTTACGGCAAAGTGAAAAGGTCTGATGCGGCAGGCCATAAGGGGCTGCCACGGCGGCTTCTGAGGTGCCTGTGCGGCAGATGCGGCCGTCCCACTGAGCGGACTATGGAGCTGAGGAGGCCGACGTGCGAGGACACCCTGACATCCGTGCCGCTCCGATGAAGCACGCTCCGCGACTGAACGGGTGTCTGCTTACCCGCTCAGCGCTCGCCGCTCGGCAGCCTCGGCGAGCTGCGCGTACATCGCCGCCAGCGCGTCGGCCACGTTGAGTCCGTCAGCTTCGATGGGCGCGGGTCCAACGCGGCGCAGCAGGGCGTCCGGGGCTTCGCCGGCGAGAGGGCTGATCCGCAGATCGGCCAGCTCGGGGCCGCTGTGCCAGAAGGACCGCGTCCCCTCGGCGCCGGGAGCGACAGAAGACCGGGACTCCGGCGCGCCATTGCGCTTCTTCGAGCGCGCGCGGCGCGCCCGCAGGCCGTCGAGCAGCTCGTCCTGCGTTCGGCCCCGCCACGTGAAGATCTCAAACGGGTCTGCGCCGAAGCGTTCGGCGAGCAGGTAGTACGCAGCAGAACATCGCCCACCTTCACATCGCCCGGGGGCGCCTGACGCGCTTCGCTGCGGTCGCCGCCGCACTGGGATCGGACCACTGGCGCCCGGTCGTCGCACTTGCCGAAGCCGCGCTCGCGCGCGGCCGGCCCGACATCGCGCGCGCGACGTTCGCCGCAGCCGACCAACCAGGGATGCACCAGGAGTACCTGCGCCGGCGCAGCATCGAGCTGACGGGCGTCCCGCCGACAGGGAGTGAAGTCGCTCCCAGTCCGGGGCGGGTCGGCGGGTAGCATCGCGGCGCAATGGCCATCCGCCTGCACGCCACCTACGAGTTCATCGACAAGGACGGCCGCGCCGTCGGCGCGGTGCGTCTCCCCGTCGTCGGCTATGCCGCGCCCGACGACGATGGACGGGAACGCCCACGAGTCCTTCTTCTCAGCGGCGATGACCCGTACCTGGTCGACTTTCACCCCGACAGCACGATCCAGACCCAGTACGGCACGCTCGAAGCGCTGCTGATCGACGCCGTCGCCGATCCGTTCCCCGCCCAACCGGGCTGGATAGCCGAGATCTCGATCAATCGACCTGACGAGGATCCCGAGGTGCTTGGCGTGTATCCCGTGCTCGCCTGGGAGCCGGAACCGCACACGAGCTTCGACGACTACCCGCAAGGCCACGCGGTCCTCCTGATCCCGGACCGAGACGACGATGCCGGCAGCCACTCCGGACCCGTCAGCACCCGCGACTTGCCCGGGCAAGTGCGCTACCGCCGCGACGAGATGCACCCGCGCGGGCCAGGCGACCGCAACTGATCCCCGGTGCGCCCGCGGCCATCCCGGCCCACAGCGCTGCAAGCATGCTGATCCAGGCGGCTGGGCGAGATCAGCGGCACCCGGTAGATCCCGTACTCGATGCGCTCGAGCTGCCCGCGTCGAGCCAGCGCGTAGCAGGCAAGGAACGGCAAAATCTCGGACAACGGCCCATCCTCTCCGCGTCCCGGACGAGGAAAACACCCCACGCTGCGCGGAGCTCTCCTTAGGGCAGGATTCGAACCTCGACCTCCGGGTTACGAGCAGCGCGTTCCCACGCGATCACAATCCGACCCGACGTCAAGGCACAAACTGTCCTAGCAGTTATTCACAATCCGTCCAGCGATGGCGGTACGCTCTTGCGCGTGGACGGAAGCCTGCTTGCTCGGCACATCCGTCGGGATCTCGTGGAGGCGCTGGGCGACAGCCGCGCGGTCGCGCTGATCGGAGCGCGACAGGTCGGCAAGAGCACGCTTGTCGCCGACCTGGTCGCGGCGGAGTATCCCGCGCGCCTGATCAACCTGGATGACGACGCGACCGCCAACGCGGCGCGCGCGGACCCGGCCGGCTTCATCGCCGACGTCACCGGTCCGGTCGCGATCGATGAGATCCAACGCGCGCCTGGGTTGCTCCTGGCGATCAAGCGGCGCCTTGACGCAAACCAGGCCCGAGGGCAGTTCCTTCTCACAGGGTCGGCGAACATCCTCTCGCTGCCAACCGTCGCCGATGCGCTTCCCGGACGAGTCGAGTACCTCACGCTGTGGCCGTTCTCCCAGGGCGAACTGCAGGGTGCTCGGGAGACGTTCATCGACGGGCTCTTCGCCGGGCGCTTCCCTAGCGTGTCCGGGATGCCGGTCGGACGCAGGGCCGCAGCCTCGATGCTGGTGACCGGCGGCTACCCCGAGGTGCAAGACCGCAGCGCCCGCGGTCGAACCCGTTTCTTCTCCAGCTACGTCGCATCGATCATCGGCCGCGACCTCGACGATGTCGCCAACATCCGCAACGTCGAGAACGTCGAACGGCTGCTGTTCGTCATCGCCGCCCGGTCCGGCGGCCTCTCGAGCTTCCACGGGATGGCCGGCGATCTCGGTTTGGACGCGAACACAGTCCGGGCGCACACGAAGATCCTGGAAGACCTGTTCCTGGTCCGCCAGCTCAAACCGTGGCACGTCAACCTCGGCAGCCGCCAGATCAAGAGCCCGAAGCTGTACATCGTCGACAGCGGCTTCCTCGCGTACATGATCGGGGCGAACGAGCGACGAATCGGCGAGGACGGCACCGTAGCCGGGGCCATGCTCGAGACCTTCTCGGTCATGGAGCTGCTGCGCCAGGCCGACTGGGCCGAGCATCCCGTCCAGCTCTTCCACTACCGCGACAAGCAGCAGCGCGAGGTCGATGTCGTGCTCGAGCGCCACGACGGCGATGTGGTGGGCGTCGAGGTGAAGGCGAGCGCGACGCCTGACACCGGCGACTTCACAGGACTGCGTTACCTGCGCGACAAGCTCGGCAACCGCTTCAAGAGCGGCGTCGTGCTGCACACCGGTGCCGACACCCTGCCGTTCGGCGACCGCATGGCCGCGGTTCCTGTGGCCGGGCTGTGGACCTGATAGCTAGCTGCGCAGGCGAAGGTACGACTCGGGAGCCGCGCGGCTCGGTTAGCGTTGTCAGGGGTGAACCTTGGTGCCGATCCCGCAGCGCGCCTTTTCGCTGTCCACTCGCGCCATCCCGGACCTTGCGCACGCCTTGTCCACGCTGACCTGGCTGGCCTTCTCCGACGCCGAGCGGCGGCGCGCGCTGCCAAGTCGTCGAGCTGCTCGGCCGCTCGGAGACGCGCGACGAGCTGGGCGTCGGCGCGCTCCGCGAAGCGTTCGCCGAAGCGCCGTTCCCCGGGATGAGCACGGTGCAGCGGCGGGCGCGGTACTTCCTCTTCGTGCCCTGGATCTTCCGAGATGTCGAGCGCTGATTCGGCGGCCGGAGCAACGCGCTAGAACGCGCGCGCAAGGAGGAGCCGCGGCTCGTCGAGGCGCTGCTGGCCAGCGCCGACGAGCAGGACTTGGAGGACGGCGGGAAGATCGGCGCGCGCGCCTGTGGCCACTCCTGCTCGACGGCGTTGATGGCACGTGGCGGGCCCAGCGCGACCTCGCATCGCATTGGAGCGGTGACGACCCGCGCGCAGCGCAGGACGACAGCGGGTGGAGCGACCACGTCGAGCCTGCCCGCTCTGCCGCGCAGGGAGCTGGATCCACCGCTCGCAGGCCGGCCCGACGACCTGCTCGAAGTCGTCGCCGATCTAGCGCTCGGCGGACTAGGGAACGCGGCGCTGCGATCCCTCAGCGGCCGACCGCGCTGGACGCCGCTGACACGGCGGCGCGTCTTCCCGCGGCGCAGATCGCGTGGGCCCTCCGAGGCCTGTTCAACGGCCCGGAAGCGACCACGCTGCTGCGCGTCGGCAAGCCGCCCTTCTCAGCGACGCCGGCGGCGATGAACACGGCGCTGAATGACGCGGTAGCGAGGAGCCCGGCGCCGAAGGCGAGCGTCAGCGGAGCGTTCACGACGCGCCGGCCGTTCTGAACGCGGCTAGCAGCTCGTCCTCGGTCGGCTCGATCAGCTTCGCAACGATCCGGTTGTCGCCGTCGTAGACGATCGTCGTCCCGAGCGCCGTGACCTGGAACCGATCGGCGACCGTGCCGGTGCGGTCGATCGCGAAATCGTACGGCGGGTTCCCCATGCTCGCCGGCGAGCCTTCACTTGCTCGGGCGGGTCGCTCGGGTCGTGCCGATCCACGCGGCGTCGACGCGGTCGCCAAAGCGCGCCTTGACCTCGCCGAGAGCCTGCCCGGACGCGATGCACGAGATGCAGCTCGATACGGTGAGGAAGAGCGCACCCGGCCGCCGCCTCGGCAAGGCGATTCGGTCGCCCGCGAGGGTCGTGAGCCGCAGGGAAGCGATCCGCTCTCCGCCGCCCGACCTGCTCGGACGCGAGTCTGGACCGCCGAGCGACGCAACAAGCGCGACCACGACCACTCCGACTGCGACCGCCGCAAGCGCGAGCTGGAGGCGCCGCTTCACCCGCTTCTCTCCGTAGGCGACTGGCCGGCCCTGCGTCTGCGCGCCTACCGGGCGAGCACGAAGAGGCCGATCCCCGCGACAGCGCCTGCGCCGATCCCGGCGACGGCACCGGCCGTCAGCCCGCCTATGAGTGCCGCGAGCAGCGGCAGCGTGGCGCAGCAGACGACCGCAAAGGCCGCGAAGCCGATACCGGGGGCGCCGTTCTTCGCCATCAGCAGGCCCGCTTTCCGTCGATCGTGCGGCAGGCGGCGACGTGCGCGGCGTTGTCCTCGAGCAGGCTGTGCGCGAGCTCGATCATCCTCGCGACGCGCTTGTCGGT
>Ga0136613_10001042_pt1 | contig 13864 bp, 21 predicted proteins | sample AntDrymUQ2722106_2_FD_106649 | JGI IMG/M metagenome (GOLD analysis project Ga0136613, IMG submission 106649) | Polar desert sand microbial communities from Dry Valleys, Antarctica - metaG UQ272 (21.06) | ecosystem: Environmental > Terrestrial > Soil > Desert | place: Antarctica: Dry Valley... | reverse complement strand
CCACCCAGGGCCTTGACCACGTCGTCGTACGCCGTGCGCGGCGCCAGGTCGGTCACGACGTCGTTGCCGTAGAGCATCTGCATGGGGCCCTTCTCCAGGCACCAGGGGCCTGTGCGATCGCACTGATGCCGTTGGTCACGCCGGGGCAGCGCGTGACCTTCGCCCAGCCTTCCGCCGCGAAGCCCGCCGTCTGCTCGTGGCGCACGTCGACGATGTCGATTCCGTGCTCCCGGCAGCCGTCGTAGATCGAGAACAGATGGCCGCCGCTGAGGGTGAACAGCTTGCGCACGCCGTAGGCCTTCAGGCGCCGCGCCACCAGCCGGCCGCCGTGCAGGGTGGTGGTCTCCTCGGCCCCGGTCGCCATCGGGCCGGGAATCTACCCCCCGACCGGGGGGTGCGAGCCGCGCGCGGGCTGGGCGGCACGCCTCGAGGCGGCTAGCTTCGCCGCATGAACCAGATTCCGGGCACCGACGCCTTCTCCGCCGACTTCGAGCTGCTGCTGCTCGAGAGCGACCGCGAGGATCCGATCCTCCCCGAGGTCCGCGACGCCGGTCAGACCGCCGAGGAAGAGATCGACGCCCGGATCCTGGCCGGGCTCGTCTCCCCCTGACCCCGCTGGTGCTAGTGGGAGACGGCGGCGGCTCGCATGCGCGCGGCCGCCCCCGCCTCGGCGACGCGGTCCTCGCCCCAGAACAGCGACGGCCCGACCCGCAGCGCGGGCAGGCGGTCGGCCCCGGCCGCCAGCAGGCGCCGGCCCGACGCCTCGATCGCGCCGTCGCGGCCCGCGTGGCCGGCGGCGTCCAGACAGCCGTCGATGCCGATGCCGGCCGCCGCGGCCGCCTCGGCGAGGGTCTCGGGATCGTCGAGGTCGAAGCCGCCGCAGAAGGCGAGCCGGCCCGCGGCCAGCACGAAGGCGGCGCCGCGCCCGTGCTCTGAGGCATGGGCGGCGACCCGCATGGCGGCCGGCACGGCCTCCGGGAAGCGCTCCGGCCAGACCAGCGGGAGCCGCAGCTCGGCGGCGCGCCGCTCGGCGGCGGCGCGCGTGCGCTCGAGCCGCTCGGGAGCGCCGCAGGCCAGCGCCTCGGCGGAGGCGGGCGTCCAGATCACGTCGTCGAAGGCGCGCTCGACCCGCTCGGCGGCCAGGTAGGAGAACGGGCAGCCCAGGTCGAACAGGAACTCCACCCGCGACCGGGCGTGCGCACGCAGCGTGCGCACGCGCCGCGCCGCCCTGCGCTCCGCCAACATGATCACTTCGCCCATCCGAATCTTCCTTGCCTCGCCGTGCCTTCCGGACGCGAGCCGCGTCCGCCGCCACTCGCTCCAACGAGCCGCCACCGGGAAACTTGCGGATGTCATCGGCCAATTTGCGGGCGAAGGCGATCGACCAGATGTCCACGCATTCCGGCCGCGCGCCGGATGAGGAGCTATTCTGGCGCCACGGCGTTGTCAAGGCCACGGCGTTCGTCAAGGCCACGTGAAGTCCGGAGAGGTTGAGCTCGTGCCCCCAGTCCCGCCCCCGAAGCGGCATCCGTACGACCAGTGGTCTCCCGACGCCCGGGCGCTCGACCTCGTCGGCGACAAGTGGACGCTGCTGATCATCCGCGACCTGGCCGCCGGGCCGCGCCGGTTCGTCGAGCTGCAGCGCGTGCTGCCGGGCATCTCGACCGAGCAGCTGCGCTCGCGTCTGAACCGCATGGTCGCCGACGGGCTGCTGACCCGCCAGCGCTATCGCGAGGTGCCGCCGCGCGTGGACTACGAGCTGACCGAGCGCTCGCGTGAGCTGATGCCCGTCCTGGGCGCGCTCGCGCGCTGGGGCTATGACTGGACGTGGGGCGCCCCGCGGCCGGGGGAGGACGTCAACGTCGGCGCGATCTTCCGCCTCGCGCCGGGAATGCTCGAGCCGCCCGACGCCGCCAGGGGCACCGTCGAGCTGGTGGTCGAGGCACGCGGCGAGCTGCCGGAGCGCCACTACCAGCTCACGCTCTCCGCGGGCCACGTCGAGATCACCGAGCTGGCCGAGACCGAGTCCGAGCCGGACGCCCGCGTGAGCGGCCCGGTCTCCGCGTGGGTGCACGCGCTCGGCCCCGAGGGCTCGGCCGGTGACCTGCAGGTGACCGGCCGGCGGGCGCTCGCCGAGGCCGTGCTGGCCGCATTCGCCCGGTCGGGCGCGCGGCGCGCCGTCGCAGCGGCCTGAGCCTGGACCCAGGCTGAGCCGCCGCGCGTCGCCCACGCGCGCTCCGGCGCCGGTAGAGTCCCCCTCCGGAGATGGCACGTTCCTCCGCGCTGATCGTCCTCCTGGTGCTGCTCGCCGCCTGCGGGTCCACCACGACGGTCCGGGAGCCGGCGGTGACCGTCAGCGGCGGCGAGCCGGCCGGCGGACGCACGGGCGCTCCCGCCGGGGAGAGCGATCTCCGGATCGCCGTGGTCACGCACGGCCAGGCGTCGAGCCCGTTCTGGGCGATCGTGCGCACCGGCGTGGGCGCGGCCGAGCGGCAGATGGGCGTCCAGGTCGACTACGAGGCGCCCGACGTCTACAGCCTCGAGCGCATGATCGACCTGATCGACCAGGCCGTGGCCTCCAACCCCGCCGGGCTCGTGGTGTCGCTGCCCGAGCAGGGGCTGGCGCCGGCGATCCGCCGCGCCGTGGAGGCCGGCGTGCCGGTGGTCTCGATCAACTCCGGCAGCGACGTCTACCGCGGCCTCGGCGTCCTCTCCCACGTCGGCCAGCCCGAGGGCCGCGCCGGCTACGCGGCCGGTCGCCGGCTCGCGCGCGCGGGTGTGCGGCGCGCGCTGTGCGTCAACCAGCAGGTCGGCAACCAGGGCCTCGACGCCCGCTGCGCCGGTCTCGCCCGGGCCATGCGCCAGGCGGGCGGCAGCGCCCGGGTGCTCAGCGTCGAGGACGAGGACACCGCCGCGGCGCCGCGCCAGATCGCCGCCGGCGTCGTGGAAGCCGACGCCGACGGGATCCTCACGACCAACGCGACCAGTGGCCTGCAGGCGATCGACGGCGTCGCCCGTGCGCGCCGCTCCGACCGCGTGAAGATCGGCGCCTTCGACCTCGGCCCGGACGTGCTCGAGGCGGTGCGCTCGGGCGAGCTCCTGTTCGCGGTCGACCAGCAGCCCTACCTGCAGGGCTACCTCCCGGTCGTGATGCTGGCCAACCGCGCCCGCTACGGGCTGCTGCCCTCTCAGGGCGACGTGGTCGCCACCGGCGCAAACTTCGTCACGCGCGCGAACGCCGACCAGGCGCTCGAGCTGAGCCGCCGCTCGATCCGCTGAGTGGTCGTGATGCCCGGGGTGGGACTCGAACCCACAATGCCCTCATGGGCAGCGCTTTTTAAGAGCGCCTGCTGTACCGATTCGCGTACCCGGGCGGGTTCGGTCAATCCTACGGGCCGGCGCTACCCTGACTGCTTCGCAACTTTGTTCCCGTCCGGCAGTTGATTCCGGCGGGACGATCGATTCCGCGTGGAAGCCTCTGCCGTACATCAGACCGGTGCTGCCGGACTCCATGGGCGCTCGCCGCTGCTGCGGCTGCAGTCCGACGAGCGCCTGATCGCGCTCGTCCGGCGCGGCAACCACCACGCCTTCGAGGCGCTCGTGGCCCGCTACCAGGCGCGGCTGTTGGCGTTCTGCCGGCACATGCTCTCCTCCAAGGAGGACGCGGAGGACGTGCTGCAGGAGGTGTTCGCGGCCGCCTTCAACGCGATGCTGGCCGACCAGCGGGAGATCAACGTGCGGCCGTGGCTGTACCGGATCGCGCGCAACCGCTCGCTCAACCACCTGCGCCGCGCGCAGGCCGTCGGCGTGGACTCGATGGACGTGCACCTGTCCGAGGGCGGGCTGACGACCGCCGACAAGGTCCACCGGCGCGAGGAGTTCCGGCTGCTGATCGCGGACGTCCAGGACCTCCCCGAGACGCAGCGGACCGCGCTTCTGCTACGCGAGATCGACGCGCTGTCCTACGAGCAGATCGCCGAGGCGATGGAGACCACGGTGCCGTCCGTGAAGTCGCTGCTCGTGCGTGCGCGCGTGTCCCTGGCCGAGGCGGCCGAGGCGCGGCTGCTCTCCTGCGCCGAGGTGCGCGTGGAGCTCGGCGCGGTCTCCGAGGGCCTCGCGCGCACGACCGCGCCGGTGCGCCGCCACCTGCGCACGTGCGACCGCTGCACGACCTTCCGCAAGCAGCTGCGCCAGAACAACCGCGCGCTCGCCGCGCTGTATCCGGTCGGCCCGCTGCTGCTGCTCAAGAAGACGATCCTCGCCCAGCTCGGCACGACCGCTGCCGCCTCCGGCGGCACCGCGGCCGCGGGCGGCGGCGCCGCCGCCGCGGGCGCCGCGGCCGGTGGCGCGCTGCAGGCGGGCGTGACCGCGCTGGCGACCAAGGCCGTCGCCGGGCTGGCCGCCGCGGCGATCGTCACGGCCGGCGCGGTGGAGGTCAAGCACGTCGCCGAGAAGCCGCACCGGGGCGCGGACACGACGCTGGCCGCGGCCGCGCCGCAGGCGCCCGCCGCCGCCGCCGACGCCCCCGTCGAGGCGGCGGCGCCCGTCCCCGTCCGCCCCGCGCCGCCGGCGACCGCCGAGACCGAGGGCGAGCGCTCCGAGCGCGACAAGCCCGCCGAGGACGAGCCGAAGCCCGCCGAGGAGGCGGAGGCCGAGGCCGCGCCGGTCGTCGAGGAGGTCGTCGCGCTCGAGACCGAGCAGCACGACGGCGACACCAGCACGCTGCCCACGGAGACCACCGGGTCGGCCGAGCCCGGTGCCGGCGCGCTCGGGCCCGGCGCCTACGCCCCGGCGCCGCAGCCGGCCCCGGCCGCCCAGTCGAGCCCGCCGCCGGCGCCGGTTGCGCCGGACCAGGCGACCGCCGCCCCGGAGCCGGCGCCCGCCGACACCACGACCACGACCACGACGGAGCCGACGCCGGCCGCCGAGCCCACGTCCGACGCCGAGCCGACGACCCCCGCCGCCGAGCCCGCCACGCCCGGCGAGGAGCCCCCGCTTCCTTAGTGGATGCGGGCGCCGAGCGGGACGTCCGCGTCCGGCGCCAGCAGGATGATCCGCCCCTCGGCGTCCGACGCGCCGAGCACGAGCACCTCGGACAGGAACGGGCCGATCCGGCGCGGCGGGAAGTTGACGACCGCCACCACGCGGCGCCCCTCGAGCGCGTCGCGCGCGTAGTTGGTGATCTGCGCGGAGGAGCGCCTGGTCCCGATCTCCGCGCCGAAGTCGATCGTGAGCTTCCAGGCCGGCTTGCGGGCCTGCGGGAAGTCCTCGACGGCCGTGACGCGGCCGACGCGCATGTCGACCGCGAGGAAGGCGTCGAAGTCGATCGGCGCGGCCATGGCGCGCGAGCCTACCGCTCGGCGCGCAGCGTGGCCTCGAACGGGGCGCCGGTCAGCGTCACCCGGTGATCGCCGGCCGCGAGGGCCTCGAGCTGGCGCGTGCTCGTCTGCCCCGCCGCGATGCGCAGCGGCGGGCGATCGGCCACCGTGACCGTCTGCACCGCCTGCGTCTCGTTGCGCACCTCGAGGTCGAACGACTCCTCCGCCGGCACGGACACGATCGGCGGCTCGAACCCCTCGGCGCCCACCGTGATCGTCGCCTGGCTGCCACTGCAGCCCAAGAGGAGTGCGGCCGATATGAGGGGCAGCAGCCTGGTCACCCATGTCCTCCCAGTCGATCCCCAAGCCCCTCTACTACGACCGCCGGTCTCGGCGCCTGTGGATCCGCGGCCAGCGCTGCCACCACGGCGCCACCGGCGCCCTGCTGGTGAGCCTGGGCGCGATGGCGCTCGGCGGCCGTCATCGCGTGGCCGCGATGGCGCTCACGGCGGGCGGGCTGCTGATGGCGCACGACTGGAAGGACCGCACGCACTGGTTCGTCAGGGGCTGGCAGGAGGACGGCGGCTAGCCCCCGATGGAGAACAGGGCCTCGAGGTCGTGCTGGGAGAAGACCTCGAACGCGACCAGCGTGTGGGTGCGCTTGATCTGCGTGAGCGCCGCGAAGCGCTGGGTGACGACCTCGGCCACCGCCGCCGGGTCGCGCACGCGCAGGATCGCCACGAAGTCCCACTCGCCGGTGACGGAGTAGGCCTCGGCCACGCCCTCGACGTCCGCGAGCGCGCCGCCGAGCGTCTTGATGGCCTCCCGCTCGGCCTCGATGAGCACGATCGCGTGGGTCACGCCGAGTGCGTCTCCCCCGGGTCCAGGACGACCACCTGGGCGCTCGTCTGGGCCTCGACGTCGGACTTGAACGCCTGCGCGTCGGTCTCGATCGGCGGGAACGTGTCGTAGTGGCAGGGGATCACGGCGCCGGGGTTGACGAACTCGACCGCCGTGACGGCGTCGTAGCGGTCCATCGTGTAGTGGCCCCCGATCGGCACCAGCGCCACGTCGACCTTGTCGCCGCGCCGGGAGATCAGCTGCAGGTCGCTGAACAGGCAGGTGTCGCCGAGGTGGTAGACGAGCGTGCCGCCGACGCTGATCAGCAGCCCGGCGGCGACGTGGGGCGTCCCGCTCGGCGTGACCGCGGTGTGCCACGCGGGCACGAGCTTGACCCAGCCCCAGTCGAACGTCACGGTGCCGCCGAGGTTCGGGTCGAGCACGTTCTCCACGCCCGCCTCGCCGATCTCGTTCGCCAACTCCACGATGGCCACCACCGTGGCGCCCGTGCGCGTGGCGATCGCGACCGTGTCGCCGAGATGGTCGGCGTGGCCGTGGGTGAGCAGGATGACGTCGGGCTCCAGCTCGTCGGCCGAGGCGGCCGCCTTCGGGTTGCCCGTGAGGAACGGATCGGTGACGACGGTGACGTCGCCGGTCTTCAGCTCGAAGCAGGACTGTCCCAGGAAGCGGATGTCCACGGCCATGTCTTCAGTCTCCTTGGTCGTTGTCGCCGAGCACGTGAGCCAGCTCATACCCCACCGCCGCGCCGACGAGCATGCTCACGCGCGTCTCCTCGGCGATCAGGCGCTGGACGGCGTCCAGGCGCTCCGTCGTGTCCTCGAGCCCGGTGGCCTCCAGCACCTGGGCGCGGTGGGCGGAGCCGAACCACTCGGCCGCCTCGAGCGCCTGCTCGAGGATCGCCTGCAGCGCCGGTGCCGCGCCGGCGATCACCCGCTGGGCCTCCTCGAGCCGGGCCGGATCGCTGAGCACCTGGACGGCCGCGTCGATCTCGGCCTCGGTGTGCGCACGGCGGGCGGGCACCCCGGGCATCATAGGTTCCCGATGACCGTCGCCCTCACCTCCCTCTCGCACGGCGCCGGCTGCGGCTGCAAGCTCTCGGCCGCCGCCCTGCGCCCCATCCTCGCCGCCCTCCCGCGGCCGACCGACCCGCGCGTGCTCGTGGCGGCCGACACTGCCGACGACGCCGGCGTGGTGCAGCTCTCCGACGAGATCGCCATCGTCCAGACCGCCGACTTCTTCACGCCGATCGTCGACGACCCCTACGCGTTCGGTCGGATCGCGGCCGCCAACGCGCTCTCGGACGTCTACGCCATGGGCGGGCGGCCCGTCTGCGCGCTCAACCTCGTCGCGTACCCGCTGGAGACGCTCGGGCCGGACGTGCTGCGCGAGATCCTGCGCGGCGGCGCCGACGCCGCGGCGGCGGCCGGCGCCGCCGTCGTCGGCGGGCACTCGATCGACGACCCCGAGCCCAAGTACGGGATGGCCGTGACCGGCGTCGTGCACCCGAACGAGGTGCTCACCAACGCGGGCGGCCTCGCCGGCGACGCGCTGGTGCTGACCAAGCCGCTCGGCGCGGGGACCGTGGCCACCGCGCTCAAGCGCGGCCTCGCCGGCGAGGGGCTCGTCGCGCGCGCGGTGGAGGTCATGTGCACGCTGAACGCCGCCGCCGCCGAGCAGGCCCGTGCGGCCGGCGCCCACGCGCTGACCGACGTGACGGGCTTCGGGCTGCTCGGCCACGTGCACGAGCTGGCCGAGGCCAGCGGGCTGGCGGCGGAGATCGACGCCGCGGCCGTGCCCGCCATCGACGGCGTGCTCGCGCTGCTCGAGGGCGAGGCGGCGCTGGCCGGCGGCTCGAAGCGCAACCGCGCCGACGCCGAGCGCTTCACCATGTGGGCGGACGGCGTGCCGGAGCCGCGACGGAGGCTCGTGTGCGACGCCATGACCTCCGGCGGCCTGCTCGCCGCCGTGGCGCCGGAGCGCGCCGGCGAGGTCGAGGGCGCGCTCGTCGGCCGCCTCGTCGCGGGCGCGCCGGGCGCCATCGAGGTTCGCTTGTCACCTCCGTCCCCGTGACGGGGACGGAGGTGACAAGTCAGCGCTCGCGCAGGCGCGCGAGCAGGAGGCCGAGCAGGAGGCCGATGACGCCGCCGCCGAGTCCGGCGAGGGCGCTGGCCTCGGCGCTGGCGAGCGGCAGCAGCACGAGGACGACGGCAGCGACGAGCACGCCGAGCATGTCCGAGTCGTCCTCCTCGGAGCGGCGGCGGCCGAGCAGGTCGCGGACCGCCCATGCGCCCAGCAGCGCCAGCGCGGCGCCGTTGCCGCCGAGCGCGCGGTCGGCGTCGCCGCCCGCGATCGCGATCAGCATGCCGCCCGCGCCGCCCACGAGGAACACGAGCAGCGGCGCCCACGGCCCGTGGCGGCGCTCGAGCAGCCAGCCGAACAGGAACACCGCTGCGAGCGCCACGATCTCGTAGCCGGTCTGGCCGTAGACGAACAGCGTCGTGGCGGCGCGCCAGTACTCGTCGGTGAAGGGGGCGCCGAGCGCCAGCTCGTCCTCCGAGTAGACGCCGGCGTTCGAGAGCAGCGTGACCACGAGCGCGGCGAGGACGAGCGCGATCGTGGCGTACGGCCGCCGCTCCGCCCGGATCCCGGGGATCTCCCCCGGCTTCAGGCGCCCGAGCGACGGCCGCCTGCGCGGCGGCTTGGGCGGCTTCGGGGTGCCGCCGCGCTCGAGCTTCGGCGCGCGCTTGCGCAGGCGGTTGCCGCAGTACGGGCACTCGGTGATGTACGGCGACACCTCCCGCCCGCAGCTGCGACAGACGACGAACAGGTCCGGGCCGCTGGCCATACGACATCGATGATACGCAGCGCGCGCTAGGGCTTCGTCGCCTCCACGATATCCCTCAGCAGCTCGCCCCAGTCGTGGTTGGCCTCGTAGACCACCCGCTGGCGCTGCGCGCCGGTGCCTCGCTCGAGCAGGTCGAGGATGCCCTCCAGCTCGCGCTCGCCGCCCAGGTCCTGTGCGTGCCCGAGCAGGCGGTCGTAGAGCCGCCGGGCCAGCTCCTTGGAGGCGACCATCCGGCGCTCGGGGAGGTCCATCAGCTCGCCCTCGAGCCCGTGACGCGCGGCCAGCCACTTGTTCTCGTCGAGCATCTCGTAGGGGGACGACCCGAGCGCGGAGCCCGCCTCGTAGTGCTCGGCCAGCTCCTTGACCATCGCCTGGATCAGCGCGGTGAGGGCGAGTGTGTGCTCGACGTGGGTCTGGGCGTCCATCGCGCGGATCTCGACGGTGCCGAACGACGGGTGCGGGCGCACGTCGTACCAGACGAAGGTGTGGTCGTCCATCACCCCCGCGTCGATCATGAAGTCGATCCGCCCGGCGTAGTCGGCCCAGTCCTCGTAGTGGGGCGGGATCCCCACGCGCGGGAACGAGCGGAAGATCGGCATGCGGGTGGAGGCGAGCCCGGTCTCGTCCGAGCGCCAGAACGGCGAGTTGGCGCTCAGGGCCTGCAGGATCGGCACGTGCACGCGCATGCCGTTGGCGACGTGGATCGCCTTCTCGCGGTCGTCGATGCCGACGTGGACGTGCAGGCCGAAGATGATCTCCTGGCGCGCGATGAAGCGCAGGGCGGCGATCAGGTCGCGGTAGCGCGGGTCGGCGGAGACGCGCTGCTCCTCCCACAGCGCGAACGGGTGCGTGCCCGCCGAGCCGATCGCGAGGCCGAGCCCGGCGGCCGCGTCGCCGACCTCGCGCCGCAGGCGGCGGACGTGCTCGCCCGCCTCCACGACGTCCCTGCAGGGCGGCGTGGCGATCTCCAGCACCGACTGCAGCAGCTCGGGCTTGACCTCGCCCTCGCCCTCGTAGGCGCCGATCACGGCCTCGACCTCGTTGGCGAGCGCGAACGACTCCCCGTCGAGGATCATCAGCTCCTCCTCGACCCCCAGGGTGTAGCTCGGCCCTGTGAACCTGGCCTCCATCGGCGGCGTACAGTACGACCCAACCGATTGACACGCGGAACACGGGAGATGCGCGCATGGCGCTCGGATACGACGGGAAGCTCTACATCCTCGCCTTCGACCACCGGGGGTCCTTCCAGAAGAAGATGTTCGGCGTCGAGGGCGAGCCGGACGCCGAGCAGACGGCGACCATCGCGGACGCCAAGCACCTGATCTTCGAGGGCATGGAGCTGGCCGTCGAGCGCGGCGTGGACGCCGCCGCCACCGGCGTGCTCGTCGACGAGCAGTTCGGCGGCGACATCCCCGCCCAGGCCAATGCGCACGGGCTCAAGCTCGCGATGCCGGTCGAGAAGAGCGGCCAGGAGGAGTTCGACTTCCAGTACGACGCGGACTTCGGCGCGCACATCGAGCAGTTCGACCCGCACTTCTCGAAGGTGCTCGTCCGCTACAACCCGGACGGCGACGCCGGCATGAACGAGCGCCAGCTCGGCCGCCTGAAGGAGCTGGCCGACTGGCTGCACGCCCACGACCGGCTGTTCCTGTTCGAGCTGCTCGTCCCGGCCGAGGACGCCCAGCTCGAGCAGGTCGGCGGCGACGACGACCGCTACGACGCCGAGCTGCGCCCCGAGCTGATGCGGCGCGCGATCGAGGACGTCCAGGCCTACGGCATCGAGGCCGACATCTGGAAGATCGAGGGCGTCGACCGGCGCGAGGACGCGCAGATGCTCGCCGAGCAGACCCGCGCGGGCGAGGGCCGGGAGAACGTCAAGAGCGTCGTCCTCGGCCGCGGGGCGAGCGACGAGAAGGTCGACGAGTGGCTGCGCGCCGCCGCCGGCCTGGAGGGCTACATCGGCTTCGCGATCGGCCGCTCGATCTGGTGGGACGCGCTCAAGGGCTTCGTCGACGGCGACCTCGAGCGCGCCGCGGCGGCCGAGCGGATCGCCGACAACTACCTGCGCTTCGTGCAGGTCTACGACGACGCCGAGGCGGGAGCGCGGGTATAGCCTAGGCAGCCGTCATGCGGATGCGCCAGAGCCTGGCCGAGCTCGAAGAGGCCTTCGTCGAGGAGATCGAAGAGGACCGCCACCGGCGGGAGCGACTGCGGACGGAGGCCGTTCAGCGCACCCGCAAGCGTCGCACGACGCGCACCCAGCGTCACGGCACCGTGCGCTTCTTCATGCTCGTGCTGACGCTCGTCGCGACCGCGGTCGTCGTGGCCATCGCGATGTTCCAGACGCTCTACTACGTGATGGGCTGAGCCCGGAGCGCCTCAGCGCTTGGAGCTGAGGCGTTTCAGCGCGTCATCGACCTCGGCCCGAGCGGAGGCGCCGGCGGTGGCGTTCTCCTGCTGGATCTCGAGGTAGACCTCCTTGCGGAACACCGGGATGTCGCGCGGGGCCTGGATGCCGATGCGGACCTTCTCGCCCATGATCGACAGCACCGAGACCTCGATGTCGTCGCCGATCATGATCGACTGGTTGGACTTGCGTGTCAGTACCAGCATGTTTGGTGACCCGACTCCCTGGCCTGAGGAAACCTGGAGGGGCACGGTGCCCCCTTCCCCGCCTTCCCTGTAGTCGGCGAGGTTAGCCCCTCTTCGACGTCTGCACCATAGGGCCTGCACCGGAACGTGCAGGATCCCCCTTGCTAGTCTGCGGCCCCCGATGGCCCGGCGATCACTGCGTCCTCAGCTCAATCAGATCCGCGGATGGGTGCGGCAGGGGCGCACCGACGCCTGGATCGCCCACCAGCTCGAGGTCACCGTCCAGCAGATCCAGGCCTTCAAGCGCGAGCAGGGGCTCGAGCCCGGCGGCGAGGAGGACGGCGCCGCCGACCACGAGGAGGTCGACCTGCGCGCGGAGGACGACGCCGCGATCGCGGCCGAGCTCGAGGCCGAGGCCGAGCGCCGCGCCGCCGAGGACGCCAAGGCGGCCGAAGAGGCCGCCCGCAAGGCGGCAGAGGCGGAGGCCGCCGGCGAGCGAAGCGAGACCGGGGAGGCCACCGGCGAGGAGCCGGCGGCCGACGCCGACGAGGAGGACGCCAAGCCCAAGCGCGCCCGCACGCGCTCGCGCGGCGGGCGCTCCCGCGCCCGCTCGTCCCGATCCGCGGGCCGCCCGCTGGAGGGGACGTTCGACCACGGCGAGGAGGGCTACGGGCTGTGGCTGGACCCGGACGTCCAGGACGACCCCGTCTACGCGGAGCACTGGGCCGGCCACCGGCCCGTGGAGGTCACGATCGAGGAGGACCAGATCGTGATCCGGCGTGCCGGCGGCGAGGAAGACGACGACTGAGGCCGGCGCGGCGCCGGCCGAACGCGCCCGCGCGTTCGACCTCGGCGTCTTCGTGCGCGCCGCCGAGGAGGTCGTGCGGCTCGAGGAGGCCACGGTGCTGTCGACGCCGTCGCTGCCGACGGTCCCGCACCTCAACACCGTGTTCCTGCACGGCGCGCTCGACGGCGCCGGCGTCGAGGCCCTGGTCGAGGCGCACCACGCTGGGCTGCCGAACCGCCGCGTGGTCGTCGACGACGACGCCGTGAGCGAGCGGCTGGCGGCCGAGCTGCTCCCGCGTGGATGGGCGGTCCACCGGCTCGTGCTGCTGGCGCGCGGCGGCGCCGAGCCGCCGCCCGAGGCGCGTGCGCTCGCCGAGGAGGTGCCCTACGGGCACGTCCGCGGACTTCGCGAGGAGTGGCTGCGCACGCCGCCGTGGGGCCTGAGCGGGGGCGCCCTCGCGGAGGGGCTCGCCGGGGACGACCGGCTGTTCGCCGGCACCCCGACGCGCGCCTTCGCGGCCTTCGAGCACGGTCGCCCCCTCGCCTACGCCCTGCTGCTCGGCGGCGGCGACGACGGCGGCGACGGCGGCGACGACGACGGGACGCTCGAGGACGTCTACACGACCCCCGAGGCGCGCGGCCGCGGGCTGTCGACCTCCGTGATCGCCGCGGTCCTGCACGCCGCGCGCGCGGAGCGCCACGAGGCGGTGTTCGTGCCGACCGCCGCCGAGGGCGGGGCGGGCGCGCTCTACGAGCGGCTCGGCTTCGCCCCGGTCGCGGTGCAGCACCACTTCAGCCGGCAGGTGGATTGAGCGCCGGCGCCGGGCGCGCGATCGCGTGTTCGAGAAGTCCGAAGCGGTGTTGCAGGTCGCCGTCGAGGAAGCGGGTGACAGCGCCGATCCGGTCGTCGTCGAGTGTGAGCACGATCAGCCCGGCAGGATGGGCGCTCTGCTCCTCGAGGTCGGTGACGTGGCAGCCAAACGCGGGCTGGGTGTTCGCGCGGGTGGCGACGAGCCGGAGCTGACGGCCCGCGCGCCACGCGGCGCTCGCACGCAGGAAGGCCGCGATCGCCGCCGCGCCGTGGTACTCGTGCGGCGCCGGCGGCATGGCGAGCCACGCGTCGTCGGTCAGCAGCGCGACCACGCCGTCGATGTCGTCCGCGGTGAAAGCTTCGACGAAGCGTCGCGCGAGGTCCTGCTCCTGCGTCGAGCCGGGGAGCGGCTTCCGCTCGCGGTCTGGGGCGCAGCGTTGGTCGAGTGACGCGCGGGCGCGCTGTAGGGCGCCTTTGATCGCGGTCTGGCTGGTGTCGAGCATCGTCGCGACCTCGGCGGCGGAGTAGCCCAGCACGTCGCGCAGGACCAACGTGGCGGCTTGGCGCGGTGGCAGCCGCTGCAGTCCGACGATGAACGCCAACTCGACCGCCTCTCTGCTCTGGTAGCGCGCCTCGGGCCCAGGGGCGCTG
>Ga0136613_10001041_pt1 | contig 13866 bp, 17 predicted proteins | sample AntDrymUQ2722106_2_FD_106649 | JGI IMG/M metagenome (GOLD analysis project Ga0136613, IMG submission 106649) | Polar desert sand microbial communities from Dry Valleys, Antarctica - metaG UQ272 (21.06) | ecosystem: Environmental > Terrestrial > Soil > Desert | place: Antarctica: Dry Valley... | reverse complement strand
CTGACGATCGTCTCCGTCGCGGCGGTGCTGTTCGTCGTCGAATGGCGTCTGGCGCTGATCGCGCTCGCGTTGATGCCGGTGATCGTGACGGTCGCCTACCGCTACAGCCACGTCTCGCACCCGGTCCTGCGCGAGGTGCAGCAGCAGCTCGGGGAAGTCGCCACGGTGGCCGAGGAGTCGATCGTCGGCGTCCACGTCGTCAAGGCATTCGCACAGGAGGACCGCCGGCAGGCGGCGTTCGAGCGAGCCTCCGGAGCGGTCTTCGACGCGACGGTGCGCGCGTTCCGGCAGCGTGCGACCTACGTGCCGCTGCTCTCGTTCCTGCCCCTGCTCGCCCAGGGTGCGGTGCTGCTCGCGGCGGGTCGCATGGTCGTGAACGGCTCGCTGTCCCTCTCAGGATTCTTCATCTTCAACCTGCTGCTCGCGATGTTGATCGTGCCGCTACGCAGCCTCGGCATGTGGGTCGGCCAGGCGCAGCGCGCGACCGCCTCCGGGGAGCGGATCTTTGAGGTGATGGACGAGCCGGAGGGCGTCGAGGATCGGCCGGGCGCCCGCGAGTTGCCTGAGGGGCCGGGGGCGATCCGCTTCAGTGGCGTCGGTTTCGGCTACGCGCCCGACCGGCCGGTGCTGCAGGGGATCGACCTCGAGATCGCGGCCGGCCGCACCGTCGCCTTGATCGGCCACACGGGCTCGGGGAAAACGACGCTCGCGGCGCTCGTGCCCCGCTTCTACGACGCCTCCGAAGGTCACGTGATCGTCGACGGCGTCGACGTTCGCGACGTCACGCGCCGCTCGCTCCGGCGCGAGATCGGCGTCATCTCCCAGGATCCGTTCCTTTTCTCGGCGACGGTGCGCGAGAACATCGCCTTCGGCGTGCGTGACGCGACGGCCGAGCAGGTCGAGGAGGCGGCCCACGCGGCCCAGGCGCACGAGTTCGTGGTCGAGCTTCCGCAGGGCTACGACACCGTCATCGGCGAGCGCGGGATCACGCTCTCCGGAGGACAGCGCCAGCGTCTCGCGATCGCGCGGGCGCTCGTGATCGACCCGCGCATCCTCATCCTCGACGACGCCACCGCCTCGGTCGACGCGACCACCGAGGCCAGGATCCGCGCCGGCCTCGCCGTGGCGATGCGCGACCGAACGACGATCATCATCGCCCACCGCCTGTCCACGATCGCGCTCGCGGACGAGGTGGTCGTGCTCGACCACGGCCGCATCGCAGCCCACGGCACGCAGGCCGAGCTGCTCGCGACGAATGCCGTCTACCAGGAGCTCCACGGGCACGGGCTGCTGCAGGGGCTGCTCAAGGAGACGGCGTGAAGGTTTCCTTCACGTCTCCGGGACGTCGCTCGTGGTCCGGAAGGCGGACAGGGGCGTGAAGGTCTGGCAGCCCGGAGGCCACCTGTCGGAGCAGCAGGACTCGGACGTGCGCGACTGGTCGTGGCACCGGATGCGGCGCCGGACTGGACTTCTCGTCCGGCTGTCGCTTCCGTACAAGGGACGCACCGCGCTCGCGCTCGGGACGCTGCTCGTCTACACGCTCGTAGCCCTCGCGCCGCCCTACCTGGCGAAGCTCGCGATCGACGAGGGCATCAGGCAGCTCGACCTCGACCGGCTTACCTGGCTGGTTGGAATCTTCCTCCTCGCCGCGTTCGCCGCCCTTGGCCTCTCCGCAGCGAACACCTACCTCACCGGCTGGGTCGGCGAGCGCGTCCTGGCAGACCTGCGGAACAGGCTCTTCGCGCACCTCGAGCGGCTTTCGCTCGGCTTCTACGAACGCAACCGGGCGGGCGTGATCATCAGCCGGATCACGAACGACGTCGAGGCGCTCGACCAGCTTGTCACCGACGGCGTCACGAGCCTGATCCAGAACACGCTCCTGCTGCTCGGCACCGCAGTCGTGCTCTTCTTCCTCGACTGGCGCCTCGCCCTCGCGACGGTCACCGTCCTGCCGCTGATGGCGCTGGCGACGGTGTGGTTCCGGAGCCGCTCGAATCGTGCCTACCGGAACGTCCGGGAGCGGCTCGGTCTCGTCACCGCCACGCTCGCGGAGGACATCGCCGGCATGCGCGTCGTGCAGTCGTTCACGCGCGAGCCGGTTCAGCAGCAGGCCTTCCACGGCGTCAACGACCGCTACCGCGCCGCGAACTACGAGACGGTCGTCCTGAACGGGATCTACTTCCCGGTCGTCGACCTCCTCTCGTCGATCGCGACTGCGATCGTCTTCGGCTATGGCGGCTGGCTCGTCTACGGCGGCGACATGACGCCGGGCACGCTCTTTGCGTTCGCGCTCTACCTCTCGAACTTCTTCGATCCGATCCAGCAGCTCTCGCAGCTCTACAACACGTTCCTGTCCGCGATCGCCGCGCTCGACAAGATCATCGGGGTGCTCGAGGAGCGACCGCAGATCGTCGACGAGCCGGGAGCGGAGGAACTACCGACGATCGAAGGGAACGTCCGCTTCGACGGCGTCCGCTTCGGCTACGGCCCGGAGTTTCCGGAGGTGCTGCACGGGGTCGAGCTCGACATCGCGGCCGGGACGACCGTCGCGCTCGTCGGTCACACCGGCGCGGGCAAGTCGACGATCGCGAAGCTGATCGCGCGCTTCTACGATCCCACCGAGGGCTCGCTCTCGATCGACGGCCACGATCTCCGCAGCGTCACCCAGCGCTCGCTCCGGCGCCAGCTCGGGATCGTCCCGCAGGAGGGCTTCCTCTTCGGCACGACGGTTGCCGAGAACATCGCCTTCGGCCGCCCAGACGCCCGTCTGGAGGAGATCGCCGCGGCGGCGGAGGCCGTCGGCGCCCACCGCTTCATCCTCGAGCTCGAGGACGGCTACGAGACCCAGCTCGGCGAGCGCGGGACGCGGCTCTCGCTCGGCCAGCGCCAGCTCGTCGCGTTCGCGCGGGCGTTGCTCGCCGACCCGCGCATCCTGATCCTCGACGAGGCGACCTCGTCCGTGGACATCGGCACCGAGCGGCAGATCGAGCAGGCGCTGCGGAGGCTCCTCGCCGGCCGTACCGCATTCGTGATCGCACATCGCCTCTCGACGATCCGCGACGCCGACCTGATCGTCGTGCTCGAGCACGGTCGCGTGGTCGAGCAAGGGAGCCATGAGGAGCTGATCGCTCGCCGCGGGCTCTACACGAGCCTCTACGGTGACTGGGCCGCAGAGGTCGCATAGAGTCAGGCAAGTGACGGTAGGCGGCGTTCTGGCTGAGGCATTCGCGCTCTACAAGCGCTTCTTCGCGCGCTTCTTCCTGACCGCAGCGGCGGTCTTCGTCGTGCTCAACCTCTTCTCGGCGATCGCGGCCGACGCTGGTGCTGATGCCGCCGACGCCGTTGCCGCGTTCTGGGGTCTCGTCGGGCTCGTCGTCTCGCTCGTCGGCTCGCTGTGGGTGCAGGGGGCGCTGACGGCAACCGTCGCCGACGTGCGGGACGGGCGCGCCGACGACGGCATCGAGACCACCTACCGGCGGGTGCGGCCGACCCTACTGCCGCTGCTGGTCGCAGGCCTGCTGGCCGGGATCGGGATCGTGCTCGGTCTCGTCGCGCTCGTCGTCCCCGGCCTGCTCCTGCTCACGCGCTGGGTGCTCGTGACGCCCGTCGTCGTCCTCGAGCGGCTCCGCGCGCGGGAGGCGCTCCGACGTTCCTGGAATCTCGTCAAGGGTCAGAGCTGGACCGTGTTCGGGGTGATCGTCGTCACGATTCTCATCGGCGTCATTGCGCAGATCGTCTTCGTGGCAGCGTTCGCGTTCCTGCCCGACTTCCTCCAGAACTGGTTCGGCGGGCTCGTCGCGAACAGCATTGTGACGCCGTTCGTCGCGCTTTCCTGGACGCTCATGTACTTCCACCTGCGCGGCGACGCGACGGCCCCGGCCGCCGCGGCATGACCGAGCTCGACCCCGAGACCGAGCAGCGCATCGAGGAGCCGGTGGCGCCGGAAGCCGTTCGGGAAACCCGGCTGACCCCCGCCGAGGCGATCGAGAAGATGCACATCAACCTGCCGGTGCGCGGCAACCGCAAGCTCCGCCGGCTACTCGAGCGGGTGAACGAGGATCGCCAGCTGAAGGGCTGGTGGCACGTCTCGAACGTGAACGCCGTCGTTCGCCTGGAGATCAACGACCACTCCTGGGTGCATATCCAGATCGTCGCGAACATCGCGCTGAAGATCCTCCGGCAGCTCTTCAAGCACGGCGTCGAGACCTCTGTCGTCACCGACTACGGCTTCGAGCGCGCGGACGCCGAAGTCGTCGTCACGCTCTCCTCTCTCCTCCACTGCATCGGCATGTCGGTGCACCGGCTCGGCCACGAGGACTTCTCGCTCTTCCTGGCGGAGCCGAAGCTGCGCGAGCTCCTGCGCGGCCTGTACGAAGAGCCCGACCTGACGGTCGTCGTCTCGGAGGTGCTGCAGGCGATCACGAGCCACCGCGCCGACGGGCAGCCCCTCACCCTCGAGGCGGGCATCCTGCGCGTGGCCGACGCGCTCGACATGGCCGAGGGCCGCTCGCGCATCCCCTTTGAGCGAGGCCGCGTCTCGATGCACTCCCTGTCGGCCGCCGCGATCGACGAGGTTGCGATCAAGGACGGCGACGCGCGCCCGGTCATGATCGAGATCGTGATGAACAACTCGTCGGGCCTCTTCCAGGTCGACGGCCTCCTGAAGGCGAAGTTGCGTGGATCGGGCCTGGAGCCGTACGTCGAGGTGATCGCCCATATCGACACCGAAGCCGAGAAACGGCTCGTGCCGGTCTACCGGCTCGAGTACTGAGCGGAGCCGGATTTGCCGCTAAACTGGCGGCCGTTGCGGGATCGTCTAATGGTAGGACGCCTGACTCTGGATCAGGTAGTCAAGGTTCGAGTCCTTGTCCCGCAGCCTCAGGAACCCGCTGCAAACAGCTGGTTCCGCGTTTCCGATGTGGCGACACGGAGCGCTAGGGCGACGGATGGGGCAACAGGAGGAGCGCTGCTGTGACGGCTACAACGCTGACGGGCAGGACTGGATCAAGCGGCGCGCCTCGCGCTTCCGCGCCCGCTACCAGTGGCTCGACCGGCTCGCCGCCGTAGGCTGAGCGGTGCTCCGGTGAACGGCCCTGCGAGTTGGCTGCTGCTTGGCCCGCCGGGCGCGATTCTCGGGTTTGGTGTCGCCGTTGCTCGTGCACGGACGAGCCGAGGTGCGGTGGGAGTATTCGCTCTCGGCTTCGTGCTCGCCGCGGTTGTGTGGGCGGTGATCGACATACTCGGCGGCTTCGACGACGAGGGGTGGGACGGACTCTTCTACTACGGCGCTATCTGGCTCAACCTGATCGGTTGGATGCTTGGGGTGGGTCTGGGGACAGAGATACGCCTGATCCGGGAGAGACGCCGCCGAAGCTGAAAGAAGTTCACGCCGGGGCGGGGTCAATCGGCTAGGGCAGCCGATACTAGGTGCATGCAAGCACCGACGAGCGAGTCGCAGTTGCTTGGCGCGAACGAGGTCGCGCGCTTCCTCGGAGTGTCCGTCTTCACGGTGAGGCGGATGGGCGGCGACGGGGACGCTGCGGCGGATCAAGCTCGGCCCGCACGCGAACCTGCGCTTCCACCCGCGAAGAAGCTTGGAAGCAGGCTCTTCTACTTCCGGGCCGGTCGGGCATCCGGCCGGGGTCGACGAAAGGGTCGACTCGCCGTGCAACTTCCGGCAGTCCGCTCTGGCGCAGACCGTTTGTGGCGTTCGCCTACGGTTCGGACGGCCCGCCACCGAAACTTTTCGGGCCGGTCGCAGTCGTAGAGAACATGCAGCCATCTCGACGTTCGAGCGGCTCCAGGCGACGAGCGGTACGCGGTCTCTTCGCGCTTGCGGTCGTGCTCGCGACGGCGAGTGCTGCCTCGGCTGGTAGCACCGGTTACGGCGGGTTCCAGATCCGAATCGACCCCGAGGGTCTCTCGCCGGTTGTCGTGCAGCTCCCGGCGTCGCATGCGATCCCGTTCTGGGTGAACTACGACTCCGTCCCGCACACGCTCACGTTCGAGGACAGCCGGTGCACCATCACGATCCCGGCGGGCGAGAGAGCCGCCGCTCCGTGCCACAACATGCTGCTGGAGGCCGGTGCGTACCGCTACCGCGTAAGCGACACGTTGGAGGCGCAGGGAGAAGTCGTCGTCTTGCCGAACGAGCGGCGGGTCACCATGGTCAGCTCGCGGGCGACGATCCGAGCCGGTCAGGCGGTGACCTTCAGCGGGACCGTCTTCGCCGCGAGCGTCGCCCCTTTCGGGGGCTTCATCCTCCAGCAGCACGCGATCACAATCTTCCGCCGCGGCGAGGGGTCGCGCCGGTTCCTACCGATCCGGCGGGTGCTTCCGATGGATCGGCCGTCGCCCTGCTACTGCGATCCGAACGAGAAGCTGTGGAGCGTCACGATCCGCCCGATCGCGACTGCCACATTCATCGCTCTCATCGTCGACAACCAAAGCACGTGGAAAGAGGCCGAGAGCCACCGAGTCGTTGTCCGAGTGATTGCTGCGTCGCGGTAGATCTCACCACAGGCTACTCGCAGTCCCGCAATCTCGTTTCGGGGCTTGCGCAACAACGTCTCGCCGTGGAGCACTCGTCGGAAGCGTCGGCGTTGTTGGAAGCTCTGCTCGCGCCACATCTGACAAGCGGATCGCGCTCAGGGAATCCCGAAGATGAAGGCCAGCAGCAGAGCGGTTCCCACGACAGCTGCAACCCCGATGAGTCCGGAGAGCCAAGCGGACGTCGCTCCTTGCGCTTGCGCCGTGCGGTTGCGCCGCCACAACATGATGGCTGGCACCGCCAGCACCACCGCGACCCCGAGCATGAACCACCCCGCCGGGTGCCTCCCACCCTCGGGGTCGTCCCCCAGCAGCAGCCACGCTCCCCACATGGCGAACAGCAGCGCGACCCCGACGGTGACTGAATGAGAAACGCGTGTCATGCATCGGTTATCGCCTCAGAATTGCTGTGCGAACCGCCAGCCACGCCGTTGCTGGAGGGCGGGAGCATCGACCTGTTCGAAGTAGGGCGGCTGGGCGAAACGTGGTGCAACCCCGCCTGCATCCCGCCAGTCGCAGATCCACGGAACAGGGTTGGTTGCGGCCGACACGATCGAAGCTGGATCGTGATGTGGGGCGGCACGGTCTACCGCTTGCCGACGGCCTGCGTCGCCAACCGCTCTCGTAGGCTCCTGAGGTGTACTCGGACGAGGAGGCAGCGGCTCTCTACGACCTGCTCAACCCATGGGGGCCGAGCGATGACTTCTATCTCGCACTGGTGCTGGACGCGGAGTCAGTGCTCGACGTCGGCTGCGGCACAGGCTCATTGCTGCACCAAGCCCGGCAGGTCGGTCATGCCGGACGGCTTTGTGGCGTCGATCCAGACGCTGCAAGTCTCGGGGTAGCGCGGCGTCGTACAGATATCGAGTGGGAGCTCTGCGCCGCGTCGTCGATGACGTGGGAGCGCGAGTTCGACCTCGCCACGATGACCGGTCACGCGTTCCAGGCGCTCGTCGGCGACGACGAGCTCCGGGAGTCGCTCACCGCCATCCACCGAGCGCTCGTCGAAGGTGGTCGATTCGCGTTCGAGACCCGCAACCCGCTTGCACGAGCGTGGGAGCGGTGGAATCCAACGAACGCGATGGATGTCGTCGACCCAGCGGGACGGCCGGTCCGGATCTCGCACCGTGTCGAAGCAGTCGTCGCCGATGTCGTCACAGTCACCGAGACAACGGGCGAGCCCGGCGGCCGCTCGTTGCGAGTCGATCGTGCCAGCCTCCGCTTCCTCGAGCCCGACGCACTCGGGAAGGCTCTCGCAGAGGCCGGCTTCGAGATCGAAGCGCAGTACGGAGATTGGGGACAAGGACGCCTCACGCGTGAGAGCCCGGAGATCGTCACCATCGCCAGGGTGGGGACACTTCGGCCGACGCAGTAAGAACTGCTCGAACGTGTTTCGAAGCTGCGGGTCACCACGTGGTGCCTGGCCCGATGCGTTCGCCGATGCGAAGCTCCCCACGTGGAAGTCCGCATCGACGAATCGCTCGAAGGCATCGACTGGGAGCAGACGAAGGCCGATCTCGCCAGCGACAACTTCGACAACGGTCGTTCGCCGGCAGCTCTCAGGCGCTCCTTTGAGCAGTCGCAACACGTCGCCGTCGCCCGCGACGGCCAACGCGTCGTCGGTCTCGCACGCCTGCTCTCCGACGGCGTCGGCAACGCCTATCTCCTCGACGTCTGGACAGCGTCGCCCCACCGCAGGCAAGGGATCGCGACGAAGTTGCTACGCCTGCTGATCGAAGCCGTACCCGGCCAGCACATCGGTCTCCAGACGAGCGGCTCCCAGGCCCTTTACGAGTCGCTCGGATTCCGGCCGCAGCCGGAGTTCTGGTCGCTCGTCGTCGGTTCGTGGCTCCACAACAGAGCCAACCGCTGACGCGCGGACGGAGCCGCCTACTACCTCCCTGGCTCTCCCGCGGCATGGGGCCGGCCGTGAGAAGCGCCATAATGCAGGTTTGATGCGTCTGCTTCGCCGCCGCTCCGCGACGATCCCGCTCGACGAGGCGGCGGCATATGCGCGTTGTCATGGAACGCGCGACGCCGCCGTCCGGATCGTGAAGCTGCCCCCGCGGCGGGAACGGTACGACGTGCTCGCTGTCGGCGAAGAGCTGCGCCGCTCGTTCGAGCAGCGACTCGACGCGCGCGAGGACGAGGAGATCGCACACCTGAACGACAGAGCGGACCCCTCAGCGGAGCCCGCTCCACCCCCAACCGTGCCCCCACTCGGCTAGAGGCTTGATGTGGGATAGGAGTGCGTCTGGGGAGGTGCGCCAAGCAGCCCGGCGCAGGCCCCCAGCCAGGCGTGCTTCTAGCTCACATCAAGCCTCTAAAGGCGATTCGCGGCTGCCGCCGCAGGTAGGCAACCGCAAGCCCGAGAGCGAGCACGAGTGCCAGCCCGCCGATCCCGAACGTGAGTCCGTTCTCCCGGTCGATCGAGAATCCGGCCCCATCGGCCACCGCAGCGGGCGGCGGGACATCGCCGACGGCGAACCGGTCGAAACGATCGTCAGGGCGAACGGGCGCACCGTCAGGAGTCCTCGCGACCGCCCGCTCGACGGCATCAGGGGACGCCTGCCCCAGCCCGACCGTCCGCGGATCCAGGGCGTCGGCCGCGGTCAGGCCGTGGCTCAGGTAGCTAATCACGCGCGGCTGCTTCGTCTGCGGCTGCTGCAGCCCGAGCTCCGGGCCGGCACTCGCGGTTGGGCGCGCCTCAGCGGGTGCGACAACCACCGCGAACGCGAGCCCAAGCAGGATCCGACGAGTCCAGTGGTGCCTTCTCCGAGACGACATCTCTCCTCCTCCCATCGGTACTGACTCTCTTCGCAGCTCACGACGGGGTGGGCAGCGCGCTTCTTCCCTTTCGTTGCAAATCGCGCTTAGATAGCTGCTGCCGCAATGGCTATGGAAGTCACCGACGCACAGCTTGTCGAGCGCTGCCGCGCTGGCGAGACGGCGGCCTGGAACGAGCTCGTGGAGCGGTTCTCGCGCTACGTCTACGGCATCGCCTTACGCGCCTTCCGCTTACCTGAGCACGACGCCGAAGACGTGTTCCAGGACGTCTTCGCCCGCACGTACGAGCGGCTCGACTCGCTCCGCGACGACAGCGCGATCCGCCCTTGGATCGCACAGCTGACGCGGAATGCCTGCATCGACCACCTGCGCTCCGGCGGCCGTGAGGAGCTGATCGCCGAGCCGCTCGAGGGTGAGGCGGACGCGGCGATCGAGAAGCTCGACGAGGCACTCGCCGTGCATGAGGGACTGCGCGCGCTGTCGGCGGACTGCCGCGAGATCCTCGACCGGTTCTTCGCGCGCGACGAGAGCTACCGAGCGATCGGCGAGGTGCTCGGCCTCCCAGCCGGGACGATCGCGAGCAGGATCTCACGCTGCCTCGGCAAGCTCCGGCACGAGCTCGAGGGAAGAAACCAGGATCCTGGGGCGTCTGGAGGGTGGTGAGCCCCACGCCCCCAGACCGATTCGAGGAAGAGCGCCTCGGCGAGCTGCTCGCGCTCCTACCGCCGGCCCCGAGCGGCTGGACGCGCGCGGCGCAGGAACTACCGGCGGCCCGGCGTGAGCTCGACGAGATCGTCGAGCGAGCGCGGGCCGACGCGGACTTCCGGCTCCGCCTCGTCGCCGATCTGGAGCAGGCCCTTGCGAGCGGGGGCTACGTCCCCCGCGTCGAGCTCCTGGCGGCGGTGCGTGCGTACCTGCGAGACCCCCAGTAAGAGTGTCGGAGCTGTTCACCCGCGACCTTCGGAGCCTGCTGGAGGCGATCGCCGACCCATCCCCTGCGCCCGGGGCCGGTGCCGTCGCCGGCCTCGTCACCGCGATGGCGGCAGGCGTGATCGCGTCGGCGGCACGCCGTTCTAAGGCGTGGCCCGAGGCACGCGGCGTCTCTGCGCAAGCCCAGGCCCTCCGCAGCCGAGTCGAGAAGCTGGCCGAGGCGAACGAACAGGCGTATCTGAAGGCGCTCGGCCTGCTCGAGGTGACCCAGCCCGGCGGCAGTCGAGACATCGCCGACGGCAGCCGCGACATCGCCATCGGCAGGGCGCTCGAAGCGGCGGCCAACCTACCGCTGGCGATCGCCGAGGCAGCGTACGACGTCGCGCTCCTAGGCGCCGAGGCGGCCGAGCACGCGGTGGCGGGCTGTGCGGAGGACGGTGCTGCCGCATCGCTGCTCGCGGAGGCTGCGGCACGCGCGGCAGCGGGGCTCGTCGCGACGAACCTCGTCTCCAGCCCCGGGGACGACCGCGTCGTGCACGCGCAACGGCTCGCTGCCGCCGCGACGGACGCCGCCCGGCGTGCCGTCACGGCAGCAGCGACGGCCACTTAGCCTGAATCCACCGTTTTGCGTGATCGCGGGGCGGTCGGCTGGGCCGCCAGGGTGGGCTGGGAGCTTGCCGGGCGGGCCGGGGCCCGTACGCCAAGCTCCCAGCGCGAAGCGCACCGGCCGGGTGAGGCTTAGCCGAGGGCCGGCCTCGTGGTCGGAAGCACAACTGCACGGCGTCGCAACCACAGCCGCCGGTGTGGGCGCTCCTCACCCGCGGCGCGGACGAGGCGGGCAAGCCGTGCCTGCTCGGCCTCCCGCAGCATGTCGGCCTGCCGGTACCTGGCGATACCCTGCATGACGATCGGGTGCATCTCGTCTCCCTTCATCGTGTCGCTGACCACACGACGTCGGGAGCCGCGTGCTTCTTCCCTCAGGCACGTGGAAGCGCGTCGACCCGCCCGATCCAGGCATCGAGCCGAGGGCAACGACCCGCCACCTGCAGATGGTTGCGCAGTACCTCGTGGAAGCGGTCTGGATCGCCCTCCGTCCACAGCAGCCGATACTTGAGAAACGGGAACGCCGTCACGTCCGCGAGCGACAGCTCCTCGAACAGGAACTCGCGGCCGGCGAGCAAATCCTCGAAGAGCTGGAGCGACCCGGCGAGCTGCTCGCCGAGCGCCGCCAGGACGCCCGACTCGGGCTCGGCCTTCGCCTCCTCGGCGACGATCAGGTTCGGCGGGCGCTTCCAGACCCGGTTGAACCAGTCGCAGAAGATGCGTACCTCGGCGCGGAGGGCGGGATCGTTCGGCAGCAGCGGCGGCTGGGGAAACTGCCCCTCGAGGTACTCGAGAATCGCAGGCGAGTCAACGAGGGTGCGCTCCCCGTGCTCGAGCACCGGAACGAGCGCCTGGCCACTTACACGCACGACCTCCGCACGGTCTGCGGGATCGACGTCCACCCACTCCACCGGCAGGCCCTTGTGCGCGAGCGTCAGGGCGACGCGCTCGACGTTCGTCGAGAACGGGATTCGGTAGACACGCATCACTCAGTCGTCCGACTCGTCGCCGCCGCGACCGCGGCCACGTCCCCGTCCAGAGGAGTCCGAGCCCGACCCCGAGTTCGAACCCGAACCCGAGCCATCCGTAGTCCTCGATGAGTCGTCTGTCGTCGCGGCAGTCCGTCGACCCGCTGTCGTCGATCGAATCGTCGTCCGCCGCACGGTCGGGCGCACGGTCGTCCGCGCGCCGTCGGTTGCCGCGCGTGCGGCCGCTGCCGGCGCAAGCGCCGCCCCCTGCTCGAGCTTCACGACCGGCAAGGCGATGGTCTCGCGCGTGACGAGGTGCACACCGAGCCCGGTCGCGACCGCGAGGACCAGGCCGAAAGCGCCCAGGAGAAGTGTGCGCATCACCTCGCCGCTCGCTCCCGCGACCGGGCCACCTCGACAACCGGCAGCGCGACCTCGGCGATTGCACCCCGGGTCGCCCGGTTCCGGATCGACGCGCTCCCACCCCAGCGCCGGGCGAGTGTCTCGACGATCGCCAGCCCGAGTCCGGTTCCGGGGTGGTCGGAACGACCGCGCTGGAAGCGCTCGAAGAGCCGGCGCTCCTCACCCGACCGGACTCCGGGGCCCTCGTCGGCGACCGTCAAGCGTCCGTCGGCCGTCCAAGCGAGCGTGACGGTCGTACCGGGCGCCGAGTAGACGAGCGCGTTCTCGAGCAGGTTGTCGAGGACGATCGCGATGTCTTCCTCCGTGGCGCGCACAGCGACGTCGCCGCCATCCTCCACTTTCAGCTCGTGCTCCGTCTGCGCCGCACGGGGCTCCCAGCGGGCTTCTGCAGCCTCGCACGCCGTGCGGAGCCAGACCGGCGCTCTCGGCTGAGGGCGGTCACCTTCGCGGGCGAGCGTGAGCAGCGCGTTCAGGAGACGCGTCAGGCGCTCGACCTCATCCTCCGCTGCCCGCAACTCGCGCTCGAGCTCGGGATCGTCGGTCTTCAGACCCGCAGCCTCGAGGCGGAGCCGCAGGCCGGTGAGCGGCGTTCGAAGCTGGTGCGACGCGTTTGCGACGAAGTCCCGCTGCGCGGCGAGAACCTGCGCGAGGCGTTCGGTCATGTCGTTGAAGGCGAGAGCCACCTCCTGTTGCTCGGTCGCGCCCGACACCACTGCCCGTGCGTCGAGCTCTCCGCTCTCCACCCGCCGCGCCGTGCGAGCTAGCGCTCTCAGCGGCCTCGAGAGCGAGCCTGCGAGAACCCAGGCGAGCGCGAGGCCGAGCGCGAGCGCGATCAGCCCGACGCCGACGAGCACGAGGACGTTGCGCCGAACGCGCTGAGTCACCGCTTCCACGCTCTGGGTCACGCGGACGGCGCCGACCCGCTTCCCCTCGTCGAGCACCGGGACGGCCGTGTAGAGCAAGTCCTCCCCGAGCGTGTCACTGCGTCGCGTCCCCTGTGCCGTCTTCCCCGCCAGCGCCTCCCGGATCTCCGGTCTGCTGCGGTAGGAGCGCGAGCCGAGGCCGGCGCCGGCAGAGTCTGCCAGGAGTCGACCGCGGGCGTTTACGACGATCACCCGGCCGCCCAGATCACGGCTTGCGCTCCGGGCGACCCGGAGCAGCTGCGAGGCGTTTCCGAGTCGTGCCGAGGCCTGTGCTGCCACGATCTGCGCCTGGGCCGAGGCTTGTGCGCGAACTTCGGCGTCGACGCGGCTCGACAGGCTGAACACCAGCGGGATCTCGAGCGCCACCAACACGAGCACGAGCACGTAGGTAAAGGCGGCGAGGAGGCGCAGGCGGAGGCTCATCACACCTCGTCCGCACCGGCGAATCGGAAACCGACGCCGCGGATCGTGTGGAGGTACCGAGGCTGCGCCGAATCGTCGACGAGCTTCTTTCGGAGGGCGCTCACGTGCACGTCGAGCGTCTTCGTGCTGCCAAACCAGTTGACGTCCCACACCTCGTCGATCAACCGCTCGCGCGGCACGACCGTTCCCGCCTCCTGCATCAGCAGCGCGAGCAGGTCGAACTCCTTGCGCGAGAGCTCGAGCAGCTCGCCGTCGCGGGT
>Ga0136613_10001040_pt1 | contig 13876 bp, 9 predicted proteins | sample AntDrymUQ2722106_2_FD_106649 | JGI IMG/M metagenome (GOLD analysis project Ga0136613, IMG submission 106649) | Polar desert sand microbial communities from Dry Valleys, Antarctica - metaG UQ272 (21.06) | ecosystem: Environmental > Terrestrial > Soil > Desert | place: Antarctica: Dry Valley... | reverse complement strand
TACCAGACGTCGAGGTCGATGCGCTCCGCCCACGGAAGCGAGGCACGACCCTGCACTTGCGCCCAGCCGGTCAGCCCCGGTCTGACCTCCAGGCGTCGCCACTGGCGCTCGTCGTACTGCTCGACCTGGTAGCGGAGCGTCGGCCGCGGGCCGATGACGCTCATGTCGCCGCGGAGGATGTTCCAGAGCTGCGGCAGCTCGTCGATCGACGTACGCCGGAGGATACGGCCGACGCGGGTAATTCTCGTGTCGCCCCGATCGACCGCGTAACCGGCACCGAGACTTTCCGCCCCGACGACCATCGAGCGGAGCTTCAGCACCTCGAAGTCCTCGCCGTTTCTTCCCACGCGCGTCTGGCGATACAAGATCGGCCCTCCGCTCTCGAGCTTCGTGGCGAGGGCGGCGAGACCGAGGATCGGGCTCGTGAGCGCAAGCCCTGCGCCCGCCACGAAGACGTCGACCGCGCGGTTCACCTCGTCCCCTTCGCCTTGTCCCACGTCTGCGGCGTGCCGGAGCGCAGGTAGCGCACGAGGCCGGCGGCGGTCGCCTTCGTGACCACGTAGTAGTAGTAGGCGAGACGGGCTCCCGGAATCCGCGCCCGGGCTCTCCCCGCAGCCGCCAGCCCGAGCCCGCCGAGTTGGAGAGCCAGGAAGAGCCGGTAGAAGGGCGAGCGTCGGAGCAGAGCCAGGTTCGAGGCGAGCAGTCCGATGTGCAGAAGGCCGCTCGAGTAACGGAGCACTCGGTGGGAGACGAGCTCCGCCATGTACAGCGGCCGTGTCGGGCGAAACATCCTTCCCGTGATGAGGTGCCCCCAGGAGCGTGCGTTCATGCGGACTTTGCGACCGTATTCGTCTTCCGGCTCGCTGGCCGGTTTTTCGACGGCAATCGCCTCGGGGTCGTAGATCGCCCGCCGGCCCGCCTGCTCCATCAGGTAAGGAAACCCGAAGTCGTGGCCGAACTTGGGATTGTCTTCGACATAGGCCTCGCGGCGCACCGCGTAGATCGCGCCGTTGCCGGCGGTGATCGAGCTCGCTTTCGACTCCTGCTCGCGCACCCAGACCTCGTAGCGCCAGTAGAGGCCCTCGAGGTTGGCGCCTTCCGGACTCTCGAGTCGAAGCTGCCCACAGACGTAGCCGACCTCGGGGTCCGCGAGATTGCGCACGAGCTTGCGGAGCGCGTCGGGCCTCCATTCCGTGTTGGCATCGGTGAACGCGAGCACATCGCTCTCAGTCGCGCGGACCGAGCGGTGCTGCGCGGCGACCTTTCCCTCGCGCGGGCAGCGGAGGAGTCTCACTCGCGGCTCGCTCGCGGAGAGCTCCTCGACGATCGCGTCCGTACGGTCTTGCGAGCCGTCCGAGGCGATGACGATCTCGAGGCGCTCCGGTGGGTAGTCGAGCTCGAGCAGGTTCTCGAGACGGCGGCCGATCACGTCCTCCTCGTCGTGAGCCGAGACGACGAGCGCGACGGACGGCGTCACGTTTTGACGTCTCACCGGCCGAGGCCGCACGCGGGCGAGGACGCCCATCGCGGCCGGATAGCAGGCGTGTGTCCAAGCGAGGGCGCCGAGCGACCCCCAGAAGAGCGCCTTTGCGATCACGCCGCGAGCAGCTCTCGAACGAGCGCCCGATAGCGCTCCATCGCGACGACGCGATCCGCCTCCTCCTCGACGAAGTCACGTCCTCTGCGCCCCATCTCCGCGAGGTCGTACTCGCCGTCGGCGGCGGAGCGGATCGCGCGCGCGAGAAGCTCGGGCCTGCCTGGGGGGATGACGACTCCGCATCCGACCTCCCGTACAAGGCGGGCGGTCTCGCTCTCGTCCTCCGCCGCCGCGATCACCGGCCTGCCCGCGGAGAGGATCCCGTACAGGCGGCTCGGAACGACGTAGCCGGCGAGGCCCTTGGCGAGACCGACCACGTGAATGTCGGCGCTCGAGAGCGAGAACGGCAGGCGTTCGCGCTTCTGGTAGGGAAGGAAACGCACCGTGTCGTCGACCTCGAGCGTGTCGGCGAGAGTGACCATCTCCGCATGACGCGCGCCGAAGCCGGCGATCACGATTCGGAGGTCAGTTCGGTCGCGGAGAAATGTCGCGGCGCGAACCAGGCTGTCCAGGTCCTGCGCATGTCCCACGTTGCCGGAATGCATAACGACGAAGGACGACACCAGATCGTGACTTCCCGCCCATTCGTTGTCTCGCGGCTGAGGCGTGATCGCGCGCGTGTCGACCCAGTTCGGAATCACGCGGAGACGTTCCGGAGGCGCTCCCTTGGCCTCGAGGCGGTCGCGCATCGTCTCTCCAATGGCGACGATTCGGTCCGCGCGGCGCAGGTACGCGCCAACGAGTCCGCCGAGCACGCCTACAACGGCGGGGTTGCGGAGCCTGTCGAGCTCAGTGGCGATTTCGGGAAACACGTCTTGGCTGATGACGAGAACCGGGATCCCGAAGCGGCGGCCGACGGCGACTCCGAGATCGCCCACGATCGGCGGGTCCGTCATGCAGAGCACGAGGTCGGGCGCGGGGCCGCGCAACGCGTGCGCGAGCGCGGCGCCGAGGTAGGAGAAGTAGTTCACGGCACGCCGGCCGAGCTCCGAGCGCTCGTACGACGTGGACGAGACTCGGACGATGCGGACGCCGTTGTGCTCGTCGTCGCGCGGCGCGTCCTCGTGGCCGTGGAGGACGCCCGTGACGACCTCGACCTCGTAGTCCTCCGCGAGCGCCTCGCAGAGCTCGGTCAGAAGATGCGCGGTCGCCTCGACGCCCGGCCAGTAGTACTGGTTGAGCACGAGGATTCGCCGCCGCCGACCGTCGAGGGACACGCGGCAAGGCTAGACGACCCCGCGGCCCGCTCTCAGCCGAAGCCGCCCGCTGCGCCGAACGGCCGTCTTTACAGTGCCTGGCACTGTAAGCGTTGAAAGTGTGTGCCGATTTGTCCACCGTCGGCGCTGTCCATTTGCGGCCGTCGCGCTTGGAATCAACGCCAACAAAGGCCGAGCTCTTAACAGTGCCTGGCACTGTAAGGGTGAAAACTTTGCGCCGATCCTTCCACAGGGGCCGTGGCCGATGCGGCGCGCGCTACTCGCCGACGGCTTCCCGCACCGCGGCGAGGAAGCCGGCGACGCTCCGGCCGTAGCCCCAGTCTTGCGCGAGCTCCCGCGAGCGCGCTCCGAAGGCGCGCCGCAGGGTTGGATTCGTCGCCAGCCGCCGGAGGGCAATCGCCGCGGCGTCGACGTCTCCGGCCGCGACGAGGAACCCGTTCTCGCCGTGGTGGAGGAGATCGGGGGCGGCGCCGACCCGGTCCGAGAGGACGAGCGGCAAGCCACAGGCGGCGGCCTCGTTGACGACGACAGCCCACGGCTCGCGCTCCGAGAGGAGCGCGAAGACATCGGCGGCGACATAGACCTCGACGATTCGCTTCCACTCGCGGTCACCAGCCAACGTGAGCCGCACACCGCGGACGCCGGCGAGATCCTCGAGCGGCTCGCGCTCCGGTCCATCCCCGGCGACAACGAGGAGGAATCGCGCGTCGCCCGCCTGAGCGACCGCGTGAATGAGAACGTCGAGACCTTTCTCGGCTGCGAGCCTGGCCACCGAGAGCACGACCAGGTCGTCGGGTCCAGCACCGAGCTCCTCGCGAAGCTCGGTCCGGCGTCCGGCCAGCCGGTCGGCTTGCTCGCCGAATCGTTCGACGTCGATCGTGTTCGCAAAGACGCGCACCCGCTCGGGCCGCGCGCCGCGGGCGATCATCGACCGTCGCGCGAGCGTCCCGGTGACGAGGACGCCGGAGGCGCCTTCGACCACCCGCGGCACGACCGCCCCTTTCACCCTGCGCCGCCAACCGGGGCGAGGGCCTTCGTCGTGACTCTCGACGACGAGCACGTACGGCACACGCCGAACGCGACACCAGGCGATAGCGGCTTGCGCCGCGAAGGTGCTCCAGCCGGAGACGACAACCACCTCCGGCCGTGCGCCCTCAAGGGCTCGTGCGATGCCCGGAGTGACCGGATAGTCGTGGTGCAGGAGCCTCTGGGCGCCTGGTAGAAGCGCCCCGCGAAGGAAGACGGCTCGGTGCCGGGGCTCGACGTGCCACGTCCTCCCGGCGACGGTTCGCGCGGCGTAGAGGACCGTGAGCTCGACCTTCGGCAGCGCCGCGACCCGGTCGAGCAGCGGCGCGCGGTAGGGCGTGGGCTCGGGGAAGACCGCGGTGACGCGGATGGCGCCCGGCTCAGCCGCGGCAGGAGCGAACGACCTTGTAACAGTCTGTTGCAAGGCGGACTCTCGCACGCCGCCGAGCCATTCGGTGGCTTCGAGTCGCGCGCTTCGGGCGCTGACAATGCGGCGTGCGCGGCGGAGCGAAGCATGGGCTGGGAGCTGTGGGTCCAACGAGGCAGCCAGGCGCAGAAGCCGGCCGCGAGCTCGGCCCGATGCCTGCAGCGAGAGACGGGCTAGAGCTCGTGCGGCAACCTCACGCGCAGGTTTCGACCTTGTAACAGACTGTTGCAAGATCAGCTCGAAGGCGCGCAGGAGGTCGACGTAAGCGGAAGCCGCGTCCTCCAGGCGCTCGGCTTCGACCGGGAGGCCTGCGCCGACCCGCCGCGCGAGCTGTGCCCGGTCGACGCCCAGCCCCGGCGCGACGCGCTCGATTTCGCGCAAAGACACGCGCGCCTGGAACTCCCGCTGGATCGACGCGCGCGCCTGCGACGCCTGGCCCGGATGCACGCGATAGAGAACGAGCGGCTCTGCCAAGTTGTCGCCCTCGACGTGCGCGAGCAACCGCGTCCACAGGTCGTAGTCCTCGCTCTCCAAGTAGGCGGAGTCGTACCGCAGCCCGTGTTCCTCGAGCGCCTCGCGGTCAACGAGCACGCTCGGATGGAAGAACGGGGAGCTGAAAAGCGCCGCCCACCGAACCGCGACCGGACCGGACGGCATCACGTGAAGCGCCCCCGGCTCCGATCCGTCCAGCTCCAGCACCGCGCTACCCACGACTCCGATCGACGACCCCGACACCATCCGCTGGAGCTGCCGTTCCAGCCGCCGCGGAAAGGCGATGTCGTCGGCATCAAGCCTCGCGACATAGCGCCCTCGTGCCTCGTCGAGCCCACGGTTGAGCGACACCGCGAGCCCCAGCCGCTCGGCGTTTCGAAGCACGCGCAGCCGCGCATCGCCGACTCGGGACAAGATCTTCGGTGTGGCGTCCGTCGACCCGTCATCGACCACGATCAGCTCCAGATCGGAGACGCTCTGGCGAAGCACGCTCGCCAGCGCTTCTCGCAGGTGCCGCTCGCCGTTCGAGACAGCGAGCAGCACGGACACGAGCGGGGCGGCGGGCACGGACCTGCCGTAGCCTACGACGCGTGCGCCAAGAGCTTCCGTCGTTCGACCTCGTCGTCGCGACGGTCGGCCGCGTGCAGGAGCTCGAGCGCTTCCTCACCACGCTCGAGTTCCAAACGCATCAGCGCTTTCGGGTGATCCTCGTCGACCAGAACCCGGACGACCGACTGGACGACGTGGTTGAGGCGACGAGTCTCGACATCCTCCATCTTCGGTCCGAGCCCGGGCTCTCGCGCGCGCGCAACGCGGGTCTCGCCCACGTGACCGCCGACATCGTCGCGTTTCCCGACGACGACTGCGCCTACGAACAAGGTCTCCTCACCCTTATCGGCGGACTCCTCGCGGGCGACTCGAAGCTCGACGGCGTCACCGGGCGGAGCGTCGACCGCGGCGGCCGCTCTTCGTCCTCGTGGAAGCGGGACACGACCCTCCTGACCGACCACAACCTTTGGAATCGCGCCATCTCGTACACGATCTTCGTCCGGCGTCGAGTGGTCGAGCGGGTGGGGGTGTTCGACGAGCGGCTCGGGCTCGGCTCGCCCGAGCCGTGGTCTTCGGGCGAGGAGATCGACTACCTCATTCGCGCGGTGAGGAGTGGGGCCAGAATCCGCTACGACCCGTCGCTCACGGTTCGCCACGACGACAGCGGCCACGGGATAGGGTCTCGGGACGGCGCCAGCGTCGGGTATCTGCTGCGAAAGCACCACTACCCGAAGCGGACCGTCTCGCGCATGCTCGTTCGCCCGGCCGGCGGCATGCTTGCCTCCCTCGCCCGCCGCGACCTCGGCCGCGTCCGCTTCCAGGCGGCGACGCTCCGCGGACGAGTCCGCGGCTACCGGGAGGCGAGCTCCGAGAACAAGACCGAATGACGCTCGAGCCAGGGCTCGAGTGAGAACCGCTCGACCGCCCTGGCCCTCGCTCTCGAGGCGTACCCCGCCAGGTCGGCGAGCACGAGGCCGACGGCGTCGGCGAGCGCCTCGGGCTCGGGCGGCTCGTCTAGTTCCCACGACTCCGGGTGCGGAACGCCGACTCCGCCCTCGTCGCCGACGAGCTCCACCGTGCCGCCGCTGGCCGGATAGACGACGGGAAGCCCGGTGGCCATCGCCTCGAGCACGAGAGTCGGGCAGGGGTCGAGCACCTTCGTGTGCAGGAGCAGGTGCGCTCTACGGAAGACGCCAGGCGCGTCGCGCTGCGCGTACTCGCCAACCAGCTCCACGTGGCTCCTGAGCCCGAGCTCGTCGATGAGCGGCTCGGCCGGCGACACGAGGCGGCCCGTCACGAGCAGGCGCGCGTCGGGATGCCGCGAGAGCAGGGTGGCAAGTGTCCGCAGCGCCAGCTCCAGACGATAAGCCTGGGTCTGGTCGCCGCCCAGGAGCAGGACGGGGCCGTTCGCGGGTGAGGTCTCCCCCGGCGTGAAGTGATTCACGTCCACTGCGTTCGGCAGGACTTCGCACGATCCACGCGCCTCGCCGAGGAAGAGATCGGCCGAACGCTTCGAGAACGCGCTCTGGTAGAGCACATGGTCTGCGGCGAGGAGAGCGCGACGGAGCGGCCGGTTGACCGCCTCAGCATCCTCCCCCGCCCAACCCGGATAGCCGACCCCGTCCTGGTTCACGACAACGGGAATCTGTCGCCGCCGGGCCAGTCGCAGCAACGGCTCGAGGTCGCGTGGAAGCCACGTGGACCCGAGGTAGAGGACGGAGAAGTCGCTCGGGCTGTTCGGGAAGCGCCCGCTCAGCTTCTGCGCTTTGGCGGTTCCCCCCGCTGCCCGCTCGCCGGGTGCCGGAACCTGGTCGTGGCCGTAGAACACGCGGACACCTGGCGCAGGTCGTCCTCGCGCCAGCAGGCGGGCCCAGCGCGCGCCCGCGCGCGTGTAGCGCCGAAGCCGCGCGAGGCTCAGATCCAGCTTGCTCAACCGCTCGGCTCGGGCATCGCCACGAACCCGCGAAAGAGCTCGCGCCAGCGAGGACGCAGCGCCTCGTACGTATTCGCGGCAGCGGTCTCCTGTCCGGCGAGGAGCACGGCGTCGAGATCGCTCGCGGGCGCAGCGGCGACGTGACTCGTCCAGGCGACCAGCCCGTCGACGTCCTCGACGTCCACCAGCCAGCCGTTCTCCCTGTGCCGCACGAGGTCGAGCGCCTGCCCGACACGCGTCGTCACGAGCGGGGCCCCGGTCGCCATCGCCTCGAGAACCGCGCGCGGACCGCCTTCGTCGCGAGAGGTAACGAGGCAGACGTCGATCGCCTCGTACGCCCGGGCGACGGCGTCGACGGACGGGAGCAGCACATGTCGATAGGGAATCCCGAGCCGCTCGAGACCCGCGCGCACGTATCCGCGCGAGGGGCCCGTGAGCAGGAAGACAAGCTCGGGCACTTCCTCTCGGAGACGCTCGGCGACCGCGAGCAAGACGTCCGGGCCTTTGATCAGCTTCGGCTCGAGCCCGTCTCCCCAGCCGACGCCGTCCTTCTGGAACGAGCCCGCGACGAAGGCGGACTCGGCCAGCCCGAGCTCGCGACGAGCGGCAGAACGGCTCTCGGAAGTCCGGGGTCGAAAAGCGTCTGTGTCGATCCCTATCGGGATGCGATGGAGCTTCTCGGCCGCGATGCCCGTCTCTAGGATGAGCTCCTCCATCGCGCGCGACGTCACCTGCACCCGGTCGATCTCGGAGTGCCTTCGACGAAGCGTCTCGAAGCACCTGTCGAACTCGGGCATGCCCGGCGTGCCCGGACGGCCGTGAAAATAAGCGAAGCCGAGCCGATTCCCCCGTCGCTCGAAGTCGTGCAGAAGCAGCGTGAACTGGCTCAGGTGGAAGATCGACTGCCGGGAGATTCCCTTCACCCAGCGCGTCGGCCCCGTTTTCACACCGAGCGCGTGCGCCGTCCGCTCGAGCTGGCGCGCCTCGTACTCGAGCACCCAGCCTTCGACATCGTAGGCGAGGAAAAGCCGCGAGTGAGGTGGCCAGCCACGTGTCCGGAGACCGACGGCCGCGCGGCGAAGCGGGCGGCCGACGGGGGCCACGAGTCGGCGCGTCACACTGGTGGATCGGCCGGATACGCTCGCTGACACGTAAGGGCGGGGCAAGCCTCGTCCCTACGAGGCCTCTCCAGACAGTTCATTAGATGTCGGCGAGGGTCTCGACGGGCTCGAGCCGCGCGCGAAGTCGCTCGACGTCCGCATCGACGAGGAGCTGGACGAGGCCATCGAAATCGATGCGTGGAGACCAGCCGAGCTTCGCGCGCGCCTTCGACGCGTCGCCCACGATGTCGTGGAGCTCCGCCTTGCCGCGGATCAGGGTGTCGTCCACCCGCACGTGATCCTCCCAGTCGAGCCCCACATGGGCGAACGCGGCCGCGGCCAACTCTCGCACGCTATGCGTCTCTCCGCTCGCGATCACGAAGTCGTCGGCCTCGTCCTCTTGGAGCACGAGCCACATAGCGCGCACGTAGTCCCCCGCGTAGCCCCAGTCGCGGCGCGCGTCCAAGTTCCCGAGCAGCACCTCGCTTTTGAGCCCGAGGCTGATTGCGGCTGCCGCGTGCGAGACCTTTCTCGTGACGAAGTCGAGCGGCCGCCGCGGCGATTCGTGGTTGTAGAGGATCCCCGACGACGCGAAGAGACCGTAACGGCGGCGATAGCTGCGCGTGATGAAGTGGCCGTACGCCTTGGCGACTCCGTACGGGGTCACCGGCGCTAGCGGCGTCTCCTCCGTCTGCGGCACCTCGCGCGACTCGCCGAAGATCTCGCTCGAGGACGCCTGGTAGAAGCGGACACCGTCGTCGACCCGCCGGATCGCCTCGAGCAGCGCCGTGACGCCGACTGCGGCGAACTCGGCGGTGAGAACCGGCTGCTTCCAGGACATCGGGACGAAGGACGGGGACGCGAGGTTGTACACCTCGTGCGGCTGCGAGGCCGTGAGCACGTCCACGAGCGAGAGCTCGCTCAAGACGTCCGCCTGCTGCAGGTCGATCCGCCCGCGGATCGCCTCCAAGTTCTCAAACCGCGTCGACGTGGGCTGACGGACCACACCGATCACCTCGTAGCCCTCGGAGAGCAGGAGCTCGGCGAGCAGCGAGCCGTCCTGCCCGGCGATGCCGATGATCAACGCGCGCTTCGCGGACACGGTCTCGGACCTTAGCGAGGCGACCGGACTCGACGAGTACCATCGCCGCGCGTGCCCTTGCCGCCCGCCGACGGCCACCGTCCACCAGCGATCGCCGTCGCCTCTACGGTCCTGATCGCCACTCTCGTGCTGTCGGCGCTTGCCCTCGCGGTTCCCGCTCCGCGCATCCTCTCCGACGAGCTCCGCTACCTGCTCGCCGCGGCCTCGCTCGCTGAGGGAGACGGCCTCCGCCTGCGGGGCGACGAGTACGGCTACAGCCCGATCTATCCGGTCCTGCTCGCGCCCATCCTGGCGCTCGCTCCCGACCGCGAGACGGCCTACCCGCTGCTCGAGGTCGCGAACGCGCTGCTCTTCGCGCTCACCGCGATCCCTGTCTACCTTCTCGCCCGGAGGCTGCTTCCGCCTTGGTGGAGCATCGGCGTCGCGGCCCTCTCGATCTCGATCCCGTCATCGGTGTACGTGTCGCTCGTCCTCACCGAGAACGCGGCATATCCGGCCTCGGCGCTGGCCATTCTCGCACTGGTGCTCGCCCTCGAGAGACCCAGCCCGTCGCGCCAACTCGCGGCGCTCACGGCTATCGGGGTCGCATTCCTCGTGCGCGCCCAATTCGGCTCGCTTCTTCCGACCTTTCTCGCCGCGCTCGTTCTCCAGGCCCTCATCCTGCCCCGCGCCGAAGGGCGACGTTGGACGCTGCTCTGGCCGACAGTGAGCGCGCTGGCGCTCGGCGGTTGTGTTGGTTTGGCGGTCGCGCTCGCGACGGGCAGGTCGCCGATCGAGTGGGTCGCCGCGTACGACGACCTCTGGAGCTCCTATCACCCGCTCGCGGTCGGCAAGTGGCTCGTCTATCACCTGACCGCCCTCGAGCTTCTGGTCGCCATCGTTCCGTTCGCGGTCGCGCCCATTGTGCTCTGGCGGCTGCTCGCAGCGGCGCGGCGTGGAGCGGTGCGCGAAGCGGCGTTCGCATGCGCTTTCATCACGCTCAGCAGCACACTGTTGCTCGTCGCGGCGGCGTTTTCGAGCACCGATGCCGGGCTTGACCGCCTCCATGACCGGTATCTCTTCTACGTTGCGCCGCTTTGGCTCATCGCCTTCGCCGTCTGGCTCCACGATGGGCTTCCGCGACCGTTTCTCGCCGCAGCTCTCGGAGTCGGCCTCACTCTTGTCCTCCCCGCGATCACTCCGTATGCGCGGCTGACGAGCGACGACGGAGGCGAGACCGACGCCGCGGTCGCGCATCTCGCGCAAGCCATTCGGGACGCCGCGATCACAGCCTCTTCTGAAGAGCTGTCCGGAAAGAGAGTGCTGTTGGCGGTGGTCGTGGCGCTCGTGGCCGCGGTCGCGTTGCTGCCGAGAAGGTTCGCGCCGGCGTTCCTCGCCCCCGTCGCAGCGCTGCTCCTTCTGTCGTCCGCCCTCGCGTGGCGGAGCGCCCACGGCGCGGCAGGAGACATGGACCGCATCCTTGGTGACCGGAGCTGGGTCGACAACGTCGTCGAGAACGACGGCTCGGTGGTCTCCCTCTACGTCCCCACCACGTGCCCAGGGCTGGACAAGACGGAGGAGGCGCTGCTTCTGACCGAGTTCTTCAATCGATCGGTTCGCCGCGGCTATCACGCGATCGCGCCGGACGGAAGCTTGCTGCCCTCGCCGCCGGTGAGGGTGGCGCCGGACGGCACGCTGATCACCGAGTCCGATGAGGCAGTGAGCGTCGAGTACCTGCTCACGGCTCCGGGGCTAGAGCTCGACGGGCAGCCGGTGACGACCGCGACGACGGTCTCCCTCACGCTCTGGAAGGTCGGCGGAGAGGTGAGATTCCGAGAAGCCGGTCGAGCCGAGGACCTGCCTCGGCTGGCGTGCGCAAGCGGACGGTCTTAACAGTGCCTGGCACTGTAAGCGTAAAAAGGCAGCGCCGATCGTTCCACAGGGGCCGGCAAGAGGCGTCTCGGAGCGGGGGTAGCATCGCGTCGATGCCGTCGTGGCGAAGACATGGGCCAGTGCTGGCCCTGGCCGCGACCATCCTCCTCGCGTTCGGCCTCTACACCGTGCTCGCGTCGCTTGTCGACGTTCCCCGCGTGCATCCGGACGAGGTCCGCTATGCGATCGCGGGCTCGTCGCTCGCCGAGGGAGAAGGGCTTTCGCTGCGCGGCGGGGACTACGGCTTCGGGCCACTGTACGCGCTTGTTCTCGCGGGGATCCTGCTCCTCTCCTCCGGCCTCGCCGCCGCGTACGATCTCTTCAAGGCTGCGAATGCGCTCTTCTTCGCCCTGACGGCGATCCCCGTCTACCTTCTTGCCAGAAGGCTCGTTTCCGAGTGGTGGGCCGTTCTGGCAGCCGGCCTGGCCGTGGCGATCCCATCGTCGATCTCGGTGGCCACCGTCATGACGGAGAGCCTCGCCTTCTTCACGGCCGCGTGGGCGCTCTACGCGATCATGCTCGCGCTCGAGCGCCCGACCGCGGGTCGCCAGCTCGCCCTGCTCGCCGCGGTCGCGGCTGCATTCCTCACCCGACCGCAGTTCGGCGCGCTATACGTCACCTGGCTCCTCGGACTTGCGCTCGTCTGGTGGATTCGTCCGGCGAGCCGGCCGCGTGCCCGCGCGGATCTCGTGCGGCTGTGGCCGAGCGCCGTGCCGCTCGCGCTCGCGCTAGGAGTCCTTGCGAGCCGCCTCGTCTCCGGCAGCTCCCCGAGGGAGTCTTTCGGCGCGTACTGGGAGCTCTGGCGCGGCTACGACCCACTGCAGGTGGCGAAGTGGCTTGTGTACCACCTGGCCGACTTCGAGGTCTACCTCGCGGTCGTACCGCTCGCGGTCGCTCCCATCGTGCTCGCTGCCCTGATCCGCCGCGGCCGGGCGGGATCGGAGGCGTCCGCGGCGTTCTCCGCGCTCTTCCTCGCCGCGAACACGATCGGCCTTCTCGTGGTCGCAGCCTTCAACAGCACCCCGTACGCCTACGACCGGCTCCACGATCGTTACGCGTTCTACCTCGTCCCGCTCTGGCTGATCGTTCTCGTCGCCTGGTTGGCGGACGGACTGCCGCGCCCGCTCGTCGCGACTGCGAGTGGCGTCGTTCTCGCGCTGGCGCTTCCTGCGATCCTCCCGTTCGGCCAGCTCGCGAACGAGGCGGGGATCGACACGGTTCCGGGAGCGCTCTGGGTGTGGGTCGAGAGTCAGACCGCAGGGCCGGGAGCGATCTCGGGGCGCCTGGTGCTTGCCGTATTCGTCGCGGGTCTTCTTTTGGCAGGGCTCCTCCTCCCACGCAGCTGGCGCGCGGCTATCCCCGCGACCGTGCTCGTGGTGTTCGCAGCCACCGCGGTCTTCGCCTGGGAGCGAATGATCGACGCGCCCGAGAACGCCGTCCTCGAAGGCGGCTTCGAGCCCGCTTGGATCGACGATCGCCTCCCGGACGATGCCCGGGTGACGAAGCTCTACCTCGAAAGCGAGGCGTGCCCCGCCTCCAGTCTTACCCGGCACGCGCTGTTCGCGACCGAGCTCTTCAACGTCACCGTCGACCGCGCCGCGTACATCGGCGACTCGATCCCGGACGGGATCCCGCTCGATCGCCTGGAGGTCGAGAGCGGGCGGCTGGTCTACGAGGACGGCGCCCCGTTCGCCGCAGATTTCGTCTACACGCAGCCGGGGATCGAGCTCATGGGAGCCAAGCTCGCCACCGGCACGGCGGCAGGCCTCGTGCTCTGGCAGACGGACGGCGAGGTCCGCATGGTCGACGCCGAGACGACAGCGGACGTCCGCACGGCGGACTGCGCGTAGACGTAGAGGTCTCCGACCGATCCCATCACGGTCTCGTTGCGGCAAAGGCCGCCATGCGCTCGATCGGCAGGTAGATGAGGTCGGGTGCAGGCAGGCCTGGGTGGGACTTCGTCGTCAGTGCGACGTGGGCGTAGCGGTTGAAGACCTCGTTCAGAACCTCTTCGCTGACCTCCGGAAAATACGGGCGAAAAACCTCGGGACTCGGAGCCACGATGACATGGGTCACCGACCGATAGCCGACGCCGTTCAGCACCGCCCCGGTTACCCCGCTGACCGCGATCGCGCCGTCTGGACGGGTGGCCGCCAGAGCGTCGAGCTCCCTCGTGTACTCGGTGTCGGGCTTGCGGAACATGACCTCCGTGCTCTGCAGGGGATTGAAGAGACCCCAGCCGATCACGGTCGGAAGCAGCGCCACGAGAAAGACCGCGCCTTGCCACATAGGCGCCGCCTGTCTTCTGGCAGCGACCACGAGGAGAGTGAGCGCTGCCAGCGGGATCAGGACGACCAACTCGTCGCGGAAGACCAGCTCGTCCGTGGGCTGCAGGTCGTACGACGCCGCCAGCCAAGCGACTACGACGATCGAGGCAAACGCGGCCAGCCGAAGTGGAGTGACCCGAATGGGGAGGCGGTCGACCGCGTAGCCGGAGGCGATGACCAGCAGGGCGCCGGTGG
>Ga0136613_10001039_pt1 | contig 13883 bp, 13 predicted proteins | sample AntDrymUQ2722106_2_FD_106649 | JGI IMG/M metagenome (GOLD analysis project Ga0136613, IMG submission 106649) | Polar desert sand microbial communities from Dry Valleys, Antarctica - metaG UQ272 (21.06) | ecosystem: Environmental > Terrestrial > Soil > Desert | place: Antarctica: Dry Valley... | reverse complement strand
CCGGGCGCCCCCCATGCCGAGGTCGTGGCCCTCGTCGCCGCCGGCGACCGGGCGCAAGGCGCCACCGCCGTCGTCACCCTCGAACCCTGTGCCCACCACGGTCGCACCGGCCCCTGCGCCGAGGCGCTGATCGCCGCGGGCGTCACCCACGTGGTCGCCGGGGTCGAGGACCCCGACCCGCGGGTCCGCGGGCAAGGCATCGCCGCCCTCCGAGCCGCCGGGGTCGAGGTGACGCTCGGCGTCAACCGGCGCGCCGTCTCCACGTCGCTCGCCCCCTACCTCCACCACCGACGCACCGGCCGCGCGTGGTGCGTGCTGAAGACGGCCAGCAGCCTCGACGGGCGCAGCGCCGCCCCCGACGGCTCGTCGCAGTGGATCACGGGTCCCGAGGCCCGGGCCGACGCCCACCGGCTGCGGGCCGAGTCGCAGGCGGTGATGGTCGGCGCCGGCACCGCCGCGACCGACCTCCCGACCCTCACCCCCCGCGACGTGGCCCCGCCCCTCGACCGCGACCCGCCGCTGCGGGTCGTCTGCGACCGCGCCGGCCGACTCCTCGCAGAGGGCCCGCTCTTCGATCCCGAGATCGCGCCCACTCTCGTGCTCACGACCGAGGCCGCGCCGCCGGCGGCCCGAGACGCCTGGCAGGCCGCCGGCGCCAAGGTCGAGGTCCTGCCCGCGCACCCGGCGACCGGCGGTGTCGACCTCGCCGCCGGCCTCGCCGTGCTCGGCGGTCACCAGGTCCTCCAGGTCCTGGTGGAGGGGGGCGCCACCCTGCACGCCTCCCTGCTCGCGGCCGGGCTCGTCGACCAGCTCGTCGCGTACGTCGGCGGGGTGGCGTTGGGTCGCGACGCCCGCCCGCTGTTCGACTGGCCGGCGGCGCGCACCATCGCCGACGCGCCGCGCTTCACCCTCGTCGACGTCACGCGCCTGGGCGGCGACGCCCGCCTCACCTACGAGCCGGCGCGCCCCTGATGTTCACCGGCATCGTCGAGGAGCTGGGTACGGTCCGGCGCGTCGAGCCCGGCCGCGACCGCGCCGGCGCCCGCATCGAGATCGCGGCGGCGATCGTGCTCGACGACATCGAGATCGGCGCGTCGATGGCGATCAACGGTTGCTGCCTGACCGTGGTGCGGTGCGACGCCGCCGCCTTCGCCGTCGACGCGGTCCCCGAGACCCTCGCCCGTACCACGCTCGGGCAGCTCGCCCCCGGCGACACCGTCAACCTGGAGCGGCCGCTGCGCCTCGCCGACCGGTTGGGCGGGCACCTCGTGCAGGGTCACGTCGACGGCACCGCCACGCTCGCCGCGCGCGCCGAGGAGGCCGACGGGTCGGCCCGCCTCACGTTCACCGCGCCCGCCGAGCTGCTGCCCCACGTCGTCGAGAAGGGTTCGGTCGCGCTCGACGGCGTGAGCCTCACCATCGCCGCGCTCACCGCCGACGGGTTCGAGGTCGCGCTCATCCCGCACACGCTGGCCGTCACGACGTTGGGTGAGCGCGCCCCAGGGCGGTGTGTCAACATCGAGGTAGACATGCTGTCTCGACACGTGGCGCGCCTGCTCGCGGTGCACACCGCCGGGCGCGAGCTCATGTGAGCAGGGGAGCGACCATGCCGTTCACCGAGATCGAGACCGCCGTCGCCGCCATCGCACGCGGCGAGCTCGTGGTGGTGGTCGACGACGAGGACCGCGAGAACGAGGGCGACCTCATCATGGCGGCCGAGGCCATCACCCCCGAGACGATGGGGTTCATGATCCGCCACACGAGCGGCGTGGTCTGCATGCCGCTCGAAGGGGAGCGTCTCGACGCGCTGCGGCTGCCGCTGATGGTGTCGGACAACACCGAGCACCATCGCACCGCGTTCACCGTCTCGGTCGACGCCCGCGAGGGTGTCACCACCGGCATCTCGGCCGCCGACCGCTGCCGTACCGTCCAGACGCTGGTCGACCCGGCGAGCCGCCCCGACGACCTGGTGCGGCCGGGGCACATCTTCCCGCTCCGGTACCGGCCGGGTGGGGTGCTGAAGCGGGCGGGCCACACGGAGGCCGCCGTCGACTTGGCGCGCCTCGCGGGGCGTGCGCCCGCGGGGGTGCTCGCCGAGGTCGTGAACGACGACGGCACCATGGCCCGTCTCGCCGAGCTCGAGCGCTTCAGCGCCGAGCACGGCCTGGTGATGATCTCGATCGCCGACCTGATCCGCTACCGGCGCCAGCGTGAGAAGCTCGTCCGGCGGGTGTCGGAGGCCCGCATCCCCACCCGCTACGGCGACTTCACCGCCTACGTGTACGAATCGCTGCTCGACGGGGTGGAGCACATGGCGTTCGTGCGGGGCGCCATCGGCGGGCGCGACGACGTGCTGGTGCGGGTCCACTCGGAGTGCCTGACCGGCGACGTGTTCGGTTCGTTGCGCTGCGATTGCGGCACCCAGCTCGACCTGGCGCTCGCGCAGGTCGCCGAAGCCGGGCTCGGCGTCGTGGTGTACCTGCGGGGCCACGAGGGCCGAGGCATCGGGCTCGGGCACAAGCTGCGGGCCTACACGCTCCAGGACCAGGGGCGCGACACCGTGGAGGCCAACGTCGAGCTCGGCTTCCCGGTCGACTCGCGTGAATACGGCATCGGCTCGCAGATCCTCGTCGACCTCGGCATCACGACGATGCGCCTCCTCACCAACAACCCGGCGAAGTACGGCGGGATCGAGGGCTACGGCCTGCGCATCGTCGACCGGGTGCCGCTCCAGGCTCGTCCCACCGAGGAGAATATCGCCTACCTGCGCACGAAGCAGCGCAAGCTCGGCCACCTGCTCGAGATCGAGGACGAGGGACTCGGCACGTCCTGATCGGCGCGCATGCGCTCACCTGCTCACGGCCGCAGGTCGTGGACGAACACGGAGAACACGCCGTTGGCGCAACCGGGCGGCAGCTTGCTCCGCACCTCGGCGCTCGGTCGGTAGGTCGTGGCGACGACGGGGGCCGGTCCGGGCCGCCCCGGATCGGGGAGGTACTCGACCCGGTTGACGATCTGGAGCACGACGGTCACCGAGGCGTCGAGGTCCTCCTCGTCGAACGGGTATACGACCTCGAAGCCGGCACGGTCGAGCGCGAGGGCGAGGCCACTCGGGTGGCGGCACCGCGAGGCGTTTCGTACGTAGATCACGTCGTCGCGATCGAGGAGGCGGGCGGTCGGAGCCGCCAGTGCCTTCACCACTGCGCTCTCGCCTTCATACGCGATCAGCAGTGGACGCGACGCGGTCTGCGACGCAAGCACCAGCGCGCCGCCGAGCGCCCCCGCCGCCACCACCTGCCGGGCGCGACCCCGGGCGACGGGAGCCAGGGCGTCGATCGCGCTCCAGCCGATCGCGGTCCACACCGCGATCGTCGCGCCCCACGCGGGGCGGGCGAGCCAGTCGAGCGGCACCCCCCGGATGGTGGCGATGGTGAGGAACGACGCCAGCACCGCCACCGCCGCGACCGCGTGCATCGCCAGCACCGGTGCCCGCCGGCGCCGCCACGCCAGCCCCAGGCTGACCGCGAAGAGGGCCGTGGGCACGAGGAGCGCACCCGGTGAGGCGAGGGCGGCGCGGTGGAACGACGGGTCGGCGTAGCGCTCGGGATCGCGCGCCATCCACGGCGCGGGCAGCCCGAACTGGTCGGAGAAGATGTCGACGGCCTTGCCGACCCCGATCCGTTCCGTGCTGATCGTCGCTGCGGCCGGCGGGAGGTCGCCCGTCTGGGAGCGGGCGATGCGCATGAGGTTCCCGGATCCAGCGGCCTGGTCGGCCAGCGCCGGCAACCACATCACGACGAGCACTACCGCCCCGGCGACGAGGGCGCGCCGGCCGTCCGGCTGGCGGCCCACGCGCAGCACGCCCACGAGGGCCACGGCCGTGACCGCCGCCACCGCCGGTGCGTATCCGAGGTGGCTCCCGACGACCACCGCGCCCACGCCGACCAGCCACGGGAACGCTGCCACGTGTCCTTGGACGGTGGCCCACGTCAGCACCACGACCAGCACCCACGGTGCGAGCGGGAGCGTCGCGTTCCACGGGTCGGCAAGCTGCCCGAGCCCGAGCGTCGCCACCATGAGCGCGACGCACGCCGCGAACCACCACGCCCGCACGATCCCGGCGAGGCGCGCCACCACCACCACGGCGGCGACGAGCGCGACCCCGTTGGCGAGCGCCGCGCCCACGAGGATCCCGGAGTCCGCCCCACTGATCCGGAAGGGGACGGCGAGGAGCCACAGGAACCACGGCAGCGGGTGGTGCCATCCCAGGCGCGACTCGGAGCCGAGCAGCGGGGTGTCGCCGGTGCCGACGGCGCGGACCTCGCGCTCGATGCGAGACCAGTCGCCGACCGGGTACCAGTCGACATCGGTGGCGGCGAGGGCCGCGGCGCCGACCGGCACGAGCACGACGAGCAGCGCGCCCACGAGACCAACTCGTCGCAGCCACAGGCTTACCGTCGGCGCCGTTCGCAGCACACCCCCATCGTCGTCGCGCCGGACGCTCGAGCGAGCGCGGGTCGGGCGCGGCTGCGAGCGCGGTGAAATCTTCGGGGCGAGCCGGTTCACACCGGTAGCCTGCCCACGGTGGGCGCCTACGCCAGCTCGGCTGACGATGTCGACGCCAGCGGCATGCGCCTCGCCATCGTGGCCGGGCGCTTCAACGAGCCCATCACCCGCCGGCTCCTCGACGGGGCGCAGACCGAGCTCGCCGGGCACGGCCTCGCCGCCGCCGACGTCCCGGTGGTCTGGGTCCCCGGCGCGTTCGAGATCCCGCTCGTCGCCAAGCGTCTCGTCCTCTCCGGCGAGATCGACGCGGTGATCTGCCTCGGTGCGGTGATCCGGGGCGGCACACCCCACTTCGATCTCGTCGCCGGCGAGTGCGCCCGCGGGGTGAGCCGGGCCGCCCTCGACACCGGCATCCCCTTGGTCTTCGGCGTGCTCACCACCGACGACGAGGCCCAGGCTCTCGACCGGTCCGGCGGCGCCGAGGGCAACAAGGGCGCGGAGGCGGTCCGCACCGCGATCGAGATGGTCGACCTGTTGCGCCAGCTCCCGAAGGCCGCCGAGCGGGCCGGGGGAAGGGGGTAGGAGTCCAGTGCTGCGCCTCGTGCTCCCCAAGGGTTCGCTCGAGCGGGCGACGCTCACTCTCTTCGACGACGCCGACCTCGGCGTGAGCCGCGGGTCGGAGGTCGACTACCGGGCGTCGATCGATGACCCCCGGGTCGACGACGTGCGCATCCTGCGTCCCCAGGAGATCCCGCGCTACGTCGCCGAGGGGATCTTCGACCTGGGCGTCACCGGCCGCGACTGGGTGGAGGAGACTGGCGCCGAGGTGGTGTCGCTCACCGAGCTGCACTACTCGAAGGCGAGCAGCCGCCCCGTCCGGGTGGTGCTGGCCGTGGCGGCCGACTCGCCCGTCGCCCGCGCCGCCGACCTGCCGACGGGCTCCCGGGTGCACACCGAGTACCCCGAGCTGACCCGCCGGTTCCTCGAGAAGCAGGGGGTCCAGGCCGAGATCTCACTCTCGTACGGCGCGACCGAGGCCAAGGTCCCCGAGATCGCCGACGCGGTGGTGGAGATCACCGAGACCGGTCGGGCGCTGCACGCCGCGGGGCTGCGCATCGTCGAGACGATCCTGGTGTCGTACACCGAGCTCGTCGCCAACCCCGCCGCCCACGCCGACCCGGCCAAGCGCAAGGCGATGGAGCAGCTCGTCACGCTCCTGCAGGGCGCGCTCGAGGCGCGCGGGCGGGTCCTGGTGAAGCTCAACGTGGAGGCGGGGCGCCTCGACGAGGTGGTGGCGCTGCTCCCGGCGCTCCGGTCGCCGACGGTGTCGAAGCTCGCCGGCGACGACGGCTACGCCGTCGAGACGGTCGTAGCCAAGAGCGAGATCAACCGGCTGATCCCCGCGCTGGTCGACCACGGCGCCACCGGGATCATCGAGCTCCCCATCTCCAAGATCGTCCATTGATCCCTTCTCCTGCTTTGGCGTCACTTGAGCACGCATTTGATGCTCAGGTGACGCCAAAACGGGGCGTGACCTGATGCGCGGGACGGTGGTGCGCTTCGACGAGCACGAGGGGCTGGGCGCGATCCAGTCCGACGACGCCGACGGGCCGGACGGCGCCGACGCTGACCCGCTGGCGTTCCACTGCACGGCCATCGCCGACGGGTCGCGCACCATCGCCGTCGGCACGCCGGTGACGTTCGGGCTCGTCGCCGGGCTCGGGCGCTACGAGGCCGCCGACATCCGGCCGGCCTGAGCCGCCCGCGTCAGCCGGGGCGTTCGCCGCGCCGGTGCGCCGGATGGGAGGTGCTCGGCGAGCCGACGCCCGCGGACAGCCTCGAGGCCGAGTTCACCAGCCCGACGTGGGTGAACGCTTGGGGGAAGTTGCCGAGCTGGCGCCGGGCGTGTGGGTCGTACTCCTCGGCGAGCAGCCCCACGTCGTTGGCGATGCCGAGGAGACGCTCGAAGAGCGCCCGCGCCTCGGGGACCCGGCCTTGTAGCGCCAGGCTGTCGACGAGCCAGAAGGTGCACGGCAGGAACACACCCTCGCCGGGCGGCAGCCCGTCGTCGGTCACCTCGGTCGCGTACCGCAGCACGAACCCGTCGACGGTCAATTCCCGCTGGACGGCCGCCACCGTGCTCTGCACCCGCGGGTCGGAGGTGGGCAGGAAGCCGACGAGCGGCATCATCAACAGGCTGGCGTCGAGCGCCTTCGAGTCGTACGACTGCACGAACGCGTCCCGCTCGGCGTCGAAGCCGCGCGCGCACACCTCGGCGTGGATCTCGTCGCGACACGCCGCCCACTGCGCGGCCTCACCAGGGAGCCCGAACTGCTCGATCGCCTTCACCGCCCGGTCGAACGCCACCCACGCCATCATCTTCGAGTGGGTGAAGTGTCGGCGCGGGCCCCGCACCTCCCAGATCCCCTCGTCGGGCTCCTTCCACGCGCCTTCGAGGAAGTCGAGCACGACCTGGAACATGTCCCACGCCGGCCCGTCCTCCCCGACGCCGACCCGCCGCGCTTGGTACATGGCGTCGGAGACCTCGCCGTACACGTCGAGCTGGAACTGGCGCGACGCGGCGTTGCCGATGCGCACCGGTCGCGACCCCTCGTAGCCGGCGAGCCAGTCGAGCTCGAGCTCGGTGAGGCGACGCTCGCCCGCCGCCCCGTACATGATCTGGAGGTCGACGGGGGCGCCGGCGACCGCCCGCACCAGCCACTCCCGCCACGCCCGCGCTTCGGTCACGTAGCCCGCGCTCATCAGCGCGTACAGCGTGAAGGTGGCGTCGCGCAGCCAGCAGAACCGGTAGTCCCAGTTGCGGGGCCCGCCCGGCCACTCGGGCAGCGACGTGGTGGGCGCGGCGACGATCCCACCCGTCGGCGCGTACGTCAGCGCCTTGAGCGTGACGAGCGAACGGTGCACCGCGTCGGCCCACTCGCCCTGGTAGGTGCTGCGCGCCGACCACTCCTCCCACCAGGCGGTGGTACGGGGGAGCGCCTCGAGCGGTTCGGCGGTGTGCGGACGGCCATGATGCGACGGGAACCACGCCAGCACGAACGGGACGCGATCGCCGGCGGCGACGGTGAAGTCGGCGACGGTCGTGAGATCCTCGCCCCGGCAGTCGACCGGGGTGCGCAGCACGAGCGCGTCGGGGCCGGCGACGGCGTACAGGCCGTCGTCGTGGTGCCGCACCCACGGCACCACCGCGCCGTAGTCGAAGCGAATGACGAGCTCCATGCGCATCGGGACCCGACCGCTGACCCCCTCCACGATCCGCATGAGGTCGACGGTGCGGTCGCGGATCGGCATGAAGTCGATGATCCGCACCGTCCCGTCGGGGGTGTCGAACTCGGACTCGAGGACGAGGGTGCCGTCGCGGTAGCGCCGACGGGTCGCCCGACCGCCGGCGGCGGGCGCCAGCAGCCAGCGGCCGTTCCCGGCGTCGCCGAGGAGCGCGGCGAAGCACGCCCCCGAGTCGAAGCGAGGCGCGCACAGCCAGTCGACCGACCCGTCGTCGGCCACCAATGCTGCGGTCTGGGTGTCGCCGACGAGGGCGTAGGACTCGATGCGGCTCGGTGGCACCGCCGTCAGCCTGCGGGGGGTGCGCCGCCCGGCGCGGGCTCGCTCCCAGGGCCGGGCGCGGCGGGGCCGGCGCCGCCGGTCGCCTGCAGGACCTGCACGTAGACGAGCCGGAGCTGGGCGAGGGCGTCGCGGAGGGGGCCGGCGTTGGCGCCCAACCGGTCGCCGAGGCCGTCGACGAGCGCGGCCATGGCGTCGATGGCGAGGCGAGCGTCGTCGAGGCGGGGCGCCGCGCCCTCCTCGGGCGCGAGGTGCACGATGGCGAGCTGCCAGAGGCCCACCGCATGGTTGGCGATGATGTCGGTCACCGGGGTCGCGGCGAGCTGGGCCCGGGCCTCGGCGAGCTGCGCGGCCACCTCGGGGTCGATCTCTGCTTCGACATCGGGCCCGGCGTCGGGCCCGGGATCGGGCCCGGGGCGCGGGCCAGCGCCCGGGGGCGGGGGGTCGGTTCCGGGGCCGGCGGGGCCCTCCTCCTCGGGTTGGTGTTCGCCGTATGGGGTCCAGAGGCTGCTCACGCTGGTATCCTCGGGGCTCGACACCGCGGGGTGACGCTCGCGGCTTGGAAGTGGGGTCCTGCCATGGCTCGCCAGCCTACGGCGGCGCCCCCACCCGATCGGCCCGGAGCGCTCGAAAGAGCGATCGGACCGTCTCGGGTTTCGTCGTCAGCTCGGCGCGGCCGAGGATGGCGGGCTTCCGGGCCCGCCATCGTCGCGCCTCGGGGTTGCCGCGGGGTCGCAGTGGGGTCACCGCGGGTATAGGCAGCGCAGCGACGGCGAGGCGAGCGCCACCGAGCGGGTGGACGGCCCCGCCCGGGAGCAGCAACCGACAGGCAGCAACCGACAGAGGGAGCCGACGACATGGGCACCGACGAGAGGAGCAGATGATCGACAACGAGGTGATCGCATAGCCACCGACGACACCCCCATCAACGATCGCATCCGGGCGCGCGAGGTGCTCGTGATCGGCGCCGACGGCGAGAAGCTCGGTGTGCGACCGTTGCCCGAAGCGCTCTCCATCGCCCGGGACGAGGGGCTCGATCTGGTGGCGGTCGCGGCCAGCGCCAACCCGCCGGTGTGCCGGATCATGGACCACGGCCGGTACAAGTACGAGCAGGAGCAGCGGCGCAAGGAATCACGGCGCAACGCGACCAACGTCGTGGTAAAGGAGATGAAGTTCCGTCCCAAGATCGACGAGCACGACTACACGACCAAGATGAAGCACGTCGAGCGGTTCCTCGGCGAGGGATCGAAGGTGAAGCTCACGATCATGTTCCGCGGTCGGGAGGTGTACCACCCCGAGCTCGGCCGGCGGATCCTCGAACGGGTCGCCGACGAGGTCAGCGAGATCGCCACCATCGAGGCGGCGCCCCGACAGGACGGTCGCAACATGACGATGATCCTCAACCCCGCCAAGAAGCCCACCACCGGACGCCCGGCGCGTGCCGCCGCCGCGAGCGCGCCACCGTCCGGCGCCGCCGGCGGCGACGCTCCGTCAGGCGCGTAGATCCGCCGAGACGAGCCCGGTTCCACCCGAGCACCAACCCAGATTCGGAGCAGCGATGGCCAAGACCAAGATGAAGACCCACCGGGGCGCGGCCAAGCGCTTCCGCGTCACCGGAACCGGCAAGATCCGGCGCCGCAAGGCCTTTCGCGCCCACCTGCTCGAGAAAAAGTCGAGCCGCCGGACGCGCCGCCTCGGCCGTCCCGCCGAGGTCACCGGGGCCGACCGCAAGCACGTCGAGCGCATGCTCGGCCGCTGACCGGTTGACGCACTGAACATCTGACGACACGACGTACAAGGAGAGGGAGAGATGGCTCGGGTCAAGCGTTCCGTGGCCGGGAGAAAGCACCGCAAGGACGTCCTACGAGCCGCCCGCGGCTACTCGGGCGCCAAGAGCCGCAGCTTCCGCAAGGCCAACGAGCAGCTCATGCGGTCGGGGCGCTACGCCTACCGCGACCGGCGGGCCCGCAAGGGGGAGATGCGACGCCTGTGGATCGCCCGCATCAACGCCGGGTGCCGTCAGCACGAGCTGTCGTACTCGCGGTTCATCGCCGGGTTGCGGGTCGCCGAGATCGATGTCGACCGCAAGATCCTCGCCGACCTCGCGGTGCGCGACCCGGAGGCGTTCGGCGCGCTCGTGGAGTCGGCGCGCGAGGCGCTCGCCGCTGCGTGAGCGACGCTCGCCTCGGGCCGCGCCACGCCGACGTCCAGCGGCTGCGCGTCCTGCTGCGCGACCGCCAGGCCCGGGCCCAAGAGCAGGCGTTCGTCGCCGAGGGGCCGCGGGTGATCGGCGCCGCCCTCGATCGCGGTGCGGCGCTCGACGTGGCGTACGTGGCGCCAGGGGCGCGCCGGGCGTTCGCCCCGCTCATGGCGCGCCTCGCCGACGCGGCGGTGCCGGTCGTCGACCTGAAGGAAGGCGTGCTGGAGCGGATCGCGTCGACCGTGACGCCCCAACCCGTCCTGGCGGTGGCGCCGATGCCCGATGAACGCCGGCGCGCCCTGGCCGACCTGCGCGCCGCCGGTCCCGTGCTCGTGCTCGTCGACGTGAGCGACCCGGGCAACGCCGGCACGCTCATCCGCACCGCTGAAGCCGCGGGCGCGGCCGGCGTCGTGACCTGCGGCGACGGGGTCGACCCCTACAACCCGAAGGTGGTCCGCGCCTCGGCCGGCGCCATCTTCGGTGTCCCCGTGCTGGGGGTGGCCGACCCGGTGGACGCGCTCACGGCGCTGCGGGCGGCCGGTCGCACGACGATCGGCTCCGTCGTGGCCGGCGGCGCCACGCCCGACGCCCTCGACCTGCGCGGCCCCGTCGCGCTGGTGGTCGGCGGCGAGGCGCGGGGGCTTCCGGCCGGTCTCAACGCGTGCCTCGACGCCACCGTCACCATCCCGCTCGCGTCGCCGCACGTCGAGTCGCTCAACGTCGCCATGGCCGGCACCGTGCTGTGCTTCGAAGCGGCGCGCCAACGGGCCGCGGCCGACCCCGCGCCCGCACCCGGCCAGGCCGTCCCGTGAACCTCGACGAGGCGCGCCGCCTCCTCGACGCGGCGCGCGCCGACGCCGAGCAGGCACTCGCTCTTGCCCCCACACCTGAAGTGGTGGAAGCGGCGCGCCGCGAGTGGGTCGGCAAGCGCTCACCCGCGGCCCTGGTCAACGAGACGATCAAGACGCTCGAGGTCGCCGAGCGACCCGAAGCCGGTCGCGCCGTGGCGGCGTACCGGGACGCGGTCACCGGGATGGCCGAGGCCCGACTTGCTGCACTGGCTACGTCGCCCGACGCCGGGCCCGACGCCGACGGGGGCGCGCACCGCGTCGACCTCACCCTCGGCGGGCGCGGCCGAGCCCGAGGGCACCTCCACCTCGTCACCCAGGTGCAGCGAGAGCTGGAGGACATCTTCGTCGGCCTCGGCTACCGCGTCGCCGAAGGCCCCGAGGTCGAGGACGACTGGCACAACTTCGAGGCGCTCAACATCCCGCCGGCGCACCCCGCCCGGTCGATGCAGGACACGGTGTACGTCCGCCTCGGCGACGACGAGCAGGTGATGCTGCGCACCCACACGTCGCCGGTGCAGATCCGGGCGATGGAGGCCGGCCCGCCGCCCGTCTACGTGGTCGCGCCCGGCCGCACCTACCGCAACGAGACCCTCGACGCCCGCCACTCGCCCGTCTTCCACCAGATGGAGTGCCTGGCCGTCGACCGCGGCCTCACCCTCGCCGACCTGTTCGGCACGATCGAGGCGTTCGCCCGGCGCCTCTTCGACGACGAGTCGGTGCGGACGCGCTTTCGCTCCGACTTCTTCCCGTACACCGAGCCGTCGGCCGAGCTGGCGGTGAGCTGCGTGTTCTGCGGCGGTGACGGCTGCCGGGTCTGCTCGCACACCGGGTGGATCGAGCTCGGCGGCTGCGGGATGGTCGACCCCAACGTGTTCGAGGCCGTCGGCTACGACCCCGAGGAGTGGCAGGGGTTCGCCTTCGGCTTCGGCCTCGAGCGCATCGCCATGATCCGCTACGGCATTGACGAGATCCGGACGTTCTTCGACAACGACGTCCGGTTCCTCGCCCAGTACTGATGCGCACCCCGCTCTCCTGGCTGCGCGACTTCACGCCGATCCCGACGGACGCGCCCGTCGACGAGCTGGTCGCCGCGCTCAACCAGCTCGGCCTCGAGGTGGAGGGCGTCGAGGTGCAGGGGCAGGGCGTCGAAGGCGTGGTGGCGGCGCGGGTGCTCGGCGTCGCGCCGCACCCCAACGCCGACCGCCTGACATTGGTCGAGGTCGACACCGGCGCGGGCGCGTCGGCGCGGGTGGTGTGCGGCGCCACCAACGTGGCCGCGGGCGACGTCGTGCCCTACGCCGCGCCCGGCGCCGCCATCCCCGGCCTGCTCCTGGAACGCCGTCGCATCCGGGGGGAGGAGTCCGCCGGGATGCTGTGCTCGGCGCGGGAGCTGGGGCTGGGCGACGACCACGAAGGCATCCTCCACCTCGACGGGAACGCCGCTCCCGGCGCCGACGTGCGCGCCGTGCTCGGCCTCGACGATGTCGTGTTCGACATCTCGGTCACGCCCAACCGGCCCGACGCCATGTGCGTCGTTGGCGTCGCACGCGAGCTCGCGGCGCACCTCCACCTGCCGCTCGACCTCGGCGCGCCTGCCGGCGTGGCGGCCCCGCCCGACGCCGGCACGGCCTCGCCTGCCGGCGCGGCCCCGCCCGACGCCGGCGCCGACGACGGCCTCGCCGGTGTGACGGTCGCGATCGAGGCGCCCGCGCGCTGCCCGCGTTACGTGGCGCGGGTCGCCGCCGTCGAGATCGGCCCGTCGCCGGCGTGGCTGGCCCGGCGTCTCCGGCTGGCGGGGATGCGCCCGATCAGCAACGTCGTCGACGTCACCAACTACATCCTCCTCGAGCGCAACCAGCCCCTCCACGCCTTCGACCTCGACCGGCTCGCCGGGCGGGGGATCGTGGTGCGCACCGCGGCGGCGGGGGAGCGCATGACCACCCTCGACGGCGTCGAACGGGAGCTGCACCCCGACGACCTGCTCATCTGCGACGCCGAGCGAGCCCCCCAGGCGATCGGCGGGATCATGGGCGGCGGGTCCTCGGAGGTGTCCGACGCCACCCGGAGCATCCTCCTGGAGTCGGCGTACTTCACGCCCATGGGCATCGCCCGCAGCTCCAAGCGCCTGAAGCTGCGCTCGGAGGCGAGTGCCCGCTTCGAGCGGGGCACCGACCCCGACGCGGTCGCCGAGCACGCGGCGCGAGCGATGGCCCTGCTCGCCGAGGTGGCGTCGGGGCAGGTCGCGCCGGGGGTCGTCGACGAGTACCCCGCGCCCGTGGTGCGGCCACGGGTCACGGTGCGCACGAACAAGGTGAACCGGGTGCTCGGCACCGCGCTGGCGGATCGCGAGGTGCTCGACGCGCTCGCCCCGCTCGGCATCGCGGTCGAAGGGTCGGGCGACGACATCACCGCGGTGCCGCCGTCGTTCCGCCCCGACCTCACTCGGGAGATCGACATGATCGAGGAGGTGGCGCGCCGGGTCGGGTTCGCGTCGATCGCCCGGACGGTGCCCAGGCCCCGGGCGCAGGTGGGCGGGCTGACCGCGAGGCAGCGGGCGCGCCGCCTGGTCGACGACGCGCTGGTGGGCGCAGGGGGCTCGGAGGCGGTGACGGTGCCGCTGATTGCGCCGGCCGAGCTGGTGGCGGCGGGCGCGCCCGTCGACCAGATGGTCGAGGCGACCAACCCGCTGCGGGTGGAGGAGTCGGCGCTGCGGACGCGCATCCTGCCCGGGTTGTTGCGGGCGG
>Ga0136613_10001037_pt1 | contig 13885 bp, 11 predicted proteins | sample AntDrymUQ2722106_2_FD_106649 | JGI IMG/M metagenome (GOLD analysis project Ga0136613, IMG submission 106649) | Polar desert sand microbial communities from Dry Valleys, Antarctica - metaG UQ272 (21.06) | ecosystem: Environmental > Terrestrial > Soil > Desert | place: Antarctica: Dry Valley... | reverse complement strand
GTTCTCGTTCCCCAGATCCTCGCGCGCTATCGTCGCGCGGCGCACTCGATGCTCTACTCGATCACGAACGTGGACACGTCGGAGGCCCAGTCGCTCCTTGCGACGCGCTATCCGTCGCTCGCCAAAGCGCGGCTCGAGGAAGACTCCGAGCTCTAGACACCGACCGTCTGCGTCAGGTGACCGCGAAGCGTGCCGGTGCAGCGAGCTCGTCGAGCGGTCCCGAAAACCGGTAGTTCCGCTCGGACAGCGCAGCGAGCGAGGCCGGTGAGCAGTATGTCGCGGTCGCAAGGATTCGCGGCTTTTCGGTCGCGAAGCCGCCGCGGTGAAGCCCACTCGTGTTGCAGAAGATGATCGTTCCGCGGGACGCGACGAACGTTCGGATCTGCTCCGCAGGCACCGCCCGGCTGACCTCGTCCTCCGGCACCCGCCCGTTGCCCATGGGCCGCCACGGGCGGACGCTCTCGAACCGTCCGCCAGGGTGGCTCTCGGGGACGTACTCGAACGGTCCGGCTCCCTCGTCGACGTCGCGGAGGTAGAGGAACGCCTTCAGCAGGTGCCTGTCGTCGAAGTCCCTGTGCCAGAGCTGCGACGCGACGCGTGTGGTGGCCTCCGGCTGTGCGACGGAGTACCACAGGTCGGCGTATGAAAGCTTCGGCCACAATCGGAGGTAGCCACCAGCCACGTTGAGCATGCGAGGGGAGAGGCAAGCTGCGAGCCAGGCGTCGTCGAGACCGAGTTCGACGTCCTCGAAGCTGTGTGCGCGAACGAGGAACTCCTTGCCCGCTCGACGACGAAGCTCCGTGTCCCCTTCGCCCCGTTCCTCCCGCTCGAGCGCCTCCTCGGTCTCCTGAGCGAAGCGGTGACCCTGGCTCTCGACGGCCGACGATGTCTCGGCACCGACGAGCTCGGAGAAGGGAAGGACTGCGTATCCGCTCGTGTCGACGTCAGTGACGATTCTCTGCTGCACGTCGTCGAGGTCGGGACGATCCTCCGAGAAGTGACGCCGGCTGGCGCGGTTGGAGAGAACGCGGTCGTGGAGCTCGTAGGTCGCGCGGATGCCACGCTTCTCGAGCGCGGTCGCGACCTTGTGGACCCGGTCTGAGAACTTCGTTGTCTGCCTGTGCATCGTGGATGCGACCGTTCGCGGGCCGGTCGCCTACCTTACCGCCGAGCCAGTGACTACCGTCTTCTTCTCCTTTCGCGACTCGCCGCAGCGGCGACGCGCGCTCGAGGCCGCGCCAGGAAGCGCCGAGCGGTATGTGCTCTCGGGCCTGGATCAGCTGGCCGCGCGCGGGTTCTCCGTCGGTCACAACCTCGAGCGCAAGGGTGCTCCGCCGCAGTGGGCTCGCCTGGCGGGAGATGCGCTCAAGTGGGGGCTCGAGCGGGCGGGAGGCTACGGCGGGGACTTTGCGACGGTGCTGGCTTCGCTGGCGAGGGCGAACCGCGCGGATGTCGCCTTTTCCACGGTAGACACGGTCGGGATTCCCCTCATGCTGCTAGCGCGCGCGGGCCGCCTGCAGGTGCCGATCGTGTACGTCGCGATCGGCCTTCCCGAGCGCCTGGCACAGCTCCGCTCGGAGCGGATGCGCCGCCTCTATGCGTCGGCGCTCGGCTCGTGTGCCTCGGTGATCGCATACAGCGAGCATGAGGCGGACGAGCTTCGACGCTGGCTCGAGCGCTATGGAGTTGTCTCGCGAGTCGAGTTCGTCGCCTTCGGGGTCGACGCGGAAGCCTTCAGGCCGACGCGCGAGCCGGCGTTTACCGATGTCGTCTCGGTCGGGGCCGATCCGCATCGCGACTTCGCGGTCCTCCTACGAGTCGCTAGGAGCATGCCCGCCGTGAGCTTCCGCATCACCACCAGCGCTGATCATGCGCGCCAACTGTCCGGGGCGTCCGAAAACGTCGTCATCGAAAAGGACATCCCGTTCGAGGCGATGAGGCGGACGCTCGCCGAGGCGCGTGTGGTCGCGCTGCCCGTGCGCGAGAACAGCTACTCCGGCGCTACCACGGTGCTCTTGCAGGCGATGGCGCTTGGCAAGCCGGTGGTGGTCACGCGCACGCAGGCCATCTCCAGCGGCTACGGACTCGTCGATGGCGAGAACTGCCGACTGGTGGAACCGGGTGACGAGGCCGGCTTCGAGCGCGCATTGGGTGGAGTGCTCCGCGACGAGTTCCATGCCCGCGCTCTCGGCTCGAGCGCCAGGACCACGGTCGAGCGAGGGCTCACGTGGGAGCGGTACGTGGATCGGATCGAGGAGCTTCTTCGCGACGCAGTCTCAGCACCGCGGCCATCTCGGTCGGAAGCTCCCTGAAGCCGACGGGTTCGAGATGTGCCGCGAGCTCTGCCGCGGTGCACGGAGCCCACTCGTGCATCTCGACGAAGAGCTCGCTCACCCCACCCCAGGCTTCGGGTGGCGTGCCGAGCACGATCCCACACTCCTCGCCCTCCGTGTTCACCTTGACGATCAGGCGCGATGACTCGTTCCTGAGCGGCGCCGTTTCCTCGAGAATGTCAATCATCGCCTCGATCGGCACCGGCTGCGTGCCGACCTCGTACTGCGCCCAGGTGTCGGGCGGGTGCAGCGAGTGCGCCCAGGATCCCTCCATCACGCGCAGCACTGCCTCGCCGCGCTCTGCTCCGACCGCGGAGCGGCGGATCTGCCAGTCGGCGCTGCGCGAACGGTAGGCAGCTGCGGCGGCTTCGAGGAGCTCGAGGTTCGCCTTCTCGGGCTCGAACGAGATGACGGTGCGTGCCCCGCGCGCGAGCGCGTGCGCGCCGTAGTACCCCTTGTGCGCCCCGATATCGAGCACAACGGCACTGTCGTAATCAGTCGGGTATGCGTCGTCGGCGACGACCCACTTGAACGACTCCCAGTCGATCGCATAGTCGGCGTGCGAGAGGAAGACGTGCCCGGGCCCGTAGTGGAGGGTGTACGCGGTCTTCGGCCGGATCCTTCGACGAACCTCTGCGCGGAGCAGGTCGAAGCGGGTGCGGACGAGTACCCGTCGCCGGAGGAGGACGCTCGCAAGTCGGCCTGGTGAGGGCATCGGTCAGCGCGCGACGTTAGCGTGTTCGGAGTGGAGGTTCGCAGCGTTTCCGGGGCGGCCCGCCGTTCCGGGCGGGAGCTCGCCGCGAGAGCCCGTACCGAGGTGGACTGGCTTCGGTCTCGTCGGGGAGGAGCGGATCTCGCGCTCTTCCACGAGTTCGCGTCGCCTCCCACGGGGGGCGGGCATCAGTTCCTCCGGGCGCTGATCCGCGAGCTCGGCGGGCGGGGAATCGAGATCGAGAGCAACCGCCTGTCGGCTCAGACGCCCGGCTGTCTCTTCAACTCGTTCAACTTCGACTTCGCGCGGCTTCGGCGGTTCGCGCGGCAGGACGCCACGATGGTGCACCGGGTGGACGGGCCGATCGGCGCCTACCGTGGTTTCGACGACGGCACTGACCGCCGAATAGCGGCGGTCAACGAGTCTTTGGCGGAAGCGACCGTGCTCCAGTCGCGCTACAGCCTCGAGAAGCACCTGGAGCTGGGGCTCGAGCTGCGCAGCCCAGTCGTGATCCCGAACGCGGTCGATCCGGCGATCTTCCATCCGCCCGAGACTCGCGAGCCGCTCGACGGGCGCAGGGTCAGGCTCGTCGCCGCGAGCTGGTCGGACAATCCGCGCAAGGGCGCCGAGACGCTCGAGTGGCTGGATCGCTACCTCGACCGGGGGCGCTTCGAGCTGACCTTCGTGGGGCGGGCTCCCGTGCGGTTCGAGCGGACTCGTACCGTCGGCCCGGTCGGTTCCCACGAGATGGCCGAGCTCTTTCGCAGTCACGATCTCTACATCGCTCCGAGTAGGGACGACCCCTGCTCGAACGCGCTCCTGGAGGCGCTCGCCTGCGGGTTGCCGGCTGCGTTCCTCGCGAGCGGCGGTCACCCGGAGTTGGTCGGCGAGGCCGGGCTGCCGTTCCGTGCCGACGACGAGCTCCCGGACGTTCTCGACCGGCTCGTCGAGGAGATCGAGCTGCGGCGGGCGGCGATCTCCACGCCGTCGATCTCGGACGTCGCCGATCGCTATCTCGCCGTGTTGGGCCTTCCGTAAGATCGCGGGCTGCGATGACGAACTACCTTCGACGAGCCGGCAGGGCAGCTTCCTTCCGCCTCGCCCACCGCCTCGACAAAGCTGCGGTCGCGCGCGCGCACGACGTCTTCTACGCCTCGAATGCGTGGACGCAGGCCACGTGGCTCGGCAGCCAAGCGCTGAAGAACCCGCTCGACCTGTGGATCTACCAGGAGATCATGGTCGAGACTCGACCTGACGTCGTCGTCGAGACCGGCACCTATCGAGGCGGGAGCACACATTTTCTCGCATCCGTGTGCGACCTGCTCGGCTCGGGCGAGGTCGTGTCGATCGACATCGAGCCGCGGCGCGACGACTATCCCGCGCATCCGCGCATCACGTACCTCGCAGGCCGTTCTTCCACCGATCCCGACGTTCTCGAGGAGGTGCGCGAGCGGGTCGGGGGGCGACGCACGATGATCGTCCTCGACTCCGACCACTCGCAGGGGCATGTCGACGCCGAGCTCGAGGCGTACGCGCCGCTCGTGCCGGTCGGGTGCTACCTCGTCGTCGAGGATTCGAACATCGGCCAGATCCGTCCGGATCTGATGCCGGGACCGCTGCAGTCGATCGAGACCTTCCTGGCCGCGAGGAGCGACTTCGCGATCGACCGCGAGCGCGAGAAGTTCCTGCTCACGTTCAATCCGAGCGGGTACCTGAAGCGCGTTCGCTAGACGGCCCCACAGTCGGCGGTGCGGACGTCCGCGGTCGTTTCGGCGCCGACGATGCCGACCTCGCCGTCCGTCTGCCAGAGCACGAGACCGGCGGCCGTGCCGCTGGCGAGTCGCTCTCCCCTGAGCTCGATGCCCGGCTGGGTGTAAACGAAGTCCGCGACGAGCGGAGCGCCGTCGTCGAAGACCAGGCGTCCGCCTTCGACCTCCACCCGCTCGAGTGGGATCCCGTCGGGGATCGAGTCGCCGATGTACGCGGCGCTGTCGACGGTGCTGTTGAAGAACTCGGTCGCGAACAGCGCGTGGCGGGTGAGACTCGAGGCGGGACAGGCCGTGGACTCGAGGTACAGCTTCGTGACCCGTGCGTCGTCCGGCAGGAGCGCGTCGATCCACGCGGGCTCGAGGCCGCCGTCGAGAACGGCGTTCTCGGGTGCGTCGATCATCCGCTCCCACGCGAAGACGGCGGTCGCCGCGAACACTGCGAGCACGGCCAAAGGGAGGATCAGCCGAAAGCGCTGGGGAACGAGGAAACCAAGGACGAGAAGTCCGACGACGAACACCGCGAGCAACGCTCTGCCCGAGACCGCGCCGGGCCCGGCCGTCTGGGACTCGATCCAGACCCAGAGCGCTCCCGGCACCGTGTCGATCCCGGCCTCGTTCGCGAGCTGTCCGAACGGCAGGATCGCGGGAAGCGCAAGCGCGAGGACGACGCCGGTCGCCGTCGCGACGAAGGGGCGCGGCAGGCCGCGGGCAAGCCAGGCGACGAACACGATGAGCCAGAGCGGGATGAAGTAGAACGCGTAGCGGTCGTGCAGCCGGTCGTAGGCGTACGGCGTGCTGTTGAAGGCCGCGACCACCAGGAGCCCGATGGTGTTGGCGGAGAGGAAGAGCGCGGCGAAGGCTGCTGATCGCTCGGAGCCGGCACGGCCCTCACGCAGCAGGCTCAAGAGGACGATCGGCGCAACGGCGACGGGGATGACCGCGAGATAGATCTCGAAGTCGGCGAGGTGATAGACGAACCACTTCGCCACCTGGAGCGGGTCGTAGCCGCGCCAGAGCTCCCAGTACGCGCCGAAGGACTCTCTCGGGGAGCTGCCGGACACGAGGCGGCTCGCGAGGACTCCCGCCGCGAGTACGAGCGGGGCGATGCTCGGCCAGAGGCCAAGGAGATCCGCGCGCGTCCGCGGCCGCCTTGCCGGCAGGATCAGCCAGACGAGCGCAAGACCGAGCAGCCACGTGACATACAGCGCGCCGAACTGCGGACGGGTCAGGAACGCAGCCGCCACCGCGGCGAGGAGGGCGAGCTGCCGGCCGGTCGTCGGACACTCGAGCGCGAGCATGATCGCATAGAGCGCCCACGCGGCGGTGAAGAAGGCGAGACTTTCGGTCATCACGGTCGCGACCGAGATCGACGAGGGAATCGCCACCGAGAGCGCGGCGGCGAGAACCGCCCACCACTCGGACGCCAGGCGCCTGGCGAGGAGGTACACGGGGACTGCGGTAAGCGCGAAGAAGAGCGCGTTCGCGGCCTTGAAGAGGTCGTAGGCCGCGGCGAGGCCCGAGGTGACGGAGAGGATTCCCGCGAGGAGGAGGGCGTACAGCGGCCCGAAACCGTAGTCGCCGCCGCGTAGTGAGAGACCTTCGCCCTCGACGAGCGACGAGCCGGCGATCGCATAGCGAACCTCGTCCGGGTGCACGCGCGGAACGTCGATGAGCGACGCGAGCACCGCATAGACGACGAACGCGGCCAGGACCGTCGCGGCCAGGGCCAGGAACGGCCCGTGTCTCGGCCACGACGGCATCGGGGCGATGCTACCCCGGCGCCGGGACGCCTCTTACGGCCACCTCGCGGTGGAACGATCGGCGCTGAACTTTCACGCTTACAGTGACAGGCACTGTAAAGACCGCCGCGTTGCAACGTCTCTCGCAGCGCGAGGGCCGAGGGCGGCGAGGCCGCGGATCCGGCCGCCTCGCTAAGGTCCAGCCCCGTGGCCGCGAAGCGTGCGCTGATCATCGGCATCGCGGGGCAGGACGGCTCCCTGCTCTCCGAGCTCCTGCTCTCCGAGGGGTATGAGGTCATCGGTGTCGTCCGCCAGCCCACGTCGACGCGATTCGAGAACCTGGAAGCGATCCGCGGACGGATCGAGCTGCAGCAGGCGGACGTCTTGAGCGAGCTCTCGCTCGTGGATGTCCTCTCCGCCACGCAGCCGCACGAGGTGTACAACCTCGCGTCGCCGTCCTTCGTCCCGATGTCCTGGAAGCAGCCGGTGCTTACCGCCGAGTTCGCCGCGGTCGGCGTCACGGCGCTGCTCGAGGCGATCCGGCGGGTCGACGATGGCGTGCGCTTCTACCAGGCTTCCTCGAGCGAGATCTTCGGCGAGTCTCGCGAAGTTCCCCAGACCGAGGAGACGCCGCTGGCGCCGGTGACGCCGTACGGCGTCGCCAAGGCGTACGGCCACTTCATCACGCGCAGCTATCGCCGCCGCTACGGGCTCTTCGCGTCGTCGGGGATCCTCTACAACCACGAATCGCCGCGAAGGCCGCTCGACTTCGTCACCCGGAAGGTCTCGCACGGGGCCGCCGCGATCAGCCTCGGGCTCAAGAGCGAGGTCCTGCTCGGCAACCTCGACGCGCGTCGCGACTGGGGGTACGCGGGGGACTACGTGCGCGCGATGTGGCTCGTGCTCCAGCAGGACGAGGCCGACGACTTCGTGATCGCAAGCGGGCAGACGCACAGCGTGCGTGAGCTCGCTGCGGCGGCATTCGCGCACGTCGGGCTCGACTGGGAGGATCACGTACGGGTGGACGACACCTTGATCCGCGGCAAGGCGGAGCTCCACGACATCGTTGGCGACGCCTCGAAGGCGCGCGAACAGCTCGGCTGGTCGCCGCGCGTCGACTTCGAGGGCCTGATCCAGCTCCTCGTCGACGCGGACGTCGAGCGGCTCCGCTCCCGGCTCGAGCCGGTCGAGACCCTCGCAGACATCTAAATGCGTCAACGATTCGGTCGACCGCTTCGGCGCGCCGTCGTCGGGCTCAGGACGCGCGGCTGGCCTGCGCACTCACGGCTCTTTCTCGCCTACGACATCGAGGGGTGGGTGCTCGAGTACGAGGCGCGGCAGCTCGAGCGGACCGCGCGGGCGCTCTGCGTGGAGATCGGCCCGGCCGGCTGGGTGAAAGGAGTCGACCGGCAGTCGATCTTCCACCTGAGCCAGTTCACGCTCCTGCTGCACGACTTCGAGCGAAGAGGCAACCGGCTCGGGTTCGCCTACTTCCACGGCCGCCCGGGCACGCCGGGCATGCCCGAGTTCGACGCCTGCTTCGAGACCCTTCGCCGACGGCACGCGGAGATCGATCGCGTGCAGGTGACGTCGAGTGCGATGGAATCACTCATCCTGGAGACGGGGATCGCGCCCGAGAAGCTGCACCGGATCCCGATCGGTATCGACACCGACGCCTTCCGCCCGCGGACCGCGCAAAGTCGTGCGGATGCCCGCCGCGCGCTCGGGCTTCCCGAGTCCGCGTTCGTCGTCGGCTCGTTCCAGAAGGACGGCGTCGGTTGGGGAGAGGGGCTCGAGCCGAAGCTGATCAAGGGCCCGGATGTGCTGCTCGCGGTCGCGGAGCGGATGCGCGAACGCGTGCCCGAGACGATGTTCCTGCTCACGGGCCCCTCGCGAGGATACGTTCGGGCCGGCCTGGAGCGGCTCGGGGTTCCGCACCAACACGTGCTTCTGCCCTCGATCGACGCCGTCTCGCAGGCGTACGAGGCGATCGACACCTGCCTGGTCACCTCGCGCGACGAAGGCGGCCCCCGCGCGGTACTCGAGTCGATGGCGACCGAGGTCCCGCTCGTGACGACGCGCGTCGGGCAAGCGCTCGACCTCGTGCGGCATGCGGAGAACGGCTGGATCGTTGATGTCGAGGATGTGGACGGGCTCGTCGAATGGACGGCTCACGTGGCGGAAGCGCCCGCGAGCGAGCTCGCCGTCGTCCTCGGCGCCGGGCGCGCGACGGCTGCGGCGAACGCTTACGAGGCGCTCCGTCCGCGCTGGGGCGCGCTCCTCCACGGCTTCGTCGCGATGCCCGAGCTGGGGCGGGTGAGCGCATGGATGTGAGCAGCGCGCGAGTCTCGCGCTATGCACGGGCAGGCTCGCGTTGGGCACGGCTGCTGACCGGAGGCAAGCGCGCTCCGGGGACGCGAGTCTTCTACGGTCACGACCTCGTTCCGGGCCCCGGCGAGCGGGCCGCGGGCGGAACCGCGAAGGCGCAGAAGCTGAACGAGCGTTTTCCCAACAGCCCGCACGACTTCTCGCTCCTCTACCTCGGCTCCACCTGGCTGCCGCGCGATCTTCGCCCGCTGCTCGGCCTCACGCGGCGCCGCCGGATTCCCGTCGTCGTGAACCAGGATGGTGTCGGCTACCCAGGCTGGGCGGGCGACCGCACCGAGGCGATCAACCGGCCGCTGCGCCGAGCGCTGCTCGGCGCCGAGCACGTTCTCTACCAGAGCGAGTTCTCCAAGCGGTCGGCTGACCTGTTCCTTGGCGAGCCGCGAGGGTCGTGGGAGGTACTTCCGAACGCGGTGGACGTCGGGCACTTCACGCCGGCAGAGAGTCCGCCCTCCGAAGGCCCGGTGCTTCTCCTCGGTGGCGACCAGACGCAGGCATACCGGCTCGAGCTGGCGCTACGGACGTTCGCCGCGCTCCGGTCACGGCACCCCGCTGCGCGCCTGCTCGTGACCGGCCGTCTCGTCACCCCGGTCGAGTCACTGGTCGCAGAGCTGGGGTTGCGTGACCGGGTCGAGCTCGTCGGCGACTATGCGCAACGCGACGCGCCGACCGTCTTTCGCCGCGCGCACCTGCTTCTGCATACCAAGGTGCTCGACCCGTGCCCGACGCTCGTAATCGAGGCGATGGCGACCGGGCTCCCCGTCGTCTACCCGGCGAGCGGCGGAACGGTCGAGCTCGTCGGGGACGTGGGCGGAGTCGGCGTTCCGCACCCCGAGTCGTGGGAACGTGACGAGCCTCCCGCGCCCGAAGCGCTCGCTGATGCGGTCGAACTCGTGCTCGCCGATCTCGCGGGATACGCGGCGAGAGCCAGAGCGAGGGCGGTCGAGCGGTTTTCGCTCGAGCCCTGGCTCGACCGTCACTCGTCGCTGTTCTCGGAGCTCGTCTCGCGGTAGCCGCGTAGCCGGCCGCGCAGCGTCGTCGCCTGGAAGCGAGCGCCGTCGCGGTCACGGCGCGCGAGTGAGACGAGCATGCCTCCCGCCGGCCGGACGAGCATGCGTCCCCGCATGCCGAGCGGGTAGTTGTGCTTGCGCAGGAGGTACCCGATGCTGGCGCCGTCCCGAAAGGCGGTGTCCTCGTTGCGCTGGTCGTGGCGAACCGTGAGCGACGGGTCGTACCGGATCAGGTCTCCGCCTCGCACGGCGCGAATGAGGTAGTCGATCTCCTCGCCGGAGGCCCATGGCTCACCCGAGCCCAGCCCGAGGCGCTCGTCGAACGATCCCACCCGCTTGACGAGCTGGCGACGCAGGAAGATCGTGTACGAGATCGCTCGGTTCCAGAGATTTCGGTCGGTCAGGATCGCCGAATCTCGTTTCCACGAGGGCGAAGAGCGGCCGCCACGGTCGACGCTGCGCCCGGTCACTCCGTCGAGGGCGGGATCCTTCGCGAACAGGCTGCCAACGTGAGTGAGGAGGCCTTGCTCGTAGGCGCAGTCGTCGTCTGGGAACGCGACGACGTCGGCGGTCACGTGGGCCAGTCCTGCGTTACGAGCCCGTGAGAGCCCGGGCTCGGAGCGAAGATGGAGGACATCGAGCCCGGTGGCGTCGACGACCGGGTCGAGCCGGTCGTCCGGGTTCTGGTCGACGAGGATCAACCGAAAGCCCTGATGCGTCTGGAACTCGAGCGCGGTGAGAAAGTGCTCGAGCTCCTGCACACGTCCGACCGTCGCGACGACGAGGTCGAACGACGGAAGCTCCTGGTGCACGCGCCGTAGGCTACGGGACGTCCGTGCCAGCCGCCCCGCTCGTCTCCGTGCTCCTCGCCGTCTCGAACGGCGAGCACTATCTGCGGGCCGCGATCGAGAGCGTCCTGCGTCAGACCATCTCCGATCTCGAGCTGATCGTGGTCGACGACGGCTCGACCGATGAGACCCCCGAGATCCTTGCCGTCGTCGACGATCCGCGGCTGCAGGTGCTTCGGAACGAGGGACGACTTGGTCTTGCGGTATCGCTCAACCGCGGGCTCGACGAGGCTCGCGGACGCTATGTCGCCCGGCTCGACGCCGACGACATCGCGTTTCCGCGACGGCTCGAGCGACAGCTCCAGCGCATGGTCTCGGGCTCCTCGATCGCGGTCCTGGGGAGCGCGGTGTTGGAGCTCGACGCGTCCGGTCGTTCCGGGTCGCTCCACCTGATGCCGGCCGGGCCGGCGGCGGTTCGGTGGGCCGCGCTCTTCAGCTCGCCGTTCTTCCATCCGAGCGTGCTTATCGATCGCGAGGTACTCGAGCGATACGGCCTGCGCTACGACCCCGAGTACCTCGAGAGCGAGGACTACGACCTGTGGACGCGGCTGCTTACGCATGCCGAGGGCGACAACCTGACCGACCCGCTCGTGCTCTATCGCGTCCATCTCGGTCAGGCGTCGCAGTCGCGCGGGGAACTCCAGCGGGCATTCCAGGAGCGCGTGTCGGTGCGCGAGATCGAGCGGGTCGCCTCGAAGCTGGGAGCCGACCGGGCAGAGCTCGCGCGCCGAGTCGGCGCTGGTCTCTCGATCGAGGCCGAGCAGCTCGAGGATGCCGCTTCCGCCTACGTCGACCTCGTGCGCGCGTTCGAGCTGTCCTTGCAGCAGGCTGTTGCAAGGTCGAAGCCTGCTCGCGAGGCAGCCTCCAGAACCCTGGCGCGTCTTGCGCTCCGAGCATCGGGCCGTACGCGCGGCACCTTGTTACGCCAGGCTGCCGCGCTCGATCCACTGCTTCCGACGCATGCAGTCATTCGGCGCACCCGGCGGCTGACGGCTGCCCGAGGCGCTCGAGTCGAGGCCGCCGCCTGGTTGCGCGATCTGCGAGGAGAAGGCGCGTCGGACCGGCGAAGACAGTCCGAGCCCCGCGCGATTCGCGTCGCCGCGGTCTTCCCCGAGCCGACGCCGTACCGTGCGCCGCTCCTCGACCGCGTCGCCGCGCAGCCGGAGGTCGACCTGACCGTGATCTACGCCGCGGAAACCGTTGCCGGGAGAACCTGGCGCACCGACCGGCGGCACCGAGCCGTGTTCCTCCGCGGCGCTCGCCTCCCGGGCGCGCGGGAGATCCTGCACCACGACTACCCGGTCACGCCGGGTATCGGGCACGCACTCGTTGCAGCGCGGCCCGAAGTCGTCGTCGTCTCCGGCTGGAGCACGTTCGCGGCGCAGGCGGCGATCGTCTGGAGCCGCGTCCGCCGCGTGCCGTACGTCCTGGTCGTCGAGAGCCACGATGAGGGCCCTCGTGCAGGCTGGAGGCGCCAGGTGAAGGGGGCCGTCGTACCGCGGGTGGTCGAGCGTGCCTCCGGCGTCCTCGTCACCGGAACGCTCGCGCGACGCTCGATGGTCGCCCGAGGCGCGCCGCCCGAGCGCGTGCGAGTCTTCGCGAACACGATCGACGTAGAGGAGTTCGGGAAGCAGGCCGACCAGCTCGCGAGCCGTCGCGATGAGCTCCGGAACGAGCTCGGAGCGAGGCCGGACGACGTCATCGTGCTCTCCGTTGCCAGGCTTGCGTCGGAGAAGGGACTCGATGTCCTCATCCACGCGGTTGCGGAGGCCGAAGACTCGCGACTTCTGCTCGTTCTGGCCGGGGACGGCCCGGAGCGAGAACGGCTCGAGGATCTCGCAGGCGTTCGCGGCGTGCGACTCACGCTCGCGGGTGATCGTGAGTGGGAGCGGATCGTCGAGGTCTACGTCGCGGCTGACGTCTTCGCGCTCTTGTCCGAACGCGAGCCGTGGGCGGTCGTCGTCAACGAGGCGGCGGCGTGTGGCCTGCCGCTCGTTCTCTCCGACCGGGTCGGCGCGGCCCACGACCTCCTTCGCGACGGGGAGAACGGTTTCTCGGTCGGCGCCGGGGACGTCGACGCGGCGTCGGGGGCTCTCCGGAAGCTCGCCGCGGATCCGAGCCTGCGCACTGACTTCGGCAAGCGATCGCGTGAGCTCGCGCAGGACTGGGGCTACGGCCCGAGCGTGGCCGGCTTTCTCGCCGCCGTGCGAGAAGCGGTGTCAGACACCGAGCGACGACCGCCGACAAGCTAGTCCCGCGAAAGGACGTGGCTGCGAGCCGCTGCGCCATTCTCCATCGCGTTGATCTGTGGAACAAGAGACGCAGTCTTGGCACAGCTCCCTCTTGACAGGATTTGGTGTCTGACACCGCTAGCCTTGGCGCGTGTCTCCCGACGGCAGACGGCCGCGAATTCTCGTCCTCAACCAGTACTACTGGCCCGGGGTCGAGGCGACCGCCCACCTCTTGACCGAGCTCTGCGAGGCGCTCGCGGAGGACTACGAGGTCGAGGTCGTCACGGGCGCCCTGCACGGCCACGAGGACGCGCCGCGCGAGGACGAGCACAACGGCGTGAGGATCGTCCGGGTCTCGTCCACGTCGTACGAACGCTCCGAGCTTGCGCGGCGGGCCGCAAACTACTTCTCCTACCTCGGCGCGGCGTTCACCCACGCGCTGCGCAGCCCCGCTCCCGACCTCGTGCTGTGCATGACCGATCCGCCGATCGTGGGTGACGTCGGCGTCGCGGTCGGTCGGCGCTTCGGGATTCCGGTGCTCGTCATCAGCCAGGACGTGTTCCCGGAGATCGCCACCGAGCTCGACCGACTTCGCAACCCCGCAGTCGTTGGCGTGCTGGGCGGTCTCGTCGGTGCCTACCTGCGCCGTGCCGACCGGATCGTCGCCATCGGGGAGACCATGCGCGACCGGCTCGAGGCGAAGGGCGCGCCTCCAGAGCGTCTTCGCGTGATCCCGAACTGGGTGGACACGCGCGCGATCACGCCTCAGCCACGTGACAACGAATGGGCGGTAAATCACGACCTGGTGTCCCCGTTCGTCGTCATGCACTCGGGCAACGTGGGACACGCCCAGGACCT
>Ga0136613_10001036_pt1 | contig 13893 bp, 13 predicted proteins | sample AntDrymUQ2722106_2_FD_106649 | JGI IMG/M metagenome (GOLD analysis project Ga0136613, IMG submission 106649) | Polar desert sand microbial communities from Dry Valleys, Antarctica - metaG UQ272 (21.06) | ecosystem: Environmental > Terrestrial > Soil > Desert | place: Antarctica: Dry Valley... | reverse complement strand
CGACCGCCGCGACGGCCTCGGTGGGTTCGTCGTCGTGGTCGGCGCCCGGCTCGGCGCGCAGCAACACGACGGTGATATTGTCCGGGCCGCCACGGGCGTTGGCCGCCTCCAGCAACCGGCGCACCGCGTCGTCGCCATCCTCGGTGTCGACCAGGATGTCGGCGATCTCGCGGTCGGTGACCGGCCCGCTCAGCCCGTCGGAGCACAGCAGCACCTGGTCGCCGACCTCCAGGACCAGAGGCGGGAGCGTGTCGACCTCGACCTCGCTGTCTACCCCGATGGCCCGGGTGACCACACTGCGTTGCGGGTGGGTGGCGATCTCGTCGCGCGACAGCCTGCCCTCCTGCACCAGCTGCTCGACGAGGGTGTGGTCGGTCGTCAGCTGGGTGATCTCGCCGCGGCCCCGCAGCAGGTACGCCCGGCTGTCACCGACATGGCCGAGGTGAACACGCCCGTCACGCACGACCACCGCGGTCAGTGTCGTTCCCATGCCGGACAGCGACGGGTCCGATTGCGCCCTCGCGATGACGTTGCGGTTCGCGCCGCGGATCGCCTGGCGCAGGGCCTCGGTGGCGTCGGACTCGTCGCCGTAGTCGCGGCCGTCCAGGTCTTCGACGGGCTTGAGGGCCTCCTCGGAGGCAACCTCGCCGGCTTGGTGGCCGCCCATCCCGTCGGCGACGGCGAACACCGTCGTGCCGAAGAACAGGTTGTCCTCGTTGACCTTGCCCTTGCGCGCCTGCCCGACGTCGGAGCCGGCGTAGGCCCGCAGCCGCATCCCTGATCCCCGGTCGTCGGTCATCAGCGGCGCACCTGCACGACGGTCTTGCCGATCCCCAGCTGATCGCCCGGCGTCAGTGCGGTCGGTGAGCTGACCTTCACCTGGTTGCAGAAGGTGCCGTTGGTGGAGCCGAGGTCGGCGACCTGCCACTGCCCGTCGGTCAGGTACACCCGGGCGTGGTGATCGCTGACATACGGGTCGTCGAGGACCACTGTGGAGGCCCCAGCGCGCCCGAACGTCACGTCGTGGGCGTCCAGCGGGATGACGCGCGGGCGACCATCCGGGATGTGGACGACGAGCTCGCCGGGGGCAGCGGTCTGGCCCTTCCTGCCCTTGCGGGCTTTGGGCGCCGGGGACCGCGGCACCGGCGCGGCGGTCGCGGCCGAGCTGCGCACGTCGCGGACCACCACGCGCACGGCGCGGGCAACGAACAGGTACAGCAGCAGCAGGAACAGCGCTTGGCCGGCGAGCAGGACGATCGGCGGCACCGCCGTCAACCTCCCGCGGAGAACGTCAGAGCGAGGCTGCCCAGCTGCAAGCGGTCACCGTCGCGCAGCGTCGCCGACCGCACCGACTCGCCGTTGACCTTGACCCCGTTGGTAGACCCGAGGTCGGTGATCGACCAGCCGTCGCCGTCACGCTCGACGCGCGCGTGGCGACGTGACACCGACGCGTCGTCCAGCGTCACCTCGCACTCGGGCAGCCGGCCGATGGTGGCGGTGCCCCGCAGCGGGTGATGGCGGCCGTTGCGGTCGACCAGCTGCGCGCTGGGGGCGGAACTGGGCCGGGGCAGCACGCTGGTGTGCCCGCCCTCGTCGGCCTGGCCGGCACCTGCCGCGGCGCCTGCCGGCGCACGTGCCGCCGCCGGAGCGGGGGCCTCGTGCTGGGCGTCAACGGCGGCCTCGATCTTGGCGCGCAGCTCATATGTCCCGACCGTCTGGCTGTCGGAGGGGCGCAACTCGATACGCACCGGTCCCTGCAGGCGCCAGCCGCGGTCCTTGGCGGTGCGCTTCACGACGCTGGACAGCTCGGCCTTGAGCGAGTCGGCGAACCCTTCGAAGCGATTGTGGTCCTCGGCTGCGAGCTCGAAGCGGTAGACGTTGGGGACGAACACGCCGTCTACCCCGACTTGCTGATAGCTCTGGGCGTAGCGTTGTACGGCCTTGGCCAGTTCCACGGGTTGCAGGCCAGAACGGAACACGCGCGCGAAGAAACCTTCGACGGCTCCTTCCAGGCGCTTCTCGAAGTCGCGCAGGATCCCCATGCCGCGCCCGCAGACCTTCCGTCGTCGTATCCGCTGGCTGTAGGAGTATGAGTGTAGATGGCACTGCTCCAACCCGGATTGTCCGGTGGACCGTGGCCTGGCTACACTTCGCCGCTGTCGCTTGAGGGCGAGTGGCGGAATTGGCAGACGCGCAGGATTCAGGTTCCTGTGGCCGCAAGGCTGTGGGGGTTCAAGTCCCCCCTCGCCCACTCGATCATCGACGTGAACATGCTGGTAGCGAGGCTGGCGAAGCTGGTGACCACGCCCCGGCGAGGCCTCCTGGTCACAGACTCGCCACGGTTCTGCGGTGCGGTCGGTGTACGCACGGGTTCGGTCCCACCCGAGCGCGGCGGGCGTCAGGCGACTTCGAGCAGAGACCGGGTGTGCCCTCGAAGATGCCGTCGTTGGAGACGAGCGGGGCGCCGAGGCAGGGCGCAGTGGCGGCGATCCACCCGTCGGGGTCGTGCTCGCGCTGGCACAGGGCATATCCGATGCGCGAGATCAGTGAGCTGGCGGAGGGCGTGCTTTGGGGGCGACTACTGATCGGGCTCGACCCACCCGCTAACGGTCGGAGGCCCGGGCACCTTCCGTGAGCACACCGAGGTCCGTGCGGTCGCATGTCGATCTCCCGCGCCTCGGCGTGTGCTGGTTCGAGTTCGGTCCCGCGTCGAGTGCTCGACGTCACCCTATGGATGATCCAGCCGCAGCCGCAGCCGCAGCCGCAGCTGCAGCCCGGCCGGCCCGTAAACGCGGGTTCAGAGGTCTGGGTCTGCCAGCGTTCAGGCTTCCGGGCCGCTGGGCGGGCCGGGACGGGGAATGAGCCCGAGCTGGAGCATGGTGGTCAGGTCATCTCGGGTGGCCCAATGCTCGCAGAGCTTGCCGTGCTCGACGCGGAACCAGTGGCTCTGTCGTGACGAGAACGGACGGCCAGTCGGTGGGATCAGCCCGTTGAGGGCGCCATCGTTCGTGCCGCGAGACGAGACGAGTGCGGCCACATGGTCATGATCTGCGATCAGGTGCTCGACGGTGATGTGCAGGTCGGTGAACTGTTCTCGGAGGGAGCGGGCGACCTCGGTGACGTGGACGGGGCCAGCGACGACACCGGGTTCGCTGTCGCCGAACGGCGCGAGGGCGTGTTCGTGGTAGCGCTCGGCAACGATTTCCTCGACGGCGGCGGGATCTGCGCCGTTGAGGACGTCCTCGAAGAAGCGTCGTGCCAGCTCGCGGAGAGAGGCCTGGGGGTCGCCATCAGGCAGTGGAGTCATGTGGCCTTTTCCTCGTCGTGGATCTTCCGAGCATTGACCGCCGGAGACGGTGATCCCGCGGGAATCGTCAAGGAGCCTCCTGTGCCAAGTGGGTCTGATTGACCAAAGCACCGCAAGGCCGACCCTAGTAGAGGTTATCCGCGGCCGCACCACGCCTCACCACCGCGGCCGGGAGCCCAACTCTCCGACTCCTTTGCTTGGTGCGGTGTTCGCATGGGGAGTGAGGCCAGTGCCTACGACGAGGACCCCTCAAGGAGCGCCCTGAGTCGGGCGTGAACCTCCGTCAGTTGACGAGCCACCACTGGGTTGGAGTAGAGCTCCCAGTGGTCCGCCACCACCGCCGCCTGCGCTTCCCGGTGTGGATGACCCGGGGCGAAGCAGCCTCCCCCGACCCCTGGCGGGCACCCGGTGGGTCATGCGTGCCGCCACCGGCGCCCGCAAGGCGATGTCCAACGACACCAGCGGCTCCAGCGGTGCAATGGCATGGTTTATGGGGCGATTGGGAGAAAAGTGGACAAAAACCATGCAAGTCGCCTATTGTTAGCTCAGGATCACTCTCAGGAGGTTCGATCTCCGTACACGTAGTCCGGGGTCCCGCCCTGCGTCCTGACGACAAGGAACCGTACACATGGCACCTGCCCGCTCCCCCGTGCGTCGCCGCGTGATTGCCCTGGTGGCAGCCGCGGCCACGTCATTCACCGCCTCGGCCCTGCTGCTGGCCCCTGTGGCCGGCACCGCGTCGAGCCACCGAGAAGCGCCCGCGATCGCCGCGGATCCGTTGGCTGACAGCACCGACACCTACGCGTTCGTCAGCCCCGACAAGCCCGACACCGTCACGCTGATCGCCAACTGGCTGCCGTTCCAGGAGCCGGGCGGGGGACCGAACTTCTACTACTTCGACCCCGAGGCTCGTTACTACATCAACATCGACAACAACGGCGACGCGGTTCCCGACATCCGCTACCGCTGGAAGTTCAGCAGCGACTACAAAACCACGGAGACCTTCCTGTACAACACCGGCCCGGTGAACTCGCTGGACGACGACACGCTGAACTTCACCCAGACTTACAAGTTGGACGAGATCCGCGGTGGCGAGACGACGACGCTGGTGAACAACGCCAAAGTCGGACCTTCCTACGTCGGCGACGCCTCCATGCCGAACTACGCCGCGCTGCGCGACGAGGCCCTCACCGGGTTGGACGGCGGAGGACTGTCCTTCGCGGGTCAGGCCGACGACCCGTTCTTCCTCGACATTCGCATCTTCGACCTGCTGTACGGCGGTGACCTGTCCGAAACCGGCGACGACACGCTCGACGGCTTCAACGTGCAGTCCGTCGCCCTGCAGGTGCCGATCGGCGACGTCACCCGCGACAACGACCCGGTGATCGGCGTGTGGAACACCACCGAGCGCCGTAGCACGAAGATCATGAACGCCGACGGCAGCCAGGAAACCGAGGGTGACTTCGTGCAGGTCTCCCGCCTCGGCAACCCGCTGGTCAACGAAGTGGTGATCCCGATCGCCCTGAAGGATGCCTTCAACGCTCTCGCGCCGGAGAACGACGCCAGCGTCGAGGCCGCCGTCGACCGCGTCAACGATCCCGAGGTGCCCAAACTCATCGCGAGCATCTACGACATCCCGGCCCCGGAAACTCCCCGCGACGACCTGTTCGCGGTGTTCCTCACCGGCGTCGAGGGACTCAACAAGCCCCAGGGCGAGGTGCAGCCGGCCGAGATGCTGCGGCTGAACACGTCCATCGAACCGACCAGTGAGCCCAACCGCCTCGGTGTGCTCGCCAAGGACAACGCCGGATTCCCCAACGGCCGGCGCCTGACCGACGATGTCGTCGACATCGAACTGCAGGCCCTCGAAGGTGCGGTCCGCACCGGCGAGCTCGTCGAGGCCCTGGCGGCCGGCGACGGCGTGGATGTCAATGACAAGGAGTTCGGCGACAGCTTCCCTTACCTGGCGCTGCCGCACTCCGGCTCGCTGGCAGACCCGCATGCACCGGGCGCGTCGTCCGCCGAGGCTGGCAGCCCCAGCGGCGGCGTGGATGCCGGCGCAGGTGGTACCGCCACGGCCCCGCGCAACACGCTGGCGACGTCCGCTGCAGCGACGGCGGCTTCGCAGCAACAGCCCTCGTTCGTGCTGCCCGTCCTGCTGGCGCTGCTGGGCGTGTTGCTGGCAGGGGCTGGCGTGATCACCATGCGCCGTGGGCGCGGTGGTGCGCCCTCTTAGCGGTGGCTGACCGTGACGCTGCGCTGCCGGGCGAGGACCAACCCGCCCGGCAGCGGGCACGGTTGCAGCCGCCGACCGACACCGCCGGGGAGGAGTACTTCCCGGCGGCGTCCGGTGGCCGCCGTGCCCCGGCTTCCTGGCGCCAACGTTCGCGCCAGGGGCAAACGACCGGGATGGTGCTGTTGTTCGCCGCGGGGGTCTTCGTCGGCGGAGGGTTGGCCCTCGCCTCCCTCGCCCCACCGCAGCCGTCTACCGTGGTTGCCGCTGCGCCCGCTGTCCGCCCGCAGGCCCCGGGGGCTGCCAGGCGACCGTCTGCCGACCGACCGTCTGCCGAGCGACCGTCTCAGCCGCTGGCGCTCGCGGCGGCGCACAGACCGCGGCGTCCCCGCGTCGTCGCCGCTGACCGGCCCGCAGAGCCGGCGGCGCCGCCCGTGCGCCTGCGGATCGCCCGCATGGACGTCAACGAGCGGCTAGTCGGCCTGCGCGTGCAGGCCGACGGGACACTGGCCTCGCCGGCCGACTTCGACGACCCGGGCTGGTACCGCGACGGGGTGGCGCCGGGCGACCGGGGCCCTGCGGTGATCGTGGGCCACGTCGACTCGTTCGACGGCCCGGCGATCTTCTTCAAGCTCTCCAGGCTGCGGCCGGGCGACAAGGCCCGGATCCGGCGGGCCGACGGCACGAGGGTCACCTTCGTCGTCGACCGGGTCGAGCGGTTCGCCAAGGACGACTTCCCCACCGAGCAGGTCTACGGCCCCACCAAGCGGCCCGAGCTGCGGCTCATCACCTGCGGCGGTGGCTTCAACGAGACGACGCGCCACTACGACGACAACGTCGTCGCCTTCGCCTCCCTCGCAGTGGCGGACAAGCCCGGTGGTGGGAACAGCGAAGCTCGTCGTTCCGACCGTGAGGACGGCAAGCGTGTCAAAGCTCGTCGTTCCGACCGCCGCCCACCGGCGCCGGACCGCCGCGGATGAACACCACCGCCCGCACCACTTCGCAGCGGCTCGCGCGACTGGGCGTGGTCATCACCCTGGTGGCGACGATGTTCGTCGGGGCCGCCGTCGCCGCCGGGCTGGCACCCAGCACGCCCTCGCCGCCAGGAGGATCCGCGGTTGCGAGCTCGTTCGACGGCGCGGCGAGCGCAGGCGACCTCCAGGCCGGCATCACGTCGCTGCAGGTGCGCCTCGAACGGCTCCCCGGCGACTGGCAGTCGTGGGCGACGCTGGGTACGGCGTACGTGCAGCAGGCACGCATCACCGCCGACCCTTCCTATTACGACAAGGCCGAAGGTGCCTTCGCCCGCTCCCTGCGCGAACAGCCGGACGGCAACGAACCGGCGCTGACGGGGCGGGCCTCGCTAGCCGCCGGGCGCCATGACTTCACCGCTGCCCTTGGCCTCGCCCGCCAAGCCGTGAAGGTCAACCCGTACGGGGCGGCGGCGCACGGGCTGCGTGGCGACGCGCTGCTCGAGCTGGGCCGCTACGACGAAGCTTTCACGGCCTTCCAGCGGATGGTCGACCTCAGGCCGGGCGTGCCCTCCTACGCCAGGGCGTCCTACGCTTGGGAACTGCGTGGTGACACGCCAAGGGCCCGCGCCGCGCTGGAGCAGGCGCTGGCGGTCGCCTACAACTCGGCCGACATCGCGTTCGTGCGCTACTACCTGGGCGAGCTGGCCTGGAACGCGGGCCACCCGGCCGCGGCGGACCGCCACTACGTCGAGGGGCTGCGCCGCGACCCCTCATACGTTCCGCTGCTCGCCGGCCGCGCCAAGGTCGCAGCGGCGCAGGGCCGCAAGCAGGCGGCGGTGCGTGGCTACACGGAGGTGGTGGGGCGGCTGCCGCAGCCGTCCTACGTGATCGAGCTCGGTGACCTGTACGCGTCGCTCGACCAGGGCGCCAAGGCGCGCGACCAGTACGCTCTCGTCGCGGGTGAACGTCAGCTGCTGGTGGCGGCGGGCGTCAACGTCGACCTCGAGCTGGCGCTGTACGACGCGGACCACGGGCGCCCACGAGCCGCCCTGCGCGCGGCGAGAGCCGAGTGGCAGCGCCGCCGCAGCGTCTTCGTCGAGGACGCCTATGGCTGGGCGTTGCACCTCAACGGTCGCTCCGAACAGGCACTGGTCCACGCGCGCCGGGCTCAGCGGCTGGGGACCCGCAGCGCGCTGTTCGCCTTCCACAAGGGCATGATCGAGCATTCGCTGGGCATGCGCGCCGCCGCGCGAGCCGACTTGCGCCGGGCGCTGCGGATCAATCCCGGATTCTCGACCCTGCAGGTGCCACAAGCTCGCCGAGCCCTCGCACAGCTCGCCCCGTCGTCGTGACCCCCCGATCCGCCGGCGCCTCGCGCGCCGTGCTGCGAGCACTCGTGGTCTCGGTCACCCTGCTGCTGGTGCTCGTCGGCATGGGTGCTGCGGCGGGCGCCCATCCGCTGGGCAACCTCAGCATCAACACCTTCAGCCGGGTCGTCGTCGAGCCCCACGCTCTGCGGGTGGAGGTCGTCGTCGATGCGGCCGAGATCCCCACGTTGCAAGCCTTTCCTGATGTGAATCGCCTCGGTGGAAACCTGCCGGCCGAGCGGCGGGAGTCCTACAGCAACGACCGCTGTGACGCCATCGGACAGACCGTCACGGTGCAGCTGGACGGTCGGGCGGTCGCCCTGGAGCTCGCCAGCACCGCACTCGTCTTTCCTCCAGGCTCTGCTGGCCTGCATACGTCGCGGCTTAGCTGCGAGCTGTCTTCGACCGCCGACCTGGCCACGGTGGGCTCGCAGGTGGACTACCAGATCACCGCGAACGCCGAGCGAATCGGCTGGCGGGAAGTCGTTGCCGTCCCGTCCGGCGTACGCCTGGCCGCCAGCGACGTGCCGCAGCGCAGCGTCACCCGGGCGCTGACCCGCTACCCGCCAGACCTGCTCAGCTCACCGCTCGACCAGCGCGAGGCCCACCTGTCGGTGGAGGCTGGCGGCGGCACAGCGACCGCGCCGGACGTGTTGGGCGACGGCACGGTGCCGGCGCTGTCGCGTGGAGTCGACCGGTTCACAAGCGCCTTCACCGGGCTGGTCGCCCGCCAGGAGCTCGGCGTGGGCTTCGGACTCGTCGCCGTGCTCGCCGCGATGGCGCTAGGCGCCTTGCATGCCTTCGCCCCCGGCCACGGCAAGACCGTGATGGCGGCCTATCTGGTCGGCCGCGAGGGCTCGCTGCGCCAGGCCGTCATCGTCGGGATGTCGGTCACCGCGACGCACACCTTGGGCGTCCTCGTGCTCGGCGTCGTGCTCACAACAGCGGGGCTGGCCTCGCCCGAACGCGTTTACCCGTGGCTCGGTACGGCCAGTGGCCTGCTCCTGGCCGGGATCGGCGCCGGCCTACTGCTGCGACAAGGCGGTCGCGGTGCTGGGCATGAGGAGCTCGGTGGCCACGTGCAGCCGGTCGCCCACCATCACGACGAGCATGGGCATGATGCTGAGCACCACGACGCCCACGACCGCGAGACCCACTCGACAAACGGCCACGGCCACGGCCTGTTGTCCCACACCCATCTGCCACCCGCTCGCAACATCCGCGGTCTGGTGGCGATCGGTTTCGCCGGAGGCCTGGTGCCGAGTCCCTCCGCGCTGCTGGTGCTCCTGGGCGGCGTGGCCCTGGGCCGGGCCTGGTTCGGTGTGCTGCTCGTCATCGCCTACGGCGCTGGGATGGCGGCAGTGCTCGTCGCGACCGGGTTGCTGCTGGTCTCCGCCCGCGACGCCCTCAACCGCCTGTTGGCCTGCACGACCGTGTCGGTTGGAGGTCGACGTCTGGCCACCGTGCTCGGGCGGGGCCTGCCGGCTGTCACGGCGAGCGTGGTGGTGGTGGTGGGGCTGGGGATCGCGCTGCGCTCGGCGGCGCAGTTGTGACGAAGCACGCCCGCGTCTCCCGGCACACGCCGCGGGCGGGGGTCGCACCCCCAGTTTGTGGTCGTTGACCGACCGTGGGTCCGCTACGCGTCCACGAAATGCTCGCTGGCGGAGGGTACGGGTTAGCGGCGCTTGCCGGGGCGCGGCATCGGCCCCTTGGGCATTGGCAGATCGCTGTGCCCGAGGGCGCGCAGCTTGCGGTCGAGCGTGTCCACATCGCCCGCCTTGAGTGCGCGAGGTAGCCGCGCCATGTGGTTCTGCAGCTGGCGCAGCGGAACTTGCCCCTCGCGGTCGCCGACGCTCACCTCGTGGACCGGCGTCTCGCCCACCGTGCGCGCCACCCGTCGCTTCTCCTGCTTGAGCAGCGACGTCACGCGGGCCGAGGCCCCCTCGCCGACGAGGATTACCCCCGGCCGACCGACGACGCGGTGGACAAAGTCCTGCTTGCGAGTGACCCCGACGGCCGGCGTGACCTTCCAGCGGCCGCGCATCGACTGCAGCACCGCCGCGGCGGCCCCGGGCTGGCCTTCGATGGCGCCGAGGGCGGCGCGCTGGGCGCGCAGACCCAGCACGATCATGGCGGCCATCGCGCCGAGCAGCAGCCCGAGCAGGGGACCGGCAATCGGTTGCTCCAAGGCGACGCCGACGCCGCCGATCACCACGAAGGTACCGACGGCGGCCGCAGCCATGAAGGGGATCAGCTTGTCGTCGGCGGCACGCGTCTGGACAAACGCCTGCCGCAGCTGGCTCAGACGCTGCCCGAGGCCGGAGAGGGATGCCATGAGCCGCATGCTATGCATCCCGTGGCGCTGGCGCCTGGTGCTCGGTTGACGCCGTGCGGCGCTGGACCGGCCAGCGCTCAAGTAGCCGCAGGCGGGAGCGCAGCTACTCAAGAGGAGCGGGGCCCGCCGCGGCCGTGGTGGTGCTGCTGGTGCTGGTGCTGGTGCACCACGCCGTCGCGCAAGCCCTGGTACTGGCGGTATAGCGAGAACCCCCACCCGCCAAGGGGCCAGATCGGCCAGAAGAACTCGGCACCGCTGGCAGCCCAGATGCCCAGCAGCACCACGCCGACGATCACGTAGGTGCGTAACGCCGCGCGAAAGTCCCGGCGCGCCTTGGCCAACTCCACCTCGGTGGGCGGGAGGTCCTCGGGCGGCGTGACCGGCAGGTCGCGCAGGACCAACTCCAGCTCGGAGCCCACACGGGCCCCGTAGGCCTCACCGAGCCGGTCCGACAACTCGTCAAGCGTCAGCCGGCCCTCGGCGGTGTGGTGGCCCAGCGTGCGCGCCACCAACTCTCGATCCGCATCCGAGACCAGCGTCTCGCCGGCTGGCGCGATCGTCGTTGGTGTTGCTGCCATCGTCCAACCCCTTGGTAGTGAATTGCATCCTACTACTGGCAAGGCCGAGTCGTGTCAGAGTGCGGGCAGTCAGGCCGGGTCGGGCGCCTCGTCCCCGCTGTCGCTGTCGCTGTCGAACCCGACCACCACGCTGCGCTCCTCGGTGCCGCGTACGACGCGCAGCTCCAGCGAGGCGCCAGGCTCGATGGTGTCCAGTCGGTCCAGCAGGTCGTCGGGTGAGCTAAGCGGCGCCCCGGCCGCCTCGACCAGCAGGTCTCCCCGTTGGACCCCGGCGACCGCGGCCGGACTGTTGTCGGCCACTGCCTGCACCAGCAGCCCGTCGCGTTCGTCCAGCCCGACGGCGGCACGCAGGCGGTTGGCCACCGCGGAGGGTGCCAGGCCGACGCCGAGTTGCACGCGCGGCCGGGTCTCGCCACGACCCAGCGCTGCGATGCGGTCGCGCAATGCCGCGTCTCCAGTCAGCGCCAGGTAGAACCCCTCGCCCAAGCGGTTGGTGTTGATGCCCAGCAGACGGCCTTCCAGGTCGACGACCGGGCCCCCCGACGACCCTCGGCTCAGCGGCGCGGTGTGCTCGAAGGCGCCGGTGATCCGCCGACCGCCAGGACCGCGAAACTGCTGGTCCACGGCGGTGACGGTCCCGAAGGTGGCCCGTACACCGCGCCCCTGCGGGTTGGCCAGCGCGAACACCGGCGTCCCCGCCCGCAAGCCGCCATTGCCGTCAAGGCTTGGCGCCCACTGCGCCACGGCTGCGCCCTGGGTGTCCGCACGCAGCACCACCAAGTCGGTCTCGACGGCGGCGCCGGCCACCTCGCCCTGTACCTGCCTGCCGTCGGCGAACGTCACCGTGGTGGTGCTGTCCCGCAGGTTGTGGGCGTTGGTCACCACCAGGCCGTCGCCGATGACGACGCCGGCGCCGCGGCCGCTGCGACCGATGGCCACCACCGCGCCGCCCACGCGCTCGCTGACCGTCGCCGACGCCGTCGCGATCTCTTCCAGTGCACTCATGGCTGCTACTCCGTTACTCGGGTGCGGTAGGCGATAGATAGTGAAGTGCAACCTACTACTAACCGAGCACTCGCGCAGCACGCTATCGTCGCATCATGGCTTCCGCATCACCGCTCGCCGCCGCCGTCGCCAAGGTCGGCGACCGTTGGACCCTGTTGCTGGTCGAGGCGCTCCTCGCCGGCCCCCAGCGCTTCGGCCAGCTGCGCGCGTCGATTCCCGGCATCGCGCCCAACATCCTGTCGCAGCGGCTCAAGCACCTGGAGGCAGCCAGCGTCGTCGTCACCGAGCGCTACAGCGACCGTCCCCCGCGCTCCACCTACGCGCTGACTCCAGCGGGTGCCGATCTGGTCAGCGCGTTGCGGCTGCTCGCGGCCTGGGGCGCCGAGCACAGCGACGAGGCGGTGCCGCCGCACCACACCCTGTGCGGCACCGCGCTGGAGGCCCACTGGTACTGCCCGACTTGCGACACCCCCGTGCCTGAGCCCGATGCCGACGAGCTGCACTACGCCTGACTCAAGCCTGCACTACGCCTGACTATTCTGGACTCGAGTTGCACTACGGCTGACTCTGTAGGTTCTCGCCTAAGTTGTCCACTTCTCGCTTTCCTGTCCACGGCGTGTCCAGTTCTCGCGAACTTGTCCACGCGAGACGCTGGCCGGGTGAGGCAGGGGCGCCCTGGAGTCCAGTGCCGGTACTTCTCCACCAACGGGGAGGAGCACCGCGGGCTGCTCGCTGACGCCGACCCCAATCGGATCGTCGGCGGCCTGCCCGCACGGGACTTCCCGTCGTACCAAGCGATGGGGCACTACCCAGGTTGGTGGTGGACCGCCACGATGGGAGACCTCGTGGGGTACGAGAGCCTGCTGGAGCGGGACCGGCTCACCTTGCGGACTTCGACGTCGAGGTCGACGCGATCGCCAGCCAACCCTTTGGGGTCAGCGGGCACGATGAAGTTCGCCTTGGGTTCGACCACCTCCACCCCGGGCCCCTCGACCAGCAGGCACCACCTCCCAGGCCTGGTCGAGGAGTACCTCTCCCGCCGCGACCAACGCCGGCGGCCGCATACCCCCACCCGCTACTGTTCGGCGTGTCTGGCCGAGGACGGCACCTGGCGCACGACGTGGACCTCGCCCCTGCACCGGGTCTGCGTCACGCACGGCACCTACCTCGTGGACACCTGCCACGAGTGCGACCAGCGGCCCTTCACCGGCACCGCCTGGGCCGGCCGCGACCGCGACCCCTGGACCTGCACCCAGCACACCGGCCGCACCGACGGCACCGGCAGACACCGCCGCCCCTGCGCCGCGGACCTGCGAACCGCGCAGCCAGCACCCGGCACCAGCACCCACCTGACCACCCAACGCCGGCTTCTGCAGCTCGGCGACAACGTCCTCGACGAGGCGCCCATCACGGTCTGCGGCATCGCGACCACGCATCTCGAGCATGCCGTCGCAGTCCCCGACCTGATCCACGAACAGCTTCCCGGTGGACTCCGCGGTGACTGCGACCCGGCCTTCCTCCTCGACGCCGCCGACCACGCCCTCACCGTCCTGGACCAGCCGGACCCCGCCACGGCCAGGGACACCGCCCGCCGTCTCGGGCTCGGTACCTTCCAGCACCTCTTCCGCCCCACGACCACCACGCCCCCGAAGCACAGCGCCAGTCCCCTGCTGGAGACCATCGTCATCGCCTCCGTCGCCGACCACCTCAGCCCTACCGCCCAGCTGACCTACCGGACTCACTCCGCCACCCCGCGCTACCCAGCAGCGAACCCCGCGGTAAGCCCTGGTCCCGCCAGAGCCGCCCCGGCGAGGTCCAGCTCGCCTGGGTCCCCACGGTGCTTTGGTCGGGGGTGCTCGGCCAGTGGATCTCCGATGACGACCTCGAGGCACGAGCCGTCGCCTCCCTACTGCTGGCCAAGGTCGGCAGCCGCCGATCGTGGCAGTTCATCGCCCTGGACCTCGGCCTGCCCGCCGCGTTCGCCCACCGGCCACCGGCCCAGATCCGCCAGCTCAAGCACAACGGGCAGTGGGACGACTTCCACCACGCGCTAGACGACCTCGCCACTCGGCTCGAAGACGCTCCCCCGCCCAT
>Ga0136613_10001035_pt1 | contig 13903 bp, 11 predicted proteins | sample AntDrymUQ2722106_2_FD_106649 | JGI IMG/M metagenome (GOLD analysis project Ga0136613, IMG submission 106649) | Polar desert sand microbial communities from Dry Valleys, Antarctica - metaG UQ272 (21.06) | ecosystem: Environmental > Terrestrial > Soil > Desert | place: Antarctica: Dry Valley... | reverse complement strand
CGTGTGCGCGTCCTCGTCGAACGTCAGCAGCGCGACGATCGGAAGCGAGGAGACCGATCGCACTGCGCGGATCGCCGGCTCGAGCTCGTCGAGCTCGTAAAACGTCTCGACGAGGAAAAGGTCGACGCCGCGTCCTTCGAGGAGCTCCGCCTGCTCGGTGAAGAGCGCCTCGCGATCGTCGCGCCTCGCTCCGATCTCGCCCAGCGGGCCGATCGACCCGGCGATGAAGACGTCGCGGCCCGACACCTCGCGGGCGTCGCGGGCGATCTTCACCCCCGCCTCGTTGATCGACTTGACGTCGTCCTCGAGGAAGTGGGTGCGGAGCTTGTGGCGGTTTGCGCCGAACGTGTTCGTCTCGATCAGCTCGGCGCCGGCGCGGATGAAGCCCAGGTGGAGTGAGAGCACGCTCTCCGGCGCGCGGAGGTTGGCTTCCTCCGGGCACCGGAGTCGCGCGACCGCGCTCGACACGAGCGTTCCCATCCCGCCATCGCCCACGATCGGCGGTCCCGAGGCCAGGCGTTCGCTGAATCGGTCCATGCGACTCACTCTAGAGGCCGCCGGCGGCAGTGAAGCGATGTCGTCAACCCCATCCGAGGGAGCAGTCAACCGCGACGGGGTGACGCCCTCAGCGGGTGAGTGTCTCACGCTTCGAATCACTCACAGCGCGCGACGATGCGGCGGTCGCGTGAGTGAGTCGGCGGGTGAGGGGAGAGTGCGGTTCCTCCTCGGAGGAGCCTGCTGGAACCGGGCGGGGGCTTTGGCGGCTACCCCGCCTCGGTTCCTTTCGTGCGCGCGACAAGCAGACCCCTTTATGGGGAGCCCGGAACTGGAAGCGTCGGGGTGTGAAGTTGAACGGGGACCCCCGGCGTGCGCAGCTAGAAATCCGCGCGACCGGATCCTGACTTCGCGCATGAGAAGGGCGGCGTCGTCCGCCGCCCCTTCTCGACACTCCAAACCGGTTCGTGATTGCCGTCAGTCCCCAGTCGAGAGTCGCCCTCGCTATCGGCAGCCTGCTTCTGCCACTTGAGCCTGAGCACAAACGACTTCACACCCCAGGCTTTCGGTTCTGGGTTCCCTTCCCCAGGAAGGGGTCTGCTTGGCGCGATCAGGATCCGCGCGAGCGGATCCTGACCGCGCGCACCAAATAGGCTGCTCGGGTGCGCGTTCACGTCATCAGCGACATGGAAGGGTCGCCCGCGGTGGGATGCCTGGCGCCAGTACTACTTCTAGAGAATTGACACGGCGCGCAGAACACGCTGTGATGCACCGTTAACGACTTGTTCGCAGGATGTGAGCAAGGCAACAAGCCCGTCCTGCCCACGTCACAAACAAGAGAACACGATGCAAGAGGAGGATAAATGAGGAAAGGTCTCATCGCAGGCTCGTTGGGGCTGCTTGCTGCGGCGGTGGTAGTCACGTCCGCCCTGGCGAGGACCGAGGCGTCGGCGACACCCGCGCAGCTCGCAGCGTGCACGAACGTCTCGCTCGGCTTCCTGGGGCCGCTCACGGGCCCGGCCGCATTCCTGGGTCAGGAGCAGATCTCGTGGCTCCGGTTCGGCGCACAGAAGTACAACAAGGCGAACAAGACGCGTTTCAAGGTCCTGGCCGGTGACACGCAGCTGAAAGCGCCGGTAGCACGCACCGTCGCACGGAGGCTCGTCAGCAACCGAGGCGTCATGGCCGTGATCGGTGGGTCGGAGAGCCAGGCCGTGCGCGTAAGCGGCAACCTCTTCGAGAAGGCAGGGCTCGCGTCGATCTCCGGATCGGCAACCGCCATCGACTTGACGAAGGGGCGTCCGTTTACGACCTTCTTCCGCGTCGTTCCGAACGACGGCATCCAGGGCCCGGACATCTTCAACTACGTCGCGGGGCGGCTGGGGGCTAAGAACGTCGTCATCATCGACTCGCAGGACGACTACTCGGTGCCGCTCGCCAACGCGATCGCGCGGGGTCTCCGCGGCAAGAATGTGACCGTGGCCCGCGAGTCGGTATCGGCGGACGACACCGACTTCTCGTCCATCGTCGCGAACGTCGGCAGCAGCGTGAACGTCGTCGTCTTCGCAACGCAGGTCGCAGCGGCGGCCAACACGCTCTCGAACCAGCTTCGCGAGCAGGGCAAGAAGGCGCTCGTCTTCGGTACGGACGGCGCGTACTCACCATCGCAGTTCAAGCCGAGGAACGGCTACGTCTCGGTTTTCGCGCCCGACCTGCACTTCGACAAGCAGGCACGCGGGATCGTGCGCGAGTACAACCGCTACTCGAAGAACAAGTCGTTCGGCTCGTTCGGGCCCGCGACGTACATGGCCGGCTGGGTAGCGATGACCAACATCACCAAGGCCTGCCAGGATGGCACGGCGACCAGGGCCGAGGTGACGACTCACCCGGACGACGAACATTCCGTCGATCATCGGAGGCAACGTCCGCTTCGACCGGAAGGGTGACCTTCGCGGTGGTGGGGCTTTCACCATCTACAAGATCACGAACGGCGCGTACAGCCCGGTCAACTAAGAGCTGGTGGAGTGACGGCGCGGCCCGTCCGCAAGGGTGGGCCGCTCGTCTTCCCCCAGCATCTGTGAGATAACAAGCTCTGTGGACTGGGACAAGGTCGTTCAGCTCCTGGTTAGCGGCCTGACCTTGGGGAGCGTTTACGCACTAGTCGCCCTCGGGTTCTCGATGGTCTACGGGATCCTGAAGCTGCTCAACCTCGCCCACGGCGATGTGCTCATGGTCGGCGCCTTCATCGGGTGGGGCGTGATCAGTTGGCTCGGGGGCGCGCAGGATCCGAACGTTGCAGTCTGGCTCCTGATCGTGCTCATGCTCCTAGCCGCGATGGTGGGATGCGGCTTCCTCGGGGTCGCGATCGAGCGCTTCGCGTACCGCCCGCTCCGTCGAGCGCCCCGCATCGCGCCCTTGATCAGTGCCCTCGGCGTGTCGTTCTTCCTCCAGAACTCGGTACTCCTTCTCTTCGGCGCCAACTTCCGGAGCTACGACACGTTCGACCTCGTCGACGTCGAGGTGGGAATCAGCCTGGGCCCGCTCAACGTCTGGATCATCCGCATCGTCGTGATCGGGTCTGCCTTCGCGATGATGGCTGGTCTCTGGCTGCTCGTCACTCGCTCGAAGCTCGGCAAGGCGATGCGGGCAACAGCGTTCGACCGTGAAGCCGCGGCGATGATGGGAATCGATGTCGACAAGGTGATCGTGAAGACGTTCTTCATCGGCTCGGCGCTTGCGGGCGCAGCGGGAGTTCTCGTGGGGCTCGTCTTCGGTTCGATCAACCACTTCATGGGGTTCAGCTACGGCTTGAAGGGGTTCACGGCCGCTGTGGTCGGCGGGATCGGGTCGATTCCGGGAGCGATGTTCGGTGGCCTCTTCATCGGACTCTCCGAGGCACTGTCGGTCGGCTATATCGAGGACTTCACGCGCGGACGCCTCGGCAGCGCGTTCAGCGACCTGGTCGTCTTCCTCATCTTGATCGTGTTCATGCTCGTGCGCCCGCAGGGGATCTTCGGTAAGCCGGAGGTGAAGAAGGTATGAGCCCATGAGCCTGACCGAGGGCCCCGAGCAGCCGCGGATCGGCGTCGACGAATGGGTCGCGAGCGCGGACGAGCGTCGCGCACGCTCGCGCACCGGCCGAGCCAAGGAGGCGATCGAGCGGGCACCCGCGGCCATTAAGCTCGTCGCGCTGGTCGTTCCGTTTGCGGTCTTCCCGCTCTTCGTCGACTCCGACTACCTGATGCAGGTCGGGATAGACACGCTCGTCTTCGTTCTGCTCGCGCTCGGGCTGAACGTCGCGGTCGGGTGGGTGGGGCTCCTCGATCTCGGCTACGTCGCATTCTTCGGGATCGGCTCGTACCTGTACGCAGCCATCGCCTCCGAGTACGCGGGCCGCTATTGGGATGCGGTGATCGCCATTCCTGTCATCGCCGTCGCGGTCGCAGTCGCCGGCTTCCTCGTCGGGCTTCCGTCTCGCCGGCTCGTCGGCGACTACCTCGCGATCGTGACGCTGTTCTTCCTCCAGCTCTGGCTGGTGGTTCTCATCAACGCGTCGTGGTCGCGTGGGCCGAACGGGATCTCGGACATCTATCCGCTCAAGTTCTTCGGACGCCAGGTCACATCGCTCACCGGCTACTTCTACGTCGCCCTGATCGCCTTCGTCGTGATGATCTCCTTTCTCTACCTCCTGAACCGGTCGCGCACCGGTCGCGCGTGGAGGGCGCTTCGCGAGGACGAGCTTGCGGCCGAGCTGATGACGATGCCGGTAGGCCGCTTGAAGCTGATGGGGTTCGCCGTGGGCGCGAGCATCGCGGGCGTTGCCGGGGCGATTTACGCTCCGGTGCAGGGCGCTATCTTCCCGGCGAGCTTCGACCTCGTTCTGCTGATCACGCTGTACGCGATGGTCGTTCTCGGCGGCGCTGGCAGCCTGGTGGGAGTGACGGTCGGGGCGGTGCTGATCAACGGTTCGCTCGAGGCGCTGAACGACGCCGACAACGCAAGCTGGATCTTCTACGGCGTTGTCGCGATCGCGCTCATCGCGTTGCTGCGGCCGTGGTGGCAGCCCGTAGCCGTGATCGGTTCCACCGTCGTCTTCGGCTTCGTCGTGCACGAGGTCGCCGAGCAGGCGCGGCCGTCCCTCGTGGGGGGAGCCACTTTCGGCGATTCCCGGGTCGACAGAATCGTCGACTCGTGGGTCCTCCTGCCCCAGAACATCGTCTCGGGAGACGGGCTCCCGACGGGATGGCTCGGGAGATTGGCCTACATCGCACTGGTGGCATCGGTCCTCGGACTGACGCTCGTGCGCAGCCGCGTCTGGCGTCTGGTCGGCATCGTCCCGGTTCTCTACCTCGCGGCGTGCGTGTGGGCGAACATCCTCGTCGCGCAGCCCGCGGTGGCTCGCTTCGTTCTCATCGGAGCGATGCTCGTCGGGCTGATGGCCTACCGCCCTGAGGGCCTCTTCGGCAAGCAGCGCGTGGAGATCGTGTGAGCGCGGAACCACGCCTGCCGTTGCTGGAGGTGCAGGGCATCTCCCTCGCGTTCGGGGGGCTGAGATGCCTCGACGTGCTCGATCTCACCGTCGGGGAAGGCGAGATCGTCAGCGTCATCGGCCCCAACGGAGCGGGCAAGACGACGCTCTTCAACGTGATCACGGGCATCTATCCTCCCGAGGACGGCGAGATCCTTTTCGAGGGCCAGTCGATTCTCGGCCTCGACCCTCACCAGATCGCGCGCCGCGGGATCGCTCGCACGTTCCAGACGCTGCGCCTGTTTCTGAACATGACGGTGAAGGAGAACGTGATGGCCGCGGCTTACGGGCACACGAAGGCCGGGGTCCTGCGTTCCGTTCTCCGTACGCCGGGCATGCGGCGCGAGGAGCGCGAGATCGAGAAGCTCGCCGAGGAGCGGCTCGCCTTTTTCGGCGACAGGCTGGTCGGCTACCGCTGGCGGCAGCCCGCCTACAGCCTCTCGTACGCGAATCGCCGCCGGCTCGAGATCGCACGTGCGACTGCGGCGAGGCCCAGGCTGCTGTTGCTCGACGAGCCTGCCGCGGGCATGAACCCGGTCGAGACGCACGAGATCACGGAGCTCATCGCACGCCTGCGAGACGAGGGCGGGTACACGATCCTGGTCATCGAGCACGACATGCACGTTGTCGAGGGGATCTCCGATCGCGTGGTCGCCCTGGATCACGGGATCAAGATCGCGGAGGGGTCGTTCGCCGAGGTGGCGACCGATCCCAGAGTGGTCGAGGCGTACCTGGGGACATCGGCCACGGAGCGAAAGTGACGAGCGCAAGCGCAACCGAAACGTCCGAGCCGCTGCTCCTGCTCGAGGGCATCAACACCTACTACGGCCAGATGCACATTCTCCAGGACGTCAACCTGCAGGTCGCGGAGGGCGAGCTCGTGTGCCTGCTCGGTGGGAATGCCTCCGGGAAGTCCACGACGCTGAAGACGATCCTCGGAATCGTGCCGCCGCGTTCGGGCTCCGTGGTGCTCTCCGGCGAGAACGTCACCCGCTTCACGACCGCCCGCCGGATCGAGCGCGGGATGGCGATCGTTCCGGAAAACCGCAGGCTCTTCGGGCCGATGACCGTGCTCGAGAACCTCGAGATGGGCGCATACCTGCGGCCTCGTGCCGACCTGTCCGAGGATCTCGACCGCGTCTATTCCCTGTTCCCCCTGCTTTCCGAGCGGCGAAAGCAGCTCGCCGGAACGCTCTCGGGCGGCGAGCAGCAGATGGTGGCCATGGGCCGCGCGCTGATGGCCCGGCCCAAGCTGCTCCTGATGGACGAGCCGTCGATGGGCCTTGCCCCGATTCTCGTCGAGCGGAGCTTCGAGATCATCGAGCAGGTGCACGATGCGGGCGTCGCGCTTCTCATCGTGGAGCAAAATGCGAACGTGTCGCTCTCGATCGCCGATCGCGGGTACGTCCTCTCGACAGGGCGGATCGTGCTCGAGGGAAAGGCGTCCGAGCTCCTGCAGCACGAGGAGCTGCGGAAGGCCTACCTGGGACGATGAAACAGCCAAGTGACACAGTGTCACAAGGCGTCGATGCGGACATTCGGGGGCGCTTCCCGATCTTCGAGCACACCACGTACGCCAACTCCTGCTCCCAGGGAGCGCTCTCGGTGGACGTCCGGCAGGCCTACGACGAGTATCTCGCGGGCTGGGACGAGCATGGGGCCGAGTGGGAGCACTGGGTCGAGCGTGCCGATGCGGCGCGTGCGTCGTTCGCCCGCCTGATCGGCGCCACACCGGAGGAGGTTGCGGTCGTCACCTCTGTCTCGCAAGGCGTGAGCAGCCTCGTCAGCGCTCTGCCGCTGGAGCCTGGACGAAATCGCATCGTCATCTCCGAGTTCGAGTTTCCGACGGTCGGTCAGATCGCGCACGCGCAGGAGCTACGTGGAGCGGAGGTGGTTCACGTGCGCCCTGATACCGACGGCCGGATCCCGGTCGAGCGCTTCGCCGAGGCGATCGACGAGCGAACGGCCCTCGTCTGCTGTACGGCGATCTCGTATCGCACCGGCTACCGGCTCGACGTCGCCGAGGTCGCTCGTCTGGCCCACGAGCAGGGAGCGCTCTGCCTCGCCGACAGCTACCAGGCGGCCGGCGCGATTCCCCTCGACGTGAACGACCTCCACGTCGACCTGCTGACCTCGGGCACCGTCAAGTATCTGCTCGCGTCCTCCGGCCTCGCGTTCATGTTCGTCCGCCGCGACCTCCACGACCGGCTCCTGCCCACCCAGACGGGGTGGTTCGCCGACGAGGACATCTTCCGGATGGACATCTCCGACTACTCACCCGCCGCCGACGCCCGGCGCTTCGACGCGGGAACTCCGCCGGTGCCGAACATCTACGCGGGGCTCGCCGGAATGGGAATCGTTGAAGAGGTGGGCGTGGCGACGATCGAGGCACATGTCAAGGGGCTCGCTGACCGCCTGCTCACGGGGCTCGAGGAGCTGGGGGCGACCGTCGCCACGCCGCGCGGCGACGGCGAGTACGGCCCGCTCGTCTGTGTCGCCTCGACCGACCCGCACGCGCTGGTCATGGAGCTCCAGCGCGAGCGGATCGTCACGTCGGAGCGTGATACGAACCTGCGCATCTCGCTCCACCTCTACAACGTGGAGGAGGACATCGACCGGATCCTCGAGGCGCTTGCCGAGCGGCGAGCGCTACTGCTCTAGGGCTTTCGCGCCCTCACGATCGCTCCGTGCATTCCGTCGGCGACACGGTGGGTGAGCTCGATCTCGACGTCGACGAGCCCAGCGCCCGAGAGACCATCGCGGTACTCCTTTTCGCAAAGCGCGCCCGCGATGCAGCCGACGTGGCTCCCGCGCTCGGCGCGGTCCTCGGGAGAGAGCCGGTCCTCGGCGACGATGTCCGTAATCCCTACGCGACCGCCGGGGCGGAGAACGCGCTGAATCTCGCCGTACACGGCTCGCTTGTCGGTCGACAGGTTCACGACGCAGTTCGAGATGACCACGTCGACGCTCTCTGCCGGAAGCGGGATCGCCTCGATCAGGCCCTTGAGGAAATGAACATTGGTCGCGTGCGCTTTGGCGGCGTTCCGCTGTGCCAGAGCAAGCATCTCGTCCGTCATGTCGAGCCCGTAGACGGTGCCCGACGGGCCGACGCGTCGCGCCGAGAGCAGCACGTCGAGGCCGCCGCCCGAGCCCAGGTCGAGCACGGTCTCGCCCTCATGCAATTTGGATACTGCCACGGGGTTCCCGCATCCGAGGCTGGCTGTGACAGCCCCCTCGGGTAGCCCAGAGCGCTGGTCGGCGGCATACAGACCTCTGCCGAAGAGGGTCGTTGCCTCGTCGCCACAGCAGCCGATGCTCTCGCAATCGCATCCGCACCCCTGGCCCTCAGCGAGCCCGAGCGCCGCTTCCGCGTAACGCTCCCGCACTTCCTCGCGCAGATTCGTGCTCATGTGACAACTCCTTTCAGGTCGAGGACCCTGGCCGCGCGGTCGAGGCCTCCGCGGTCGAGGGTGTAGAACGCCCAGACGCCTCGCTGCTCCCGCCGCAGGAGACCCGCCTGGACGAGTTTCTTCAGGTGGTGGCTCACCGTCGGCTGGGAGAGGCCCAGCGCGGGAGTCAGCTCGCAGACACAGGCCGACTCCGAGTTGCGGGCGAGGAGGTTGACGATCCGCACCCGCGCGGGATCGCCGAGCGCTTTGAAGAGCGCGGCGGTCGCCTCTGCGTCCTCGCTCGTCAAGCCGTCCTCGTCGAGGGGGCGGCAACAGTCGGCCGGCACGAGCACCGGGAAGAGATCGATGTTCATCGATGTATGAGCATAGCCCAAGAGATCGATGTTTGTCAATGTCTTCTCGACTCGCGATACTCGGCCAACGTGGACGACGTAAATGCCGCCTCCGAGTTGGAGCACACGATCGAGCGCTATAACGCCGCCTGGAACGCGCATGACGTTCCGGCGATCGTCGCCTTTCACGCGCCGGACATGGTGTTCGAGAACCACACGGCCGGGGAACGGGTCGAAGGCGCCGCGGTCGTGACGCACCTGGAGCAGATCTTCGCGAACTGGCCCGATCTGAGCTTCCGCGGGAGACGCGCGTACGTGCGCGACGGGCTCGTGGTCAATGAGTGGACCGCGAGCGCGATCGACAAGGAGGGTCGCCGCCTGGAGTGGGACGGCGTCGACATCTTCCCGTTCGAGGGTGGCTTGATCCTGCGCAAGGACGTGTACTCCTCGTCGCACCGCCCTCGCGTGGTCGACGGCTAACGGTCGAACGTGAGCTGGCGGTACGGCGAGAGGCCGGACACGCCGACACCGACGAGGCGCAGTGCGCCGGGCCGGTCGCGCAGGCCGCGATCGAGAAGCCCACACGCGACATCTCCGATCACGTCTCCCTCGTCGACTCCCGCCGCCAGCGTCGTCGAGCGCGTGCGGATGGAGAAGTCTGCGTAGCGAAGCTTCGCGGTCACGGTGCGACCGGAGAGACCCGAGTCTCGCAGCCGCTCCGCGACGAGCTCGGCGAGACGCCGCACCTCGAAGTGCAGATGCGCGCGCTCGGAGATGTCCCGCGGGAAGGTGTCTTCGGCCGACACGGAGATCGTCTCGCCGGCGGGCTCGAGGTCGCGGGGATCGATACCGCGGGCGCGATCCCGAAGGAGCGGGCCGACCGAGCCGGGAAGCAGCATCTTGAGCTCGGCGTCGGCAAGCGTAGCGAGCCCGCCGATCGTGTCGATCCCCGCACGCAGCAGTCGCTCCTCGGCGCGGGGGCCGACACCGGGCAGCAGCCGAACGTTCAGCGGCGCGAGGAAGCCGGCCTCGTGCCCGGGCGGGACGACGGTGATCCCGGCGGGCTTTCTCCGGTCTGATGCGATCTTGCAGACGACCTTCGAGGTCGAGACGCCGAGCGAGCAGGTAAGGCTGGTCGTCGCGCGCACCGAGGTCTGCACGGCGGAGGCGACGGCCCGAGCGCCGACGAAGTCCCGCGCGACCGTTTCGAGGTCCAGGTATCCCTCGTCGATCCCGGTGCGCTCGATGCGCGGGACGACCTCCGCGATGGTCTGCCATACGGCTCGCGAGTACTGCTTGTAGAGGCTGTGACGTGGTCGCACGAAGACCGCGTGTGGACAGCGTCTGAGCGCCTCGGCGGAGCTCATCGCAGAGTGGACCCCGAACGTTCGCGCGACATAGTTCGCCGTCGCGACCACACCCCGTCCGTGCGGGTCGCCTCCGACGATGAGCGGCTTCTCTCGCAAACCCGGATCCTCGAGCTCCTCGACCGCCGCAAAGAACGCGTCGAGATCGAGATGGGCGAGGATCGCCATCGGCACAAGGCTAGAGACGAGCACAGAAGTCCCTGGGGTCGAGCTTCAGCTTGACTCTGCCTTGAGGTCGTCGGCAACCCGACACCGAGGTCAAGCTGAGGCTCGACCCCACCCCACCTCAGGCGGCTCTATCGTTGGCGCCATGGTCGACGCGCCTCCGCTTCCTCCGCCGGCGATCGAGCAGCCCGCGGCGCAGCAGGTCTCGTACGGGCTCGTCACCGGACGCGCACCGCGAGGGACGCGATTCATCGCAGTCTTGGCGAACGGGCGAGTCCTGGTCTCGAAGCAGCTCCGCGGCAGGCGCTTCTCGCTCAAGGTCGGGCTTCCACGCGGTGACCTTGATCTCCGCGTGCTGACCGTCGCCCGGGACGGCCGCCGCTCCTCGCGCGTCGTACGTGACGTCTACGGGCTCCCCGGCACGGCGAGCCCCCGGTTCGTTCGCTCCAGGCACGACTCAGCGCTCGCGCGAGACCTACGACGCCTCGTGACCCAGTACGACGGCACCGCGGGCTTCTACGTCCAGAGCCTGACCGACGGACGTGGCGCGGCGTGGAACGCGAAGGCGCACTTTCCCGCGGCCTCGACCCTGAAGCTCGCGATCGCGACCGCGGTCCTCGCCCGGCACTCGGGGATCCCGGCTCCGACGTCGTACGTCGGCGGCCTGCTGAGGGAGATGATCATCCCGTCGGATGACGGTGCCGCGAACGCGCTCGAAGTCTGGCTCGCCGGCTCGACGTACGCGGGCTCGCGGCAGGTAAACGCGCTCATGCGCTCCATCGGCATGACCGACTCGATCATGTACGGCGGCTACGAGGTCAGCGCATCGCTCTCGGCGTCGATTCCCGTCCGGGTCGATGAGCAGCCGGCGTTCGGCATCGGCAAGCACACGACCGCGTGGGACATGGCAATGCTGTGGCGTGTGCTCTGGCTCGCCTCGGGGGGACGCGGGCCCCTTCTGGAGGCGCAGTCCGGGCTCACCCCTGCCGACGCTCGTCACCTGCTCTGGCTTGCCGCGCACGTGCAGGACGTGCCGAAGCTCGACCGTGTCGTCGGCGAAGGGGCCGGAGTGGACGTGCTCCACAAGGCGGGCTGGATCTCTCAGGCGCGGCACGACACCGGGCTCGTCTTCTGGCGCGGCGGAGTGTTCGTCGCAGGAGTGATGACGTACCGGTCGTGGGGGATCGGATTGTCGTCCGACTTGCTCGCAGGCCGCCTAGCGGCGCGCTCCCTGAAGCATTTCCGGCGCTGAGAGCGGCCCACGGCGGCGACTCGACCTAGGTCGCTACACTTCTTGAAGCAAGTTCACAAGACGTATGAAGGAGAAGTGGTGAGCGAGAACCAGATCGAAGATCAGATGCGTTTGCTGCTCGTGCCCCTGGAAGACATCGTCGTCTTCCCCAACATGAACGTCACTCTCACGGTCGACGTCGGCGACGAGGATCGCGTCCTGCTGGTCCCGAAGCACGACGACGAGTACGCCAAGGTGGGGACGGTTGCCGAGGTGACCGACCGCATTCGTCTCCCCGGCGGGGGGCGCGCGGTCGCGCTGAACGGCCTCCACCGTGGGATCGCCGGCGCGGCGGGTTCCGACAGCCAGGGCCGCCTGTTCGTCGACGTCGAGGAGCGGCCCGACGAAGAGAGCGCCGACGGGCGTATCCGTGAGCTCGAGCGCGAGTACCGCGCCGTGGTCGAGGAGATCCTCGAGCTGCGCGGCGACGACGGCCGCATCGCGGCATTCGTCCGCTCGATCTCCGAGCCCGGAGCGCTGGCGGACACGACGGGGTACTCCCCCGACATCAGCTTCGAGCAGAAGGTGCAGCTGCTCGAGACCGTCGACGTGCGCGAGCGGCTCGAGCTCGCGCTCGAGCTCCAACGGGAGCGGCTGGCACTCATGCAGATCCGGAAGCGGATCCAGGAGGACGTTGAGTCGGGAGTCGACAAGCAGCAGCGCGAGTACATCCTGCGCCGCCAGCTCGACTCGATCCGCAAGGAGCTGGGGGAGGACGAGGGCTCCGTCGTCGAGGAGTACCGGACGAAGATCGCGGATGCCGAGATGCCCGAGAACGTGCTCGAGCAGGCAGAGCGCGAGCTCTCGCGGCTCGAGCGCATGGGCGACTCGTCGCCCGAGGCGTCCATGATCCGCAACTACCTCGACTGGCTGCTGGCGGTGCCGTGGAGCAAGCGTTCGGAAGAGCGCCTCGACCCGCAGTTCACACGCGAGGTTCTTGACGCGGATCACGCGGGCCTCGACGACGTCAAGAAGCGGATCGTCGAGTACATCGCGGTTGCGAAGCTGCGCAAGGAGCGTGGGGTCGAGATCGACCGGCGCTCGGGCGCGATTCTCACGCTGATCGGCCCGCCCGGAACGGGCAAGACGTCGATCGGCGAGTCCATCGCTCGGGCCACGGGTCGCGAGTTCGTGCGCATGTCGCTTGGTGGGATCCGCGACGAGGCCGAGATCCGGGGTCACCGGCGGACCTACATCGGGGCGCTTCCGGGCCGGCTCGTGCGCGCGCTGCGTGACGCCGGGACGATGAACCCCGTGATCATGCTGGACGAGGTCGACAAGGTCGGAGCGGACTGGCGCGGGGATCCCTCCTCGGCGCTGCTCGAGGTGCTCGACCCGGCGCAGAACCACTCGTTCCGAGACCACTACCTCGACGTGGAGCTCGACCTCTCCGAGGTCCTGTTCATCGCCACCGGGAACATGGCCGAGACGATCCCGGGGCCGCTCCTCGACCGCATGGAGGTGATCCGGTTCGACGGCTACACCACCGACGAGAAGGTCGCCATCGCTCGCGACTACCTGTGGCCGAGGCAGCGTGAGCGAAACGGCCTGCGCGAGGACGAGATCTCGATTCCGGACGAGGTGCTCGCGTTCATCGTCAGCGAGTACACCCGCGAGGCCGGCGTGCGCCAGCTCGAGCGCGAGCTCGGGACGGTGTTGCGGAAAACCGCGACCACGATCGCATCCGAGACGGTGGAGCCGCCGGTCGAGATCGACACGGACGCGGTCCGAGAGGCGCTCGGGCGGCAGAAGTTCTACCGCGAGGTCGCCGAGCGCACCGCCGTGCCGGGGGTCGCCACCGGGCTCGCCGCCACCGCCACGGGCGGAGATGTCCTATTCATCGAGGCGACGTCGCACAAGAACGGCGACAAGCTCCTCCTCACCGGTCAGCTCGGCGAGGTCATGAAGGAGTCCGCGCAGATCGCGATCTCGACCGTGCGTGCTCTCGCGCCCCAACTCGGCATCGACGAGGAAGCGTTCGAGAATCGGGCGTTCCACGTGCATGTTCCCGCCGGGGCGATCCCGAAGGACGGACCGAGCGCGGGCATCACGATGGCGACGGCGATCGCGTCGCTCCTCACGGGCCGACCCGTGAAGCACACGGTGGGCATGACCGGCGAGATCACCCTTCAGGGCCGCGTTCTGCCGATCGGCGGGCTGAAGCAGAAGGTGCTCGCGGCGCATGCGGCGGGGCTTACCGACATCGTCATCCCGGAGCGGAACCGCGCGGATCTCGATGAGATCCCGGACAACGTGAAGGACGACGTCGCGTTCCATCCGGTGATGTCGATCGGAGAGGTGCTCTCGCTCGCGCT
>Ga0136613_10001033_pt1 | contig 13908 bp, 16 predicted proteins | sample AntDrymUQ2722106_2_FD_106649 | JGI IMG/M metagenome (GOLD analysis project Ga0136613, IMG submission 106649) | Polar desert sand microbial communities from Dry Valleys, Antarctica - metaG UQ272 (21.06) | ecosystem: Environmental > Terrestrial > Soil > Desert | place: Antarctica: Dry Valley... | reverse complement strand
GATCAGCAGTGCCCAGCATCATGACCTCGATTCGATCGCATGGGTCGAGTGTGACAACCCCAGCGTCAAATCGCGAGCACCCTCAGCCCTCGACGTGCCGACTTTTTCGGCAGCCACCTAGGCGGAGAGCTCGCGGCCGAACTTGGCGACGTACGCCGGCACCGTGAGCATCGGCGGTCGCTCGCGCACCTCGACCGCGGCGCGCTCGGGCTGGAGCGCAGCGCCGAAGCGGACGAGCTCGGCCGCGCCATCCGATTGGCCATGGTCGAGGCCGGCCCGACGCAGGCCGGTGACCAGGATCGCGAGAGCTTGCAGGCCGAGATCGTCGAGCGGGCGGTTGCGGTGCTCGCGCGCACCCAGGTCGGCCTGGACGATCGCGTCGATCCCGAAGCGCTCGGCCACGTCGATGAGCAGTCCGACCTCCACGCCCCATCCCTGCACGAACGGGACCGCTTCCAGCACCTCCCGCCGCGCCGCGTACTCACCGGAGAGCGGTTGCACGAAGTGGGCCAGCTCCGGGAACAGCCAGGAGAGCAGCGGCCGCGCCATCAACTCGGTGACGCGCCCGCCACCGGTGGGCTCGCCGTAGAGCGGACGGCGGTAGTAGCTCTTCACCATGCCGACCGCGGGTCGCCCCACCAGGGGCTCGACGAGCCTCGAGACGAAGTGCGACCCGAAGTTCCGCACGTCGGCGTCGAGGAAACAGATGATGGCGCCCTCGGCGACGAACAGCGACTTCCAGAGCGCGTTGCCCTTCCCGGAACCGGGGGGCAGCCCGTCGGGCACCTGGTCGACCGCCCACACGCGTGCGCCGGCGCGGGCGGCGACCCGCGCCGTCGCGTCGAGCGAGCCGTCGTCGAGCACAACGACCTCGTCGACGAGCGGCACGGCCTCCACGAGCTCGCGGCGGATGGTGGTGACGATCTCGCCGAGGGTCGCCTCCTCGTCCCGCGCCGGGATGCACACCGAAACGGTGAGGCCCTCGCGGGCCTTCGCCCGGGCCAGCAGCCCCGCCCTTTCCTTGTCCCGGAACGAACGCACGCCGCGAGCCTATGCACGGTTCGAGCGGCCGAAACGCGCTCCCGGTGGTATCTTGTCCCCGGTACGCGCTCATCAAGAGCGGCCGAGGGACAGGCCCGACGACGCCGCGGCAACCAGCCACCGCCTCCGCCAGAGGCGAGACCAGGTGCCAATGCCTGAACGATGAGCAGCTTCGGAGCGGTTCCTCCGCTCGAGGCGCTCGAGAGCGCGTCGAGGAGCCCGGGCCCGGATGGCTCGGGTACAGAGGAGGAACATGGCGCACGTCCAAGGACTTCGGTGCCGGGAATGCGGGCGCGAGTACGAGATTGCCCCGGTGTACACGTGCGAGTGGTGCTTCGGCCCGCTCGAGGTCACGTACGACTACGCCGCGGTCGCCGCCGCGGTCAGCCGCGAGCAGATCGCGGCCGGTCCCGCCAGCATCTGGCGCTACGCCGACCTCCTGCCGGTCGACCGGGGCCACGCCGTCGACCTGGGCGCGGGCTTCACGCCCCTCGTCCGGGCCGACCGCCTCGCTGCTGCTCTCGGGCTGGGAGAGGTGTGGGTGAAGAACGACACGCTCAACCCCACCAACTCGTTCAAGGATCGGGTCGCGTCGGTCGCGCTGTCGAAGGCGCTCGAGTTCGGGTTCAAGACGGCGGCGTGCGCGTCGACTGGGAACCTCGCCAACTCCGTCGCGGCTCACGCCGCCCGGGCGGGGCTGCGGAGCTTCGTGTTCATTCCGTCGAACCTGGAGCGGGCCAAAGTCGTCACGACCGCGGTGTACGGCGGGAATGTCGTCGCCATCGAGGGGAACTATGACGACGTCAACCGGCTGTGCGCCGAGCTCGCGGGCACGTATCGGTGGGCGTTCGTGAACGTCAACGTGCGGCCGTTCTACGCCGAGGGGTCGAAGACGCTCGCGTACGAGACCGCCGAGCAGCTCGGGTGGGAGACGCCCGACCACGTCGTGGTTCCTGTCGCGAGCGGCTCGTTGCTCACGAAGATCCGCAAGGGGTTCGACGAGCTGCACCAGGTCGGCCTGCTCGACCACGCCCCGAACGTGCGGGTCTCGGGCGCGCAGGCACTCGGATGTTCGCCGGTCGCCACCGCCTGGCGCGAGGGGTCCGACACGATCCGCCCGGTCAAGCCGGACACGATCGCCAAGTCGCTGGCGATCGGAAACCCCGCCGACGGCTACTTTGCCCTCGATGCGGTCCGCCAGACCGAAGGCGGCCTCGCCGCGGTCAGCGACGGCGAGGTCGTCGAGGGGATCCGGCTGCTCGCCCGCACCGAGGGCATCTTCGCCGAGACCGCCGGCGGCGTCACCGTCGCCTCGCTCAAACGCCTCGCCGACGAGGGTGTCGTGACGCCCGACGAGCGGGTCGTCCTCTACATCACCGGCTTGGGACTCAAGACGCTCGACGCGGTCGAGGCGGAACCGACCGCGACGATCCGTCCCACCATCGACGCCTTCCACGAGGCGTTCGACCCAGATCACATCGACGAGGAGTAGCAACAGTGGCTGTCACGGTGCGGATACCAACCCAGCTGCGCGAGCTCGCCGGCGGCGCGTCCGAGATCCAGGTCGAGGGCAAGACCGTGGCCGAGATCCTCGGGGCGCTCGAGGAGCGCCATCCCGGCTTCGCCGAGCGCCTCCACGACGACAGCGGAGAGCTGCGGCGGTTCGTGAATGTTTTCGTCGCCGACGAGGACATCCGGTTCCTCCAGGGTCTCGACACCGCGGTCACCGACGGCCAGACCGTCAGCATCGTCCCCGCGGTGGCGGGCGGGTGACGGGAGCCTCCGGGCTCGATCAGGTCGTCGCGCTGTTCCTCGACAACCACGAGGACGCGATCGCCGACCACCGAGGGCTGGCCCACCGGCTCCGCCAGGACCACGCCCATCGGCTCGCGGTCCGCAAGTACGCCGACATCGCCGAGGTCGACCGGCGCTCCGCCGGTCGCACCGTGCGCCGCCTCCACCGCCAGCTGTTCCTCCTCGACGACCGAATGGGCGGCGTGCTCGGGCCGGATCGGATCGAGCCGGCCGCCTATGCATTGGTGCGCCGGGCGCTGGGCGTGCGCGACGACGCCGCCATGGAGGAGGCCGAGACCACCTACGCGCAGATCGAGGAGATCCGGCGCCAGATCCCGATCTCGTGGGCGTTGAAACGCGCTCGGGGCAAGGAGCCCGAGGACGAGAACGTGAGCGCCCTCGAGGCCGGGCTCGACCGGCTGGAGCAGGAGTACGCCGCGATCTGGAGGCGGTGGGCGCGCCGCCTCCCCAACGACAGCTGAGGAGAGCTAGGAGCCGGTAGCGACGTACATCTGCTCGGCGACGTCAGATGGGACGGTGTGCTCGCCCGCCGACGTCTTCACCTTGACCCCGCCATCACCCCGCTCGATGACGGTGGCGGTCGCACCCGGGATGAGGCGGGCGCGGGCGAGCAGCGTCAGCCCGTCGTCGTTGAGCTCGAGCTTCTCGCTGATGCGGGCGATCGTCACCCGACCAGGTTCGGCCGCCGCCAGCTGAACGGTCGGCGTGGCTTTGGCCGTTCTCCGTGAGCCCGGGATCGGATTGCCGTGCGGACAGGTCACGGGGTCGCCGAGCAGCTCGACGAGCTTCTCCTCCACGTCGGCCGAGATCGCGTGCTCCCAGCGGGCCGCCTCGCGGTGCACCTTCTCCCACTCCAGCCCGATGACGTCGGTGAGCAGTCGCTCGGCCAGCCGGTGCCGGCGCACGACGGTGGTGGCGAGCTGGCGCCCCTTGTCAGTCAGGCGGATCGTGCGGTCGTCCCGGAGCTCCGTGTACCCCAGGGCGGCCAGCCGGTTCACGGTCTCCGAGACCGCGGCGGCGGAGAGCCCGAGGCGCTCGACCAGCCGGGCGCGCAGCGGGGGGATGCCCTCCTCTTCGATGGCGAGGATGGTCTCGAGGTACTCCTCGGTGGTGTCGTGCATCTCCGCCACGGAGGTAAGGCTACCCTAAGTATTCGTGCGCACGATCGTCGAGTTGCGCGAGCTCACCAAGGACTTCGGGGCGGTGCGAGCCGTCGACCGCGTCGACCTCGACGTCCGCGAGGGCGAGGTCCTTGCCCTCCTCGGGCCCAGTGGGTGCGGGAAGACGACGACGCTGCGGCTCGTCGCCGGGTTCGAGCGGCCCGACGCCGGGCGCATCGTGCTCGACGGCGAGGAGGTGGCGGGGTCGGACCGCTTCGTCGCCCCCGAGCGGCGCCGCGTCGGCGTCGTGTTCCAGGACTACGCCCTCTTTCCGCACCTGACCGTCGGCCATAACGTCGGGTATGGGGTCCGCGACCGGAACGCGCGCGACGCCCGCGTCGCCGAGATGCTCGACCTCGTCGGCCTGACCGGGGAGGCGGCCCGCCTGCCCCACGAGCTGTCGGGCGGCCAGCAGCAACGGGTGGCGATCGCTCGGGCGCTGGCGCCCGAGCCTGCGCTGATCCTGCTGGACGAGCCGTTCTCGAACCTGGACGCCGCGCTCCGGGTGCGGGTGCGAGGCGAGGTCCGGGCCATCCTGCGCGACGCGGCCGCGACCGCGGTGTTCGTGACCCACGACCAGGAGGAGGCGCTCAGCCTCGCCGACCGCATCGCGGTGATGCGTGCCGGGCGCGTGCTCCAGGTCGACGAGCCCGGCACGCTCTACGCGCATCCCACCGACCGCTTCGTCGCCACGTTCGTGGGTGACGCCGACCTGCTCCCGGGACGGGCCGACGGCGACGCGGTGACGACCGCGGTGGGCCGGTTGCCCACGACGAACGGCGACCTCTCCGGCGACGTCGCGGTCGCGCTCCGCCCCGAGCGGGTCAGCCTGCGCCTCGACGGTGCCGGCCAGGGCGTCGTGCGCGGCATCACCTACTTCGGCCACGACCAGCTGGTGGAGGTCGGGTTGGAGGACGGCGCGCGAGTCCGCTCGCGGATGGGCCCCGTCCGGGCGTTCGAGCCCGGGGACCGGGTCTCGGTGGCGGTGACCGGCGAGGTCATCGCGTTCCGCGTAAGCGGCACGCTCAACGAGCTGACACCTGACCTGGCGTCCGAGTGAGCGGCCGCGGGCCGGGTATCCGGGCCCGCCGCGAGCGAGGCAATAGGTAAGGTTAGGTCAACTTTACAAGCGTCCCGGGGTCGTGTCAGGCTCACGGCCATGCTCCGTCGGGGCGTCGCCGCGCTGCTCGCCGCCGCTTTGCTGACGGCCGGCCTCGCAAGCTGTTCGACGAGCGGGGGTGGTGACCGCCTCACCATCTATTCGGGCCGCCAAGAGGAGCTGATCACCCCGCTGCTCGAGGATTTCTCCGACGAGACCGGGATCGGGATCGACGTCCGCTACGGCGACTCGGCCGACCTCGCCCTCCTCATCGACGAGGAGGGCGACCGCTCCCCGGCCGACGTCTTCCTCTCCCAGAGCCCGGGCGCCGTCGGATTCCTCGACGCCGGCGGTCGGCTCGAGCAACTCCCCGTCAAGGCGCTCGACCAGGTCGAGCCGCGGTTCCGCTCCGGCGACGGTCGTTGGGTCGGCATCTCCGGCCGCGTGCGCGTGCTCGTCTACAACACCGATGCGGTGAGCCCATCGGATCTTCCGCAGTCGGTCTTCGACCTCACTGACCCGCGCTACGAGGGCGACGTCGCAATCGCGCCGACGAACGCGTCGTTCCAGGACTTCGTCACCGCTATGCGCGAGCTCGCCGGCGACGACCGGACGTTCGCCTGGCTCGAAGGGATGGAGGCCAACCGCGCACCCACCTACGCCAACAACATCGCCATCGTGGAGGCGGTCGGTCGGGGAGAGATCCCGTTCGGGCTCGTGAACCACTACTACAACGAAGAAGTCCTGGCCGAGGACCCCGACGCTCCCAGCGCGAACTACCTGTTCCCGAACGGCGATATCGGGAGCCTGGTGCTGGTGACCGCGGCGGCCGTGCTCGACACCGCCGGCGACCGCCAGGAGGATGGGGCACGTCTCGTGCGCTTCCTCCTCTCTCGCAAGGCGCAGGAGTTCTACGCTCGGGAGACGCTGGAGTACCCGCTGGCGGCCGGCATCGAGCCCGTGATCGAGGACCTGCCGAGCCTGTCCGAGATCGAGTCGCCCAGCCTCGACCTCAGCAGCCTGGGCGGCCAGCTGATCCGCACGAAGGACCTCATCGAGCAGAGCGGCCTCGAGCAGGGCTGACGCCGCGATGACGACCGCCACTGTCGCCGACCGCCCCGTCACTCCGGCGCCGCTTCCTCCCGCTCCGCCCGCCCGTCGCTTCCGGAGCCGAGCCCCGGCTTCACTGGCCGCGGTCAGCCTGGTGGTCGCGGCCGCCTTCGCCGGACCGCTCGTGTACCTCGTCGTGCGGACCGCCCAGGAGGGCGGCGCGCCCGAGGTGCTGCGCTCGGAGACCGCCCTCGGGCCGCTCACGCGGACGCTGCTCCTGGCTGCGACCACCGCGGTTGCCTGCGCCCTCCTCGGCACCACCCTCGCCTGGTTGGTCATGCGCACCGACCTCCCCCTGCGCCGGCTCTTCCGGGTGCTGGTGGCGCTGCCGCTTGTTATCCCGTCGTTCGTCGGCGCCCTCGCGCTCATCGCCGCCTTTGCGCGCGGTGGCCTGCTCGACGAGCTCTTCGGCTTCGACGCGCTCCCCCCCGTCCGGGGCTACTGGGCCGCGTTCGCGACCCTCACGCTCCTGTCGTACCCGTACGTGTACCTGCCGGTGGCGGCGCGCCTCTCGGCGCTCCCGCCGTCACTCGAGGAGACCGGCCGGTCGCTGGGACGGTCGCCGGCGCAGGTGTTCCGGTCGCTCGTGCTCCCGCAGGCGACTGGCGCGATCGCGGCGGGGGCGTTGCTCGTCTTCCTCTACGTCATCAGCGACTTCGGCGCGGTCTCGCTGCTGCGCTACGACACCCTGACCGTCCGCATCGAGTCGGCTCGGCTGTTCGACCCGCCCACCGCGCTCGCGCTCGGGCTCCTGCTGGCCGTGGTCGCGCTGGTGGTGGTGATGTCGGAGCGCGGCCTGTCTCGCCGGCGGGTCAACACCGAGGCGGTGGCGGCGGGGCGGCGACCGCTCCAGGCGCCGCTCGGGGTATGGAAAGCGCCGGCGCTCGCCCTCGTCGTCGGCGTCGTGGGCATCGCGCTCGTGGCCCCGGTCGCGGTGTTGGCGCAGTGGACCCTGCGCGGCCTCGGCGAGGACCGCGCCGCCCGAGGCGTCGAGTGGTCGGACCTGTGGCAGCCCCTGCTCAATACCGGCGGCATCGCCGTCGTGACCGCGGTCGTCGCCGTCGCCGTCGTGCTGCCGGTGGCGTACCTGACGACCCGGCACCAGAGCCGGGTGGGCGCGGTGGCCAACGCGCTCGTGGTCGCCGGCTTCGCGCTGCCGGGGCTGGTCATCGCGCTGGCGGTCGTCTTCTGGGTGCTGCGGGCGCCTCTGGTCGGCGGCCTCTACCAGACGTTCCCGCTCCTAGTGTTCGCGTACGTGGTGCACTTCGGCGCCCAGGCGATGCGGGCGTCCCAGGTCGCGGTGAGCGGCGTGCCCCGCCGGTTGGGTGACGCCGCCCGTTCGCTCGGGTCGGGTCGGTGGCGCCGGCTGCGCACGGTGGACCTGCCGCTGATGCTGCCGGGCCTGGGCGCCGGCGCCGGGCTGGTGCTGCTGTCGACGATGAAGGAGCTGCCCGCGACCCTGCTGCTCGCGCCCACCGGCTTCGACACCCTCGCCACCCGCATCTGGAGCGCGACCGAGAGCGCTTACTTCGCCCGCGCCGGGCTCAGCGCGCTCGCGCTGGTCGCCCTCTCGGGCGTCCTGACCTGGCTGCTCACGATCCGGCGCCTGGAACGTCTCGACGCATGAGCCGGCTGACGAAGGCGATGCTCCTCCTCGGTGCGGGCGTGGTGGTGTGGACCGCGCCGCTCACCGCGGTGCGGGCGACCGACGGCGAGCGCACCACCGCCGACGAACCCCAGTACTTGCTGACCGCGCTCAGCCTCGGTGAGGACCACAGCCTCGACGTGCGCGACGAGCGCGCCGCCGGGCGCCACCGCGACTTCCACGAGTCAGGGCTCCCGCTCCAGGAGGAGCTGCGGTCCGACGGGAGCCGAGTGAGCCCCCACGACCCGCTGCTCCCCGCGCTCCTGGCGGTCCCGACGCTCCTCGGGGGCTGGATCGCAGCGAAGCTCGCGCTGGCCGTGACCGCGGGCGCGTTGGCGGCGGCGATGCTCTGGGTCGCGGTACGCCGCTTCGATGTGCCGCTTTCGGTGGCGGTGTTGGCGGTCGCGACGTACTCGTTGGCGGCGCCGCTCGCGGTGTACGGGACGCACGTCTATCCCGAGCTGCCGGCCGCGCTGGCGGTGACCGTCGCGATCGGCGCGCTCGCCGCCCCGCTCGACCGGCGCGCCGTCGTGCTGCTGAGCGTGGCCGTCGTTGGCCTGCCATGGCTGGCGGTGAAGTACCTGCCGATCGCGGCCGCACTCGTCGCCGTCGGTGCATCCCGGCTCTGGCCCCGGGACCGGCGCGCCCTCACCGGTTTCGCCGTGGGCCTCGGCGCGGCCGCCGCCGTCTACCTCGTCGCCCACCAGGCGTGGTACGGGGGGTGGACCGCCTATTCCGCCGGCGACCACTTCGTGAACGGTGAGTTCACTGCCGTCGGTTTCGCCCCCGACTACGGGGGGCGGGCGCACCGGTTGACGGGGCTGCTCGTAGATCGGAGCTTCGGCCTGGCGGCGTGGCAGCCGGCGTTCCTGCTCGCGGTGCCGGCGTTCGCCGCCCTCGTCCGCCGCCGCCCGCGGGGCTGGAGCGCGCTGGCCGCGCCGCTGACGGCGGGCTGGTTGACCGCGACGTTCGTCGCGTTGTCCATGCACGAGTGGGCCTGGCCCGGGCGCCAGCTGGTGGTCGTGATCCCATGCCTCGTGCTCGCGGTCGCCTGGTGGGCCGGGCGCGTCGAAGCGGTCCGGCCGTGGCTCGCGGCCGGCGCCGTGCTCGGCGCGCTCACGTTCGCGTGGCTGGTGGTGGAGGGTCTGGCCGGGCTCACCCTCGTCGACGACTTCGAGACGAGCACCGCCCCGGTCTACCGGCTGGCGCGACACCTGCTCCCCGACGGCCGGCTCCCGGCGGGCACCGCCGGGCTCTCGGCGCTCTGGTACGGCGCGCTCCTTCTCCTCGCGCTCACCGGGCTGCGCTCGGTACGGCAGGCTCCATCGACCCAGGTCCAACCGAAACTCGAACCCGAACCCGAACGCAGGGAGGCACCACCATGCGAACTCGTACCGTCCTGACCGTCGGCCTGGTCGCGCTGGCGATGCCGGCGTTCACCGGATGCGGCGCCGACGACGGCGGCGGCGTCCGCGAGGTGGGCGGCGGATCCGGTTCCGGGTCCGGGTCCGGCAGTGGCTCCGGGTCCGGCAGCGGCTCCGGGTCCGGCAGCGGCTCCGGGTCCGGCTCGGGTTCAGGCTCGGGCGAGGGCGGCGAGATCGAGTGCCGGCCGGTCGGCGACATGAGCACTGCCGCCATCACCGTCGACGTCGAGCTGAATGAGTGGGCGATCGTGCCCAGCACCGCGACCGCCTCCGCGGGTCCCGTCGCGTTCGTGGCCGAGAACACCGGCGAGGAGCCCCACGAGCTTGTGATCGTCCGGGGCCCGGCCGCCGACCTCCCGCTCGACGACGAGGGCGCCCTCGACGAGGACCGGCTCCTGGGCGGGGCCCTGGTCGGCGAGATCGAGCCGTTCCCGGCCGGCGAGACCTGCGACGGGACCTTCGAGCTGAGCCCGGGCGAGTACACGCTGGCCTGCAACGTGGTCGAGGAAGAGGAGGGCCATGTCCACCTCAAGGAGGGGATGGTGATCAGCTTCACGGTGACCTGACCCCGCCGCGAACTTGCAGTCTCGGGGGGAGAGTGCCAAGCTATTAGCACTCGGATGACCTGAGTGCTAAAGGTCGCCGACCCGCCGAACCGCAGCTCCCCAGGGGGTTCTGACCAGATGCCCAAGCAGATCGCCTACGCCGAGAACGCCCGCCGGTCGCTCGAGACCGGCATGAACAAGCTCGCCGACGCAGTGCGCGTCACCCTCGGCCCCAAGGGCCGCAACGTCGTCCTGGAGAAGAAGTGGGGCGCCCCCACCATCACCAACGACGGCGTGTCGATCGCCAAGGAGATCGACCTCGAGGACCCGTACGAGAAGATCGGCGCCGAGCTGGTGAAGGAGGTCGCCAAGAAGACCGACGACGTCGCCGGCGACGGCACCACCACCGCCACCGTGCTCGCGTGGGCGCTGGTCCGTGAGGGCCTGCGCAACGTCGCCGCCGGCGCCAACCCGATGAGCCTGAAGAAGGGCATCGAGGCCGCGGTCGACGCCGCGGTCGAGTCGATCAAGTCCGACTCGCAGAGCGTGAAGACCGACACGGCTCAGGTCGCCAACGTGGCCGCCATCTCGGCCGCCGACCCGGAGATCGGCCAGATGATCGCCGAGTCGCTCTCCAAGGTGGGCCACGACGGCGTCATCACGGTCGAGGAGAGCCAGACCTTCGGGATGGAGCTCGACCTCGTCGAGGGCATGCGCTTCGACAAGGGCTACATCTCGCCCTACTTCGTGACCGACCCCGAGCGCATGGAGGCCGTCCTCGACGACGCCTACGTGCTTCTCGTGAGCAGCAAGATCTCGGCGGTCAAGGACCTCCTGCCGGTGCTCGAGAAGGTCATGCAGGGCGGCAAGCCGCTCGTGATCATCGCCGAGGACGTCGAGGGTGAGGCGCTGGCCACCCTGGTCGTGAACAAGATCCGGGGCACGTTCAAGTCGGTTGCGGTGAAGGCGCCCGGCTTCGGCGAACGCCGGAAGGCGATGCTCGAGGACATGGCGGTGCTCACGGGCAGCCAGGTCGTCTCCGAGGAGATCGGCCTCAAGCTCGAGAACATCGGGATCGAGCTGCTCGGTACCGCCCGCAAGGTGGTCGTCACCAAGGACGAGACGACCATCGTCGAGGGCGCCGGGAGCAAGGCCGACGTCCAGGGCCGGATCAACCAGATCAAGGCCGAGATCGACAACACCGACTCCGACTACGACCGCGAGAAGCTCCAGGAGCGCCTCGCCAAGCTGTCGGGTGGTGTCGCGATCATCAAGGTCGGCGCGGCCACCGAGGTCGAGCTCAAGGAGAAGAAGCACCGCATCGAGGACGCGGTGCAGACCACCAAGGCCGCGGTCGAGGAAGGCGTCGTCCCCGGTGGGGGCGTGGCGCTGCTCCGGGCCCAGGCCAAGGTGGAGGCACTGGCCAAGAAGCTCGACGGCGACGAGGCCACCGGCGCCAAGCTGGTCGCCAAGGCGCTCGAGGAGCCGATGAAGCAGATTGCCGTCAACGCGGGCATGGAGGGCGGCGTCATCGTCGAGCGGGTTCGCACGCTGACCGGCTCGGAGGGCCTCAACGCCTCCACCGGCGAGTACGAGGACCTGGTGAAGGCGGGCGTCATCGACGCCGCCAAGGTGACGCGCTCGGCGCTCCAGAACGCGGCGTCGATCGCGGGCCTGTTCCTCACCACCGAGGCCGTCGTGGCCGACAAGCCCGAGAAGGAGCAGCCCATGCCCGGCGGCGCCGGGGGCATGCCGGGCGGCATGGACGGGATGGACTTCTAGACCCGACCCGCCCCACACCCACGAACGAGCGCCCTTCGGGGCGTTCGTTTCGCGCGAGTGGGGCGGTACCCTCGGGCGCATGGAACCGGTGACGCCGTCCGAAGGGTGGGGCGCTCTCCATCTCTTCTACCGGGTGGACCGCGAGCGGGCCGAGCGCGAGCCCGGTGGCGCGAAGCGGGTGCTCGACGCGGTGGCGTCGCTCGAGGCCGACGAGCATCAGGCTCTGTGCTTCGCCGTCCTGGGTCACAAGGCCGATTTCGGCGTCATGGCGCTCGGGCCCGATCTCGCCCGGCTCCAGGCGTTCGAGCAGGAGCTCGCGGCCGCGCCGCTCGCACCGTCGTGGTCGTACGTATCGCTCACCGAGCGATCGGAGTACACCTCCGACGAGGAGCGGGCGCGCCAGCGCCTGTACCCGCGGCTGCCGTTGAAGAACGCGATCTGCTTCTACCCGATGTCGAAGCGCCGCGACCCGGAGGCCAATTGGTACGCGCTGCCGTTCGAGGAGCGCAAGCAGCTCATGGAGGGCCACGGGCGCATCGGGCGCACCTATGCCGGACGCGTCCTCCAGCTCATCACCGGCTCGGTTGGGCTCGACGACTGGGAATGGGGGGTCACCCTGCTGGCCGACGACCCCGCGGTCCTCAAGGAGATCGTCTACGAGATGCGGTTCGACGAGGTGTCGGCCCGCTACGCCGACTTCGGGCCGTTTTTCACCGGGCTACTGCTCGAGCCGCCGGAGGCGCTCCGACGCGTCGGGCTGGCCGACTGATGCCGACGCTCCGCCTGTTCGTCTCGTTTCCGGAGCAGCTGGTCGACCGACCGCTGATCTACGAGGTCATCAAGAAGTTCGATGTCGTGCCGAACATCCGGCGCGCCAACGTCGAGGACCACTCCGGATGGGTGATCCTCGAGATGAACGGCGACACTACGCGGCTCGACGCGTCGGTCGCCTATCTCGAGGAGCTCGGCTGCACGGTGAACCGGATGGAAGGCGACGTCCTCGAATCGTGAGGATCGTCGCGACATCTGTCTTCGAGCGGGTCGTCTACTACTGCGCCTGCCTCGACGAGCGCGACCCCGCCCATCCCGTCCTCGAGGTCGACGCCCTGCTCCGCGAGGATGACGCCGACGGGCCCCTGCTGCTCCCCGTCGCTGACTACAAGCGCATGATCGGCTTCGACGTCGCCAAGGCCAATCTGTCCGGCTTCCGGTCGGCCGGGCGTACCGAGTCGCGCGACGGCGTCGAGTATCTGGCGTTCCCGGTTTGGAAGCGAACGCGAGAGCAGTGAACGATGGGTTGACGGTCGCGCGGCTCTACGAAACGGGAGAAGCGATCGTGGCCGGCGTCGAGCGGTGCCTGCCGCGGTGGGCCGAGCGCCAGGTCGAGCGCATCCTCGATGCCTGGGGCCGACTCGATCCCGACGCCCGGACACGCGCGCTCGAGGACGCCCGCGCCGCCGGGGTCGCCGCGACGGCGCGAGTTGGCGCGGACCTTCGCGCGCTCCTCGCCACGCCGGTCGCGGAGCAGCGCGCGACCCCGCTCGAAGTCGTGCGGAGCGCCTACCGCGAGCCCACGGAAGTGCTGGCGGCGCTCGGAGTGCCGCCGGTCGTCCGCGACCAATTCGACGAACGGGCCTGGCCCGGCGACCGCTATGGGCTGGTCCCGCGCACCCTCGGTGACCTGGGCGACGACGACCTTGCGCCCCTCCACCTCGCCTGGGGCCTGGCCAAGGCGGCGGTACTTCGCGGCTGACGCGGCTTTTCGGGCGTAGCTCGCGCACGCCGACACCCCCCCGCACGTCGCCGCTGCCCTGGCGGCAAGCGGGACGGACCCCTCGAAGCTCACGCTCGAGATCACCGAGAACGTGCTGATGGACGATGCCGAGAGCACCATGGGCGCGATCACCGCGCGGCGCGACCTCGGCGTCGGGTTCAGCATCGACGACTTCGGCACCGGGTACTCGTCGCTGGGCTACCTGAAGCGCTTCCCCGTCGACTCGGTCGAGACCGAGCGCGAGCTCGAAGAGCCGGTGGCCCTCGGGTGCGACACCGCCCAGGGCTTCTACTTCGCCGAGCCCGAGGCCGCCGCCGACATGCACGGCGTCCGCCCGGCGTGCTCGTCTAACTCTCTGGTCGCGGTCGCTTCGCTCGCCGCTCCGCACGCAGCTGGCAATCCGGCGGCGGGGAAACCCCGCCGCCTAACTCTCTGGTCGCGGTCGCTTCGCTCGCCGCTCCGCACGCAGCTGGCAATCCGGCGGCGGGGAAACCCCGCCGCCTAACTCTCTGG
>Ga0136613_10001030_pt1 | contig 13924 bp, 15 predicted proteins | sample AntDrymUQ2722106_2_FD_106649 | JGI IMG/M metagenome (GOLD analysis project Ga0136613, IMG submission 106649) | Polar desert sand microbial communities from Dry Valleys, Antarctica - metaG UQ272 (21.06) | ecosystem: Environmental > Terrestrial > Soil > Desert | place: Antarctica: Dry Valley... | reverse complement strand
TAGGCACCCCTCCCCGATGCGGGTCGCGATCATCTCCGACATCCACGGCAACCGTCACGCCTTCGAGGCCGTGCTCGCGGCCGCGGGCGCTGAAGGCCCCGACGCGATCTGGTGCCTGGGCGATCTGGTCGGCTACGGCGCCGACCCCGACGCCTGCGTGGCCCTGGCCCGCGATCACGCCGAGGTGTGCCTGGCCGGCAACCACGACCTCGCGGTCACCGGGGCGCTGCCCATCGACGAGTTCTCCCCCGGGGCGGCCGCGGCGGTGGAGTGGACCCAGGAGAAGATGGAGCCTGAGAACATCACCTACCTGCGCGGGCTGCGCCCCAGCGACCAGCGCGAGGGCGTGGGGCTCTACCACGCCTCCCCGCGCGACCCCATCTGGGAGTACGTCCTCTCCCCCCTGCTGGCCGAGCTGTCGCTGAGCGGCATGCGCGAGCGCGTGGCCCTCATCGGCCACTCGCACGTCGCCCTGGCCTTCACCCGGCCGCAGGATGGGCCGGTGAGCGGGGAGCGACGCTACCCTGACGACGAGGCCGATCTCGGTGGCGACGCCGGGTGGCTCCTCAATCCCGGCAGCGTCGGGCAGCCCCGAGACGGCGACCCGCGTGCCGCCTGGCTTCTGCTCGATCTGGACCGCGAGCGGGCTGTCTGGCAGCGCACGGAGTACGACATCGAGGGTGCCGCGGCGGCCATCCGCGCGGCGGAGCTCCCCGACTCCCTCGCGCAGCGACTGCAACACGGACAATGACCACCCGACGATCAGCCCTCTCCCTTCTCGCCATCGCGGCAGCGCTGGGCCTGGGCGCCTGCGGCAGCACCGAGGGCGGCATCCCCGGTTCCGACGCCGACACGCTGCGCAAGGAGCTGAGCGACGTCGCGCGCTTCGTCGAGGAGGAGCGCTGCGACGAGGTCGACGGGCAGGTGCGCCAGGTGCGCGACGCGGTGGTCGGCCTGCCAAACTCGGTCGACACCGAGCTGTTGGACAACCTCAACGAGGGGGTCGGCGTGCTCGAGGGCGTGGTGGCCACCGACTGCCAGGAGCAGGCTCAGGAGGCCGAGGACGAGGTGCAGGAGGAGGAGGTCCCCACGACCGAGACGACGGAGCCGCCCGAGGAGGAGGAGCCGCCGCCCGAGGAGGAGCAGCCCCCGCCCGACCCCGACCCCGAGCCCCAGCCCGACCCCGCCCCCCAGCCCGACCCCGACCTGCCATCGGACGAGCTGCCCCCTCCCGAAGACGGCCTGGCCCCCGGGGAGTTCGGTCCGTGAAGGCCGACGAGATCATCGCCGGGCGCTACGAGCTGGGCGAGCGGCTGGGCTTCGGCGGCATGTCAACGGTGCAGCTCGCCTTCGACCGCCGACTGGAGCGCAACGTCGCCGTGAAGCTGCTGGCCGAGCACCTGGCGGACGACGCGAACTTCGTGTCGCGCTTCCGCCGTGAGGCGCTGGCCGCCGCGCGCCTGGTGCACCCCAACATCGTGCAGGTCTTCGACTTCGGCCTCGACGAGCCGAGCGACCGCCACTACATCGTCATGGAGCACATCCGCGGCCAGTCGGGTGCCCAGATCCTCAAGGACCAGAGCCCCATGCCCGTGGCCGACGCCATGGCCCTCGTCGACGGCGCCTGCCGCGGGCTGGCCTACGCGCACCGCCACGGCGTCGTGCACCGCGACGTCAAGCCGGGCAACCTGATGCGCTCCGACGAGGGCGTGGTCAAGCTGGCCGACTTCGGCATCGCCAAGGCGACCGACTCCGCGGCCATCACCCAGGCCGGCTCGGTGCTGGGCACCGCCGCCTACCTGGCGCCCGAGCAGGCCCACGGCGAGGAGGCCGGGCCGCGCACCGACATCTACGCGCTGGGCGTGGTGGCCTACCAGCTCGTCACGGGCCGCCTGCCCTACGACGCCTCGTCGCTGACCGAGCTGGCGCTCAAGCAGCAGAGCGAGATCCCCCCGCGCGCCGACGAGGTCAACCCCGAGGTCTCGCCCCAGCTCGCCGGAGCCATCGAGCGCGCGCTCGCGCTGGACCCCCAAGAGCGCTGGGACTCGGCCGACGACATGCGCCAGGGCTTCGCGGCCGCCGCGCGCGGCGAGGGCCCGCTGCCCACCGATGCGACGCAGGCGATCAACCAGGACGACACCGCGGCCACCCGCATGGCTGCCGTGGCCGCCTCGCCGCAGCGGCTCGCACCCCACGCGCCGCGCGCCGGCGAGGAGCGCGTGCCCCCGCCCGCGCCGCCCCCGGGCCGCCGCCGGCCCGAGCCGCGCCGCCGGCGTAACGGCCCACGGATCGCAGCGCTGGCGCTGGCCGCGCTGCTGGTCGTCGCCGGCGTGGTGGCCATCGCCACGGGGGCCGGGGGTGGAGGAGGCTCCCAGGCGGTCGAGACGCGCGAGATCACCGGCGGCGATACCCCGAGCGTGATCGACGAACTCGAGGGTCTCGTCGACGACAACGTGGCTGACTGACGGGGGGCGCTCGCTGACGGGGGCGCTCGCGGCGCCGGCGCGGCCGTGCCTTTTGCAGGGCCGTGCTGACGCACCGTCCCTACGCGGCCCGCCCACGCCGGCATCCACGATCGCTGCCCGTCAGGACGTGGCCGGCACTTCCGGCACTTCTCCTGGCGCGGCACCGCTGCGCAAGGCCCTCGCGGTCTGTGCCAGCGTGCCCGCCGCTATCGCGTGCCGCAGATCGGCCATCAGGCGCGACAGGAACGCGAGGTTGTGGATGCTGAGCAGGCGCAGCGCGGTCAGCTCGCGGCTCTTGAGCAGGTAGCGCAGATAGCCGCGGGGGTGGCCGGCCGCGCACGCCGGGCACGGGCAGCCCTCCATGATCGGCTCGCGGCTGTCGCGCCAGCGCGCCGCGCCCAGGTCGACGCGCCAGCGATGGTCGGGGTCGGGCACCAGCGCCATGCCGTGGCGCCCCAGGCGGGTGGGCATGGCGCAGTCGAAGGTGTCGATGCCCAGTTCCACGCCGGCGATCAGGTCGTCGACCTCGCCGATGCCCAGCAGGTGGCGCGGGCGGAGTTCGTCCCGCCCGCCCAGGACGGCGGTGGCCCACCCGGTGACGCGGTAGATCTCCTCCTTGTCGGCGCCAAGGGAGCCGCCGATGGCGATCCCGTCGCTGCCGCTGGCCGCCACCGCCTGGGCCGACTCCACGCGCAGGTCCTCGTAGACGCCGCCCTGCACGATGCCGTAGACGAGCTGGTCCGTCGGGCCGTGTTCAGCGTGCCAGCTCAGGCAGCGATCCAGCCAGCGGTGCGTGCGCTGCGTGGAGCGCGCGGTGTAATCGCGATCGACGTGGAAGGGCGTGCACTCGTCGAAGACCAGCGCGAGGTCGCTGCCCAGAGCGGCCTGGACCTCCATCGAGGTCTCAGGGCGAAGCAGCTTCTCCGACCCGTCGAGGTGGGAGCGGAAGCGCACGCCGTCCTCCTCGATGGCCAGCACCTTGCCGGCCCTCTCTCGCCCGCCCGTCGCCGCCGCGGGCGGGCGGGCCTTTATCTCGTCGGCGACCGTTCCGTGGCCCATGGAGAAGACCTGAAAGCCGCCGGAGTCGGTGACGATCGGGTGATCCCAGCCCATGAAGCGGTGCAGCCCTCCGAAGCGGGCGATCAGCTCGTGGCCGGGGTCGAGGAACAGGTGGTAGGTGTTGCCCAGGACCATGTCGTAGCCCAGTTCGGCCACCTCGCGGGGCTCCAGTCCCTTGACCGTGGCCTTGGTGGCCAGGGGCACGAAGGCGGGCGTGCGGACCGGGCCGTGTGCGGTCCTGATGGTTCCGGCGCGCGCCCGCGAACCGGGGTCGCGGGCGTGGATGGCGAAAGGGGTCAGCCGGGACCTACCGCGCGGCGCCGGGGAGCACGCGCTCCCAGGCGGCGGAGAGGCACGCGAGCTCCTGCTGGCCGAGGTGCTCGAGAAAGTGACGGCGCACGCCCTCCAGATGGGTCTGGCGGGCCTGCGCGAGGGTGTCGTGACCGGCGTCGGTGAGACAGGCGAAGGATCCGCGCGCGTCGTCCGAGCACCTGGCTCGGCATATCAGGCCATCGCGCTCGAGGCGGTCGGCCAGGCGGGTCAGGCCGCTGCGGCTGAGCAGCACCCGCTCGGCCAGATCGCACATGCGCATGCGACCGTCGGGAGCCTCGCCCAGGGACATGAGCACCTCGTAGTGGCTCAGCGGCAGGCCGTGGGCGGCCTCCAGCTCGGCGTCCAGCGCGTGCACCATCGCGGCGTGGACACGCAGCAGGCCGCGCCAGGCGGCGAGCTCGCCGGTGTCGAGGCCGGCATCGGGGAGGAGGGGTTTCGCGGTGGTCGCCATCGGTCAGACCTTTGCGTACGCAACGACGCTAGCACCGGGCGCGCCGCCGCTGTCGCGGTTTCGCGCCGCTCGGGCGATGATCGTTGCGTACGCAATCACGTGCTATGTTTGCGGAAAGATGAAGCTTGAGGGCCTTCACCACATCACCGCGATCACCGCCGACGCCCCCGTGAACGTGGACTTCTACACCCGCGTGCTCGGGCTGCGGCTGGTCAAGAAGACGGTGAACTTCGATGCACCCGACGTGTACCACCTGTACTACGGCGATGAGGTTGGTTCCCCGGGTTCCGTGCTGACGTTCTTCGAGTTCCCGGGAGCGCCCCGCGGGCGCGCCGGGGCGGGGATGGTCGACAAGATCGAGTGGCGCGTCGCCGACGAGGAGGCGCTGGCCTTCTGGGCCGATCGCCTGGCCGGCGAGGGCGTGCGCACCGACGCCGCGGGCCGGCTGCTGCACTTCGCCGACCCCGAGGGCCTGGGGCACACGCTGATGACCACGACGGTGGCCGACACCCCGCTGCGTGCCCGCGCCGAGGGCATCGCGCCCGAGCACGCGCTGCAGGGCTTCCAGGGCGTGCGGGCCTTCGCGCGCGATCCCGCGGCAAGCGCACCACTGCTGGAGGCGCTTGGGATGGAGGCCGGCCCGAAGGGGCGCTGGAACGCCAGCGGCCCGACCCGCCACGGGCACCTGCACCTCGGCGCCCCGCCGAGCGAGGCGGGAATCCAGGGCGCGGGCACCGTGCACCACATCGCGTGGTCGGTGGCCGACGACGAGGAGCTGGAGGCCTTCAGGGCGCGCGTCGCGCAGGCCGGCGCGCAGCCCACGGCGATCATCGACCGCCAGTACTTCCACTCCGTCTACTTCCGCGAGCCCAACGGCGTGCTGTTCGAGCTGGCGTCGCGCGACATCGGCTTCGACGCCGACGAGCCGGCCGAGTCGCTGGGCGAGGCCCTCAAGCTCCCCCGCCAGCACGAGCCGCTGCGCGAGACGCTGGAGCGGACGCTGACGCCGCTTCCCAACCCCCGATGACCCTCCCCCACCAGGTCCGCGAGGCCGCCGGCGAGCCTGCCGGGGCCCTGATCCTCGTCCACGGCCGTGGCTCGGACGAGCACGACCTGCTGCCCGTGCTCGACGCCCTCGACCCGCAGGGCCGGCTCGTCGGCCTGAGCCCCGGCGGCCCGCTGTCGCTCCCGCCCGGTGGGCGCCACTGGTACGGCGTGCCGCGCGTCGGCTTCCCCGACGCCGAGACCTTCGCGCAGGGCTACGGGGCGCTGACGACGTTCCTCGACGGCTGGCTGGCCGAGCGGGGCATCGACTGGGAGCGCACCGTGCTGGGCGGCTTCTCCCAGGGCGCGGTCATGTCCTACGCCGTGGGCCTGGGCAGCGGGCGCCCCTCACCCGCCGGCATTCTGGCCATGAGCGGCTTCGTACCGGTGGTCGACGGTTGGGAGGCCGAGCTCGAGAGCCGCCGCGACCTGCCCGTCTGCATCGCCCACGGCGCGAACGACCCGATCATCCGGGCCGACTTCGGCCGCGACGCGCGCGACCTGCTCACCGAAGGCGGCCTGGCCGTCGAGTACCACGAGAGCCCCGCCGCGCACAACCTCGACCCCGGGGTGCTGCCCGAGCTCACCGCCTGGGTCCAGGCCCGCCTGTGAGCATCGAGTGTCGAGTTGTTCGTCAATATGACGAACAACTCGACACTCGGCGTCAGAGGAGGCCGGAGAGCAGCGCCGCAAGCCCCGCGAGGGCCAGCACGCCCAGCAGCACCGGCTCGAAGCGGTCGGCGGCACGCAGCGCGGCAAAGGCACGGCGGCCGGCCACCTGGCCGGCCACGGCGGCCACAGCGAGGAGGGCCATGCCCTCGGGCAGCGCGAGCGAGTCGAAGAAGGCAAGCGCCGCGAGACCCAGCGCGCCCTGGGCCAGGAAGACGAGCGCCAGCGTGTCGCGCACCTGCTCGGCGTCCAGCGGCCGGCCGGTGAGAAAGAGCACCAGCGGCGGCCCGCTGAGGCCGGTGGACGTGGCCAGCGACCCGGAGACGAGCCCGGCCGCGGCGCGAAGCGGCCGCCGGCCGAGCCGCGTGCGCCGCCGGAGAATGCTTCGGCTCGCGGTGCGCTCCGCGCGGCGCGCCGGCCCTCCCGCCCTCGTCGCGACCCGCACCGCCAGCGCCCCGAGCACGGCGGCGCCGACCGCCGCCTCGAGCGCGCGCTCAGGCAGCGTTGCCAGCGCCAGCGCGCCGATGGCCAGCCCGGGCAGCGCCCAGGCCACGAGCGCGGCGGCGTCGCCGGGCGCCGGCCGCGGCCTGCGTCGCTCCCCTGCCAGCGCCAGGCCGTTGATCACCAGCGCGAGCACCGACAGCGCGCCCACAGTCGCCTCCGGCCCGACGAGGGCCACCAGCGCCGGCGCGGCGACGATCGCGAAGCCGAAGCCCGTCGCCGACTGCAGAACTGCGCCGGCGCCCACGGCCAGCGCAGCGAGGAGGATGGTCACGCCTACAGTGTCGCCGTGCTCAGCGCGCCAGCCGCGCCTGCCAGGCCACCAGCAGCGGCGGCCCGGCCAGCTCGGCCACAGTGACGATCGCGACGACGCCCAGGACGGTCAGCAGCACCCGCAGGGCCTTACCGCTCACGGGCGCCGGGCCCGAGCCCAGGCCCGGCGACCAGGCGGGGCCCCGGGCCTCACCGCAGCAGCGACCGTCCGGTCATCTGCGCCGGCTGCTCGATGCCCAGCAGCGCGAGCGCGGTGGGCGCCACGTCGGCCAGGATCCCTCCCCCCCCGTCGACCCCGACCTGCTCGCTGGTGACCACGAAGGGCACCGGATTGAGCGAATGGGCCGTGTCGGGTGACCCGTCGAGCTCGAGCATCTCGTCGGCGTTGCCGTGGTCGGCGGTGACCAGGCACACCCCGCCGGAGGCGTGCACGGCCTCCACCACATTGCGCAGGCACCGGTCCACGGTCTCCACGGCGGTGATGGCGGCGGGGATGGAGCCGGTGTGGCCGACCATGTCCGGGTTGGCGAAGTTGATGATCCCGAAGCGCGGCTCCTCCTCGGCCCAGCAGCGCACGAAGGCGTCGGTGGCCTCGCGGGCGCTCATCTGCGGCTTGTGGTCGTAGGTCGGCACGTCGCGCGGCGAGGGCACCAGCTCGCGGCGCTCGCCCTCCTGCGCCACCTCCTGCCCCCCACCGAAGAAGTACGTCACGTGCGGGTACTTCTCGGTCTCGGCGACGTGCACCTGGCGCGCGCCGGTCTGCGCGATCACCTGGGGCAGCGTCACGGCCGGGCGGTGCGGCGGGAAGGCGACGGGAAAGCCGAAGTCCTCGCGGTACTGGGTCAGCGTGGCGTAGCGGGCCACGTGATCGCCGAGCAACGTGCTGAGCTGACGCATGCGGTCGGAACGGAAGTTGAAGGCGACGACGCTGTCGCCCGGACGGATGGTGCCCTCGCGCTCGCCCACGCGGATCGGAGTGATGAACTCGTCGGTCTCCCCCCGCTGGTAGGCGACGTGCATGGCCTCCTGCGGGCTGCGCGCGTGGTGCTCGGCCTCTCCCTTGACGAGCAGGTCGTACGCGCGCTGGGTGCGCTCCCAGCGCGCGTCGCGGTCCATGGCGTAGTAGCGCCCCACGATGCTCCCGATGCGACCGGCGCCGATGTCGACCCGGCACCACTCGTCCACGGCGGCGAGGAACTCGATCCCCTGCGTGGGGCTCGTGTCACGCCCGTCGGTGAAGGCGTGGATCACCAGGTCGGGCACCTTGAGCCGGGCGCCGAGCTCGATCAGCGCGTTCAGGTGCTCCGGCCCGGAGTGCACGCCACCGAGCGAGCACAGCCCGATCAGGTGCACCCGCTCCGCCGCGGTGAAGGCCTCGCGCAGCACCGCGTTGTCGGCGAACGCTCCCTCGTCCGCCTCACGGTCGATGCGTGTCAGGTCCTGCTCGACCACCGCGCCGGCGCCCAGGTTCAGGTGGCCGACCTCGGAGTTGCCCATCTGGCCCTCGGGCAGGCCGACGGCCGGGCCCCAGGCGGTGAGCTGGGTGTGCGGATAGCGCTCCCACAGCTCGTCGAAGACCGGCGTGGCGGCCTGGGCGACGGCGTTGCCCGGTCCGTCGGCCGCCAGGCCCCAGCCGTCCAGGACGATCAGCGCGACGGCGGGGAACGTCGTCACGCGCCGCGCGCCGCCTCCACGATGCCCGCAAAGCCCTCGGGGTCCAGCGACGCCCCGCCCACCAGGGCCCCGTCGCAGTCGGGCAGGGCGAGCAGATCGTCGGCGTTGTCGGGCTTGACGCTGCCGCCGTAGAGCACGCGTACCAGGTCGGCGGCCTCGGGTGCCTTGTCGCCCACCAGCGCGCGCACGAAGGCAACGGCCTCCTGGGCCTGCTGGTGCGTGGCCACCTGACCGGTGCCGATGGCCCAGATCGGCTCGTAGGCGATGGTCACGCGGGCGACCTGGTCGGCGTCGAGGAGGTGCAGCCCCTCCTGGACCTGGTTGCGCAGCTTGCGGTCGGTCTCCCCCCGCGCGCGCTCCTCCTCGGTCTCGCCCACGCAGAGGATCGGGTGCAGGTCGGCCTCCAGCGCCGCGCGCAGCTTGGCCGCCAGCGCACGGTCGGTCTCGCCGAAGTGCTCCCGGCGCTCGGAGTGGCCCAGAACCACGCCGTACACGTCGAGCTCGGTGAGCATCGGCGCGGACACCTCGCCGGTGAACGCGCCCTCGTCCTCCTCGTGCATCGTCTGCGCATAGACCTGCACCCGCGAGCCGCGCGTGGAGTCGACCATCGCCTGCAGGGCGGTGAACGGCACACAGATGCCCACGTCGAGGCCCTCCGCGCCGGAGATGCGGGGCAGCAGCGCGGCGATGAACTCCTCGGCCTGGGCCACCGTCTTGTGCATCTTCCAGTTGCCCGCGATGAGCGGCGTCCGGGTCATCGCAGCGCCTCCACGCCGGGGAGCTCCCGGCCCTCGATCAGCTCCAGCGACGCGCCGCCGCCGGTGGACAGGTGGGTCACCCGGTCGGCCAACCCGAAGCGCGCGAGCGCCGCGGCGCTGTCGCCGCCGCCGACGACCGTCGTGCCCGGCGCGGCGGCCATGGCCTCGGCCACCGTCCTGGTGCCCGCGGCGAAGGGCTCGAGCTCGAAGGCGCCCATCGGCCCGTTCCAGAAGGTCGTGCCCGCCTCGGCGATGCGCTGCCCGTAGGTCTGCGCGCTGCGCGCGCCGATGTCCAGCCCCATCCAGCCGTCGGGCACGTCGACCCCGTCGAGCTGGCGGATCTCCGCTTCGGCGGCGAAGCGGTCTCCCAGCACGAGGTCGTCGGGGAGCTCCAGCCGACCGCGCTCCAGCAGGCCGCGAGCGGCCTCGACGTCCTCGTCGGCGCAAAGCGAGTCGCCTACCGAGTGACCTTGGGCCTTGAGGAAGGGGAAGCACATGGCGCCGCCGATCAGCACGCTGTCGGCCTGGTCCATGAACTTCTCGAGTACGCCGATCTTGTCGGCGACCTTCGCACCGCCCACGACGGCCACCAGCGGGTGGGCCGGCTCGCGCAGGATTCCCTCCAGCGTCTCGACCTCGCGCTGGAGGAGCAGGCCCGCCGCGCAGGGCAGCAGGTGCGCCACACCCTCGGTCGATGCGTGCGCCCGGTGGGCGGCGCCGAAGGCGTCGTTGACGTAGGCGTCGGCCAGCGCGGCCAGGCCCTCGGCCAGGGCGGGGTCGTTGTCGGTCTCCCCCGCCTCGAAGCGCACGTTCTCGAGCATGAGGACCTCGCCCTCGCGCAGGCCCTCGGCGGCGCGCAGCACCTCGGGGCCCACGACGCCGGGCGCCAGCGACACCGGCTCGTCCAGCAGCTCGCCCAGGCGCGCGCACACCGGTGCGAGGGACAGCGCGGGATCGGGCTCCCCCTCGGGCCGTCCCAGGTGCGCGGCCAGCACGAGCTGGGCGCCCTGCTCGCGCAGCGCCTCCAGGGTCGGCAGCGCCGCGCGGATGCGCGTGTCGTCGGTGACCTCCCCGTCCTTGAAGGGGACGTTGAAGTCCACCCTGACGAGGACGCGCTTGCCGGCGACGTCCAGGTCCCCAAGCGTGCGCAAGAGGGCTAGAGCATCCTTTGGACGATGTCCACGACGCGATTGGAGTAGCCCCACTCGTTGTCGTACCAGGAGACGACCTTCACGAGCGTTCCGTCGATGACGCTCGTCAGCCCGCCGTCGACGATCGAGGAGTGCGGATCACCGACGATGTCGCTGGAGACGATCGGGTCCTCCGTGTAGCGCAGGATGCCCTTCATCGCGCCCTCGCCGGCGGCCTTGAAGGCCGCGTTGAGCTCCTCGACGGTCGTCTCGCGACCGGCCTCGAAAGTGAGGTCGACCACCGAGCCGGTGGGCACGGGCGCGCGGATGGCGAAGCCGTGCAGCTTGCCGTTGAGCTCGGGCAGCACGAGGCCGACGGCCTTGGCCGCACCGGTGGAGGTGGGCACCAGGTTGACCGCCGCGGCGCGGGCGCGGCGCAGATCCTTGTGGGGCGCGTCCTGGAGCTGCTGGTCGGCGGTGTAGGCGTGGATGGTGGTCATCAGTCCGTGCTTGATGCCCACCGTGTCGTTGGCCACCTTGGCGAAGGGGGCCAGGCAGTTGGTCGTGCACGACGCGGCGGAGATCACGTGGTGCTCGGAGGAGTCGTACTGATCGAAGTTCACCCCCGGGCAGACCGTGATGTCCTCCTCCTTGGCCGGCGCGGAGATGAGGACCTTCTTGGCCCCCGCCTCGAGATGCTTGGCCGCGGCGTCGCGGTCCGTGAACAGGCCGGTGGACTCGATGACCACGTCGACGCCCAGGTCCCCCCAGGGCAGCGCGGCCGGATCCTTCTCGGCGAGCACCTTCAGTGTGACGTCCCCTGCGCGGATGGAGTCGCCCTCGACGACCACGTCGCCCGGGTAGGGGCCGAGGACCGTGTCGTACTTGAGCAGGTGGGCCAGCGTCTCGGCGTCCGTGAGGTCATTGACCGCCACCCACTCGATGTCCGCCCCTGCGGAATGCGCCGCCCTGAAGACGTTGCGACCTATGCGGCCGAAGCCGTTGATGCCCACGCGTACGGCCATGTGGTGTCAGATCCCTCCGGAGGTCGCCATATCGAGCTTCGGGACCTTATCGGGGTTGCCGCCGACGAGGTCCGCCGTCCCGCGCCGGACGGTTTGCGCTTGCGCTCAAGCGAGGAGCTCGACCCGGACATCGAGCTTGCGATAGGTGTCCAGCGCGCGCCGGTCGCGTGTGGCCAGGTGAAGATCGTGTTCTACGGCGGCCGCGCCGACGAGGGCGTCGTACACCGAACCTCCGGCGATCCCGGCGCGGGCCAGCCGCTCGAACAGCTGCGCTGTCGCTCCAGGACCGAGGTACCTGCTGTGTGGGAAGTTCGACGCGAGGAGCCGGGCCACCGCCTCCGGGGTCCGCCGGGCGGGAGGCGGCAGGCGCGTCAGAACCGAGAAGGTCTCGAAGGCGGCATGGCCCGCGAGACCGAGCCGGCGGTGCGCAAGCGCCTCGAGCGCCGTCGCGTGGTGCTCGTGGTCGCCCACCGCGAGAGCGACGGCGACGCTCGTGTCGACCAACAGGTCGGGGCCCTGCTCACCGCTGGTCGGCATCGCGCAGCGATCGGACGATGTCGTCGTCGATCGTCGTGCCCGAGTCAGGGATCACGAGCCGGCCGTCGCGCTCCTCGAGGGACTCGGCCGCCAGCGGCTCGACGCGCAGCGCGGCGCCATCTACAGCGACCTCGACATCACCCGGCCCGAGCCCGAGGTGATCACGCAGCGGCTTGGGGATGACCAGACGACCTGCCTTGTCAATGGTTGCTCTGATGCCTGGACCATACCATTGGGCACCCGGCGATCATGGCTTCAGCACGACCTTGATCGCCCCGTCCTGCTTCTTCTGGAAGATCTCGTAGCCGTGGGGAGCCTGGTCGAGGGGCATGCGATGGGTGGCCAGATCCTCGACGCCGAGCGGGTCGTCGTCGCCGGTGATCAGGGGCATGATGTCGTCGATCCAGCGCTTGACGTGGGCCTGGCCCATCCTGAGCTGGATGCCCTTGTCGAACATCTGCATCAGAGGTAGGGGATCGGCCATGCCGCCGTAGACGCCGCTGATGGAGACGGTGCCCCCGCGGGCGACCGTGTCGATGGACTGGATCAGGACGGTGAGGCGGTCCACGCCGGCCTTGCGCATGAAGGGAGCGGCGACCGAGTCCGGCAGCAGGCCCGTCAGCTTCTGCGCCGTGGCCGCGACCTTGGCGCCGACAGAGCCGTGGGCCTCCATGCCGACTGCGTCGATGACCGAGTCGGTACCCCGCCCGTCGGTCATCTCGCGGATCGCGCCCGGGACGTCGTCGTGTTCGCCGGGGTCGAGCGTCTCGATGCCGTTGCGCCGCGCCATCTCGAGGCGTTCGGGAACCGTGTCCACCGCGATCACCCGCGCGCCGCGGTGGCGAGCGATGCGGGCGCTCATCTGGCCGATGGGGCCCAGGCCGAAGACGGTCACGCTGCCCCCCTCGGGGATATCGGCGAACTCGACGGCCTGCCAGGAGGTCGGCAGGACGTCGGAGAGGTAGAGGAAGCGCTCGTCGGGCGGTCCCTCGGGGATCTTGACGGGGCCGAAGTGCGCCTGGGGCACGCGCAGCAGTTCGGCCTGGCCGCCGGGCACCTGGCCGTAGAGCTTGCTGAACCCGAACAGCGAGGCGCCCATCCCCTGGTCGTAGTTCTGGGTGGTCTCACAGTGCGCGTAGAGGTCGCGGTCGCACATCCAGCAGCTGCCACACGAGATGTTGAAGGGGATGACGACGCGGTCGCCGGGGACGATGTGGCTGACGCCGGAGCCCACGGCCTCCACGACACCCATCGGCTCGTGGCCGAGGATGTCGCCCTCGTCGAGGAACGGGCCCAGAACCTCGTAGAGGTGAAGGTCCGATCCGCAGATCGCGGTCGACGTGATCCCGATGATCGCGTCGGTCGGCTCTTGAATCGTGGGGTCGGGGACGTTGTCCACCCGAACGTCCCGGGTGCCATGCCATGCGACCGCCTTCATCTGATCTCCTGTGCTCGGGTTCGCGCTCTCGCGCAGTACTCACCCTTTCGGCGTCGGATCAACCGCCGCTGCCCGCGACGACCTCCACCACCAGGCCGTCGGGATCACGCAGATACGCGGCGTAATAGCGCGGCCCGTAGGCCGGCCGCGGGCCGGGCGGTCCGTCGTCGGCGCCGCCCGCGGCCAGCCCGGCGGCGTGGGCCGCCTGGACCGCCGCGCGGCCGGAGGCCCGCAGCGCCACGTGGCCGAAGGTCGGCCCGGGCCCCCGCCCGCGCGCGACGATCCACAGCACGGGCCCAACCTGGCCGTAGGCGACGGCGGCCTCACCCTCGTGGACCCGACGGGCCCCCAGGGCGTGCATCACGGCGTCGTAGAAGCGGGTGGACCGCGCGAGATCCGCCACCTCCAGGCCGACGTGATCGAGCACGCGCGCAAGCGTACGCGGCTGATCGGGAAAACGGCTTTCGCCTCCGGTCCTCTCAAGTTCGGACCGAGAACGGCTTTCGCCTCCGGTCCTCTCAAGTTCGGACCGAGAACGGCTTTCGCCTCCGGTCCTCTCAAGTTCGG
>Ga0136613_10001029_pt1 | contig 13926 bp, 16 predicted proteins | sample AntDrymUQ2722106_2_FD_106649 | JGI IMG/M metagenome (GOLD analysis project Ga0136613, IMG submission 106649) | Polar desert sand microbial communities from Dry Valleys, Antarctica - metaG UQ272 (21.06) | ecosystem: Environmental > Terrestrial > Soil > Desert | place: Antarctica: Dry Valley... | reverse complement strand
TTCGTGCCCGCTGCGGCCGGCGGCTACTGGCCCATCCTGGCCGGCTGGACGTTGGTGCTCAGCGGCTTGGGTGACACCCTCGACGGGGCCGTGGCGGCGCTCACCGACCGGGCGACCAAGTGGGGGTACGTCCTGGATTCGGGCGTCGACCGGATCAATGACGTCATCTACCTGCTCGCGGTGGTCTCGGTCGGCGCCCCGGCCTGGCTGGCCGTCGTCTGCGGGGTGACGTTCTTCTTGTTGGAGTACCTGCGCGCTCGCGCGGCCAACGCCGGAGGCGGCGAGATCGGGGCCGTCACCCTCGGCGAGCGAGCCAACCGCGTCATCCTCTGCTCGGCGTCCATCCACTTCGGTGGCGTCTTCGTCGGTTCGGCCGAGCTGGTCGCCACACTCGGCATGGCGGCGTTGACCGGCTTCTCGATCATCGGGCTCGGCCAGCTGGTGTACGCCGTGCACCGCCAGCTCGCCGGCCAGCCCTCCTGACGGCCCCCGCTCCCCGCTCCCGCGCTGACAGAAAGAAGGGTAGGTCACGATAGTGTGACCGAGCCTTCTTTGAGCTGGCGCGAGACACGCGACTCAGGCGGGGCCGATGAGGTCGGCGACGATCTTGGCCGACAGCGTGACCAGCGGCAGCCCGCCACCGGGGTGCGAGGAGCCACCCACCAGGAACAAGCCGGGAACGGGTGAGCGGTTCGCGGGCCGCAGGAACGCGGCGCGCCGGCCGTTGGACGAGGTGCCGTAGATCGCGCCGCCCACCGCACGGGTGCGCCGCTGGAGATCGGCGGGCGTCAGCACCTCGCGGAACAGGACACGGCTGCGGATGTCGAAGCCGCGCTGGGCCAGCAGCGTGACGATGCCGTCGGCGTAGGCGCCGGCCAGGCCTGGCGCGTCCCAATCGACCCCGCGTCCCGGCTCATGGCGGGGGGCGTTGACCAGCACGAACCACGCCTGGAAGCCGGCGGGGGCGGCGGAGGGGTCCCTCGGCACCGACACGTACAGCGTTGGATCGGCGACCGGCCGGGGGGTAGGACCGAAGATGTCGTCGAACTCGGCGTCGTAGTGCCTGGGAAACAGCACGTTGTGGTGCGCGATCCCTGGTGTCGTGCCGCGCACGCCGAGCAGGACGACGAATCCCGACAGCGATGCCGGAGTCAGCGCCAGCCGGCGCCGTGCCGCGGCCGCCGCCGCACCCGGGATCAGGTCGTGGTACAGGTGCGCGGCGTCGGCGTTGGCCACGACGGCGTCGGCGGCCAGCCGCTCGCCACCGCTCAGGCGCACACCGGCGACCCGCCCCCCGGCCAGCTCCACGCCGACCACCTCGGCACCGGTGCGCACGGCGGCACCCCGCTCGACCGCCCGGTCGCGGATCGCCTCGCCGAGGCGGTACAGCCCGCCCCCCACGTACCACGCCCCGAACGCCTGCTCGGCGTAGGGCACGGCCGCCAGGGCGGCGGGCGCGCGGCGGGGGTCCGAGCCGGAGTAGGTCGCGTAGCGGTCGAGCAGCATCCGCAGGCGCGGGTCGCGCAGGTAGCGGCGGCCGAGGTCGCGCAGCGACCGGTGCGGCGCGATGGTCGCCAGATCTCGCAGTCGCACGGCCTGGCGCAGCAGGTCGACCGGCCCGGCCAGCGGCCGGCGCAGGAAAGGACCCTCGACCGCGTCCCAGATCGCTGCGGCCCGCGCCATGAAGCGCCGCCAGTCGTCCCCGCTGCCCGGCGTGAGCGCTGCGTTCAGGCGCCGCGCAAAGTCGCCGAGATCACTCGTCGCATCCAGACTCACCCCGTCGACGAAACGGTACCGCGCGACCGGCTCCACGCGTTGCAGGTCCACCACCGTCTCCAGCGGCGCGCCGGTGTCGGCGAACAGCTCGGTGAAGGCCTGGGGCATGGTCAGCAGCGAGGGGCCGGTGTCGAAGCGGAAGCCGTCCCGCTCGAGCAAGCCGAGTTTGCCGCCCACCACCGGTGCCTGCTCACAGATCGTGACCACGTGCCCAGCCGCGGCAAGGCGCGCGGCCGCGGCGAGCCCGCCGACTCCGGCGCCCACCACGACGATCCGGCTCAGGCGATCACCCGGCCCTTCCAGGTCGTGGTCCCGGCCCGGTGGTGCCGCAGGCTGCGGGCCGTCAGCCAGGCCATGGCCGCCACCGACGCGGGGTGCGCCGGCGCGTCCATCAGCCGACCGCCGGTGCGAGCGGCCGTGATCATCCGCCCTGCCACCCCGGCGACGTAGCCCACGGCACCCACCGTGGCGAGGTCGCGCCGGCGCCGGACCACGCCGGTCACGGCGGCCGCCGGCGGCAGCAGGTACAGCCAGGCCAGCAGGACCGCGGCACCGACCGCGCCGGGGGTGGAGCCGAACGCCGCCCACAGGCTCTTGGTGTAACCGTCGCGCAGCTCCGGCCACCCCGAGTACATCCGGCACGTCGCGATGTCGGTTCCGTCGGCGACGGTCGCTCGGTAGCCCTGCGCCTTGAACCGGCGTGCCAGGGCGACGTCCTCGACGACCTCGGAGCGGACGCCCGCGTGGCCCCCAGCGGCACGGTACGCCTCGGCGCGGCAGGCGAGCAGCTGGCCGTTGGCGGCGCACAAACAAGGCCAGGGGGAGCGTTCCGCCAGCCGCAGTGGCAGGAACGTCAGCCAGGACCACTGCAGCAGCGGTTGCGCCAGCCGCTCGGCCGCTGTTGCCACCAGCTGCCGCGGGTAAGGCGACACGAGGTCCAGCCCGGCGCCGTCGAGCAGCGCCACGCTCCGCGACAAGCCGTCCGGGCGCACCACCACGTCAGCGTCGACGAAGACCAGCACGTCGCCCGCGGCGGCGTCGGCGAGCTGCTGGCAGGCGTGGGGCTTGCCCAGCCACCCCGGCGCCAGCGGCGTGCCTTGCAGTACCCGCATCCTCGGGTCGGACCGCGCCGTGCGGCGCACCACCTCGGCGGTGGAGTCCGTGGAGCCGTCGTCGAGGACCAGCAGCTCGAAATGCAGATCGCGGGAGGCGAGCAGGGCACGGACGCAGGGAGCGACCCGCTGCGCCTCGTCGCGGACCGGCAGCAGCACGCTGACCCGGCACGCCGGGTCTGCCCGCCGCCCGCCGCCCGACGTGGAAGGTGGGGGAGAGCGCAGCAGGCGGGCGTTGACGGCGGCGTGCATGGCCAGCAGCGCCGCACCGGCCGAGGCCGCCGCCACCAGTCGGCTCACCGGCGAGACGCTCGCAAGAACAGTGCCACGACGATCCCCATGCCGAGTCCGCCCACGACGGCCGACCCCGGCAGCCCGAAGAAGGCGGCATGGGCCAGCACCGACGACGCGTAGGTCCACAGGTACAGCGCGACGGGGACACGATCGGCAACCCGCATGGCCGCCAGCTGGTCGGAATCCACCACCCAGGAGGCGCTACCCGGCACCCGCACGAGCACCGCCATCATGGTCGTGGCGATGAGGAACCAGGAGCCGAAGTTCACCACCGGGATGCCGAGCAGCTCCGGTCCGCTGCCGCCGCGCCATACCCAGTGACCGGCGTCGACCATCTGCGGATCCAGGAACAGATCCCAGGACGCCAGCGCCGCACCCGCAGCCACCGGTGTCCACCTGCGTCCCTGCCCGATGCGGGTCCCGACCAGCAGCGCGGGATACCCCATCATCGTCCAGGCCAGCGGGATGACGACCGGCACGCCGAGCACCTTGGTCCCGAGGCTGTCGCCGTAGGCGTACGCGCCGAACGGCACGCCGGTGGCGACGCCGGCGGCCTCGACCAGCAACCCCCCACCAGCGGTCACCGCCACCAGCGCGGCCGCGAACCGCCAACCACGCCAGACGACGGCGTGGCTGACCGATGCCGCGAAGAACAGCACAACGCTGACGACCGTAACCGTGTCCCTGACCGACCCCTGCACCAGGGGGTAGACGATCTGCGAGCCGACCGTCGCGGCGGCGAGCACCACCGGCAGGGCTCGGACACCCCGACCATGCAGCGCCATGGCCCGCTGCTCGGCGGGAAGCGTCAGCGCCACCAGCGGCGCGCCTTGTTCCGGTCGGCGAGCAGCACCTTGGCCGCCGACCGCCCGCTGGCACCGAACACCCCACCGCCTGGATGCGTCGACGCGCCGGTGAGGTACAGGCCGTCCAATGGCGTGCGGTAGCCGGCCAGCTCGGGAAGCGGTCGCCAGGCGAACATCTGGTCAAGCGACATCTCCACGTGCATCACGTTGCCGCGACGCAGCCCGAGCTCTCGTTCCAGGTCAAGCGGCGTCTGCACGTGCATCCGCTCGACGGTGGCGGCGAAGCCGGGCGCCGCGGCGTCGACCGCCTCGACCAGCTTGATGCCCTCGCGCTCGGCGATGGCATCCCAGGTCTCGCCGTTGCTCAACTCGTAGGGGTGCCACTGGCCCCACACCGTGACGTTGTGCTTGCCGGGCGGTGCGATGGTGTCGTCGAACGCCGAGAAGGTCATCGCCAGCGCGGCCGGCGCCGAGGGCGGCAGGCCGGCGCTGAACTCGCCGTGGGCTCGTCGCAAGAAGTTGCGAGACGGGGCGAGCAGCTGCAGCGCCCGCCACGGCTGCTCGCCGTCGGCAGCGGGGTAGTGCGGGAGGGCGCTGGTGGCCAGCCGCACAACCATGCCGATGCCGTTGCCGACGCGGATGCTGCGGGTGACCCGCTGCGCCAACGCCTGCGGCAGTTCGTCGACCAGCTCGAAGGCGGTGAGGACGTGGCAACCGGCGAGGACCGCCGTCGCGGCGATCCGCTCGCCGGAGTCGGTGGCGATCCCCCGTGCCTTGCCGTCGCGGACGTAGATGCGGGCGCAGCCGTCGTCCAGTCGCAGGGTGCCGCCGAGGGCCTCGAAGCGCCGGGCCAGAGCCACCGACAGCATCCCGGAGCCGCCGACGGGATGCCCAGGCGGGCGTCGGTGCAGCAGCGCGTTCCAGCCGACGAGGTCGGCGGTGGCGACCTCGTGGGTCGGCGGTCCGGACTGCGCGCCCATCCAGGCCAGCGCCGTCTTGAGGCGTTCGTCGTCGAAGTGCTCGTCGAGCAGCGCGTCGCCGCTGGTCAGGAACTGCCGTGACAGCTCCATCCCGTCCAGGCCGGTGGAACGCCCCACCGACCACAGGTGACGGCCGAGGTTGGCGCCCGTGGGCGGCGCCTGGAACGCGTCGAAGATCCGGGTGTTGCGGTCGGCCCAGTCGTCGACGAACCGCTGGTAGGCCTCGGCGTCCTTGGCCCCGCAGACCGTCTCGATCGAGGCGCAGGTGGCGTCGAGGTCACCCCAAAAAGTGAGAGCCTGGTCGCCGAACGGCGCGAACCCCCACGGGTCGAGGTCGGCGTAGACCAGGCCCACCGCCGCCAGGTCGAGATCTTCGACGATGCCGGTATGGCGAACCATGATGTGGGCTGAGGAGCCGACGTCCATCTGGTAACCGGGGAAGCGCTCGACGGTGGAGACCGCCCCGCCCACGACCTCACGGCGCTCGACGACCTCGACGTCCAGGCCGGCGCGCGCCAGGTAACAGGCCGCGACGAGGGCGTTGTGTCCCGCCCCCACGATGACGACGTCGCGCATGGCTGCCGAGTGTAGGTGGGCAGGTCAGCCGAGCGGGTCCGCCCCGTCGACCGAACCTTGCGTGGCCAACACCGCGAAGCGCGAGAACAGCTCTTCGGCATACCAGCCCTCGTCGCGGGTGCGCCGAATAGCCTGACGGTGTGGGTCTCCGCCGTAGGCATAGGCGGTCAGGTCGGCGTTCGAGCGCCACACGCTGAAGGTGGCTTGCAGGCCGAACGGCGCCTCGCCGATCCCGATGGCGTAGCGCAGGCCGGGCTGGCGGTGCAGGTCCGCCGACACCGGCGGTACCGCCCGCCAGAAGGCGAGGCTGCGCGACGATCGGATGCGCGCCCGGGTGAGCACGGCGACGCTGGCGCCGGCGGGTGGAGCGGTCCACAGCGCCGAGGCCAGCGGATCGCGACCGGCCCAGCGTCCGCGTGACCGCACGGGGGCCAGCTCCGCACGCCAGCGCTCGTCGGCGATCGCGGCCCAGGCGCGGGTTACCGGTGACTCGGCCTCGAAGGCGTCAAGGGCGATGGCGTTGTCCCACACCGCGAACAACCCCCAGCGGCGAGGGTCGGCGTCGCGCAACGTGAACGTGCGCCCGCTGCCGGTTCCCAGCAGCTTGGAGAACCGCAGTCCGGGGGTCGAGGCCAGCGGCGCGCGGTCCAGGCCCATCCGCAGCAACGCCTTGCCGACGCCCGCTCCGGAGACGCCGAACAGGTGCAAGGTCGCCACCGGCGCGCCGTCGTACCGCACGCGCCCGACAGTACCGCGGTGGCATGTTTGCATTCCAGCAGCATGAGCAGCATTATGCTGCTATGGCCAAGTCCATCACGATTCGTGACGTCCCCGACGAAACCAGCGAGGAGCTGGCTGCCCGTGCGGCGCTGACCGGTCGATCCCTCCAGGAGTACTTGCGGGCTCGGCTGGTTGAACTCGCCCAAGCGCCCGACGCCGAGGTGTGGCTCGCGAGGGTCCGTGCCCGCAAGGCCGCCACCGGCGGCTCGATCAGCGCGGATCGGATTCTGGCGTACCGAGACGCTGACCGCCGATGACGGTAGTGGTCGATGCTTCGATGGTGGTCGCCGCTCTCATCGACGTAGGGCGGGTGGGGGTGTGGGCGGAGTCGATGCTGGTCTCCGGACCACTCGCCGCTCCCCACCTCATGCCCGTCGAGGCCGCCAACATCCTGCGACGCTCCGCGCTGGGCGGTGACGTCTCCGCCGACGTCGCGTCGCTGGCGCACAGTGACCTCGTCTCGTTGCGCGTCGAACTCTTTGCCTACACACCGTTCGCACCTCGGGTGTGGGAACTGCGATCGAACATCACCACCTACGACGCTTGCTACGTCGCGCTGGCCGAGTCGCTGGGGACAAGACTGGCGACGCTGGACACCAGGCTGAGCCGTGCCACCGGACCCCGCTGCGAGTTCGCTACACCTCCTGCGTGAGGGCGCCCAGTCCTTGACCAGCGGTCACACGTCGACTTCGGAGTATCGGCCGCAGGGGTCGGCACGGTGTCGAATGTCGCGGCACACCCGGAAGCGCCAGGCGTCGATCCCGGTCGTCGCAACGTCGTAGGTGCCCCTGAAGTGGTCGGTCTCCGGGTACCCGGGGTCCACGTTCTTGGTGACCCTGAGCCAATCCGTGTCGAAGTAGTAGTTCCGCACGCCCTTGGCCTGCAGGTACACCCCGTAGCCGTCCTTTAGGGTGTCGGTCACGTAGCAGTTCATGTGGAAGCTGCTCTGGTAGGCCCTGATCCTGCAGTGGTACTTGCCGCCGGTGGTCCATGCGCCGAGGGCAGGGGGAGCGATCGTGCCGCTTGACGAACAACGCCGGGTCAACCTCGCCAACTGGGACGAGCGCGTGGCGATTCACGTCGCGTCGCGGGAGTACAACGCTGCGGCCTTCATCGCCGACCCGACCCGCATCAGCGGCGTCGTGGCCTTTGACGCCGAGCGTCTCGGAGACGTCCGCGGCAAGTCGCTGCTGCACCTGCAGTGCCACTTCGGCCGCGACACCCTCTCGTGGGCCAGCCTCGGTGCCACCGTCACCGGCCTGGACTTCTCCCCCGAGGCGCTCACCGCGGCCCGCGAGCTGAGCGCCGCCAGCGGGGTTCCCGGCCGCTTCGTCGAGGCCGAGCTGTACGACGCGCCGGGCGTCCTGCATGAGCGGTTCGACATCGTCTACACGGGCGTGGGTGCTTTGAACTGGCTACCCGATGTCGAGCGCTGGGCACAAGTCGTCGCCGGATTCCTGCGGCCCGGTGGGGTCTTCTACCTCCGTGAAGCCCACCCGATGCTGTGGGCGCTGGACGACGAACGCGACGACGACCTCCTAGTCGTCGCCTATCCGTACTTCCAGACGTCCGAGCCGCTGCGCTGGGAGTTCGCCGAGACCTACACCGACGGTGACGCCCGCCTCGCCAACACGGTCACCTACGAGTGGAATCACGGCCTCGGCGAGGTCATCGGCGCGCTGCTTGCCGCCGGACTGGAGCTGACCGCCTTCGACGAGCATCGCAGCGTCGAATGGCAAGCCCTGCCGGCCATGGTGCGCGCTGACGACGGCCGCTGGCACCTACCCGCTGGCAGGGAGCGCCTGCCCCTGATGTACTCCCTGAAGGCCCGCAGGCCGCCGGTGGACTCCGCAGGCGGCCGCCCACGTGCGTCCTGAGGCTGTCGGTCCGAGGGGAACCGACACGTGGCTGCAACTCCGCCGGGATCCGCAGTTCGTTCTGTCGCTACTCGCCCTCGGGCTCCTTGCCGCCATCGCCGTTGCTCCTGGCCTGTTCGGCGCCGGCGACCCGTACGACTGTGCGCTGTCACGCTCGCTGTTCCGGCCCTCGGCAGGCCATTGGTTCGGCTTTGACATCCAGGGCTGCGACTACTACACGCAGACGCTGCTCGGCACCCGCAACTCCCTTTCGATCGGCATCCTCGTCGTCGCCTGCGCCGTGCCCATCGGCCTCGCCCTCGGCTCCTTGGTCGGCTACTACCAGGGAGTGGTCGACGTCGTGATGAGCCGGGCGACTGACATCTTCTTTGCGGTGCCGCTGGTCCTTGGCGGTGCCGTCATCCTCGCCTTCGTTCCCGGGCGAGGCGTGGAGGAGGTCACCCTGGTCCTGGTGTTGCTGGGCTGGCCTCCGCTGCTGCGACTGGTGCGGTCAACGGTCCTCGTGGCGAAGCGCGAGCCGTACGTCGAGGCGGCGCGGGCTCTGGGGGCGACCGACCTTCGCATCCTGCGCCGCCACATCCTGCCGAATGCCATCTGGCCCACCGTCGTCTACGCCACCGTCTACGTGGGTGTGGCCATCACCGCGGAGGCACTGCTGTCGTTCATGGGTGTCGGCCTGCAACTGCCGACAGTGTCCTGGGGTCTGATGCTGGCGCGGGTGCAGCATCGCATCCTGCAGGCGCCGCACCTGCTCTTCCCGGGAGCGTTCCTCGCCGTCACTGTCGGCGCCTTCGTCCTGCTCGGCGAGGCCCTGCGCCGAGCGTTCAATCCCGAGGCGCGATGAGCTTTGGACGCTTCGTGCTCCGCCGGCTGCTCCAAGCGGTCCTCACGCTGCTGCTGGCCACCTTTGTCTTCCACACGGCGCTCACGCTGCTGCCGGGAGATCCGGTGCGAGCATTGTTCGGCCCGGCGCGCCCTGCGCCGGCAATCTACGAAGCGATGCGAGCGCAGTACCACTTCGACGACCCCTGGTACCTGCAGTACCTGCTGTACCTCGGCGATCTGCTGCGAGGAGACTGGGGAACGACGTTTCCCGGTGCTGCCCGCAACGCCGTCGTGCAAGGTCCCCCGGTCACAGCAATCCTCAAAGCGACGATTCCCGTCAGCCTGCGGATCTTGCTGGCCGTCCTCGTGGTGCAGACAGTGGTCGGACTCGTGGTCGGCACGTTGACCGCACACTGGCGGAGTGGCTGGATGGGGGCCGCGGTCTACGCCTGGGTGATCCTGCTCGTCGCGACGCCGGTCATCGTCGTCGCGTTCGTCATCCAATCAGTGTTCGGTTGGGAGCTGGGATGGTTCCCCGTCGCCGGCCTGAGCGGTGGTTGGCGAGGCTACGTCCTGCCCGTTGTCAGCCTGTCCGCGGCGGCAACCGGATACGTCACGCTGATGACTCGGTCGCAAGTCAACGAGATGCTGCATGCCCGCTTCATCCACATGGCCCGTGCCCGTGCGATCCCCGAGGCGCGCATCGTCGGCGTTCACGCCCTTCGTGTCTCGCTGATCCCCGTCGTGACCTTTGTCGCCGCCAACTTCGGCCAGCTGTTGACCGGCCTGGTCATCGTGGAAGGCGTCTACAGCCTGCCCGGCGTCGGCGGCACCCTGTTGTTCGCGATCCAGCGACGGGACCCGGCACTGCTCATCGGCCTGCTGGTGTTCACCACCGCCGTCGTGCTGATCGCCAACCTCATCGCTGACGTCCTGTACGGCGTCATCGATCCCCGGGTGACCGGGGTAGGCGCCGGCGACCCATGAACCCGGTCGCGGCCGGGTGATACCAGCCGATGCTGGCTTCCCCTTCCAACCAGCACAGCAGCATCGGCTCCCCGTCGAGTTCGCTGGGCAGGTCGACGATAAGCGGCGCGATGCCCTTGAGCTCGATGCCGTGGGCCGTGAACCAGTCGATCGCCTCTTGGAGGTTGGCCTCCAACGCCTTCACCTCGGGGATGCCGCCGGCAGGTTCGGACCCAGTGCGCAACGCGGCCGAGGCGTCGGCGAGATCGGCGCGCAGGCGAACGATTCGCTCCGCGTGCTCCCGCAGGGCCGGCAGGAGGTTTCGGGCCTCGTCGAGGGTGAAACGCGGTGCCATGCCGCCCTCTGTCACCTCCCGCCGCCGTCAGGCGCTTGCGCGTCGAGCTCGTGCGCCTCCAGCCGTCGCACCAGCGTGACGGGTGCGACGCAGCGGTAGGCCTCCTCGACCACCCCGGCGACCTCGTCCCAGTCAGCGGCGACGTCCAGCCGCAGGCCGATCCAGCCGCGATGGCCGACATAGGGCGGGCGGAAGAAGCGCTCGGGATCCGACCGGACCATCTCCTCCTGCACACCGGGCGGCGCGGCGCACACCAGCGCCAGACGGCCGTCGCCGTGGTGGTCGTCGGTCAGATAGCTCAGCGTGCGCTTCCCGCGGACAAAGAACGTGACTGCACCGTGGCTGACCCGTTCAGTCACCTCGGGCAGACCCGCGCAGATCTGGCGAAGGCGATCGGCTGCCGCAGCCACGTCGGCATCGGTGTAGGGCAGCCGATCCCGGGGCGTCGGCTCCATGGTCGGCTGCGACGCTAGCAGACCAGTGCCTGGACCGTGTCTGGTGGCTTGCCGCGGTGCTGACGGGCCTATCCACCTAGCTGAGCAGGGCGTCGACCTGGGCTCGGGTGGGCAGGCCGGGCTCGGCCCCCCGCACGGTCGCGGCGTGGGCGCCGGCGGCGCAGGCGAAGGCCACCGCCTCGCGATAACCGGCACCCTCGGCCAGACGCAACGCCAGGGCGGCGCAGAAGCTGTCGCCGGCGCCGGTGGTGTCCACGGCATGGACCTGCGGGGGTCGGGCCCGGCCAACGTCGCCGTCGCCGTCGCACCACGCGGCTCCGGCCGACCCGAGGGTGACCACGCTGCTGCGGGACTCGTTGCACATGGCCCGGGCGAGCCCGCTGCCGTCGGCGGCGTCGGCAGCCTCCGTCAGCGCCCGCGCTTCTACCTCGTTGGGACAGACGACCGTGGCGGTGGCGAGCATCTGGGGGGTGACGTCGTGGACGGGCGCCGGGTTGAGGATCACGATCCCGCCACGGCCTCGTATCACGGTGCCGGCCCGCTCCGACGCCGCCGGCGTGACCTCACCCTGGAGCAGCAGGACGTCACAGTCGGGCAGTTCGGCGCAGTGGGCGGGCGACAGCTGATGGTTGGCGCCGGGGTACTGCACGAACCCGACCTCGCCGTCGGGCGTAATCAGCGGCACGGCAACCGCGGTCCCGACACCCCGCAGCTGCACCACCCGCCCGGCGTCGATGCCTTCGTGTTCCAAGGCCTTGAGGAAGCCGTCGCCGTAGGCGTCGTGGCCCACGGCAGCGACCATCGTCACCTCGGCGCCGAGGCGGGCCAGGGCCACGGCCTGGTTGTAGCCCTTACCGCCCCGAAAGGTGCCGAACTCGGTGGTGACGATCACCTCGCCGGGACCCGGACGCTTGGGCACGTGGAAGGCGAGATCCGCCACCAAGGACCCCACCACCACAGCACGCACCATCTGGAGTGCTCTGGAGTCCGGTGCGCGAGCTTGCGTCAGCGCAGCGGTGCGCCGTTCTCCATATCGAAGAAGTGCAGGTTCTCGGTCTTGAACGCCACGTCGATCTTCTGCCCGACCTTGGGTGCGTCGCGCGGCTCCATGCGGGCGGTGAAGATCTGTCCACCGGACTCGGCGGCGCGCTGCATCTCCGCGAACGCGTCAGCGTCGTCGACGGCCTCTCGCATGTCCTCGGTGACGATGGGTGGCGCGGTCATGCCGAAGTGGACGATGAGCTCGGAACCGAGGGCCTCGACCAGCGTCACGTTGCGCTGCGGCAGCTGCAGGTCGTCGGGCACGGACCCGTCCGGGCGGAAGAAGTGCTCAGGCCGCATTCCCACGGCCACCTTCTTGCCGATGTAGTCGCGGACCCTGGGATACCGGTCGATCGCCTCATCGGGCACGCGCAGCGCGACGGTGGTCCCCATCTTCAGGGCCACGCCACCGCCATCGCCACTCTCGAGCGTCCCCTCGGCGAGGTTCATGGCCGGCGAGCCGATGAAGCCGGCGACGAACAGGTTGTCCGGGTTGTCGTACAGCTCCTGGGGGCTGTCCACCTGCATCAGCTCACCACGCTTGAGCACCGCGACGCGGTCACCCATCGTCATGGCCTCGACCTGGTCGTGCGTCACGTACAGCGTGGTGACGCCCATCCGCTGCTGCAGCTCGGCGATCTCCGCGCGCATCTGCACGCGCAGCTTGGCGTCGAGGTTGGACAGCGGCTCGTCCATCAGGAAGGCCTTGGGCTCCCGCACGATCGCCCGGCCCATCGCCACCCGCTGGCGCTGACCGCCGGACAGGGCCTTGGGCTTGCGGTCCAGGTACTCGGTCAGCCCGAGGATCTCGCCGGCCTCGCGCACTCGCTTCTGGATCTCGTCCTTGGGCACCTTGGCCAACTTGAGTGCGAAGCCCATGTTGTCCGCGACGGTCATGTGCGGGTACAGCGCGTAGCTCTGGAACACCATCGCGATGTCGCGTTCCTTGGGCGTCATGTTGTTGACGACCTGGTCGCCGATGATCATCTTGCCGTCGGAGATCTCCTCCAGACCGGCGACCATCCGCAGGGCGGTGGATTTCCCGCAACCCGAAGGCCCGACCAGGATGACGAACTCACCGTCGTTGATGTCCAAGGTCAAGTCCTTGACGGCCTCGGTCCCATCGGGGAAGCGCTTGTACACTCCGTCGAACTGCAGCTTGGCCATCTTGCTCCCTCACGTCGGTCGGACCTGCCGGGGGGTCGGTCTGCCCATCCTCGCGGGTGGAGCGGCCCGTCCGCAAGGACTGCGGCTCAGCATGCCCAAGTTTGCGCTGGTCAACCTCACTCTTGGTGGGGTTCGGTGCCTGTGCGTTGCTCTGTTCGGGCGTGGCTCACCTCGGCGCGAAGGGCCTCCAACTCGGCCGTCAACCGCCCCAGCTCCCGCGACAGGTCGCGCTCGGTCACCAACTGGGCCACCGCCAGGCGGACCGAGGTGACCTCGCGGGCGAGGAAATCGGTGTCGGCCAGCGTCCTGGCGGTGACCTCCCGGTCGCGCTCGATCTGCGCGCGGTCGCGCTCGGCCTGGCGGTTCTGAGCCAGCAGGATCAGCGGTGCCGCGTAGCTGGCCTGGGTGGAGAAGAACAGGTTGAGCAGGATGAAGGGGTAGGGGTCCCAGCGCAGCCGCACCGCCAGGACGTTGACGAAGATCCAGACCACCACCACGACGGTCTGGGCCACGAGGTAGCGGGCCGTGCCCAGGAACTGCGCGATGGCTTCCGAGAAGCGGCCGAAGGCGTCGGGGTCGTAGTGGACGCCGAAGCGGGTGCCGCCGCGCGGGCGGGTGAGGTCTCCGGGCCGCCGACTCACCGGTGCGCCCGCCAGTCACCACGCAGCAGCCGGCTCAACGGTGCACCCGCCAATCCTCGGGCAGCACCCGGTCGAGGACGTCGTCGACGGTGACGGCGCCCACCAGCCGGCCTGCCGCGTCGACCACCGGCAGGGCCAGCAGGTTGTAGGCCGCGAGTCGCTCGGCGACCTGCAATTCGTCCAGGTCCGGCGCCACCGGCTCGGGCTGCGAGTCTACGCAGTCCAGGACGCGCACGCTAGGCGGCTCGCGCAGCAGTCGCTGGATGTGGCAGACC
>Ga0136613_10001027_pt1 | contig 13938 bp, 10 predicted proteins | sample AntDrymUQ2722106_2_FD_106649 | JGI IMG/M metagenome (GOLD analysis project Ga0136613, IMG submission 106649) | Polar desert sand microbial communities from Dry Valleys, Antarctica - metaG UQ272 (21.06) | ecosystem: Environmental > Terrestrial > Soil > Desert | place: Antarctica: Dry Valley... | reverse complement strand
TGGGCGAGGTGCGGAGCGCCACCACCGGAGCCGGGTCGTCCTGAAAGTTGTCCGGGGCCAGCCAGTGAGTGTCGGGGCCGACGAAATGCTCGAAGAAGCGCCAGTGGAGCAGCGCGTACCGCCGCGCCGCCGACTGGTTTGACGGCGAGAGCCGGCGCTCCCGGCGCACCGCCGGCCTGCTGAGGGCGCTGGCGATCGCCGGTGAGGCGCACCAGACGGCGACCAGCGGCACCACCGCGAGGGCCAGCGCCCAGAGCGGCGCCGCCTCCCTCGGCCGAAGGATCGCCACCGCCGCCACGGCGACCAGCACGGCCAGCACGAGTGCCACCGCCGGCCACATCGTCCGCCCCGGCGTACCCGCCCCGCCCGCGACTACCTGCTCCGTCTGCGACGCGGTCTGCCACTCGAGCAGGTTGCGTCCGCTGACGGTGAGCCGCCAGAGGGTGCGCAGGATCGCGTCCGCCGACACGAAGGCCTGGTGCGGCAGGAAGATCACCGCCAGCGCGATCTGCTTGGCGCTGGTGAGCGCGTCCCGTCCGACCGCGGCGTAGTAGGCGCGCCACGACTTGTCCCCGGGCGGGCGGATCAGCGCCAGGAGCAGGGAGACGATCCACGGCGCGGCCACGGCGCCGAGGCCGAGCAGGGTCCACCGGAGCGGCGAGCCGGGCAGCACGGTCCAGCCCACGATCAGGAACAGGAACACGGCCAGTTCGACCGTACTGCGCCGGAGGTTGTCCAGGAGCCGCCAGCGCGAGAGCACCGAGAGGCGGTTGGGCTCGGGCCCGTCCGGGCCGGGGACCCGCGCGGTCAGCCATTGCAGCAACTGCCAGTCTCCCCGGATCCAGCGGTGTTTCCGGCGGGTGTAGCTGAGGTAGCGGGCCGGATAGTCGTCGTAGACGACGATGTCGCTGGCGAGTCCGGCGCGGGCGTAGCTGCCCTCGATCAGATCGTGGGAGAGGAGCCGGTTCTCGGGGAAGCGGCCGTGGGTCGCCTGCTCGAAGGCGTCCACGTCGTAGATGCCCTTGCCGGTGAAGCTTCCCTCTCCGTAAAGGTCCTGGTAGACGTCCGACACCGCGGTCGTGTAGGGGTCCACGCCCGGGTGGCCCGACTGGATCCGGGCAAAGCGGGAGCGATGCGCGCTCGGCAGGGTGACCCCCACCCGGGGCTGCAGGATCCCGTAGCCCCGCACGACCCGTCCCTTGGCGGGGTCGTAGACGGCGCGGTTCAGCGGGTGCGCCAGCGCACCCACGAGAAGCGGCGCCGTCTCCGGGGGCAGCACGGTATCGGCATCCAACGTGATGACGTAACGGATCCGCCGGATCGCTTCGGCGTTGCCCACGACGGTGGAGAAGGCGCCCTCGGCGCCGCCCCGGACGAATTGGTTGAACTCGGCCAGCTTGCCGCGCTTGCGCTCCCACCCCATCCAGACGCCTTGGCGCGGGTTCCACCTGCGCGAGCGGTGAAAGAGATAGAACACGTCGTCCGAGCCGGCGGCGTGGCGCGCGTTCAGCTCGCGCACGCCCGCCACCGCCGCCTCGAGAATGGCGGCATCGCCTTCCCGGGTCTCCGTAGGCGCGTCGGTGAAGTCGCTGAGGATGGCGAAGTGGAGGTGCGCCTCGCGGTTGGCCAGATACTGCACTTCCAGGTGCTGCAGCGCCTCGTCCACCGCCGCCGGGCTTTCGAAGAGGATGGGGATGACGACCGCCGTGCGGAACTCCTCGGGCACTCCCCCGTGCTCGGCCAGGTCTAGCTTGGGCAGCAGCCGGGGCGGAAAGAAGGCGGTGACCAGTTGGTTCATCAGGTTCACCGCGATGTCATTGGCGGGCACCAGCGCCAGTAGCGCCACCCCGAGCCAGGCAGTGCGCGCTTCCGGACCGGCCAGCCAGAGTGCCGCCGCGATGGCGGCGCCGGTGCCGGCCAGGATGCTGCCGACCAAGACGAAGTTGGGGTGGCGGAGCATGGCGCGATGGCACCGCTCCCCGACTCGGGGCCGGTAGCCCGTCCGCCGCTCCAGCGTGGCCACCCCCTCGTCCACCAGGTAGTAGCCCACGTGAGCGCGGCGCGAGTCCGACGGATCGGCCGCGGCGCCGCCCCGGGCGAGGTCCACGGCGAGCCGCGCGACTTCGGCCTCGTCGCCGCCGGTTCGCCGGGCGATCCGTTCCACGACGTGGCGGTAGTGGTCTCGGGTTGTGAAGGTCATCCGGACGTAGGCGCCGTCCGGATCGCCCCGGAGCACGGCCTCCATGACGCTTTCCCGCTCGACGAACGTCTCCCAGTCCACCCGGCCGATGTCCCGCAGGCTGGTGATGCTGTTCGCGATCATGATCTGGGTCAGCGCCACCCGTTGGGTCGCGCGCGCGGTAGCCTCCTCGGCGCTGACCCCTTCCTCGGCAATCCACCGCTCGAGCCAGACCAGCGGCTGCGCCGAGCCCCCGACCAGGCGGAGCTGGCTCAGGAACCGGGAAACGAAGATCGGGGTCAGCGCCGGCGGGGCCGCGACGAAGTCGTTGACCAGGTCGGCGAGGGCCGGCGCGGGCTGCGCGCTGGCGGCCACCAGCTTGGCGGCCCACTGGTCCGCGACCTCCATCTCCTCCAGCCGCTGCACCGCCCGACGGGCCATCCGGCGCACGTTTTCCAGCAGCCCCAGCCGCAGCATGGCGGGGACGGCCCACAGCTCGCCGATGGAGAGGGGTGTCACCTGCTGGAAGGCGCCGACGAAAAGGGCGAGGTTGCCGAGGTCGATCCGGCCCTCGGTGTGAGAGATCAGGGTGATCGCCAGCTCGTAGACCCGGGGATAGCCGGCGAGGGCTCCGCTCGCCAGCTCCGGCAGCTCGCGGTAGTAGCCCCGCGGGAGGCTCTCTCTCACTTCACGGATGTGTTCCTGGACGACGTGGTAGTTGTCGAGCAGCCACTCACCCCCGGGGCCGACGTCAACCTCGCGGTCGGCGGCGGCGGCCAACTGGTCGTGGGTCTCCTCCAAGATCTCACGGGTCTCGTCCAGCCGGGCCAGGAGGGGGGTCCGTCCGGAGCGACGGCGCCGCTCCACCAGGCGCTGCCCCTGGGCCAGGTCCCGCGCCCGCTCGGCCAGGTGCTCCGCGCCCAGCAGCTCGCCGCGGATCGGTCCGGTGATCGCGGCTTCGGAACCGGGGGCGCGTCCGGAAAATCGGCGGGTCAGTGAGGAGAGGGCCGTCATGAGGAGCACAAGGTAAACCGGGAGGGTTGCCCTTGGCACCGTGAGTGACTACATTTCCCGTTAAGCACCCGAGCACTCTACGCACATCCAATCCGTGTTTTTATCTGGACGAGGCTGGCGCTGACGCCGGCCTTTATTGCTTTAGGTTGCCGTTCCTGGCGCACGCTGCGCCGCGGTAGCCGAGCCCAGCGTGGGGGCACGATCCACGCAAACCGTAGTCGGCCGTGCGGCGAGTCCCACTCCGATTACACCATGATCAAGGAGTAGGCAGATGCGCACTACCGGCACGGTCAAATGGTTCAATGACGCCAAGGGCTTCGGCTTCATCACGCCCGAGGACGGTCAGAAGGACTGCTTCGTCCATCATTCAGCGATCCAGGCTCAGGGCTTCAAGAGCCTCGCTGAGGGCGATCGCGTCGAATTCGACATCGTGCAGGGCCAGAAGGGCCCGGCGGCGGAGAACGTCGTGAAGGTCGCGAAGTAGTCCGGGACCCCGGACCAAGCCGCACCATCGGTGGCCGGCTCGCGCCAACGCGAGCCGGCCGCTGCTTTTTCGAGGAGGACTGATGACCGAGGTCAAGTTGGGCGAGGGCGACAGCGTGGAGCGGGCGCTCAAGCTGTTTCGCCGAAAACTGCAGAAGGAAGGGCTCTTCAAGGAACTCCGCCGCCGCCGGCACTACGTCAAGCCGAGCGCGGCGCGCCTGATCAAGGCGGCGGCGGCGCTTAGGCGCAAGCGGAAGAAGCGGCAGTCTCGCGACGACTGAGAGCGACAACGAATGCCCCGGGCGAGGCTAGCCTCGCCCCCGCGGAAGCTGGAAATCCCGGTGCTGTAGCGCCGTAACAGCGGAAGCGCTGGATTCAAGCTCTTATTTGCTTGTAGTACAGTGAGTTGCAAACGGCCCGCGAATTGCATTTCCCGCCAGCGCCTCTCTCGATCTTCAAATCATATCCAGCAATGGTCGTTCGTTCGGGTCGGCGCCCGGAGGAGTAAGCGGGTATGCTCGCACGTTTCATCGTCCGAAGCCGGCTCTCTGCGCCGGCTCTCTGCGCCGGAGCGCTGGTCGGCTGTGCCATGCCGGCCCACACCACCCGCCTGGCTGGTGGGCCTGATCCGGTGGAAGTGGAGATGTCCGCCTCCCGCCTCAGCCCCGGTCAGCCGACCCAGCTCATCGTCCGGAGCCCGGGCGCGGACAGCATCGCCTTCGAGTCCGCCAACGGCGTGGACCGCTTTTGGACCGACGGACCAGTGCTGTCGGCCGTGCTCACCTCCGACTTCGGCGACTCGGTGCCGGTGGTCCGCTACGCCGGGCGGTGGGACGGCCAGCTCCTCAACACGCTCAAGAAGCCCGCCCGGATCGCCGCCTGCCGGCTCGGCCGCTGCCGGGAGTTCGTGCACGAGGTCGCGGTCGCGCTGCCCGAGCGGAACCAGCGCTCGGTCGCGTTGACCGCGGGGTGGAGCTCGGTCTTCGCGAGCCGCTCGATCCGCGACGCCGACCGGACGGTGCTGTTCGAGGAGGTACTCAACAGCGGGATCTGGGCGGTGCAGGGCGAGTGGGCGGCGAGCGGGTGGAACGGAAAGGTGCAGGGTTTCCTCGGCGCGTCGGACCGCGGTGGCTCGCTGGACCTGTCACGGGTGATCAAGCGATCGGAAGGACTCAGCTACGGTCTGGCCATGCACGTGGGAGCGGCGCGGAACGACTGGCTGGCGGAGCGGCCGAACAGCGCCCCAAGGGTCCGGACCGGGTATCGGCTCAGCTTGGGGCCCAGCGTCATGCTGCGCGGCGTCACCGCCAGCTCGCAGTTCGGGATCCACACCGACGGCGTGGAGACGCTCCAGATCGCCAGCACGCGAATCTCGGTCAACGGGAACCTGACCTCGGTCCGCCATCCGATCACGATCACCGCCGAGAAGACCTTCGCCTTCGGCGGCGGCGCGATCATCGCGCGGCGGCGGGACGCGCTCGAGCGGCTCACCGCGGCGATCCGGATCTTCGACGACTTCGGAGTGAACGTCGGACTGAGCAGCCACCGGATCGCCTGGCCGGACGCCGATCCCTCGGATGACCTCCGGGCCTCGGAGACGCTGGTGACGCTAGGGGGGCAGTATTCGGTGACGTGGTGAGAACGGCGGGGGACGGGAAAAGGTAACCGGTGAGGGTCATCCTTCGCTTCTCGCCGGCATCCCGTTTACCGTTCACCGTTCCCCGTTCACGCTTTCACTCCACACCCCGACGCCTCCATCATGCCTACCACCACCCGCCCGGCCGCCGACGAGTATTCGACCTTTCTCGCCGGCTACGTCGCCCGGATAGCCGACGAGGAAGACATTCTGCAGGTGCTGGCCGATCAGCTCGACGAGGTCTCGGCGCGGCTCGGCCGGATCGGCGAGACCCGCGGGGATTTCCGCTATGCGCCGGGGAAGTGGAGTATCAAGGAGATCGTCGGGCATCTGTCCGACGCCGAGCGCATCTTCGCCTACCGGGCGCTCCGCATCGCTCGCGGGGACGCCACGCCGCTGCCGGGGTTCGACGAGAACGCCTACGCTCCGGAAGTGCGGGCCGACCGGCGCACGCTCGCCGACCTGAGCGCTGAATGGGGTGACGTGCGGCGGGCCTCGCTCGCGCTGTTCCGCCATCTTCCCGAGGGAGCATGGGAGCGGCGGGGCACCGCGAGCGACAAGCCGGTGAGCGTGCGCGCGCTGGCCTACGTCCTCGCGGGCCACGTGCGGCACCATCTGCGGGTGCTGGAGGAGCGGTACGTCGGTTCCTGACAAGTCACCACTTCATCCCGAGCGCAGCGAGGGACCTGCTCACCCGGGGTTCGATACCCGGCGAGCAGGTCCCTCGCTGCGCTCGGGATGAAGTAGGCCGAGTTCTTCCCCAGGTAGCTACGCTCCCTATCGCTTGCACCTCACCCTGGCCCTTTGCATCACGCCCTGCAAGCCCGCGCATTTCCCGCCCGCGCGCCCCTGCCACCCCCTGCCAGCAGGACAGTTCCAAACTGCTAACCGACGGTCTCCCATCGCCTTGTAACATGCGGACCGGCCAGTGACACCCCGCTGGCAAACGGATTGCTGGACCTCCCGGGGGGCACCCACCGTGTCCTCGAACGCTTCATCTTCAGCCACCAGCATGAGGGAGCAACCATGAAGAGCATGATCCGTGGTGCCGCGCTTGGTCTGGCGGTGGTCCTCAGCGCCCAGACGGCGCATGCCCAGGGCTTGAGCTTCGGCGTCGGCGCCGGCGCAGTGGTGCCTACCGGGTCGATGGCCGATGCGAACTCGACCGGGTGGAGCGCGATGGCGGTGGCCCGCCTCAAGCCGCCGGTCGCCCCGATCGGCTTCCAGGTGGACGCGTTCTACAACCGCTTCGGGCTCGAGAGCGGAATCGACGGCCACAGCCGTCTCATCGGCGCGACGGCGAACGCCTTGTTCGCCTTCCCCAGCGTGAGCCCGGTGCGTCCTTACCTGCTCGGCGGCGCCGGCGTCTACAACGCCAAGGCGTCGGTTGAGGGCTCCGAGTCGGCGACCAAGGTCGGTCTCAACGCCGGCGCCGGGTTCGACTTCGCGCTGGGCAGCGCCCAGCTGTTCGCCGACGCCCGGTTCCACGCGATCCTGAACGGCTCGATCGACGGCACCACTGGCGATGAGGCGACCGCCTACATGATCCCGATCACCCTCGGCCTGCGGTTCTAAGCAGCCCGCGGTTCAGAGTGAATGACGGCCGTCTCGCCTTCGGGCGGGGCGGCCGTTCGCTTTCTAATCGCTTCACGGCGCCGGGAATACCGAGATCGCGCCGGCATGAACGGCGAGCCGTACCTCTATCCCCGGCGACAACTCGCCCTGGCCATCCAGCGGCACCTCCAACCGCACGTCGCCCAGCGCGACCACGACGGTGGTCTGCTGCACCCGATAACGCAGCTCGACCACCCGCGCGGCTATAGCGCCGTCCGGCGCAATCCTGACCCCGTCGACCGAAAAGAAAGCGACCCCGGGTCCAGGTGCGGCCGGAGCCCGCAGCGGTAGCACGCCGAGCACGGAGTCGAAGCTTCCATCTGGGCGAATGGTGCCTGGCACCGAGTTGGGCAGCCGGAGAAATCGGGCAACGGCGAGGCTAGCGGGCCTGGTGAAGAGGTGGCTGGGTGGTGCGACCTGCGCCAGGCGGCCGTCCAGCAGCACGCCGATTCGTGCGGCCAGCGCGCCGGCTTCGTCCAGGTCGTGAGTGACCAGGACGAGCGCGGGCCGGTAAGCCTCCTGCACTACTCGCACCGCCTCGCGCACCTCGTGGCGAAGCACGGGATCGAGCGACGCGAACGGCTCGTCCAGCAGCAGCACCGGCGGGCGGGCGACGATCGCCCGGGCGAGCGCCGTCCGGTGACGCTGGCCGCCGCTCAGCGACTGCGGCCGCCGCTTCGCCAGACCGCCCAGCCGCAGCGCCTCCATCACCTCGCCCACCGCCGCGTCCACCCGAGACCCGCGGACGCCGCGGACCCGGAGTGGGAAGGCCACGTTCTCTCCCACCGTGAGGTGTGGGAAGAGGAGCGGCGTCTGCTGGAGGTATACCACGCCCCGCCGCTCGGCCGGCAGCGTTCCCACCTCGCGCCCCGCGACCTCGATGCGCTCCGCCGCGCCGGGCCCGAGGCCGGCGACCGCGCGAAGCAACGTGGTCTTCCCGGCACCCGATGCACCGACCAGCGCGAGCCGCTCGCCCGGGGCCACTTCGAACGAGATGTTCTCCAGACCCGGCGCCGTGCCGAACGGTGCCCGGAGCCGGAGCACCTTCAGTCCGCTCTCGGTCACACGGCCATCACTTCGGTACGCGAGGCGGCGAGGCGGGTGGCTGCGAGTGCCGCGATGGCGGGCACCAGCAGCAAGAGCGCACCGGTCGCGGCCAGGCGGTCCTGACCAGATTGGACCAGCGAGAACACCTCGATTGGCAGGGTTCGAACCGGTCCTCCCCCGACGAGCAGGGTGAGCGGCACCTGGCTCCAGGACACCAGGAAGCCGAGCGCGAAAGCGTCGGCCAGCGGGCGCCGGAGCAGGGGAAGGACCACGTGAAAGAAGGTCTGCCTCGACGTCGCGCCGAGCGAGCGCGACTCCTCTTCGATCCGCGAGTCGAACACGGCGAACACGCCGAGGAAGTAGAGCGAGCCGTATCCGATGGCGGGAACGGCGTGGGCCAGGAGCACCCCGACGAGGGTACCGCCCAGACCCAGGCGCAGGAACGAGAACTGAAGACCGGTGGCGAGCGCAATCGGCGGCGCCGCGACCGGTAGAAACGCGAGCGCCGCCCCGGCATGCCGCCGCCAGCCGGTGAGCCGCGCCAGCGAGCGCCCCACCGGAAGGCCGGCGATGCAGGCGAAGGCACCGGTGCCCGCCCCCAGGACGAGACTGGTCGCGGTGGCGCCGAGGAGCCGCTCGCCGGAGAGCAGGTCGCGCCAGGACTCCGCGGTGAACTTGGGCGGAAACACCGCCGGGTAGAACCAGTCACGCCCCACCGACCAGAGTGCCAGGAGCACGAACGGCGCCGCCGCCGACACCGCCAGCAGGCCCAGGGCCACGAGGCGCGCACCTCGGTCGGCTGTCGTCACCGGTCGAGCCGCTCGACGCGATGCCGAAGCCACTCGTGCAGCAGCACCGCGCCCGCGGCCAGGGCAAGCGCCAGGAGGGTGAGCACGAAGGCGTCGCCGCGGCGGGCGAGATCGGGGTCGGTGTATCGCTCCAGGGTGAGGACCGGGAGCGCCTGGGGATCGCTCGGCGCCAGCAGCGCCGCTGCCTCATACGACCCGGCCGCGAAGGCGAAGACCGCGACGGCCGCCGGCGCGAGGCCTCGCCAGAGGACCGGCCAGGTGATTCGCCGAAACCGCTGCCACGGCCCAGCGCCGAGGCTTCGCGCGGTGTCTTCCAGTGCGGCGCCGCGGGTGGCGAGCACGCTGAACGCGACCAGCGCGAGGAAGGGAAACTCCTTCCACCCGAGCATGAGGATGAGGCCGATGCCGCCTCGGTCGTACACCAGCGCCGGCATGTCGGCCGGCCCCGCCAGCCAGCCGGCCGAAGCCGCTATCCGGGAGAGCAGGCCACTCTGTCCCAATACCAGCACGGCGGTGGTGGCGGCGATGAGGTGGGGCACCGGCAGCGGCAGCACCGCCAGAGCTCGGGCGGTCCGGTCCAGCGCCGAGCTCCCGCGAAAGCCCACCGCCGCGGCGACGGCCGCGGCACCCGCGATGAGGGTGGCGAGGGCCGCGGTGCGGACGGTCCAGAGAAAACTCTCCCAGACCGCGGCCTCACCCAGCACTCGCTCCACCCGATCCAGGGTGAACCCGCCCGCGCCGTAGCCGGCCAGGCCGGTCGCGGCAGCGAGGGAGTAGGTGACGCCGACGGCGACCGGAGTCGCCACGAGGGCCGCGGCCCACCCGCCGCCGCGCATCGGTCAGCGGTCCCGGCGACGGATCCGCGCCCGCCAGTCGGCCGCGATCCGCTCGTGGTATTCCGGCACCACCTCGGGTCGGGCGTACTTGCGGAGGGAGTCGCGGGGCAGGGCACGGGGGTCCCGCGCGAGAGCGGCGAACTGCGCGGCCCACTTGGCCGGCAGCCGAGAGGGGGCCAGCACGGTTCCGTCGGCCCAAATCTCGGGCCGGGCCTTTTCCAGTTGCGCTTCGGGCGACAGGAGGAAGTCGGCCGCCACCATCGCGCCCGCGGGGTTCGGCGCGTTGGTGGGAATCCCGAGATAGTGGGCGTTGGCGAGGGTCCCGTCGCGGAGAAGCAGCGCCCTCGCGGCGGCGGGAAAAACGCCCTGACGCACCTTGGTTACCGCCTCGTTGTGGTTGTACGACATGGTGAAGTCCACCTCGCCGTTGACGAACAGCCGGTGCAGCTCGGCGACGCCGCCCGGGTAGGCGGCTCCCCCGCGCCAGAGCGCCGGCCGCACCCCCTCCAGCCACTCCCACACCCGGGCGCTGCCCTCCAGGTAGGTCCGCTCGTCGAAGCCGCCCTGGAATCGCTCGACGCCTCCGCCCAGCGAGTACATCAGTTGCTTGAGGAAGGTAACGCCCGTGAACGACTGGTCGTGGGTGAAGCGGCCAGGGTGGCGGAGGATCCAGCGCCGGAGCTCCTCGTAGCTCCGGGGCGGGGAAGGCGTGCGCGACGAATCGTAGATCAGGGCGAACTGCACCGTGCCCCAGGGCGACTCGTAGCCCGCCGGATCCTGCTCGAAGTCGCGCCGGATGATGGGCGAGGCGCTGTCCACGTAGACGGCGTTGGGAAGGCGCCCCGCCCAGGGGCCGGCCAGCAAGTCCGCCTGCCGCAGATTGTGGAAGGTTTCGCCATTGATCCAGATCAGGTCAGCCGTGCCGCGGGCCCCGGCTTCGTGCTCGATCTGGAGCTGGTTCTCGATCTCGGGGCCCTGACCTTCGACCGCCTCGAGTGTCACGCCGAAGCGCTGCCTCAGCCGGGGCGCGACCCACTGGTCCACGTAGGCGTTGATCGCCGGATCACCCCGCCACATCCGCCAGGTGACGGTGGTGCCGCGAGCGCGAGCGAGGACGGTGTCCCAGGGGACAGTGGCGAGGTCGGCGGCTGGAGGCGCGGGCTGGTGGCAGGCGAGTGTGAGGGCCGCGAGCGTCATCCCGAGCGAAGCGAGGGATCGGATTGCTGACGCACTCGGGATGACGCGCGGGGCGCCGCGGGAGGGGGGGCGGGATTCTTCAGAACACATAGCGCGCCGAGAACTGGACCTGGCGCGGCGGCCCCGGCGAGCGGAGCACGATCGGATCGCCTGGCCGGCCGAACTGTGTGCGCCCTCCTCCCGCGGAATTTCCGTTGGCGAAGCCGCCCCACTGCGTCCGGTTCAGCAGGTTGAACACGTCGGCTCGGAGCTCGAGGTCGCCCCAGCGCGAGCCCACCAGGTAGGTCACCCCGCCACTCAGGTTGAAGAAGCTGGGCAACCGCTCGCCGTTCCGCGGCACGCCGGGAAACCGGTCGTTGCTGCCGATGAAGCCCTCACCGAAGATGGGCCCGGAGCCGTCAAGGTCGAGCGTGCTCGCGGTGCCGTCGGGGTTGATCCGGCCGGCCACCCGGTTCACCGGCTGGCCGGTCTGAAAGTCTCCGATCAGACTGAGCCGGACCCGCCCGGCGAAGGTGTACACCGACCGCACCGTCACCTTGTGCCGCCGGTCGTTCGCCGCGTCGGCGTATTCGGCGTCGAAATCGTTCGCCTGGGCCGCGTTGAAGTTGATGTCCTCGGTGTCGTTCCGGGCGCGGGACCAGACCCAGTTGGCGTCCAGGGTCCAGGCTTCGCTGAGACGGTGGCGTACGCTGGTGTAGAGGCCCCAGTAGCGGCTCCGCCCCGCCGTCTCCGTGGTGGTGAGGCGGCGGTAGGAATCGGTCGTCGGGGTGACCGGACGGAACTGGTCGCCAAACTCGGTGGTGCGGTTCACCGTGTCCGCCGCGGCCAGCGGGCGCTCGACCGGATTCAGATCGTACGACCGCGGCAAGTTGCGGGTGTCTACGAACACCGCGTCCAGCGATACCGCCCAGCTCTCGCCGAGCGTGCGCTGATAGCCCAGCGTCACCTGTCGGCTGAACGGCTGCTCCAGACCCAGAGCGAAGGTGCGCCGCTGCTCCCGCGCCGGCAGCAGCTCCGCCTGCTGCTGCAGCTCCGCCCGGGTGAGACCCTGCCCGAATGCGGGGGCGCCGGGGACCGTGGTGTTGTCGAAGGTGACGGTCGCGTTGCCGCCGGGTCCGAACTGAAAGGCGTCGGAGAAGACCGCGTAGGGCAGCTTGCCGGTGTAGTAGCCCGCGCCGCCCCGGACGACGCTCCGGGGGGTGGCATACCAATTGAACGAGACCCGTGGCTGGAAGTTGTTCAGGTCGGCGCTGCTCTCGCCCCGGGCGGTGAGATCGTCGTAGTCCCAGCGGATTCCGCCGTGAACCGTGAGCGACGGCGACACCCGCCAACGGTCTTCCAGGAAGATGCCGTAGTTGGTCTGCCGCCGGTTCACCTGCGCGATTCGGGCGTCTATGGTGTAGCTCCGCACCCGCACGTCGGCCGGAACGTCCTCCAGGGCGTAGAACTCACCCGCCACGGGATTGATGTTGCCGTCGTTGAAGACAACGTAGGAACCGTTGGGGTTGGTGTTCGCCCCAGTGAGCTCGAACCAGGCGGTGATCACGTCGGCGCCGGCCCGGAGTGTGTGTCCGCCCCCGACCGCGGTCTGGAATACGTCGCGGAGCTGGAGCTGGGTCTCCCGCTCGTCGAAGATGAAGTTGCTGGAGCCTACCACGGCCTGTACCGAGCTGTCGGCGCCCGACTGGATCACCACGTTGGGCCGGGAGAAGTCGCTTGCGGTCGGAGGAAAGTCCCAGCGGAACGTCCCGAGCTGAAGCGACACTGTGTTGCTGGCGAGCCCGCCCCGGAACCCGCTTCGGTGGGTCAGCGCGGTGAGACTGCCGATCCTCCGGGTGGTGATGTCCGCCTCGGGGGCCACGATGCCGGATCCCTGGCCGGCGCGGTTCACCAGGCTCAAGGCGAACCGGAGCGTCGTGGTCTGCGAGGAGCTCCAGCCCTGGTCCAGTCGTCCGAACAACTTCACCTTTTCACGCTCCTCGGTGCCGGCGAATGCGGTGCGCGCCGTGGACGGGATGCGGCTCTCGTTCTCGTTACTGTACTCGGCGGCTCCCGAAGCGAAAGTGCGGCCCCGCACCAGCGGCCCACGGACCCCGCCGCCCACCTGGAACCGGCGGAAGCCGTCCTGAAGACTGCTCACCGCCTCGGGATCGGCGCCGAACGGCAGCTTGTTGCGCGAATCTATCGGCCGTCCCGGCCGGTAGTAGCCGAACAGCTCTCCACCGGTACTGTCGCCGCCGGCCTGGCTCTCCAGGGCCACGACGCCGTTGGAGCTGCGGCCGTAGGCGGCGGAGTAGGTGTTGACCAGCGCCTCTTCGCGGGCGAGCCCGCCGAGCGGAAACTCCACCCGCGGGCCGCCGAGGAATCCCTCGTTGTTGTCCAGTCCGTCGAGAGTGTACTGGGTATAGAGCGAGTTGGAGCCGTTGATCGAGAGCGGCGGCGCGTCGCCGAAGAACCCGGAGCTCTGGGCCACGCCGGGCACGTTGAACAGCAGGGTGAGCGGCTCCCGGGCATCGGTGGGGAGCGCCACCAGCTCTTCCCGCTCCACCGCTCCGCCGGTGGCGGCATCCTCGGTGTTGAGCAGCGGACGCCGCCGCGGCGCCACGACGGCCAGCGCGTCGAGCACCTGGAGCGGTGCGAGGGTGACGGCCACCTCGCGCGGAGCGCCGCTCACCTGACCGGCCAGAGCGATGCTGTCCGGGGCGTAGCCCACCGCCGCGAAGGTAAGCCACTCTGCCGACTCTGCGCCCGGCTGGATCGCGAACCGCCCCCGAGCGTCGGTCTCGACGTGCTCGCCGCCGGGCCGGAGCGCGACCCGCACGCCGGCAAGCGGGGCGCCGCTCTGCGCCCGTACAGTGCCCGAGAGGGCGGGCTGTTGAGCGAGGAGGGTGTTCGACAGGGAGCTTGAAAGCGTTAGGACGGTAAGGATGAATGCGAGTCGGATCGAGGTCATGGCTGCCCGGAGCGGGGGCTTGCAAGATATGCAGAGTTCTAGATTCCTAGATATACGCACCGGGTGGGGGTTTGGATCCGCTCACATAGCGGATGACACCGCCCTGGCGGGGCGCCCGTTCAGCGCCCCCACTCTCCCCTCGCCCCTCCTCGCCGCGCAGCCGGAGCGCT